>ERZ827104.2868-NODE-2868-length-12748-cov-3.095407_pt1 | contig 12748 bp, 11 predicted proteins | sample MGYA00519781_ERZ827104 | MGnify/ENA primary metagenome ERZ827104 (study PRJEB31778, sample SAMEA3449257) | human gut metagenome | biome: human gut; feature: human-associated habitat; material: faeces | place: United Kingdom | collected 2010/2012 ... | reverse complement strand
CCTGATCTTCTTTGAGAAAACCTATAACACCGTTGGCGCGTCGCACGTTGGAATCTACGTCGGCAACGGCATGATGATCCACTGCGGCGACCCCATTTCCTATACCAGCATCAATTCGACCTACTGGCAAAGCCACTTTTTAGGCTTTGGCCGCATCAACTGAAAGGAGGGCCGATGGGCAAGAAATTACAGAAATATCTGGACGAAGCCGAAAAGACAGAACAGCAGATCGCGGAACTGGAAGAACGGCTGAGAACCATCCGGGCAGCACAGAAAAAGGAAGAGGACAGCGAGATCATTCGTGCCATCCGCAGCACCAAGATGGGAGGGCGCGAACTGTTGGCTCTGCTGGACAACATTCAGGCAGGCAATGTGACATTCCTGACCGCTGTAAACAACGCTTCGGAAGAAGCAGAAACGGAGGAAGCGATTGAAAAAGATGCTTAAACGGCTGGGAGTTGTTATCCCCAGCACAATTCTGACCCTGCTGATGGCGGTGGGCTTTTCGACCCCGGCCTTTGCCTTTGTGGACACCACTGAGGTGACGGAGGAACCCACGCAGGTGATTGAGGAGGCAGAGCCGACGGAGGAAGAAAAGATTCCGTTCACCATCGCAGGCAACGGCGAGGTGGAGGACAACATCGTAGATGACCCCAGCAAGGAGTTCTTCACAGTAAAGACCAAGGGCGGCAACACGTTCTTTCTGGTGATTGACCGGGCGCGGAACAGTGAGAACGTCTATATGCTCTCGATGATCGACGAGTACGATTTGCAGGAGTTTCTGGACGATGAAGAGCGGAACGGCAAGCAGGAAGAAGAAACGCCTGCGGTAGTTCTGCCCGAAACCAAACCCGAACCTACCCCGGATGTAGAAATCGAAGAACCGAAAGAGGAATCGAGCGGTGGCATGAATAAGATTCTGCTGCTGGTATTCGTGGCCGCATTGGGCGGTGCAGGTGCTTTCTTCTACTTCTACATTTATAAGCCGAAGCCGAAAGAAGAAACGCCGCAGAGTGAAAATCTGGAAACCGACCAGAGCCTTGCGACGGTGAACGAGGATAATCAGTCCGGCAACGAAAATGGCACATAAGAAAACCGTAACATAAGGATGCAGGGGTAGTCGAAAGGCTATCCCTGCTTTTTTCAAAAAGGAGAAAGCGTTGAAATATCTGGTGATTGCAGAAAAACCGAGCGTATCGAAATCCATTGCAAAAGTGATCGGTGCATATCGGCAGGAGGACGGGTATCTGGAGGGTGGGGATTGCGTGGTAAGCTGGTGTCTGGGGCATCTGGCAGAGTATGCAGCCCCGGAACATTACGATGAACGCTATGAAAACTGGCGTTTTGAGGATTTGCCGATTCTTCCTGTTGAGTGGAAACTGCTGGTACACAATACAAAGAAGCCGCAGTTCAATGTTCTGCGCAAACTGCTCCGCAGCAAGAAATTCGATTATGTGGTGAACGCCTGCGACGCAGGGCGCGAGGGTGAAGCGATTTTCCGCCGTGTGTATGCTCTTGCCGGAAGCAAACTCCCCATCAAGCGGCTGTGGATCAGCAGCATGGAGGATGCCGCCATCCAGCAGGGCTTTGAAAACCTGAAAGATGGTGCGGCGTATGATAATCTGTTTGCAGCGTCCGAGTGCAGGGCAAAATCGGACTGGCTGATCGGCATGAACGGAACCCGTGCTTTTACGAAAAAGTACGGCAGAAAACAGACCATTGGCCGTGTGCAGACCCCGACGCTGGCGATGCTGACCGAACGGCAGACCAAAATCCAGAACTTTGTAAAGGAACCCTATTATAAAGTGGAACTGTCCGGTGGGGGCATGGTCGCAGTATCGGAACAGATGGCGCAGGAGCAGGATGCCGATACCATGCGGGCTACCTGTGACGGGCAGTGCGCGGTGGTCGGCAGCATCGAGCGAAAGAGGGTAGAAAAGAAGCCCCCGAAGCTGTATGACCTGACAACTTTGCAGCGAGAAGCAAACCGCTATTACGGTCTGACCGCCAGCCAGACCTTGCAGGCGGCACAGGAACTGTATGAAGAAAAGCTGGTGACGTATCCCAGAACGGACAGCCAGTTCGTGACCGAGGATATGCGCAAGACGGTGGAATCTCTGGTGCTAGCCTTAGATGACGCGGCGGCAGACGTAAGCTGCGTTATTGACAACAGCAAGGTCACAGACCATCATGCGATCCTGCCGACTATGCAGGGTGCAAAGTGTGATAAGGAAAAGCTGTCCGAAACCAAGCAGAAGATTCTTTCGCTTATCATCTGGAAACTGGTGCAGGCTGTGCAGCCGCCGTTCATCTATGAGGATGTGCTGGTAACAGTGTGCTGCCAGGGCAGAAACTTCACGGCAAAATATAAGGATGTTCTGCAGCCCGGTTATACGGCAAAACCTGTTCCGCTTGTGGAGCCGGAGGAGAACAAGGATGCGTCACTTCCGAACAATCTGGAACAGGGGATGGTTATTCCGGTGGTACGGGCAGAGAAAAAGCAGGGCTTTACTTCACCGCCGAAAGTCTACACCGAAGATACCCTGCTGTCGGCCATGGAAACAGCAGGCAACAAGGAATTTGAAAAGGACACTGAGAAGAAAGGTCTGGGAACCCCTGCAACGCGCGCTGCGATTCTGGAAAAGCTGGTATCCTCCGGCTATGTGCAGCGTAAAGGCAAGCAGATGATTCCCACGGAGGACGGGGTAGCCGCAATCCGCAATATCCCGGACTACCTGAAATCTGCCAGTATGACAGCCGAATGGGAAAATGACCTGCTGCGGATGGAGCGCGGTGAGATCAAGCCCCATGATTTTATGCAGGGCATCCATGGACTGCTCGATAAGATGCTGGCTGACCTCCGGCAGATTCCTACCGTCGCGGCAGCTCCCCATCATAATAAGGTAAGCGTAGGTAACTGCCCGGTCTGCGGAAACCCTGTACATGAGAGTAAGCTCAGCTTTTGTTGTGCAGACCGCAGCTGCAAATTTGCACTCTGGAAAGAAAGCAGATACTTGGTCAATATGAGAAAAACGCTGGACAAGAAGATGGCGGTAGACCTTTTGAAGAAAGGCCGCACCCATGTAAAAGACTTTTATTCCGCGAAAAAAGATAAGACATTCGCCGCTGACCTTGTGATGCGCGTCGAAGAGGGTCGCGCACAGTACAGTCTGGAATTTCCCAAAACACCGATGAAAACGAAAACGTAAAGGAGGTTTGACCCTTGCCACAGATTAACGATATTCGAGAATTGGCGCAGCAGAACGCCCGGTATGTCAGTAACTCGCCACAGGACTGGATGAGCTATCTGGATGTAGCGGCGCGGCTGTACCGCTATTCGTTCACCGATGCGCTTCTGATCCACGCGCAGCGGCCCGATGCGACCGCCTGCGCAGAACTGGAACTCTGGAATCAGAAAATGAGCCGATGGGTCAACCGTGGCGCAAAAGGCATCGCGCTTCTGGATGATACCGGACCGCGTACCAAGCTGCGGTATGTGTTCGATATTGCTGACACCCATCTGGTGCGCGGCGGAAAAACACCGCTTTTATGGAATCTGGATAGCCACGAGCATGAGCAGATTATCCTAGACCATTTGGCAGATATCTATGGTTTATCCCAGACAGTCAGTATGAACGCTGCCCTGCTGGAACTGGCGCAGCAGTTGACCGCCGACAATCTGGATGAAGCGATGGACGGTTTGGCCTATGAGGTGGCGGATACGTTTCTGGAAGAACTGGACGAAGATAACATCCGCGTCCGCTTCCGGGAATTGATGACCAACAGTATTTTCTATACGCTTTCCCGGCGTTGCGGGCAGGAGCCTATGGATGTGCTGGACGATGATGACTTTATCCGCATCGTGGATTTCAACAAGTTGCCGGTGCTGTCGTTCCTTGGAAACGCGGTTTCCGAACAGTGCGAAGCGGTTCTTTTTGACATTGGCCGAGAAATGCGGAAAATTTACAAAAAAGAAATCACGCAGCAGCTTGAAAAATCCGTTGACAGCTTGTATAATACCAATACGGACTTTAGCGCGTTAAAGCACGAAACTGAAGAAAACACGACCAAAGGAGGACAAGAAAATGGAGTTGACGTATCATCGCAAGGGAGATTACCTGTTCCCGAATCTGGCCGTGAAGGACGAGCCGCAGACCATCGGGAAGTACGGGATGCTGCGCAGGACGTACCTGAAAGAGAACCGAAGGAACTGGTATCAGAGTATGCTGATGAGCGGCAGGCTGAACCAGCATCTGGCGCAGATCGAGGAAGAAGCGGAGAACCGAATGGAATCCCTGTTGGACAGCCTGAACGAGAAGTTTCCGGCTCCGAACAAGGAAACCGAACAGATGGCATGGGTGGCACACCAGAACAATCTGACCGCGATGGCGGAAGAGATCGTGCTGAAGGAATTGGTGTACAACTAACCGCTGACACAACCGAACAGGATTTGAGCGAAGCAGAGGAAGAGATTTCCTCTGCTTTTTCTCTGCCCAGTTTGCCGACCGTGAAACAGCAGATTCGGGCAATCGAAGCCCCGATGCAGGCACAGTATGCCGATGAGATCACCATTCCGGTAGAAGTTGTGGATGAAATCCTGCGGACAGGCAGCAATCGAAACAAAAGCCAGCTTCGCCTTATCTATAACTTTATGACCGAACAGACCCCGGAAGAGTATACCGCTTTTGTCAAAAAGGAATATGGCGAGGGCGGCAAGGGCTTTGAGATCGGTGGCACAAAATATGCGGTCTGGTTCGATGAGCTGGGTATGCAGATCGCCGTTGGAGATACGGTTCGGAACGACCCCAAAAACAAAGCATTTCTGTCATGGGAAGATGTCAGCGGCAGAATCCATCAGCTTTTGCAGCAGGGAGAGTATGCACCAAAATCGGTTTTGGATGCAGCCCGTGGCAATGTCCTGCATGAACACGCAGAAGCCCTGAGCTATATGGAACGCGATATGGCAGAGGGCGTGGCAGAGATGGTCTTTGCCGATACGTCCATCTTCTCCGGCGGATACCCGGAACTTACAGAACGCCTTGCAAAGTTGCTTGACCAGCCGGAATTTCTGGCTGATCTGAACGAACGTCTTTTAGGACTGGCAGAAGCCTACGCCGAAGATAAAAGTGTGATGCGGATGCAGTTCTATCGCCCGGACAAAGTATCTGAACAGTTTCAGAAGTTTGCTCTCCCGTTCCAGCCGTATCAGGCAAGAGAGGGCTTTCAGTGGGATGAGCAGAAAGTTTTTATCACGGAAGATGAGATCAATGCTTTCCTTGCAGGCGGCGGGCCGTATTCGGATGGCAGACTGGCAACGTACAGTTTCTTCCTTAATCACGAAGAGAAAGCAGAACGCGCGGCGTTTCTGAAAGACCGATACGGCGTTGGCGGCAGCAGTCATGCACTTTCCCGTGCAGATAATTCCCATGCCAACTATGACGGCAGAGGTCTGGAACTGGCACGGGGTAGCTATGGAAAGCCGGATGCACTGGTGAAGCTGAACTGGAATCAGGCGGCTGAACGAGTTGCAAAGCTCATTGACCAGAGTTTGTATCTGAAGCCTGCGGATTACAGCCGGATGCCGAGTTACGAGCGTGAGCAGATGGCAAATCGGGTGATTGGTTTCTACCATCGTCTGCCCGATGAAGTGGAACGTCCGTTTGAACGGGAACTGCTGAACGAAGACGCCAGAAAGAAACTGCCCGTCATGCTGGCTGATTCGGAACAGGCGGCAGAACTTCTGGAAAAGATGGATGCAGCACTTCTTTCCGTTCCGCTGGATTCCCCGGACTATGCAGAAAAATCAAAGATATTGGCTGACCTGCATCAGTATGTTGAGGGAACGTACACGATCTTCCCAGAGAAGAAAAAGGCTATTGAGATTTCTGCTTCTGAGACAGGACAAATATCGCTTTTCGATATTTGGGCGCAGGAACAGGAATCGAAAGAGCATTCAACCACCGCAGTGGTTGAAGAACCCCAGAAGCAGGCGGCAAAGTATAGCAGATACATCGGAGATTATCTCTATCTGGCAGATGACAGCCTTTATAAAATCGAACGTGTTACGGATTCTCTGATCTATCTGAAAGATATGGAGCGTCCTGCATGGGCAGCGCGGGTGCTTCGACCGAACCAGTATGATGCAGAACTGGCAAAGAATCCGCTGAATGATTATCTTCTGGCAGGGCAGGAATCTGCGCTGAAAGATAGTCGCTGCGTTTACAAAGAATGTCTGTATACCATGCTGGACGCGGTGCAGCAAAGTGAAATCTATCCGTATCTCCGTGACCGCGATGTGGATGCAGATGAAGCGGAAAAGGAACTTCGGAACAAGATCGACGAGCTGTTAGAGCAGAATGCGGAAACTGCCCCGCTGTATCTGGAAGCCAGCGAGAACTGGGAGAACTTCAAAGACTGGCTGGTAGAAGATATTTTCCAGCGCACCTATCAGGACATGATGCCGGATTCCCGCGATGCGGTTGCCCTTTACCAGAATGACATTCATGCGCCCCGATGGGTGCGTGGCATGATGGTAGATGCGGCTGTGCAGGAAATTAAGACAGTGCCGGAGAAGAAGCAAGAAGAAAAACAGGAAACTCCATCTGAACCGAAACTGAAAGCCTACTACCGTTCAACTTCACAGATGGAGGACGGTTATGTGGAGCGTATTGCCATTCTGCAATATCCGAACGGCAAGTATTATAACCACTACGGTTTTGATGATGTTAGGGGCGAGGGTGCAGGGAGCGCAGGCCCGTTTGACACGCTGGAAGATGCAAAGCGGACGCTGAAAGCACATCGCCCGGATGCGGAGGAAGGCTTATCACCATTGTCTGCTGAAGCAGAAAATGAGTATCATGCGCTGAAAGAACGATACCCGGACGCACTGGTTGGCTTTGAGCAGAATGGATTTTTTGAATTTTATGGTGATGATGCCAAACGGGTGACGGAGCTAATCGACACAAAAATGCTTCGGAAGGAAACTGCATCAGGAGAAATTCCAGTCACAGGATTCCCTCGTGAGCAGTGGGCGCATTTTGGCAAGGAACTCTGGAAATGTGGTGAGAGTGTTTATCTCTCCGGTCAAGGGGAAGACGGAACGCACCATGAAACCAAATATCTACGTCGGGAAGAATATCTTCCCCGAAACGCAGATGTTGAGATCTGAAACGGGTACAGCCGAAAGATTTGAATGCTTCGGAGATTGAAGTGCGGCTGGGTGCAAACTGGATCAAGGCAGAGTACATTACGGACTTCATGGAGCAGGTGTTTAAGACACCAAGCTACTATATCGGAAGTTCCATGCAGTGTTTCGCCAAAATATCGCTTTATCCTTGAAGATAGAAGGGTCAAGGTAAATCAGCGCATCATTTTTCTGCAGGAGAGCTTCGCAAAATCTGGAACGAAGAGCAACTTCTATTTTACAGGTCATGCCAAATAGTAAAGAGCGCAACTCCATGTCAAAGTTGTAGATGTGACAAATGGTGTCGAACGTGACATTTGGTATGTATTTTTTAGTGGCGTTATCATAGAGATGAAAACTATATCCGCGCAGACGATAAAATCCAATCTCATTTAAAGCCGTTTCTACTTTCTGGTCATCAGTTATTACTAGACCAGCATCTTTGTACTTTTGAATCAGAGCAGCAGTCTGATATATATTCTTTGGATAGGGTTTCATTTGTACAATCCTCATAAAATGAAAAGGCCCGCCGGTTTGAGCATCGTAGAGAGGCTTGGCGGGATCTGTTAACTAATATTTTATCACTAAAATGAGGGCTTGTCAATCACTTTCTTTATGTCATGCGGAATTTTTTCTTTTTTATATATCTGAAGCAATGTAATAAGATGCGTCAGCAATGTAACAAGACGCGTCTGCCGGAAGGTTATAGCGTGAATTCACGCGTGGCGTGCTTTTGTACGGAGGGTTGATTCAAGATGTTTTCGACATTTGAACAGACAGTTTGTAATTCACGGTGGTAGTCTTTGAAATACTGGTGAGTTTCATATTGTGCGCTCTTCTGCTGTACCAGAAGTTCTTTTTCAGAACGCAGGTCTTTCATAGTTGGAAGTTTCCCGTCTGGTGAATTTTGCTTTAGAAATTGCAACGCTTCTTCATATTTGGCAATCTCATCTGCATGGTTCTGCCGGAAATCCTTTTTATTGGTGGATTTCAGAAAATCAGCGTAGACCGATTTTGTAGAAAGATACTGTCCCAGATAATGAATCTGTTCGTTCACTTTTTTCAGTTTGGCTTCAGTGAGTTTGGCATCGCTGCGGGCTTTTGCCATTTTGGACTGAATCGTATCTGTGGTATCTTGCAATTTTTCCTGAGTATCATACCCATGCTCCTGAATGTAGGCAACCGTTTTAGCCATTTGCTGCAAGTTGCTGATTTTTACTTTCTGGGCATAGGCTCGGCTTTGCTGGGCCTTAATGCAGCTCTGCAAATCAACCACAAGACGCAGGTCGGATTTGATGAACAGAATGGTGATAGGATCGTCCGGCACCCATTGTGCCTGATTCTGTTCAGCGGCGAGTGCATTTTCTTCAAAGAGCTGCAAAAGGTATTCTCGGTCATAGTGGCTTCCCAGTTTCCGGGCAGATATGTACTTCTGCCGATCCGATGTAAGATAGCTGAATCGCTCCCGATGGTCTTTGACCTGTATTCCGTATTCTGCTTTGAGCAGCCGTTGAAATTCTTCAAAAGATTTCGCACGTTCCGCAATGTCGTTGATGGCATTGCGGATTTTTTCTTTGTTGGTTTCAAATTTGGTTTTCATGGGTGCGATGCCTTCTGCCATTATCTCCATGTTGGCCATATCAAGATTTAGCTGTCCTCTGCGATGGGCATGATATTCCTGCTGTGTGATTTTTTCTGCAGCAGGAGAGAGCAGATCGACCTGATATAATCCCTCGCGTTGGCAGATGTCCATAAGAGAACTTTGTAAATGACGGAGATACTCTTTTGTCAGATGGTGCTTATATCCTGCCTTGCAGTCGATGGCACGTTCAGTATAAGGCTGAGAGGCTATATCTTCTTTTCGTAGGCTGTTGATAATGATATGGGTATGGATATTACCGGAGTTGTTGCTGCCGTCTGTATGAGTGCAGACAAGTGCCTGATGCCCAGGAAAATTTGCTTTGGCATATTCCATGCCAATAGCTTGTGCTTGCTCGCCGGTCAAACCATGATCGGTAACATCCATGGGATCGTGGCTGATAATGTAATGGTGGCATTTGATTTCATCGTATCTTTGATTTTTATGGTATTGTTGGTTGAGCAATTCACACTCAAGATCGAATGCTTCAGGATTGCAGTTCAATCCATCAAAATAAAACTCATCCCGGAGCATGGAATTGCCGTTTTCATCAAGGATGGGAACGAGGTGAAATTCATCATGCTGGTATTTCAAGTAATCAATAACAGCACCATAGTCAGCGTTTTTTACTGCGAAGTGTTTTAGGATTGCCATAGATTCCTCCCAAGTGAACAATTTCTCGACGAAGTTCCCGAATTTCTGTGATGCACTTTTTGATTTCGTCTACGATACTGACGGTGATTTTTCCACCGCTGTGCAAATAGCGGGTAATCTGATTCAGATTGTTTCCGATGCCAGCAGCGATTGTAACTAGCTGATGGATTTCTGACGTGTCCGCAACGATGTAATGAGTGCTTGATGGTGCTTCCTTGAGAAAACACTTTCGGATATATGTGCTGGTGGGTAGTCCTGCACTTTCAGCGTAGCCGGATACGATTTCATATTCCATCTCGCTGCAACGGATATGAATATCGTGGGTTCTCTGAATGGGCTGCTTGTTTTTTGGTCTTGCCATAGTGGTATCCTCCTGATTTTTTGAGAAAAGATTTATCCCGACAAGCCGTAGGCGGTCGGCTGCGACCACTTTAGTGGAAGCCAGATAGCCAAAATCTGTGATTTTGCGCGTGCCGTGGGAATGGGGAACGGAATCCCCATCAAGATTGCCAGAGAACAAAAATCCCGAAAGGGAGTTTTTGGTCTACGCAGGCGAATCTTGCGCTACTTACGGTGAAGCCGTAGCCTTACGCATTTTTCAGATCCTTCTATCTTTAGAATCGGGCAGAGCGTGTTTCGCAAGGTGTTTTTGAAAAAATTAAAAAAAATTTTGAAATACCTTGCGAAATGGCCTTTCTCCAATTCTATAAGTGAAAGAGGTTGACACACCACCCCAAAAACAGAAAGGAATGAGTGAATGACCGAAACAACTGCACGAACCTATCGCACCATGGAAAGCCTGCGCCAGATGGCACAGACCGATCTCCGTAATGTGAACCGCGAGGAACTGGTAGACATCAACGAAGTGGAAATTAGAAAAGACTTGTCGCAGCGGGAGCGGATGGTCGATTTCATTTCGCAGATCAAGAACCCTTATTGCTATCTTGACAAGGGCATGATAGTGAAGATCAGCTTTGCAGGAGAGAACCGATTAGAGGACACACTGAAAAAATGCGCACGGACGCATCGGAGATAAAAAAGAAGAAAGCAGAAGAAAATTTGCGCTTTAGCACATTAAAGCGTTGACATAGACCGCGAAATATGAGATAATGGCTTTGGGTCAAAACAGAATATGCTAACTAAAGCCGATAATTTTCTTGGTTTATTGTCAGAACGACAAATAGATTAAGGAGGTTATCGGCTTTTTATGTTTTTTCAGGAAAATGGACAATATCGCTGTGCTGTGTATCTTCGATTGTCACGTTCGGACGGCGATCAGCAGGAAAGCAACAGCATCAAAAATCAAAGAGCCTTACTGAACGATTATCTGGGAAAGCACCCGGAACTGCATAAGGTCGATGAGTATGTAGACGATGGATACAGCGGTACGAATTTTGAACGCCCGGATTCCAGTGCAAGAGAAAGAAGGGGACAACACCATGTTCCTATCATACAGTGCCAGAAAAAATGGTTATGATGTGATTCGGAGAGCATTGGAAAAGTATGGCGCATAACTGCATAGAATCAGCGAGGTAAGCAAAAAGAATGCCCGTCTGGTTGAGAGGATTCGCAAATCTTCTCGATCAGGCGGGCATTTCATTCCGTAGGAATGGGAATCAGTCGTTATGTACGGTCTTTTCCCAACGATGGAAAACAGCTTCAAAGAAGTCGTGACCAAGGACTCCTTCACCAATAGGGCCGAACTTCTCCCGATAAGATTTAAGAATTGCCGTAAAGTCTGGATTTTGAAATCCAGTATATTTGTCAAGGGAACACAGCTTTTGATAATCAGGAAAATAGGAAAGCAGTTCGCTGTCGGTCTTTTCTTCAAAAATATTCATGGCATTTCCTCTTTAGAAATTCAGACTATCTACCCATGCAGACAAATCAGCTTTGGTTGAGGAAGCGTTAAATACCTTTCCATGCAGGAGTTTGGAACCAGGGCAGCTAGGAGCAAGCTTTTCATTGGTCTTGCCCATATCGCTGCCACCGGAAGTGGCGAATGGAATAATGGTTTTATTCTTTAGGTCATAGCTTTCCAGAAATGTATTGATGATTGTAGGGGCAATGTACCACCAGATAGGAAATCCGACAAAAATCGTATCGTATTCATCCATGTTGTCGCGTTTGGCGGCGATGGCAGGGCGGGAATCGGGATTGCTCATTTCAATAGTGCTGCGGGATTTCTTATCCATCCAGTTCAGATCGGCTTTTGTGTAAGGGACTTCGGGACGGATTTCAAAAATGTCTGCACCGATGGCATCTGCTAAATCTTCGGCAACTTTTGCGGTAATGCCGCTGGCAGAAAAATAGGCAACAAGCTTTTTGCTCATGACAATGCACTCCCTCAATATTTGATTTGATAATAGTATAGCACGGTGGGGGTGGGGTATCAAGAAGTGAAATGAAAACAGAATTATTTGGAAAATGCTGGATTTTCAATGTTTGGTTTTGCTAATTATAACTTTAATATTGCATCTTAACTCAAAATAAGTTATAATACAGAAAAAGAGTTATGAATGGAGGCGATAGAGTGGAATACCTTAAGCGAGTTTTAGGAATCGAAGTGCTATATGAAAATAAAGCTTTAGAGCATCTGCCAAACTTCATCAATACGAGATACGTTTCGCAGAGAGTATTTTTGAATGGTCAAAAAGTGGTTTTTTTGTATCCAAAAAACGAATTGGAGCAGGTGGAAACATTAAAAAAGCATCTGGAACGTGTGAAAAAAAGTGCGGATTGTCCTGTGGTGTTGGTTCTGGAACAAATCACGGCACGGCAAAGAGAGTATTTGCTTCGAGAGAAAGTAGCATTTATTGTAGATGGAAAGCAAATATATCTGCCTTTCATGGCGGTGTATTTGCAGGAACGCTGTGATGCAGAAAAGAGTGACAGAGAAGAAATCTTGCCATCGGCACAGATGCTGTTGCTTTATTTTATTTATGAGGGAGCAAAGGAGCTGTCCACAAGTCAGGCTGCAAAAGATTTGGAGTTGACTCCAACATCTATTTCCAGAGCATCGAAACAACTTGAAGAAATGGGACTTTTGCAGGCAAAAAAAATCGGAGTGCAGAAGATACTGTCCTCGGAAAATTCCCCGAAGGAACTGTTTTATAAAGCAGAGAAAGCTCTGCTTAGTCCTGTGAAAAGAACGGTCTATATTCCAGATGAGAAAGTAAAGATTGAATTGTTGGAGAGCGGTTATTCTGCGTTGGCAGAGTATTCGATGCTCAATGCGCCTAGTGTTCGGTGCTATGCTTCAGAAAAAATAT
>ERZ827104.2865-NODE-2865-length-12763-cov-13.794460_pt1 | contig 12763 bp, 9 predicted proteins | sample MGYA00519781_ERZ827104 | MGnify/ENA primary metagenome ERZ827104 (study PRJEB31778, sample SAMEA3449257) | human gut metagenome | biome: human gut; feature: human-associated habitat; material: faeces | place: United Kingdom | collected 2010/2012 ... | reverse complement strand
TTATTCTTTTTCATTGCTATCGTCTCCCTTTACAAGTCCGCAGTCATAAAACCACTTCATCAATTCCTGAAATACGGTCAGATTCACACTGTACACAATGTTCTGGCCGCGGCGCTCATCGGTAATAAGCCCTGCGCTTTTTAAAATGTTCAGATGGTGGCTGACGGACGGCTTTGTCATATCAAAATGTACGGCGATCTCCCCGGCAGTCAGATCGCCCTGTGCCAGCAGTTCTAAAATGCGCCGCCGCGTCGGGTCAGCCAGCGCTTTAAAAACGTCTCCCAAATATGTCGGCTCCTTTCTTGCGGACAATTAGATAAACGTCTAACTGTCTGTGCCCCCACTATACACCTTGCGGCTGCCTTTGTCAATAGATATTTAGAAAAATATCTAACTATCGCTGCCCTCCTACTGTTCATCCAGCTTTTTCCATTGATTTTCTCTGCAATTTCACAATTTGTTTGCAATTTTCCTATTGACATGGTGGGCGAATGTGCTACAATATTAGCAGTCTAACGGATAGAGTGCTAAAGAAAATAAAACACGCAGAATTTGCGAAAGCAAACTCGTAAGCCGAAAAAATTTAACACTTAATAAGTTAGACTGCCAATACAATGCGCTATCTGCAACTAAGGAGGTACGCACTATGAACATCGAACAAATGACACAAAAGACCCGCGAGGCTTTGCAGGCTGCACAGCGCATCGCGGTGGAATATTCTAACAATGCGGTCGAGCAGGAACACCTGCTGGCGGCGCTGGCCCAGCAGCAGGACGGCCTGATCCCCCAGATGCTGCAAACCCTTGGCGTAGACGCAAATGCCTTTGCTAATGCGGCTTTACAGAAGGTCGAGGCTCTGCCCCGCGTGACCGGCTCCGGCCGCGACCCGGAGAAAATCTATATCTCCGGCGACCTGGACCGTGCCCTCAACGCTGCGGAGCAGCAAGCCAAGCAGATGAAGGATGAATATATCAGCGTTGAACACGTTTTCCTCGGCATTTTGCAGCGCCCGGGCAAGGATGCCAGCGAAATTTTCAAGACTTTTGGCATCACGACTGAGAAATTTATGCAGACGCTCAGCACGGTGCGTGGCAATCAGCGGGTAACGAGTGATAACCCGGAGGATACCTACAACGCGCTGAAAAAGTACGGCCAGGACCTTGTGGAGATGGCTCGCGCCAACAAACTGGACCCGGTCATCGGCCGTGACAGCGAGATCCGCAACGTCATCCGCATCCTGAGCCGTAAGCGCAAGAACAACCCCGTCCTCATCGGTGAGGCCGGTGTCGGTAAGACTGCCATTGCCGAGGGCCTTGCCCAGCGTATCGTGCGCGGCGATGTGCCCGAGAACCTGAAAGACCGCACCGTGTTCAGCCTGGACATGGGCGCACTGGTCGCGGGTGCAAAATACCGCGGCGAGTTTGAGGAACGCTTGAAGAGCGTTCTGAACGAGGTCAAGAAGTCCGAGGGCAAGATCATCCTCTTCATCGATGAACTGCACACCATCGTCGGCGCAGGCAAGACCGACGGCGCGATGGACGCGGGCAACCTGCTCAAACCCATGCTGGCCCGCGGCGAGCTGCACTGCATCGGTGCAACCACGCTGGACGAGTACCGCGAGTATATCGAGAAAGACCCCGCGTTGGAACGTCGTTTCCAGCCGGTCATGGTCAACGAGCCGACCGTCGAGGACACCATCTCGATCCTGCGCGGTCTGAAGGAGCGCTACGAGGTCTACCACGGCGTCAAAATTCAGGACGCCGCGCTGATTGCCGCTGCGACCCTGTCTGACCGCTATATTACCGACCGTTTCCTGCCCGATAAGGCCATTGACCTGGTGGATGAAGCCTGCGCCATGGTCAAGACCGAGCTGGACTCCATGCCCGCTGAACTGGATGAGATGAACCATCGTATCACCCAGCTGCAAATCGAGGAAGCCTCTTTAAAGAAGGAAACCGACGAACTGTCTAAGCAACGCCTGGTCGCTCTGGAAAAGGAAATGGCCGAGCTGCGCGACAGCTTCAACAGCAAAAAAGCCCAGTGGGAGAACGAGAAGAACGCCGTCAATAAGGTGCAGAGCCTGCGCGCCGAGGTAGAGTCCACCAAGGCCGAAATCGAGAAGGCTACCCGCACCGGTGATTACGCCAAGGCCGGCGAGCTGCAGTACGGCAAGTTGCCTACCCTGCAAAAACAGCTGGAAGAGGAAGAAAAAATCGCCGAGGAGAAGAAGGAATCGAGCCTGCTGCGTGACCGTGTGACGGACGACGAAATCGCCCGCATCGTGGCTCGTTGGACCGGTATCCCGGTGTCGAAACTCGTCGAAGGCGAGCGCGAGAAGCTGTTGCGCCTGCCGGACACGCTGCATCAGCGGGTCATCGGCCAGGACGAGGCTGTGCAGAAGGTTTCCGACGCTATCCTGCGCTCCCGCGCGGGTATCGCCAACCCGAACCGCCCCATCGGCAGCTTCCTGTTCCTCGGCCCCACGGGCGTCGGCAAGACCGAACTTGCCAAAGCGCTGGCCCAGGCTCTGTTTGACGATGAGAAGAATATGGTCCGTATCGACATGACCGAGTACATGGAGAAATTCAGCGTCTCGCGTTTGATCGGTGCGCCTCCGGGATACGTCGGCTATGAGGAGGGCGGCCAACTGACCGAGGCCGTGCGCCGCCATCCGTACAGCGTCGTGCTGTTTGATGAGGTCGAAAAGGCCCACCCGGACGTGTTCAACATCCTGCTGCAGGTGCTGGACGACGGCCGCATCACCGACAGCCAGGGCCGCACGGTGGACTTCAAGAACACCGTCATCATCCTGACGTCGAACCTCGGCTCTGACCTGATTTTGGAAGATCTGGAAAAGAGCCGTGCCAACGGCAAAAACGAGTTGTCTGATGAGGCAAAGAGCGCCATCGACCAGTTGCTCAAGCGGCAGTTCCGCCCCGAGTTCCTGAACCGCCTCGACGATATCGTCTACTACAAGAGCCTGACGAAACAGGAAATCGGCTCCATCGTCGATTTGATGCTGGCCGACCTGCGCAAGCGCCTGGCCGACAAGCAGCTGAATCTGGTCGTTACCGACGCGGCCAAGAATGCCATCATCGACGGCGGCTATGACCCGATTTACGGTGCACGCCCCTTGAAGCGGTACATCCAGGCTCACGTCGAAACGATGATCGCAAAGGAGATCATCGGCGGCACCCACGCGGCAGGGGACACCCTGACCGTGGATGCGGATGCCAATGGGCAGTTGATTTTGCGATAAGACCCGCATAAAATAACCGCTCCTGGGTGTGTGGAATCTCTCCACACACCCAGGAGCGGTTTTGTTTTGTCTTGGCAGAGTTGTAGAGACCGCACCTGTGCGGCCCGCGGCTTTTCGGCAGACGAGCGCTTGCGGGAAAGCCAAGGGCCGGGCGTGCCCGTCCCCTACGGGGCAGCATATTTTACAGTACGCCCAACCCGGTCAGCAGCGTCTTGACGCCAATCAAAAGCAGCACGATACCACCGATTCTCTCAGCCGGAGCACGGTACTTGTCGCCGAACAGGGCACCGACCTTCACGCCGATGGCAGACAGCAGGCAGGTGGTGATGCCGATGAGCGCAGCGGACGAAATGATAGCGACCTGCATAGCGGCAAAGCTGACGCCGACGGCAAAAGCATCGATGCTGGTGGCAATAGCCAGCGGCAGCATGGCCTTGGCTGAGTAGTCGTCGTCCAGCTGCTCATCGCCGCCGAAGCTCTCCTTGACCATGTTTGCGCCGATGAGTGCCAGCAGCACAAAAGCGACCCAGGGGCCGAACTTCGTCAGCAGCGTGGCAAAGCGGTCGCCCAGGAAATAGCCCAGCGTGGGCATCAAGAACTGGAACCCGCCGAACCAGACGCCGCAGGTCAGGGCGTGGGCCAGGCTCACCTTGCGAACGGACAGGCCCTTGCAGATAGATACGGCGAATGCGTCCATCGAGAGGCTGACAGCAATCAGGATCAGGTCAAATAAAGTCATGATTTTACTCCTCCGTTTTGGCAGGGGCAGACAATAAAAAAAGACTTATCCGCCCTAAAACCGGGCAGATAAGTCTCGTCGTTTAAAGTTAAGCCAGAGCCAAGGCTCATTGTGTTGGCAGAACTGCGCTGCGGCTGCTCCACCGCTGCGCTGACTACTCCCTTATTGCTTTTGGTAGTGTATCATACGCAGGAATGTTTGTCAATACGTTAGAAATGGCTAATTCCTGCGATGAGGCTTTCCCCTCGGGGGAAGCTGTCCGCGAAGCGGACTGATGAGGGGCAACCTTGCCGTTATAGTCCATTTGTCTTTGGCTGCGGTAAAGCTGCCCCTCATCCGGCCCTGCGGGGCCACCTTCCTCCTTGGGGGAAGGCAAGGAACTTTAACTGTCTTGCATATTCCCCTATTTTAGAGTACAATATACACAAATCTGCAAATTTGCATCCCGGGGGAGTAACCATGCAATATAAAGTTCTGGCGCTGGACCTTGACGGCACGCTGACCAATTCCGATAAAATCATCACGCCGCGCACCAAAGCGGCCTTGCAGGCGGCGGCCCAAAAGGGCGTCTGCATTGTGCTGGCCAGCGGGCGGCCCACCGTCGGCATTGAGCCGCTGGCCAAAGAGCTGGAACTGGAAAAATACGGTGGCTGCATTTTAAGCTATAACGGCGGCAAGATCATTGACTGCCAGACCGGCCAGACACTGGTGCAGCATGCCTTCCCGGCGGACCTCATCGAGCCGGTCTGTACCTTCAGCCGCTATTGGAACGTTGTGCCGTTGACCTACGACAAAAACGGCATCGTGACGGAGGACGCCGACGCGGCCTACGTAAAAGAGGAAGCCCGCATCAACAAAATTCCGGTGCGCCAGGTCGAAAACCTGCCCGCCGAAGTGACCTACCCAGTCAACAAGCTGCTGCTTACCGGTGACCCGGCGGATATGCCCCATGTTGAGGAACTGATGCAGCAGGAGTTCGTGGGAAAGCTGTCCATCTGCCGCAGCGCACCGTTCTTCATTGAGACGATGCCCCTGGGCGTGGGCAAGGATACCTCGCTGGAAATCCTGCTGCGGGCCAAGGGCCTGACGCCCGCCAACCTGATGGCCTGCGGCGACGGCTGGAACGACCTGCCGATGATACGTCTGGCTGGTATGGGCGTCGCCATGGGCAACGCGCAGCCGCCGGTCAAGGCTGCCGCCGACTACCAGACCGCCGACAACGACCATGATGGCGTGGGCCTGGCAGTGGAAAAATTTATTTTAGAGGAGGCGTGAGCCGTGAATCTGATCGTTTTTGATTTGGAGTGGAACATCGGCTACCAGCCGAAAACCTTCCTGTATCACGGCACAGAATTGACGCTGCGCGGTGAAATCATCCAGATTGGCGCGGTGCGCATCAACGCCCGGGGCGATGTGCTGGATACGTTTGAAGTCAACCTGCGCCCGCGCATCTTCCGCAAATTGCAGCACCATATCGCCAAGGTCACCGGCCTGTCCCAGGGGGATTTGGACGCGGGCCTGCCGATGAAAGAGGGGCTGCAGAAATTCCTGGACTGGGCCGGGCCGGACGCCGAGCTGGCCGAATGGGGACTGGACGACGTCCCGGTGCTGAAACAAAACCTGTTTTTGGTGGGCCTGGACGAGAATTGGCCCGACAAGTGGTACGATCTGCAGCGTATTTTCTTGCAGGCCTACCCCCGCAAGGAGGGCGAGGGCCTGACGCTGGAAAGTGTTGTGGATCGCCTGGGCATCCCGAAGGAGGAGCCATTCCACAATGCGTTAGACGATGCGCTCTACACGGCCAAGATCTGCCGCAAACTGCCGCTGGCCGAGGGCCTTGCCACCTACCCGACCGAGGAAGAATTACTGACCGAAGCCTTGCTGGGCGCAGAAAAGACCGGCCGCGACGTAAAGCTCTTCATGAACCGGATGGAGCACGACGACTACCGTAATGTGCCGGAACTGAACCAGGCCGCCTGCCCCGAGTGCGGTGCGCCGCTGCAAAATGACGAGGTCTGGCTCAAACGCGGCAACACCGGGTATTTCACCCGGGCGACCTGCCCATGCTGCGGGCACTATTACCTGCGGTTCAAGCTCAGCCGCCGCGATGGTCTGCATTGGAGCTTTGCCCGCTGCATCGACCCAGCCACCCCCGAATCCGACGCCCGCTGGGACAAGCAGAAAGCCGCCCTGCAGGAACGAATGAAGAAAAAAGCGGAAAGATAAAAGGGCCGCCTGCGCTTTGGGAGAAAGCTTTTTTGCTGTACGCCCTTGACAAAACTGTGATTCTGGTCTATTCTTGATAAAAACGAAACACATTTTTTACAAAATTGCAAATATAGCAACATGAGAGGTAGAGCATGGATACAGAACGCTGGCAGATTTTGTTGAGAGCCATTGACCGGGGCAGCCTGCGCGCGGCGGCGGATGAGATGGACGTTACTGTTTCAGGCATCAGCCGCAGCGTGGCAACGCTGGAAAAAGAACTTGGATTTTCGCTGCTGCACCGCGCAAAAAGCGGTGTGCAGCCCACCGAGGAATGCCGCCAGCTGTTGCCAACTGTGCGCGATCTGCTCTTTGCGCAGGAGCGTTTGGAGCAAACAGCCGCCAAGGTGCGCGGCGCAGACTGCGGCACCATCGTCATCGGCACGGCGTATAACTGCTATTATGAGTGGGTCACCCGGATGACGGCGGCGTTCCGCACCCGGCACCCCGGCGTGGCAGTGCGCATCGTCAACGGCACCAGCAGCGAGCTGGCCGAAATGGTCAAGGACCACCGCACGGATTTCTGCCTTATCAGCCGCCGCGACGGCCTGCCGGTCTGGCTGCCCATCCGCCAGGATGAGCTGCTGGTGCTGGTGCCCAAAAGCAACCCGCTGGCCGGTATGGACGCCGTCCCGGTGCAGCGCATGAAAACCGAGCCCTTCATCGAAAGCTACCCCGGCATGGAGACGGATATCACGCTGCTGTTCGATAAGCTCAAGACCAAGCCGAACACGAGCTATTCCACCATGGACATCACGGCGACCTACGCCATGGTATCGGCGGGGCTGGGCATCAGCGTCAACAACGCCATCAACCACCAGCACGGCTACCCCGGCGTGGTGGAGCGCCCGATGGACCCGCCCCAGCTGATGGAGATTGGCCTTGCCTGCGGTGAGAACCTCGCCCCTGCCGCCCAGGCGTTTTTAGAGTTTGTAAAAACACGGATGCCGGAATAAGAAAGCCTTCCCCACTCGGGGGAAAGTGGCCGAAGGCCGGATGAGGGGCGCGTCTGCCGTGCCACCCCCTAAAGGGGGGATGCTGGCAAACCCGCCCCTCATCAGTCAGCAATCAAGCCGCTGACAGCTTCTCCCGCAGGAGAAGCCAAACCGCCCGGAAAGAAGCTATTGCACTTCTTCCCGGACGGTTTGTTTTATATCTTAATAAACTTAATACGTTATAATAATCCCCTGATCCTGCGCATAAAAACTGCACAGACCAGAGCAGGGCACGATGCGCACCGGGGCACCGGGCCACTTGGCGTCAATGCCGTGGTGCAGCAGCTGGGCGGCGGTCTGGTTGCCGCACTCGCTGATCAGCACAGGATGCACGCCGTCGTAGCCGTCCTCATCCATCTGCTCCAGAATCTTAGCCAGCACGCGAGTCTCGCCGCGCGTCTTGAAGTAGAAGTCAATTTTGCCGTCCGCTGTGCGCCGGCCCAGCACGCGCATATTCAGGCGGCCTGCGATAAAGCCCACCACCTTGTTTACACGACCGTTCTTGGCCAGGTTGTCAAAGCTCGCCAGAGCAAACAGGATGTGGGTGCTCTCGGCAAACTTTTTCAGCGCAAAGCAGATATCATCAAATTCCTGATTCTCGCCGATCAGCTTGTTGGCCAGCTCGGCAGCACCGGCCAGCGCACCGGAACAGCTCAGGGTGTCCAGCACGAAAATCTTCTTCTCGGGGTGCTCTTCCAACACCATGGTGCGGGCGGCCATGGCGGCGTTGTAGCTGCCGGACAGATTGCTGCTGATGGTAAAGGCAAACACGTTGTCCGCCTGCAAAAAATACTCGGCCCATTCCTCGGGGCTGGGGCAGGCGGTGGTGCTGGCACCATTGTAGTCGGTCATAGCCTGCAGCATCTGATGGGTGTTCAGCGTGGGCAGGTCAACGTACTCGCGTTCGCCTACACGGATTTTAAACGGTACAAGGGCAAACTGCACGCCCGGCGCGGGGCGCTCCAACTCGCGGATCTCGCAGGAACTATCGGATACGATCATCCATGCCATAGGGCAGGACCTCCGTTCTGTGATAATTGGTCACGGTTATTCTTACCTACATTATAGAGGCACAGAGGAAAAGCGTCAAGTTTATTTTTGCGGCAGATCCCGCCCGGCTCTGTAAAATTTTGCGGGCCCACTTGTACCTGTGCGGATTGTGGCGTATAATAACCATATATGTTTTTGAGATAAAGATGGGAGCTTCTATGGCTGATTTCTATACCTACCGCAATGAGGTCGCCAGCAAACGGCGCAAGCGGAAAATGTTTCTGGTGCTCATCGTAATTTTGGCGCTGCTCTGCGCTGGGGCTGGGTTCTTCTGGTTCAAGAACAGCGGCACGCCTGCGCCCGCCGCCTCGGCAGAGCCGGTGGCCGCCACACCGGAGACCGCTCCCACGGCCACCGAGGCACCGACCGCCACGCCCGCCGCCATCGCCGAGCCGCAGCGCATCGTGCAGGCTGTGGATACCGCCGTGTGGGACAAGTCCGACGCCGTTGAACAGACCATCGACACCGAATACCTGAATACCGACCATCGCATGGTGGCTGTGCCGATGCTGGGCACTGTGACGAAGGACTACTTCAACACCGTGACCTTCGCGGGGGACAGCATTGCCTCGGGCCTGGGCATTTACAGCACCGGCTACAACAACGCCCACTATGCGACCTACGTCAGCGCGGGCGTGCAGACCTTTGTCAACAACGTCAGCGTCAAGAACGCCGTCACCGGCACGACGGAAACGCCGATGGAGACCATCGTCTCCAGCCAGCCGGACTACCTCTACATCCTTGTCGGCACCAACAACCTTGTTGTGCAGGGCAGTGAGGACAGCTTCCTTGCCTACTATGAGCGCCTGATCGATATGCTGCGAGAACAGCTTGACCCCGGCGTCAAGTTCTACATCCAGGCCATCCCCGGCGTGCAGGAGGATGTCGTGGCATCCAAGCCCGGCCTGGACAACACCCGCATTGCCACCGTCAATGACCTGCTGGCCAATATGGCGCTGCGCAAGGGCTGCTACTACATCAACATCCGCGAGGTGTTGACCAACCCCGCCGACGGCAGTCAGATCGATGATTATGCCACCAAGGACGGCGTGCACTTCAACGCCGCAGGCTACCACGCCTGGGCAGATTACCTGGCGACCCACACGGTCTGGGACCGCCGCAGCGTGTACAGCGGCGAGAACCCCTACTATATTTACGGCGCGTAAAAAACTTTTTTAAATTACACAAACCCCATGCAAGGTGTAAAAAGTACCTTGCAGGGGGCTTTTTTTGTACAAAGGTCCGAAAAACAGCCCGTTTTATGTCGAACTTGTACAAAAGCGGCGGGTAACATACGAAAATTTTAGCAGAATATTACACAAAAGACCTTGAAATTCCTTTTCAAAACAGGTAATATAGATACAGAGATTATACAGAGTCGGTGTACTGTATCGCGTACAGCACCGCTCAAAAGGGGAGATTACGTTGAAACAGCGCAAAGAAACGCCAAATAGCTCCGATCTGCCCATTTATCTGTTCAAACAGGGCAACAATCAGGAAGCTTACCGCTACTTTGGCGCCCATCTGTGTGAGCAGAACGGGGAGGCCGGCGTGGTGTTCCGCGTTTGGGCACCGCACGCCAAGGCCGTTTCCATCGTGGGCGACTTCAACAGCTGGACACCCGGCGAACACCCGATGGAAAAAGTCACGGACGGCATCTGGGAACGGTTCGTACCCGGCATCAAACAGTTTGATGTCTACAAATACTGCATCACCACCCCGGCGGATGAGCTGGTCTACAAGGCCGACCCCTACGCCTTCCACACCGAGACCCGCCCCTCCAACGGCAGCAAGGTCTATGATATCGAGGGCTACACCTGGGGCGACGCCGCCTGGGTCAAGGACGAGGACAAGCGGGATGTCATCAACAGCCCGATGTCCATTTATGAATTGCAGGCCGGCAGCTGGAAGATGAAGGATCCCGACAACGGCGTACCCTATAATTACGCCGAGCTGGCCGACGAACTGATCCCTTACATAAAGGATATGGGCTACACCCATGTGGAGCTGCTGCCCATCACTGAGTATCCCTTCGACGGCAGCTGGGGCTACCAGGTCACCGGTTACTTTGCCCCCACCAGCCGTTACGGCACGCCCAAAGACTTCATGACCTTCGTGGATAAGCTCCACCAGGCAGGCATCGGCGTCATTCTGGACTGGGTCCCGGCCCACTTCCCGAAGGATGGCTACGGCCTGTATATGTTCGACGGCGCACCCTGCTATGAGGACCCCAATCCCCGCCGTGGTGAGCACAAAGAGTGGGGCACGATGGTCTTTAACTACGGCATGAAGGAAGTCGAGAGCTTCCTGATTTCCAGCGCCATGTTCTGGGTCGACCACTACCACATCGACGGTCTGCGTGTGGACGCCGTAGCCAGTATGCTCTATCTCGACTACAACCGCAAGGATGGCGAGTGGGAGCAGAACGTCAAGGGCGGCAAGGAAAACCTGGAGGCCATTGCCTTCCTGCAAAAGCTGAACACCGCCATTTTGGGTCGCTACCCCCACAAAATGATGATCGCCGAGGAATCCACTGCCTGGCCGCTGGTCACAAAGCCTGCGTCCGATGGCGGCCTGGGCTTCAACTTCAAGTGGAACATGGGCTGGATGAACGATATGCTCAGCTACATGAAGACTGACCCGCTCTTCCGTGCGGGCAACCACGGCAAGGTCACCTTCAGCTTCTTCTACGCGTTCAGCGAGAATTTTGTCCTGCCCATCAGCCACGACGAGGTCGTGCATGGAAAGTGCAGCCTGCTGAACAAGATGCCCGGCGACTACGAAGAAAAGTTTGCGAACCTGCGCACTTTCTTCGGCTACATGATGGCCCACCCCGGTAAGAAGCTGCTCTTTATGGGCCAGGACTTCGGCCAGTTCATCGAGTGGGACGAGAAAAAGCAGCTGGATTGGATGCTGCTGAGCTATGACAAGCACCGCGAGCTGCAAGGCTACGTGAAAGACTTGAACCACTTCTACCGTGATACGCCCGCATTGTGGCAGGTGGATTACAGCTGGGAGGGCTTCCAGTGGATCGTGCCCGATGACAGCAAGCAGAGTGTCATCGCCTTCCTGCGGCGCGACGCAGCAGGGAAGATGATCCTGGTCGTCTGCAACTTTAACCCCGTCCTGCGCAAGGATTACCAGATGGGGGTGCCGAACCCCGGCAGCTACAAGGAAATCCTCAACTCCGACGACAAGAAGTACGGCGGCACCGGTGTGACCAACGGCACGGTGAAAGCCAAGAAAGGCCCGATGCACGGCTTCGACCAGCACATTTCGCTGACGCTGCCGCCGCTGTCCACCATCTACCTGAGCGTGCCCGCTGCCCGCAAGCCGAAGGCTGAAAAGCCCACCACCGAAAAGGCCGCAGACAAGCCCGCTAAAACGGCGAAAAAGCCTGTTGCAAAAAAGGCTGCAAAACCCACCGCAGAGGCCGATGCCCCTGCCGCAGAGGCCAAGACCCAGGCAGCCCCCAAACGCCGGGGCCGCCCGCCCAAAGCCAAAACGACGGTGTGAACCGCCTTTGGATATACGTTAAAAACGGCATACTGCCGAAATTTTAAGGGGAGAAATGTTATGGCAAAAGAAATGATCGCAATGATCCTGGCAGGCGGCCAGGGCTCGCGTCTGTACGCGCTGACCCAAAAGCTCGCCAAGCCCGCAGTCCCGTTTGGCGGAAAGTATCGCATTATCGACTTCCCGCTGTCCAACTGTGTCAATTCTGATATTGACACGGTAGGCATCCTGACCCAGTATCAGCCCCTCGTATTGAACGAGTACATCGGCAACGGCCAGCCGTGGGATCTGGACCGCCTGCACGGCGGCGTCCATGTTCTGCCGCCGTATCAGCAGGCATCCGGCTCTGACTGGTACAAGGGCACGGCCAACGCCATCTACCAGAACCTGTCCTTCATCGACCGCTATGACCCCAAGTATGTCATCATCCTGTCCGGCGACCAGATCTGCAAGCAGGACTATTCTGACTTCCTGCGTTTCCACAAGGAGAAGAACGCAGAGTTCTCCGTCGCTGTCATGGAAGTGCCATGGAGCGAGGCTTCCCGCTTCGGCCTGATGGTCACCGACGAGGACGACCGCATCAACGCTTTCCAGGAGAAACCGAAGGAGCCGAAGTCCAACCTGGCTTCCATGGGTATCTACATCTTCAACTGGGATATCCTCAAGAAGTACCTGACCGAGGACGAGGCTGACCCCAACTCCGAGAACGATTTTGGCAAGAACGTCATCCCCAACCTGCTGAAGGACGGCCGCCGTATGTACGCCTACCACTTCAGCGGATACTGGAAGGACGTCGGCACCATTTCCAGCCTGTGGCAGGCCAACATGGAGGTCCTGGATCCCAAGCACTCCGGCATCAACCTGTTTGATGAAAACTGGAAGATCTACTCCCGCAACACCGGCCGTCCCTGCCAGCAGATCGGCAGCGACGCCACCATC
>ERZ827104.2853-NODE-2853-length-12792-cov-10.106147_pt1 | contig 12792 bp, 4 predicted proteins | sample MGYA00519781_ERZ827104 | MGnify/ENA primary metagenome ERZ827104 (study PRJEB31778, sample SAMEA3449257) | human gut metagenome | biome: human gut; feature: human-associated habitat; material: faeces | place: United Kingdom | collected 2010/2012 ... | reverse complement strand
GTCTGATGAAGAAAACGTATATCAGGAATTGGACGAATATGTAGTAACAAAAGAACTGTTAAAACATTTTCGTGATTTTTTCGATAACTATGAAAAGGGGATCAATAACAATACGGACAAAATGGGTGTTTGGATTTCCGGTTTCTTTGGAAGCGGTAAATCTCACTTCTTAAAGATTCTTTCTTATCTGTTAAAAAACAGTGTGGTAGAAGGAAAGAGAGCCATCGAGTACTTTACAGATGGAAAGAAAATCGATGATCCGATGCTGATTGCCAAGATGACCAATTCCGGAACCATTTCTTCTGACGTCATGCTCTTTAATATTGATTCCAAAGGATCTGCAAAGGTTGGCTCAGGGAAAGAAGCCATCGTGGAAGTTTTTATGAAGGTATTCAATGAAATGCAGGGATACTGTGGATCTATTCCATATCTTGCAGAATTTGAACGCCAGCTGGATAACGAAGGCAGATTTGAAGAGTTCAAAGAGAAATTTGAAGAGATTGCAGGGGCACCATGGGAGAAGAAGAGACAGGCTTTTGCAGTTATCCAGGATAAAATCGTAAAAACAATCGTGGCTATGGATTTCATGAGTGAGGAGGCTGCCCGCAACTGGTGTAAGAATGCAAAGGGAAGCTATGACCTCAGTATTGAGAAGTTTGTATCTCTGGTCAAAGAGTACTGTGAGAAAAAAGGACCGAACCATCACGTTATTTTCCTTGTAGATGAGATCGGACAGTACATTGCGGATGATACCCAGTTAATGCTGAATCTGCAGACCATTGTAGAAGATCTGGGAACTGCCTGCAGAGGAAAAGCATGGGTCATCGTTACCAGCCAGGAAGATATTGATTCTATCACAAAGACAAAAGGCAATGACTTCTCCAAGATTCAGGGACGTTTTGACACCAGATTATCCTTGTCTGCATCCAATGTAGATGAAGTTATCCGGAAACGTATCCTGGAGAAAAATGAGATTGCGGAATCTGCATTGAAACTGTTATATGAGCAGAAAGAATCCATTATCAAGAATCTGATCACATTTACGGCAGACACAGCAGATAAGAAATTATATACAGATAAAACAGACTTTGCGGATTGCTATCCGTTTATTCCATACCAGTTCAACTTGCTTGGACAGGTACTGACAGCGGTGCGTACTCATGGAGCCAGTGGAAAGCACTTATCCGATCAGTCCCGTTCTATGCTGGCACTGTTCCAGGAATCTGCAATCCGGTTAAAGGACAGCCAGGAAGGTGTTCTGGTACCGTTCAGCTATTTCTATGATCCGCTGCATAAATTTATTGACCATCAGCACAGCCAGGTCATTACCGATGCAGAAGACAATAGCAGACTGGACGAGTTTGATGTAGAACTGCTGAAAGTGCTGTTTATGATTAAATACGTCAAAGAGATCAAAGCAAATGTAGATAACCTTACTACGCTGATGATCTCTAATATTGACGACGACCGTATTGAAATCCGTGGAAAGATCGAAGAATCCTTAAAGAAACTGATCCGAGAGACACTGGTACAGAAAAATGGAGAAATCTATATCTTCCTGACCAATGAAGAACAGGAAATCAATAATGCCATCAATAATGAATCGGTAGAAATGGGTGAGATTATCGGAGAGGCATCTACCGTAATTTTCGAGGAAATCTTTACAGACAAGAAATACCGTTACAGCAGCCGTTATTTATTCCCATTCAATCAGAAAGTAGATGATCGTTACTTCAAGGGTAATCAATCCAACGATATCGGAGTATCCATCATCACACCATATGGGGAAGATTATCCGGATTCTGCTCTGCGTATGCTTTCTGCACAGGAACATAGTGTGATTGTAAAATTACCGAATGATAGTACCTTCCTGGATGAGATTACCGACTCTATCAAGATTTATAAGTTCCTGAATAAAAATGCTTCTGGTGCAAGAGGAAGCTTTGACAGTATTCGTCGTGCAAAAGAAGATGAACGTATTGAAAAGAAAGACCGTATCCGTATCTTTATTGAGGATGCATTGAAACATGCGGATATCTATGTGAATGGTGATAAAGCAAATATCTCAGCCAAAGAGCCGGCAAGCCGTATCAATGAAGCACTTGGCAAGTTAGTAGCCATGCAGTATAACAAGCTGACTTATATGGAGACAGCTCCGGAGCTTTCTGATATTGCTGCCGTATTCAATGGTAACGATGGACAGCTTTCGTTCCTTGGAACCAGTGATACCACACCGAATAAACTGGCACTGGAAGAAGTGATTCAGGTCATCGGTCTTAATAATGCAAGACATATGAAGACATCTCTGAAATCTCTGCAGGATAAATTCGGGGCAGCTCCGTATGGCTTTGATCCGAAAGACGTGCAGTGGCTGGTTGCCATGCTCTTTAAGATGGGAAGAGTTTCCCTTACCTATAACAGCCAGAGTTTATCCATGTTGTCCAATACAAAAGATGAATTGGTACGTTATCTGACAAAACGTGAATTTGTTGAGAAACTGCTCATTGATATCAGGGAAAGAGCAACAGACGGACAGATCCGTTCCGTAAAAGAAGTATTGAAAGATTATTTTGGTTTCTCCGTATCCAGTGATGATGACGATACTATTATGAGAAACTTTAAGAATAAAGCACAGGATAAGCTGGAAACATTTGGTGAGATCATGATTGAATATCGTGTGAATCCGAAGCTGCCATGCAAATCCTTAATGGAACAGGCAAAGAAAAATCTGGAAGAACTTCTGGCTATCAAAGAGCCGGTAGAGTTCTTTAAAATAGTAGATAAAAAGCGAGATGATCTGTTAGACGATGCAGATGATACGGCACCTGTATTCGATTTCTTTAAAGGCGGTCAGAAAAAGATCTTCGAAAAAGCACTGGAACAGATCCAGATGTTTGAAAACAGTAAGACCTATGTCCGTGAACAGGAAATCATGGATAATGTTGCCCAGATGGAAACTATTGTGACAGCGAAAAATCCGTTTAGCCAGATCCAGAAACTGCCGGATATGTCTGTGAAATTCATACAGCAGTATGGAGCCTTACTGGAAAAAGAAGCAGAAGAGATGCGCCCAATCGTGGATGATGATCTGGAAAAAGTATTACATACACTGGATGAAAAAGAATTTGCACCTGTATTCAGAGATAACTTCGTAAATGCCTTTGCAGAATTAAAACAGAAACTGGATACCTCTCATGAGATTGCGGCAGTGAAGAATATCAGACTAGAAAGTGATACATTGAAGCTTCGCTGCATGGATGAGATCACAGAATACGAGGAGGCACATCGTCCGAAACCGGTACCGTCTGTAACTCCGGTAACACCACCAACAGGTGGCGGTCATACAGAACCGCCGAAACCAGTAACACCGCCAGTTCAGCCAAAATTAAAGAAGCGGAAAAACGTATCTATCAGTAACGTGGCTGGTGCAAGAACTTATTCTATCGAAAATGAACAGGATATTGACAAGTTCCTGGCAGAGATGAAGCGAAAATTATTACAAGAGCTGGAAGAGAATACCATCATTACTTTGAGTTAATCATTCCAGTGGGAGGAAACAGTACATGAACAAGAATGCGATAAAGAAATTTGCCATAGAAGCAAGAAAAAAACTGATTGATTCTGTTACAGATAAAGCCGGTATGCTTGGAATTACAGAAAAATCATGCAGTGAACCAATCACAAAAGGACCAGACTTTGAAGTATACCAGACCGTCGCAGGAACAGAAGTAACATTGAATAAAAGACAATGTGAACAGAGAAGACGACTGGTATCCCAGATTGAATCCCGTGGATTTGAGGCAGTTGTAGAAGAAGTAGCGTATACCTGGTTCAACAGAATCTGTGCGATCCGTTTTATGGAAGTGAACGACTATCTTCCAAACAGAGTTCGTGTACTTTCTTCCGAAAAAGAAGGGAAGATGGAGCCGGATCTTGTGACACAGGCACCGGATGTAGATTTAGACCTGACGGCACAGGAAAAAGAAGAAATCATTAACTGGAAAATGAGTGGTACATCAGAAGATACGGATAAACTGTATTGCAAATTATTCCTGAAACAGTGCCATCAGTTGCATGATATTCTACCAGGACTTTTTGAGGCAGACTCTGATTATATGGAATTGCTGTTTGGTATTTCTTATACGAATAAAGATGATGTCATTTATATGCTGGTGAATCCGGAGACAGGTATTCCAGAACAGGATTTTAATGTATCTACACTGGATGAAGAAGGCGAGCCAACCGGTCAGGTTGAGATCATTGGGTGGCTTTATCAGTATTACAATACAGAATTGAAAGACGACACCTTCGCAAAATTAAAAAAGAATGTAAAAATCACGAAAGAGCGAATTCCGGCGGCAACCCAGCTCTTTACACCAGACTGGATTGTTCGTTATATGGTTGAAAACTCTGTGGGAAGAATCTGGATTGAACATTTACGGGCAGTAGATCCAGGTACAGATGAAAAAGCAACTGCCGAAAGATTCGGATGGAAATACTACCTTCCGGAAGCAGAGCAGGAAGAATCTGTTAATGTAAAACTGGCAGAAATCCGTACCACATACAAAGACCTGAAACCAACAGACATTACCTGTATTGATCCATGTATGGGAAGTGGACATATCCTGATTGCAATGTTTGATGTGTTGATGGATATCTATGAAAGTGCTGGATATGACAAACGAGAAGCAGCATTCGAGATTGTAGAACATAATATTCATGGATTGGATATCGACCAGAGAGCGTATCAGCTGGCGTATTTTGCGGTTATGATGAAAGGTCGTGGATATAACAGACGGTTCCTGCGTGGAAGAGACGGAAAGCCGGAGCCGAAAGTCTATGCGATTGTTGAAAGTAATGAAATCAATCGGAAGCATCTGCAATTTTTCGGAACACATTTGAATGAGATGGAAAGAAATCTGGCTGTGGTGCAGATAGAAGGTTTGCTGGATACATTTATAGATGCCAGAGAATATGGGTCTATCTTGAATGTAGATGCCTGTGATTGGGAGGTGCTGGAGAGATTTGTAGATGATTTAGGGACTGCTGGACAGATTTCTTTTGAAAGCGTAGGAAGCGAAACGACACAGGAACAGTTGAGAAAGCTGGTAAGAGTAGCGAAAAATCTGGGACAGAAATATGATGCAGTAGTGACGAATCCACCGTATATGGGGGCTTCCGGCATGGGACAAAAATTAACCGATTTTGTTAAGAAAAATTATTCAGAAACAAAATCAGATATGAGTACAGTAATGATGGAAAAAACAATTTCTATGTGCTCGGAACGCGGATATATGACGATGATAAATATACCAGTATGGATGTTTATTACAAGTTATGAAAAACTCAGAAATTCGTTAGTTAATAATAATACTATTATTAACATGGTTCATCCGGGCAGAGGAATATTTGGATCTGATTTTGGAACAACATCTTTTGTGATAAAAAAATGCTACTTAAATGGCTATATTGGAAATTATTATAGACTATTTGATAAACAGGGAGAGGTAAAAGATAATGAAACAAGGAAAAAAATGCTTCTTCAAGGAAAAGGATTATATAATATTTGTCAAAAAGAGTTCTTAAAAATACCTGGAAGTCCGATTGCGTATTGGGTGAGTTATTCAGTTTTGAATGCATTTAGAAATTTTCCAGTATCAAAATACGGAGATACTTCTAAGGGAATTATAACTGGAGATAATAATAAGTTTTTAAAATTCTGGTATGAAGTTTGTGTTAGTAAGATAAAATTTAATGCACATAATTATCAAGACTGTGAAAAATCAAATGCAAAATGGTATCCGTGTAATAAAGGTGGTGAGTTTAGAAAATGGTATGGAAATAAAATATATATCATTGATTGGTGGAATAACGGTAATGATATTATGCAACGTGGAAGAAAGAAAATAAGAAATTGTCAGGATTATGCTAATGAAAATAAGTTTATTCCTTCAATTAGTTGGTCTAGCTTAACATCAGGAGCCCCATCATTCCGATATAGTAGTATGATGCTTTCAGAATCAGCTGGAATGACATACTTTCCCAAAACGGTTTCTGTAGAATTTGCTTTAGCATATTTGAATTCAAAGGTGGCAGAGTATTTTTTGACTGTTATTAATCCGACATTAAATTACACAGCAGGTGCTATTGCTGCAATACCATTAAAGATTCCTAATAAGGATTTGTGTGAAAAAATTGAAAAAATTTGCATTGATAATGTAAAAATTGCTCAAGAAAACTGGGATTCATTTGAAACATCATGGGATTTTAAACATCATCCTTTGCTACAAACAGAGAATTATATTAGTACTTCTTTTGAAAAGTGGGAGAATATCTGTAAACAATATTATTTACAGATGAAACAAAATGAAAAGAAATTGAATGTTTTTTTTATAAAAATATACAATCTGCAAAATGAATTTTTGAATGATATAGAAGAAAATAGTGTATCTGAATATGTGGCCAATTTGAGTAGAGATATCCGTAGCTTTGTATCTTATTCCGTTGGCTGTATGTTTGGTCGTTATTCTCTTGATGAGGAAGGTTTGATCTATGCCGGCGGTGAATGGGATAATAGTAGATATAATTCGTTCCTTCCAGATGATGATAACTGTATTCCAATTACAGATGAAGAATATTTCTCAGATGATATTGTTGGACGTTTCATAGAATTTGTTAAAACAGTTTACGGGGAAGATACCCTAGAAGAAAATCTTGATTTTATTGCAAATGCATTAGGAAACAAAGGCGACACTTCCAGAGAAGTTATCCGTAATTATTTCCTGAAAGATTTTTATGCTGATCATTTGAAAGTATATCAGAAACGACCGATTTACTGGTTATTTGACAGTGGCAAGCAAAATGGCTTTAAAGCATTGATTTACATGCACCGTTATGATGCTGACACGGTTGGTAGAGTAAGAACAGATTACTTACATCGAGCACAGAAGTATGTAGAGACAGCTATGCAGAGTGCTCAATATACCATCGACAATGCATCATCAGCCTCAGAAAAATCAAAGGCTACAAAAGCGGTGACGAAATATACAAAGCAGCTTGCAGAAATGAAGATTTATGATGAAGCCATTGCTCATATTGCGAATAAGAGAATCGAGATTGACCTGGATGATGGTGTGAAAGTGAATTATGAGAAATTCCAGGGAGTGGAAGTTGCCCAGGAGGGGAAGAAAGCTTTAAAAGTGGATCTTCTGGCAAAATTAAAATAGAAAGTGGGAAGACATAGATGGATTTATTAAATATACAAGACCAGTTAAATACAGAGTTTTCCAAGGAAGAGACTCGTATTATATTCTGGTTTGATGATAAAGGAGAATATGAAGACGAAGTATCTGAGTTACAGTTGGATAATGCAAAATTACATATTTTGGATGGAACAAACTGGTTTTATTCCAAATGGTTATTAAATGAATCAGATACAGAGAATAAGTATCTTGTATATGCACCATTTCCAAAACCAAGTGATGCAGAGAATCCATTGGCAGATATGTATTATTACTCGGTTCCGTATTACACGGACCGAGTATCCCAGATGTCACAAGAAATCGGAATTGATAACCGCTTTAAAGAACATCTGACGCAGTACAGCAATTTCTGGAAAAACAAGAATCGTATTGAGAAGTTTAAAGAACTAGGCATAGACCATTTCAATGTGGAAACCATTGATATTGGTCTTATTGCCGTGCTTACAGATGTGAAAACTCCGAACTTTGAAGAGATTACAAGACAGTTACTATTAAACGACAGTGAAGCATACATGAAAGCACTTGAGGATAACGGACTTTTAGAAAAATTCTGGGAATTATGTGAGAAGTATTTCGGATATCAGTCTGAAAATTCGAATGTAGATGATCTGGTAGCATGTATGCTCTTGACTTATGCATCAGTAGCGTTGAAAGATACATTACCAGCTGTTTTGAAATCTTATGTATTGAAAAAGAAGAACGATGTGGTTGTATTTGTCCGTAATCTCATGGACAATATACTTTATCAAGATGCGTATGATGCATTATCAGATAAAGTCGACAAGACATTACGAGTAGTAAGCAGAATCCAGGATGAACTGAAAAAGGATGCAGGCAAATCAAAAGATCAGTCTGCACAACTTCTGGATATTGCAAATTGTGATGCATTCAGAGAATTGGATAATATTTTAATTGATTGGGCACTGGATCAGTTGAATGATGAGATCCTGGATGCTCAGATTGATGGCATGAATATTGCACAGATCGCAGAGCAGCGGACTGCAAAGTCCTGCCATTTTGGAAATGTATATAAAAACGAATATCAGGCAATCAAATATGCTTATCAGATGATGAAGGCAGTTTCTGTTTTAGAAGTGACCAGTGATATCAAGGCTATGGTGACAGATTATCAGAAACAGACATATTTGATTGATTCTTATTATAGATGGTTTTACAGTGCTTACGACTGTATTGAAGATGCAGAGAGATTCTCAAAGGTAAGAGAGCGCATTGAGAATATGTATTCCTTTACTTATTTGCAGAAAGTAACACCGAAGTGGAATCAGGAATTGACAGATAATCTGATGGCAGATACCGGATTGAAACGTCAGGAAGACTTTTATCGCAATTACCTGAAGGCGTATGAAGGAAAGAACCGTGTTATCGTTATTATTTCGGATGCTTTTCGGTATGAATGTGCAAAGGAATTGATGGAACGATTGGAATTGGATGAAAAATGTACACCGAAGCTGGAGTGTATGATTACTGGACTGCCGTCTGTAACATCAGTGGGAATGGCAAGTATTTTACCGCATAAGGAATTACAGGTAGATGATAAGTTGAATGTCACAGTAGATGGACAGAGTTGTGGTGATCTGGCATCCAGAGACAAGATCTTAAAAGTACAGAATGAAAATAATGTGGCATTAGCTTTTGATGAAGTGGCAAGTGCCAATAAAGAGAAAATCCGTGAATTGTTGCAGAAGAAGAATATCGTATATATTTATCATAATCAGGTGGATGCTCGTGGTGATAAGCCTGCCAGTGAAAATGAGGTATTTACAGCGTGTTCAGAAGCAATCGAAGAGATTCACAAGCTGATCAAGAAACTGACCAGCTATATATCTGCACCGAAATTTTTTATTACAGCAGATCACGGTTTCCTGTATAAGAGAGACAAGCTGCATGAATTTGATAAAGTATCCTACGACCGGGAAATCTGTGCATATTCCAATAAACGGTTCCTGCTTACAACACAGAAAGTAAATGAACCGGGAATGAAGTCCAGATTGATGGCATATATGAACAATTTATATGTGACAACGCCGATTGGAGCAGATATATTCAAAGTGGCCGGCGGTGGACAGAACTATGTGCATGGCGGTTCTTCGCTTCAGGAGATGCTGATTCCGGTAATTGAACTGACAACGAATACCAGAGCGGTTGCTTATGATTATGTAGATGTGATTCTAACTTCCGTGAACCGCAAAGTAACGAACCTGATTACTTACTTTGATTTTATCCAGACAGAGAAAGTAACTGATACCATGAAGGCAAGAAGTCTGGTGGCATACTTTACGACGGAAGATGGAGAAAAAATATCTTTTGATGTACCGATTGTGGCAAATATCCGGGAAGATGCACCGGAGAAGAGAACATTCCATGAGAAATTTACATTGAAGTCCAGAGAATATAAGTATGGTGATAAGTATTATCTGGTACTGGCAGATGCGAATGATGAGAAGAATATTCTGCAGCAATATGAATTTATGATTGATATTGCATTTGTGGATGACTTTGGGTTTTAAACCTTGGATAGAAAAGCAAGAAGCATGTACTAAAAGTAAAGGAGGCTGGTTGAAAATGAATGCTAATGACAATCTGCAACCAACATTATTTATATCTTACTGTTGGAATGATGGAAATGTATATGCTGATGAACTAGAAGCACAGTTGACTGATTATTTTGACGTAAAAAGAGACAAATCTCAGTTAATTGTTAATGATGATATAAATGATTTTATGGCTGAAATAGCAAATTGTGACTATGTTCTTATCGTGTTAACCGCAGGTTATGTAAAATCATTGAACTGTATGAGGGAAGTAGCGTATTTGTTGCAACAGCCTGATTGGAAATATAAGTCGATGGTTTTAGTGGTTGATGAAACAATTTATAGTACAGACAGGAAAATGGAAATATTAAATTATTGGTATCTGAGGAAGAAGAAAGCAGAAGGAGAGTGTACCACTGCTGATTTAGGTAAGATAATTTTAGAAGAAGAGGCTAGTATTTTACGTGATATATGCAGTCAATTAGAAAAATTTCTTTATGGTATTACTAGAAGGAAAAATCCTCATATGATAGCAGTAGTTAATGAATTGGTAAGGAAGAAAAATACACCAAGAACGGATCGTACTGAGAGAGAAATGAGTGATAAGGAACGCCTTGTGAAAGAGTTCATAGAAAAACATGGGAATGTTTCGATAAAAGAAATATCAGAACAACTTAATACAACGGCGGCATATACAAGCAGAATTTTAAGAAAAATGCAGGACAAAAAGATTATTGAAGTAGTTGGAGAAGGAAGAAGCAAAAAGTACATAGTAAAATAATTTTGTTTAAAAGATATAAAAATAATTATGCAAGTTATAGGAGGCTGACATGAGCGAAAGCAATGAGTTTAAAGGAAGCTCCGGAACGGATGATAGGAGAGGCATTATTAAGCAAAAACTCCGCCAATATTATGATGGTCGTATTGTCCGTAAGGATTTAACTAAATCAATCCGAGAAGGTGCCAATGTTCCAGTCTATGTGCTGGAATATCTCCTCGGACAGTATTGTAATTCCGATGATGAAGAGATTATTGAAGAAGGTGTCGAGAACGTAAAGCGTATTTTGAGAGATAACTATGTGCGTCCGGATGAGGCACAGAAGATTCTCTCTCTTTTGCGTGAAAGAGGCAGTTATACAGTAATTGACCGTATTACAGTTGTGCTGAATACAAAGGAAGACCGTTATGAAGCGACATTCTCTAATCTGGGTGTGAAAGGAATTCCGATTCATCCGGATTATGTGAAAGACTATGATCGTCTGCTTTGTGGTGGTATCTGGTGTATCCTGCAGATGGAGTATGAATTTATCGAGGAAGATAAGAAGAATACGCAGCCAATCCGTATTCGTAAACTGACACCGATCCAGATGCCGCATGTGGATATGGATGAAGTTAGAAATGGAAGAAAAGCATTTACCAAGGATGAATGGATGGATATCCTGCTTCGTTCAACCGGATTGGAGCCGGAAAGTTTCAGTGAGAGAGCAAAATGGCTGTTGATTGCACGTATGATTCCGCTGGTAGAGAATAACTTTAACCTTTGCGAATTAGGACCACGTTCTACTGGTAAATCTTACATATATGAGCAGATTTCTCCGAACAGTATTCTGGTTGCCGGTGGGCAGACAACGGTTGCTAATCTTTTCTATAATATGTCTAACCATACAGTAGGTCTTGTTGGTATGTGGGACTGTGTGGCTTTTGATGAGGTTGCTGGTATTAAGTTTAAAGATAAAGATGGTATCCAGATCATGAAGGGATATATGGCATCCGGAGCATTTTCACGAGGAAAAGCAGAGATTCAGGCAAAGGCTTCTATGGTATTCGTAGGAAACATCAACCAGAGTGTAGATACGCTTTTGAAGACTTCCAGCTTATTTGATCCATTCCCACCGGAAATGGGAACTGACACTGCATTCCTGGATCGTATGCATTGCTATATTCCTGGCTGGGAAATCCCGAAATACAGACCAGATTCATTCACCAACGATTATGGATTTATCACAGATTATCTGTCAGAGTTCATGCGTGAACTTCGTAAGGACAGCTACAGTGATCTGATGGACAAGTATTTCCGCCTTGGAAATAATCTGAATCAGCGTGATACCATTGCGGTCCGCAAGATGATTTCCGGATTTACAAAACTGTTGTATCCGGATGGAGAAGTAACAAAAGAAGAATTACGTGAGATTGTGGAGATTTCTCTGGAACTTCGCCGCAGAGTAAAAGAGCAGCTGAAGAAGATCGGAGGCATGGAGTTCTATGATGTAAACTTCTCTTATACAGATAACGACAGCTTTGAAGAGCATTACGTTTCCGTTCCAGAGCAGGGCGGTGGCAAGCTGATCCCGGAAGGCATGGGAAAACCAGGCTCTGTATATACCGTTTCCAAATCAAAGACAGGAATGATCGGTTGCTATATGTTGGAAACTCAGATGATGCCTGGTAATGGAAAATTGACCTGTACCGGTATTGGATCAGGAAAAGAGCCGAAAGAGGCAACCAATACAGCATTTAATTATCTGAAAGCCAATGGAAACCGCATTTCCGGTCAGATCAGTACCACTACAAAGGACTATATTATCAACTATCAGGATATGCAGGGAATTGGAATGACAGGAAACCTGGCATTGCCGACCTTAATTGCAATCTGTTCCGCAGCATTAGGAAAGACACCGTTGAACAGCCTTGCAATTCTTGGGGAGATCAGTATCGGTGGTACCCTGATTAAAGTAGATGAACTGGCAAGTACCCTGCAGGTATGTCTGGACAGTGGAGCGAAGAAAGTCTTACTGCCAATCACTTCCGCAGGAGATCTGGGAACCGTACCATCTGATCTGGTTGGAGCATTTAGCCTGATTTTCTATTCTTCCGCAGAAGAAGCAGTATTTAAGGCTCTTGGTGTTGAATAAGACTTGAGCATAGTACAATAGCAGATAAGAAGGTGATGAGTTATTTTTGAACAGGATTTTGAAGAG
>ERZ827104.2837-NODE-2837-length-12862-cov-3.210666_pt1 | contig 12862 bp, 8 predicted proteins | sample MGYA00519781_ERZ827104 | MGnify/ENA primary metagenome ERZ827104 (study PRJEB31778, sample SAMEA3449257) | human gut metagenome | biome: human gut; feature: human-associated habitat; material: faeces | place: United Kingdom | collected 2010/2012 ... | reverse complement strand
GGGTCTCCAGGGTGCGGATGTTGCGGCCCTCGCGGCCGATGATGCGGCCCTTCATCTCGTCGTTTGGCAGCGGCACAACCGAGACGGTCATCTCGCCGACATAATCGGAAGCGCACTTCTGAATGGCGGTGGCGATGATCTCCTTGGCCTTCTGCTCGGATTCGTCCTTAAATTTCTGCTCGTAGGCGTTGATCTTGACCGCCTTCTCGTGCACCAGCTCGTTTTCCAGGTTGGAAAGCAGGTACTCCTTGGCCTGCTCGGCGGTGTAGCCGGAGATCTTTTCCAGCGCCTCAAACTGCTGGGCCTTGATCTCGTTGGCCTCGCGCAGCTTGGCTTCCGCCTCCTTGATGCGGTTCTGCAGGGTGTCCTCTTTCTTTTCCAGGTTATCCATCTTGCGGTCGATGGATTCTTCCTTCTGCTGAATGCGTCTTTCCAGGCGCTGCACCTCATTGCGGCGCTCCTTGACTTCCTTTTCTACCTCGTTGCGCTGCTTGTGGATCTCGTCCTTTGCCTCCACCAGCGCCTCTTTTTTCTTGACCTCAGCGTCCTTGATGGCGTCGCTGATGATGCGTTTTGCTTCTTCCTCGGCGGTGCCAAGCTCGGCCTCCGCCACCTTTTTGCGGTACTGGATTCCCAACGGGAACGCCACCGCGATGCCTGCTGCCAGCGAAATGAGGATGCAGGCCAGATAACTGATCATAGAACCCATGAAAATGTTCTTCCTCCTTTATCAATCTGTCCAAGAGTTTCAGCGCGGAAAAACTTCCGCCTGTGAAAATTAAAAAAGGGCCGCTGCCCGCCTGCATTTTTTCCGGACATGACAAAACTTCCGAACCGCGCACCTTTTTACAAAATGCACGTTCAGAGCCCATTCTCAAAGACAGGAGAAAGAAGCGAAGTGACCTGTTTTTCGATATTGTTTTTTTACTATCTGTAATAAAAGTAAAATAAACTCCAAAGAGGATTGCAATTTAATCAGGATGTTGGTATGAAAATATCTGTTTTGCCTTTACACCTTGAACCCAAAACGACTGCATTGCGCAAAGCGCGCAACTGTCCTCCATCAAAAGGGGTCGTTTCGAAAATCTTATTCGATCTCAACTCATCCGAGAATATGCTCTGAAAAGCCATCTATTTTGCTGCCGCCACAGGCGTGCAACCAAAAAAGCGCGGCGCCGCGTCTTAAAAAAACGCCTCCCTAACCGGTGGAGAGGATGCGCCGGGCGCTTTGAGAATAACCTTACCGCCACAATTTTTTACCGAAAATGTGTTTGGTACATCTTTATTTTATCTGTTACGGTAGGACTTGTCAAGAAAATTGTGTTGACATTTCAGAGTTTGGGTGGTAACATGAAAACAAAGTAAAAAAGGAATATCCCAAAATCGTCGAAGGGGAAGCTGGACAGCAACACTTTTGCCGGACAGAGAACGGGCGCAGCACCTGAGGGTGCGGCTGGAAGCGCCCGCGGCAAAAAGCAGCCCGGTACCGCCCCGGAGAGCGCGTGAAAAATTTTTTTAAGCGCGACGCAGCGGCAGCGTTACAGGCCGGACAAGTGACGTCCCCTTTTTTGGCGGACGTAATGCGGGTGGAACCGTGGAGCTTTGCAAATTTTTGAGCTTCATCCCAGATTTTGGGATGGAGCTTTTTTATTTGAATCCTTGGCTTTTTCAGAAGGGGGGAAGGCGGATGGAGAAGGACGACACTTCACAAACCAAAGAGATCTGCGACATCTATGACGTCTACGGCAACCGCACCGGCAAGACCTTTGTGCGCGGGGAACCGCTCTCCAACGGGCAGTATGTCATGGTGGTGGATGTCTGGATTGTCAACAGCCGGGATGAAATTCTCATCCAAAAGCGTTCCGAGCAGAAAAAGGACCTGCCCGGCACCTGGGCCACCCACAGCGGCTGCGTCCTGGCCGGGGAAAGCTCCCTGCAGGCCTGCATCCGCGAGCCGCTCGAGGAAATCGGCATCCACATCCTCCCTTCCCAGATTCACAAGCTCAACCGCAAACTAAAGGGCAAGCTGCTCTCCGAAAATTTTGTGGTGGAGCAGGACTTTGACCTTGCCGACGCTGTCCTGCAGCTCGAGGAGGTCAGCCAGGTCAAGTGGGTGACGGTGCCGCAGCTGAAGCAGATGGCGAGCCGCCGGGAATTTTACCGCTACCCCGAATTTTTCGACGTGGTTCGGTTTCTGGAAGAGCGCAGGAAACGAAAAAGAAACACAAAACCTTTTGATAGACCCTAAAGGAGGAAATTATCTATGATCCATATTACTCTCAAAGACGGAAGCGTCAAGGAATTTGAAGCGGGCGTTTCGGTCATCGACGTGGCCAAATCCCTGGGCGCGGGCCTTGCCAAAGCGGCCTGCTGCGGCAGAATCAACGGCGAGGTCGCCGATCTGCGCACCCCCATCACCGAGGACTGCCAGCTGGAAATCTGCACCTTCGACGACGAGGACGGCAAAAAAACCTTCTGGCACACCTCCTCCCATGTGATGGCGCAGGCGGTCAAGCGCCTGTACCCACAGGCCAAATTCGCCATCGGCCCCGCCATCAAGGAAGGCTTCTACTACGACTTCGACGTGGAAAAGCCCTTCACCCCGGAGGACATCGAGAAGATCGAGGCCGAGATGAAGAAGATCGTCAAGGAAAAGCTGCCGCTGGAGCGCTTTGAGCTGGACGTTCCTCAGGCGCTGGAACTGATGAAGGACGAGCCTTACAAGGTCGAGCTGATTGAGGAGCACGCCGGCAAGGGCGAAAAGATCAGCTTCTTTAAGCAGGGCGAGTTCACCGACCTGTGCGCCGGCCCGCACCTGATGGACGTCTCCCCCATCAAGGCCTTCAAAATCACCTCCGCCACTGGCGCTTACTGGAGAGGCGACAGCAGCAAGGCGACTCTGTGCCGCCTGTACGCAATTTCCTTCCCGAAGGCAAGCGAGCTGGAAGCGCACCTGGCAGCCATTGAGGAGGCCAAAAAGCGCGACCACCGCAGACTGGGCAAGGAGCTTGGCCTGTTCATGATGGCAGACGAGGGCCCGGGATTCCCGTTCTTCCTGCCAAAGGGCATGGTGCTCAAGAACACCCTGCTGGAATACTGGAGAGAGTGCCACAAGCGTTACGGCTATGTGGAGATCTCCACCCCGATCATCCTCAACCAGGAGCTGTGGCACCGCTCCGGCCACTGGGATCACTATAAGAACAACATGTACACCACCGTTATCGACGGCGAGGACTACGCCATCAAGCCGATGAACTGCCCGGGCGGCATGCTGGTCTATAAGAACGAGCCACATTCCTACCGCGACCTGCCGCTGCGCATGGCCGAGCTGGGTCTGGTTCACCGCCACGAGCTCTCCGGCGCGCTGCACGGCCTGTTCCGCGTCCGCTGCTTCACCCAGGACGACGCGCACATCTTCATGACCCGCGACCAGATGAAGGAGGAGATCAAAAACGTCGTCAAACTGTTCGACGAAATCTACTCCACCTTCGGCCTGACCTACCAGATCGAGCTGTCCACCATGCCGGAGGACCACATGGGCGACGAGGAGATCTGGCACTTTGCGGAGGCTACCCTGCAGGCAGCCATCACCGAGATGGGCAAGGACTTTGTCATCAACGAGGGCGACGGCGCCTTCTACGGCCCGAAGCTGGACTTCCACCTTGCCGACTCGCTGGGCAGAACCTGGCAGTGCGGCACCATCCAGCTTGACTTCCAGATGCCGGAGCGCTTTGAGCTGGAATACACCGGCGAGGACGGCCAGAAGCACCGCCCGGTTATGATCCACCGCGCGCTGCTCGGCTCGATCGAGCGCTTCATCGGCGTCATCACCGAGCACTATGCAGGCGCCTTCCCGACCTGGCTGTCCCCGGTTCAGGTCAAGGTCATCCCGATCTCCGAGAAGGTTGCCGACTACGCCAAACAGGTCACCGAGAAGCTCGACGCAGCCGGTGTCCGCGTTGAAAACGACCTGCGCCCGGAAAAGATGGGCTACAAGATCCGCGAGGCCCAGCTGCAGAAGATTCCTTACATGCTGGTTGTCGGCGAGAAGGAGGCCCAGGCGGGCACCGTCTCGGTCCGCACCCGCAACGGCGAGGATCACGGCGCGATGGCACTGGATGAGTTCACCGCTCACATCCAGAAGGAAATCAAGGAAAGAACCAACTGCCTCTAATCCTCTCAGCCGCAGTGAATAGGGCTAAAGCGCATAACATTCAAAAAAGACCTCCCGTTGGGAGGTCTTTTTTTAACCCTAAAAAACTTTCCTGTTTTCACCGTTCACTCAACCGGATCGGCTGGCGAATGATGGTCCGTCTTTTCTCCGGAGCCACCTTGCGGGCATCCGAAAGGTAGATCTCGTGGTGAAGTCGGGTGCGGCTCAGGTCGGTCTGATAGCCCTGCTCGCTGACAAAGGCGCTCATCCAGTCGATGGAATCCTGCTCGCTGTCGAAGCTGCCGGTGTGCAGAATCTGCGCGCACAGCCCCTCCTCCACCCGCAAAAATTCTGCCGGGGAGCAGTCGAGCTTCTTCTTGCGCTCCGCTGTCCGGACAGCCCACTCAAAATCCTCCCGCCGGATAAAATCGGGCAGACGCAGCACCGAAATCCAGTGAAAGGCCGACTTGTCCCTGAGGGAAATTTTCGCTGCCTCCTGCCACCAGAAACCCTCCAGAGGAGGGACAACATAGTCGAAAAAGCCCGCGATGGCATACCCGCTTTTGGGACTCATTTTCAGCGTGTAGGCCACGGCGTAAAGGATGGAAACAGCCTGCTGATAGCTTCCCTTCGGCTGGTTGGGATCGCCCTGCCCACGGACAGCCAGATAGCTGCAGGGCGGCACCTGCACAATCTGCGGCTGCCGGCCGGCCCGATACAGCGGTTCCTTTTTAAAATCGAACGGCATCGTTTCCCCTCCCTGCTCATTCTGCCAGCGGCACACAGACCTCGGTGACCCAGTGGTCGGGGTTGGGGTCCATGGCCGGGGAGACATGGTAGATGTTGAACATCGGCCCCTTTATACGGCAGCCGTTCTGCTCCACCCAGCGGGCGATCTCGGCATAGACCTGACCAACCTGGTCATGCCTGCCATTCAGCATCGCGGTGGCGGCGGTGATGGAGGGGATGGTTTTAAACTGCACGTTTTGGCAATCGGAAAAGCTGCCAGAGATGACGCTGCGGATCTCGACATCGACCTCCCGCTCACAAAAGCCCTCGTCATAATAGACGGTCATCAGGCCCTTCTTCTCCGACATCTGGCCCTCCGCGCCCAACTGCCGGAGGGCCTGCCGCATTTCCTTCCACAGCTCTCCCTCCTGCTCATAGCAGGGGATCACCCTGCGCAGGGCTGCCACCTGCATGGCGGGAAAGGTTTTCTTTTCCACATGAAACAAAGACATATTCTGCTCCTTTCTTAGCCGGTCGATTGCCGACTGCACCAGGGCGATCCGATGCTGCAGTTCCTGCTGCTGGTCTTTCAGCTGCAGCTGCTGGAGGGCCAGAAACCGCTCCAGCTCGTGCGGATTTTGCAGCTGCTGCAGCATTTGGCCGATTGTCTGCAGGCCAATGCCCATCTCCCGCAGCAGCTGGATGCGGGCAATCTGGCTCATCTGCTGCGCGCTGTAATACCGGTAACCGTTTTCCGGCCCCACCTGATCGGGAACCAGCAGGCCAATCTCGTCGTAGTGGCGCAGCGTGCGGATGCTGACCTGGGCTAACTTTGAAAACTCTCCGATTCGAAACATAGAAGGTACCTCCTGTCAGGTATTTTGCTGAGCTCCCTTTCAGTATAAACCCTCCCCCAACGGGAGAGTCAAGCCACAGAAAATAAAAAGTCGTTCCCCTCCATTTACCGCATATTTTGTAAAAATTGCGCCCTTCGCCTTGCACATTTTCCGCGATTCCTCTATAATAAAATCGGATTGATATGCAACCTGATGTTTTTTCTTCCTTTCTCGGAGAAAAAACAACCATAGGAAGGAATGGATCGGTGAACCATAAAGTTTTATTGTTGAACGCCGGCTTTTCCCTGTATGGCCTGATCCAGCAAAACCCCACGCTCAAACAGCAGTTTGCGCTGCTGGGGCTCAACTTTGGCAACGAGGTCATGGTGAACGACCGCCAGCAGCTGATCGGACAGATCAGCCAGTCGGTCAAAAACTGCCGCCTGCTGCTGCTGGTCGACAACGCTCCCGAGCTGCGCGCCCGGGAGATTCTGGCGCAGGGCTTCAATAAGCCCCTGCATCAGGACGAAAAGGCCTTACAGGATATCCGGGAATATTTAAGCCAAAACGGGCGGATGGCAAACGCCCGCCTGCAGAACGCCATGATTCCGCAGGACGCGGTTCCCTTAAGCGACCCCGGCTGCGGACAGGCCGGATTCGCCCTGTTTTTCCCGCAGACCTGCGTGGCGCTTGTCTCCGGTTCCGCCAAGGATGTGCTGCGGCTGGTGGCCAACCAGCTGTTCCCGCTGCTGCTGCGGCAGCTCTATCCGGGCGCGGTGACAGCGGACATCCCGCTGCGCGACGACCGGGTGGAGGAGGTGGAGGACTACATCGACCGCACCTCCAGCCGCCGGGTCAGCGGCTTTCTGCCCATTCTGGGCGGCAGCGCCTCCAGCCCCGTGCTGCGGCTGATCGCCATTCAGGAGGACGAAAGGACCTCCCGCCAGTGCTGCGACAGCTTTTTGGAGGACCTCACCAGCGAGTGCGGCAAGGTCAGCACCATCCCCGGCCTGGGAACCCGGGGCCTGCGCGCGGTGGAAAAAAAGCTGGGCCGCCGGCACGAACCGGTCGCCGCCTTTGCCGCCAACACAGCAGCTGCATCTGCCGCCCCTGCGGCGGCAGTGACAGCAAAAGCATCCTCCCTCGCTCTGGACGATGAGGACCAGCTGTACGCGATGCAGGAATATGAGGACGAGGACGACGGGTACGAGGATGAGGACGACTTCGACGAGCAGCCCGTCTCCCGCCGCCAGCAGAAAAAGGAACAGAAGCTCGCCCGCAAACAGAGCAAAAAACAACGTGAAGAGGACGACCAGCCGCGCCGGCGCTCGCCGCTTGTCAAGGTGCTTTTGGTTGTCTTTATCCTCATCTTTGTCGGCTCGGTCGGCTACCTCGGCTACTACTACTGGAAGTCGGCACAGAACCGCGCCAACTATCAGACGCTGCGCGAGGTGTACGACAGCCCCACCCTGATCGCTCCGGCCGGCTACCCGTCCGACTATGACAAGTCCTTTGCGGCGCTGTGGGAAATCAACCCCGACATCGTGGGCTGGATCAGCATCGACGGCACCGACCTGGACTATCCGGTCGTGCAGACCACCGACAACACCACCTATTACCGGACAAACTTTGAGGGCGAATACAGCGAGCACGCCGTCCCGTTTGTCGACGCGGCAGTCGATCTCTCCAAACCCAGCACCAACACCATCATCTATGGCCACAACATCCGCACCGACGGCCAGATGTTCAACATCCTCAAGGGCTATACCAGCCTGGAATACTACCAGCAGCACCCGGTCATCCAGTTCGACAGCGTCTACCGTGAGGGCAAGTACAAGATTGTCTCGATCTTCTACACCAACACCCTCGCCGAGCACGGGGAGATCTTCCCCTACCATGAATTTATCGACGCCGCCAGCGAGCAGGAGACGCAGGAATACATCGACGACGTGCTCATCCGCAGCATCATCAACACCGGCGTGGATGTGCTCCCGTCCGACGAGCTGCTGACCCTCTCCACCTGCTCCTATGAGTTCCAGGAAGCCCGGTTTGTCATCGTGGCACGCAAGGTCCGCGACGGCGAAAGCGAGACGGTGGACACCTCTCAGGCAACGATGAACCCCAGCCCACTCTATCCGGATATCTGGTACCAGCTGTTCGGCGGCACCAAACCGGACGAGGCGCAGCTCAAAGCCGCGCTGCACGCAGGGCAATAAATAAACAAAAGCACCAAAGGAGGAACTGACAAATGATACAAGCGCAAAACGTACAGCAGCCGCCACAGGGCGTAACCGCTGAGCTCTACAGCCAGCTGGAGGACTACCTGGCGCTGGGAAGGCTGGAGTCGGACATCGGCAAGGAAGATTCCCAGCAAAAGACAACCCGCCGGGTCATCAAGAAAAAGAGCAGCCGCCAGCAGGAGGAAGAGAGCAGCGCAACCAGCTCCGGAACACTCTCCATCCAGGTAAACGGCGAGGTTATCCGCGGCTCCGCGTCGGAGATTATCGGACGCATGGTGGAAGCGGAGATGGGGCCGACCTTCCAGGAGGAAGCGCTCAAGGCACAGGCCGTCGCGGCGTACACCTATGTGCGCTACCACAATCAGCGCGGAACCTCCCCTTCCGTTGTCGCCAAGGATACCGTTTCGGATGAGGTGCAGGACGCGGTCGACCAGGTCATCGGCGAAGCGATCTACTATGACGGTGAGTACATCAACGCCACCTTCTGCGCCTCCAATGCGGGGCAGTCGATGGACGCCGAGCATGTCTGGGGCGGCTATCTGCCGTATCTGGTCAGCGTAGAAAGCCCCGGCGACACCACCCTGAAGGCTTACGGCGCGACCGAGAGCTTTTCGGAGGAGGAGATTGCCGACTACATCGCCGACTACTGCGGCGTCAACCCCTACAGCTACGGCGACCCGGAGGACTGGTTATCCGATCCGGAATACATCAACGGCCACTATGTCGACAGCATCCTGGTCTGCGGCCAGCAGCTCAGCGGCCGCGAGGTGCGGGAAAACCTGCTGGAAGCAAAGATCAACTCCGCCGCCTTTGAGGTGGACTATTCGGACGGCGTCTTTACCTTCACCACCTATGGCTACGGCCACGGCGTCGGCATGAGCCAGCAGGGCGCGGACTATTACGCCATGCAGGGCTGGGACTATGTGGACATCCTCACCCACTACTACACCGGCACCACCGTCCGGTAAGCACTTGCAAAATAAACCGTAAAAAAAGGCTTTTCCGTATCGGAAAAGCCTTTTTTTTGCCCTACTGCGGGGCCTGATAATACTGCGCGTGGCGGCTCTGCCCGCCAAAGAGGTTGTCGTAGGCAAGCGTGCGGTAGTCCTCAATCAGCGCGGTGTACTCGTTCTGCTCCAGATGGCTGTAGGCCTTGCCGCTCTGGTCGATGTACCCCACAAAGGTCATGGCCGGAAGGATCTCCTGAAAATTTTGCAGATAGTTTTCGTACAGAGAATTTTCAATCCCCGCGTAGGAGAGCAGATACTGTCCCAGGAAATTTAAGCTGGTGGTGGGGATCTCGTCGTCCGGCAGGTCGTAGTTTGCCCAGATCAAAAACGGGGTCTTGTACTTGCCCATGTACTGCTCCATCGTCATCTGATCCTGGGTGACGCCGTAGGCTTTGTCCAGAAATTCCTGCTCCACCGAAGGCTGGTGGTCGCCGAACATCAGGATGATGGTCGGCTCCTCCTGCTGGCTGAAGTAGTCCACCAGCAGCCGGAAGGCCTCGTCAGTCTTGTTGGCGAGGGTCAGGTACTGCTCGGCCATCGGGTACTTGCCCGGCTCGTCGGTGAGCTGCACCTCGGCAGGGTAATCCTCCACCGTGTAGCTGCCGTGGTTCTGGATAGTGACGTTAAAGAGGAACAGCCGCTCCTCCGGGTCCTTGTGCTCAAACTCATAGATGATCTGGTTGAAGGAGGACTGGTCGCTGACATAGCCGTGCTCCTCGGTGACCGGCACGTCCATGTCCTCCACACACTTAAACTCGTCGAAGCCGAGCAGCGGGTAGGCCTGGTTGCGCTGCCAGGAAGTGCGCTCGCCGGGGTGGAAGGCCAGGGTACGGTAGCCGTTTTCCTTGAGCAGCGAGGCCAGCGAAGCCGACGGCTCCAGAATGTACTGCTGATAGGGGATACTGCCCGACGGCAGAAAGGCCATCGAGTTGCCGGTCAAAAACTCAAACTCACTGGCGCTGGTGCCCGCGCCGAACACCGAGGTGTAGGTATGGCCAAAGATGAGGTTGTCCAGCGAGTCGATGTAGTCGGTGACGCTCTCGCTCAGCGAAAGGTTTCCGAAATCCTCAAAGTCCGCCCAGGACTCGTTCATGATAGCGACGATGTTGGGGCGGGTGTCGGTCGAAACGGCCGGCTCCTTTTCGGTGACGCCGGCGGCGATGCGCTCGATGTTTTCAGCAGAGGGATCCTGCGGCTCCTCCACCGACATGAACTGGGTGTTGCGCAGAAAGACCGCCAGCGCCCCGTCCTGCGAGTAGGAGCCGGACTGGTCCCAGACATCGGTCTGGATGCCGAAGGTTTCCAGCGCGGCGGGATGCAGCACCGGGTAAGCGCAGGCCGCGATGGCGCACAGGTAGCCTGCCCGCAGCCGCAGCCGGTTTTTGGAGGGGCGAAACCGCCCGCGCAGCAGCTGCTTGCGCAGCAGAAAGATCATCCCCGCCAGCAGCAGGAGGCAGACCACCATCTGCAAATTGAGCGAGAAGCGGTAGCTGTCCGCCACCGCCGCCGCTGTCCCCAGGGCAGTGAAGTCCCACGGCAGGATGGGGGTACCGCGAAACAGCGAAACGTAGTAGTTGGCGATCCCCCACACAAAGCACAGGACGTGGGTAATCACACTGCACAGAACGATGTAGTTGGTCAGGGCGCACAGGGTGAAGTGCACCACCCCGATGCACAGGTAGTTGGCAAGCAAAACACTGAGCGAATAATCCCAGGGCAGGTTGCCGCAGTAGGCAAACTGCATCAGATAAAAGGCGGTGATGGGGGTGAGCAGCATCAGCAGGGCAAGAAACGTCTCCTGCCGCGAAAAATGCCGGCGCACAAATTCTTTTACACGATTCATGATCGGATGGATTCCTTTCTAACACAAAAATGAAAGCGGTCGGCCTTCCCTTATCCAAACGAGAAAGGCGGTCGATTTTCGTCAAAAATTAAGGATATGTAAAAATCATGTAAAAGCTATTATAGAACAATTGTCGGGGAATGTCAAAGGGAAATGGATGGAGGCGGATTTGATTTTTGTGGAGCGAAAAGTTTCGTTTCAGGGACTGGGGCTTGTTTCCTAAAATAGAAAAACCTCCCGGTGGGAGGTTTTTCTAGGTTGTACGATATAGTGAATTTGCTGGGAACTTTTTCTCGTACAAAAGCCCATCTCAAGCTCGGGAAGCTGAACTGTGTTCAGCTTCAGGTCACGCTACACCAAGCCAAATTTTCAGCCAGCTACAAGCGTGACTTGGCGCTTGAACGATAAAGGGATTTCGCCGTTTCTCTGCAAACCTGGGAAGTTGAACGCAGTTCAACTTCGAGTCACGCAACGCATAATCTATTTTCCCTGCCAGCTACAAGCGTGACTTGCCGCTTGAACGATAAAGGCATTTCGCCCGCTGCGGCGTGCGACCAAAGACGCTGTCTTTGGAAACTGCCACCTTTTGAAAAAGGTGGACCAAAACTTTTATTTTCCGGAATCCGGTGCCGCGAGGTAAAAAGCCAAGACCCCGCACTTAACCAATGCGTGAATTGGGCGCGGCATCATGCCGCCGCGAATCGGGTGCAGGCTCAGCCTGCGCGCGGCATCATGCCGCCTGGGCGCGGGCAAAAGCTTTTTTGCGGACCAGGAAGAAGCAGAGCAGATGAACGCCCGCTGTCAGAATCCAGGAAATCGGGTAGGAGACGTACAGGCAGTCCAGCGTGTGTTCCACCTGGAAGATGGTGAAGATCCAGATGATTCGGAACGCGCAGGCGCCGGTCAGCGATACCAGCATCGGCATGATCGAATAGCCCATGCCGCGGATGCTGCCCACCATGACGTCCATCAGGCCGCACAGGAAATAGGTCGCGCAGACATAGCTCATACGGGTGATGCCGTAGGCAATAACCTCCGGGTCGGTGGTGTAGATGCTCAGCAGCTGCTCGCCCAGCAGGGAGGCACCACCGCCCAGCACGAGGCCGGTGACGGCGGCGCAGAGCAGACAGTTGCGCATGACGCGGTCGAGGTTGTAAGCAGCATTCCGCTCGAGCGGATTCTGATCGAGACCGACTGCCCGTATATGGCGCCGGAGCCGTTTCGCGGGCGGCGCAACGATCCGTCGCTGGTTCCCTACGTCGCGGCAAAGATCGCTGCGCTTCGGGGGCTTTCCTCGGAGCAGGTCGGAGCGGCAACGAGCAAAAATGCCAGACGCCTGTTCCGGATTTCAGAGGCTGTCAAAAAAAGCTGACGCTTTTTTGACAAAGAGGACTGCGCCTCGACTGCGCGCATAATTTTGCGCCGGAGGCGCAAAATTCCACACTTGCGAGGCGAGCAGTATGTTTACCCGCAAGGAGTACGCGACATCCGTAAGCGGTAAAACCGCTAACGGCTGTCCTGTCCGGTCGGCGAAGCCGCCGGATAACATGAATTTCCATTTTATTTCGCCCTGCGGGGCGAAACCCTACGAGGTATTTCACGCAAACAAGGACCTGCCGCAATTTTGCGGCAGGTCCTTTTGCGTGTTGCGTGTCAATCGATATTGACCGTGTCGAAGACCGATGCGGGCAGGACGTCGGAGAGCTCGATCAGCTCCTGCCGGAAGCCGCCGGTGTAGTCGAACTTTGCCGTGGCGGCGTGCAGCTCCTGCGTCTTCCGGTCCGGCGTCTGCAGGGACAGCGACATGGCGGCGGTGGTGCCGCCCTCGTCTCCCGCGCCGACAATCAGCGTTCCGCCGTGCGAGCGGGCAATCGCGCGGGCGATGGCAAAGCCGAAGCCGGCGTCGGCGTCGATGGTCTTCATCTCGCTGCGCGTCTCGGGCAGGTCCAGCGTGCCTCTGAGGCGGTCGCCCGGCGCTGCCGGGTCGTGGATTTCAATGACGGCGACGGACGCAGCGGTAAGAAGCGAAAGGGGGATTTCGGCTCCCTCCT
>ERZ827104.2835-NODE-2835-length-12864-cov-25.133890_pt1 | contig 12864 bp, 14 predicted proteins | sample MGYA00519781_ERZ827104 | MGnify/ENA primary metagenome ERZ827104 (study PRJEB31778, sample SAMEA3449257) | human gut metagenome | biome: human gut; feature: human-associated habitat; material: faeces | place: United Kingdom | collected 2010/2012 ... | reverse complement strand
TCAAGGTTTTAAAAGAATTTTAGAACAATAAAATGGGTAGTTTTTGACACTACCATTTAGAATTAAAAGGAGAATTTATGAAAGTAATAAATGCAAGCACAATCGGAAATCTTATCTCAGCACACATAGAAGGGGATGAGAAGAAATTTCTCGCATTTGCAAATTTTATTGCAGATGCGTATGAAGAAGCCGGAGAAGAACGTAGTGCTAGAATTATTAGAAAAAGGATAGACGGTACATATAAAAATGAACCACAAGTTACCTTGGATTAGCACGATAAACTTAGAAATTAATGGAGGAAATATGAGTAGGCGACCGGAAATTACAAAGGAGCTTTCCACAGCACTAGAAAAATATATAAATCCAAATAATGATACAAGAATCTATATGGCGAAAGAAGTCACGTTTGATTATGCAACAGGACATGCAATCAGAGTGGATTATATGAGATTTAAGCCTGTGAATAATACTGTCTCCGGTATTGAAAAGGGAGATTTTTACTGCTATGAAATTAAATCTTCTGTTGAAGATTTCCATTCGGGACATGGCTTAAATTTTATCGGTGATTACAACTATCTTGTAATGCCAGAGGAAGTATATGCGGTTGTATCAAAAGAAATCCCTTATTTTGTCGGAGTGATTGTACCGACAGAAAGCAGTAGGAGCAATAATTGGAAAGAACTAACAGTAATTAAGAATGCGAAACGCAGAAACAGAGAAAAAGCATTGCCGGAAATGCTTTTTATGATGTTCCGTTCCGCATCGAGAGACAGGTATAAGTCGTCTAAACAGGATACTTAAAATATATCTCTACAAAAAAAAGGTGAGATTATGAAAGAAAGAGAAGAATTGTTCCCATATTATTATTTGGATACTCGGTATAACAAGTTCAAAAATGATAAAACATTTTGGCTGATGTCATATTCGCTTATTTTTAAATTTGTAGAGCCGTTGTCAGAAACCGAACAGGCTGAATTTATGGAATTTCTAAGAAGCAATGCTTACGAATTTTCGCCTTTTAGCGTGTGTAATTATTTTCTGAAAAAGCGTATAGAATACCGAGTAAGATTCAAATACAGCATGACTTTATCATGGGATTATAATTGCGCAAATCATGAATGCTACAAAGCAGTAAAAAGAAGATTAAAAAGGGTTGAACCGTATAGATGGCACACCATTTATAATAATGATAAAAACTACCCGAAAAAAAACTGCGAATGTTATGTCCAAACGCCTATGGATTTTAAGACCGGAAATTATCATACGGCTCGTTTTAACAAAAAGGAGCGCAAATTCACCCTTGTGAGAAATGATATAACTGGGGAAATCAAATATTGGCAAAATGCGGAATATATGGGTATAGACCAAATTATTTAAGAAAGGAACTAAAATCATGACTATAGACAGCTATAATTGGGATGAACTTTATGCAAAAGCAAATGAGTTTGTTTCCAAATACATTCCAGTCGCAACAGTTAATACTAGTTGCAAAAGCTTCGCCAATAACCACCCTAGCGTAGACATATCGTTTGCGGCTAAAGGAAATGCAAAATATATCAAGTTGATTGACGAAATGCAATGTATCAGAAAATTAAAAGGCGCAAATAGCAAGACCGGAAGAATTGTGAATGCCAAAATAATTTTTGCCACAGACGGCTCATTGGAGGTATAGAGATGAATAAACGGATAAAAGAGAAATTACGCAAACAATTTGACGATGGCTGTTTAACCCGCCGGAAGAGTTGCATTTATTGTGCAGACTGGGGATACGGATGCGCAAATGGTCATCCAAGATTATTTCCCGGTGATGCATATGATTACTTAAATTTTTGCAAGGAAAAGTTTGAAACACTTGATTTTTTTGTAAAACAGTTGAAGAGAGAAGGGTTATCACTGTCTGGATGGACATTAGATGAAATTCCAGCCCCGCATACTTATGCTTTCTATAACACAAGAAACCATAAGGACATAGAAATTACGTATAATACAGAAAATGAATGTTTTGAAATCTATTCTACAGATTGTCTATGGAAATATTCTAAAGATTACAATTCATACAAGTACGACATATTAAGGGAAGCATTATGTGCACCATGGCAACATTTAAACTACATTACGCTTTTGGAAAGAAACAATAGCAACAAGAAAAAGAGACGAAATCGAACAATCCAAACACAAAAGTACAAGGAAGAAAAAATTGCAATAAAAAAGGAGATGTAACACTTTGAAACATACAATTGGTGACTTGCGCTTTGTGTAAAAACAATAGCAGAAAGAAGGGAAAACATGAATCGTGATGAAGCGGTCGAAAGCATGCAAAAATCTTTATTTTGGGGTAATTGGGAGCCTCAGAATGCAGATGCAATAAGAACGATGATCTTGGAAATAAAAAGGATCGAGCTGCTTGAAAAAGAAAATGCAGCACTTCGGAGGAAATTAGGGCAGCCATGTACCAGGTGTAGAAACCATAAAGCCAATGAGGCATTTCTACTATGGGATGATATTGGACGTGGATATATGGTTTCTAACCTATCAAATTGTCCTTATTGTGGTCGATTCCTAACAGAAAATGTACTCACAGAAGCTGCTGGTTTATCAGAATCTGAAAATAGTCCGAAAACAGACATCATGGAAGAAGTGAGAAAACAAGATTATGCTAACCTGCAAAAGCAGGCAGGAGACTTGTGTACAGCAATCAGCAAATATGCAGAACAATATGATGCCTTAGTTGAAATACATACACAAACTGATCAAAAAGCAGAAATATCAGTCACAGACGAATATTTTGAAAAAAAGCGCATTCAAAATCATTATGATGAAAAATTCTTGGGAAAAAAAGTAAAAATCAAGCAGGACGGTACAATACATGTAATTGTAAAAGTCGTTGTCTTTGACAAGGATACATTTGGACAGGGATCATTCGCTGTTACTACGGATGATAACCGATACTTATATGAGCGTGAATTTGAGGTACTTGAATAAATCAATACAAAGAAAGGGGAAAGCCGTAAAATTACGGTAGCAAAGCACATGGATAACAAAGACGTATTAGAATTAAAACGCAGATTTAAAAAGGAGGCATGTACATTTACCAGAATGTGCGGTTGTTATGTCAGTGTTGACAAGGAAAAAATAACCAAAATCAGCGAAACTTTTTTGAATCTTGAGGATGAAGAATTTTATAAGTATTTGGAAATCGCCAAGAAAACTTTGTCAGGAAAAATTGGCAATAACCTGGTTGAGTTAAATTTCCCGAACGAAGAGGAAAAAGCAGGAGGAAGACAGCAGTTTTTGATGGGGATGCGTGATAGTAAACTGAAAAATGATGATCTGCTTGACACTTTTTATGATATGGTCATTGACAATTATGACCGTGTAGGAAATTACCTGATTCTTATTTTCCACGATGCTTATGATGTTATGACAAAAACATCGGATAACAGCAAGCTGGATGAATCGGAAGAAGTGTATGAGTATCTTCTCTGTGCTATCTGCCCGGTGGAACTTTCTAAACCGGCTCTTGGTTATAGAGAGGATGAAAACCGTATTGGACCACGCATCAGAGACTGGGTCGTTGGAATGCCTGAGACTGGGTTTGTATTTCCTGCATTTACAGAGAGAAGCACCGATATCCATTCCGTTATGTTTTACACAAAAAACAGTGTAAATCCGCATGAAGAATTTGAATCCGGTTTTCTTGGCTGTGGGATACATATGACCTCGGACCAGAAGAAAGTTGAATTTGCGCAGATTGTTAAAGATGTTGTAGGCGACGATGATGACGAAGAAACTATCCAGATTTATAATGAGGTACAGGATACACTGAACGAAGTTTTGCAGAACGAACAGGAAAAAGCAGAAGAAAGCAGCACAAACGAGCCTGATGAACCACTAAAGATAGTCCTTACAGAGCAGGTCATCAATGAAGTTCTTGAAAAAGTCAATTTATTTGAAGATCAGAAAGAAGCAATCAAAAAGAGCTGTGCAGATGTTATTCCGGAAGATACAGAAGTTGCAGAGATCATTGATGAAAAAGCAATTAAGGCGGCAGAACAGACAAGATATCTAAACAAACTGAAAGAACTTTTACTTACGGCAGCCGAAGTTTTGGAAAAAAAGGGCGAAACAGAACTTGTAAGGGAGATCAGGGATGCCGTTTAATCGAAAGAGGGTGGAAATATGAAATATATTGTGTGGAGACTTATTGGTTTTTACGGCTTTGTTTTCCTTTTTTGATATATATTGTTGTACGGAAATAATCGTTTTGCTGAAAAAAGGATACAAGAAATCGAAGCTCAAAACTATTCCTACGAAACATATGTAACCGTAACGGATAAAAGCACAACTTTACATAATGTTATTGTGAATACAGTTCCGATAAGCCAGAGATCTTATTTATTAACAGTCTCAATGGATGATACGTCTGGAGAAAATAAGGAATTAAACGTATCTTCAAGCGTATATGATTCGACCAATATTGGAGATTCAATTTTGGCTGTGTATGCTGGTAATGATGATGATTCCGTCACAAGTGTATGTATTGGAGAACAAAGGAAATAAAGGAATGTTTCGCGGACCTTTATCAATATAAGAAAAAAATAAAACAAAAGGAGATTGAAACACTATGAACAACAATTTTGAGCAGGTAACAGAGAATGAATTTGATGGTATGACGATGGAAGAAAAAAAGAAATATTTGATCGATCTTGTTTCAAATATGTCCGGGAATGAGGTTGAAACTGTTTTTTACGGCTTAAAAGAAGATGCCAGAAAACAGGTGGTTCCAGAAATTAAAGAAGCAAATGTAGCAGATGAAATAGCAGACGAAAAACTTAAGTCGATTGCAAGCTGGCTTGATGTGGCAGCAATGGGGGAAAGCACATCTAAAATTGATGTGTTTAAATCAATCTGCGCAGATGAAAATATTCATCTGAACGAAACGTTCATGAAAAAAATGTACGAAAAACTCGCTTAAAATATATTCAGAACCAGAAAAATAAAAAAAATGTAGAAAGGACATGGAAGGACAAAACTCTATGGATAAATATAGGAAAAGTAAGGAGGCCTCTATTAAATTACAAATAGAAAACAATAAAAAGGAGGCTAAACGAATAGCGCTAACGTATGCGACGATTTCTCTTGGGGCTTTTGGAATAGGTGGATTTCTTACATATTTAGGATGCGTAGGGGTGTATGCAGGTATCTATACAATAATGGAATTTGGTATCCTTTACTTAGTTTGTGCTATGTTAATATGGTTAATAATATACTTAGTAACAAACTGCGCTTTTCATGATGAAGAATCATATGTTTATTGGTTCAAACAAAAAAATCAAATGAACAATAAGCAAAAGTGAAATGTAGAAAAGGTCACAAATATTAAACTGAAGTGAGGAAAATAAAATGTTTATAATAATGCAAAATATGCAGCAATTAAAAAGTGCTTATGAGCCATATGCTTTTTCACATAAGAATTTTCTGCACGATTATAAAGCAAATAATTGGTTGAAAGCGCATGGTATACCTATGCGCAGAAAGCCTTTTAAAAGAAAATTTGTAACCATAGCATTGGATGAATTTAGCAATATTATTAATAAAGAACTCTCTTAATTACTATATAAGAGCAGATAATATTCATCTTTTTTTGACACTAAAAATGATGTATGCTATACTTCAGTCATAAATAAAATTAACTGAATAAAAATTAATCAAAGTCCGCAGTATCTTCTGTGGACTTTTTTTATTATCGAGCGCAATCGTGGCGCTCTTTTTTTTTGCCTTTTAAGGCTTTACATATAAATCTATCAATCTAAGCAACACGCAGATGTTTTGCGTGATCTTATATAAAAATACGCGTATAAAGGATGAAAATTATGAAAACAAAAAAAATTACACAGTTCTTTATGTTCTTCTTTTTAAATAAAGAGGAATCAAAGAAAGTTGAAAACAAAAAACATGAAAAAAATGTTGTAACAAAAGTAGTAAGCACTTTAAAGAAAATCTTTCCCCATAACTTCCGTTATGAAAATGGGGAAGTAAATGAAGGGGGAAGCAAAACAAGATTCAACTGGAATATTGAGGCAATCAAAGCCTTAAAAGACGTGGAATCCGAGAAACGCCTTGCAACAGAATCCGAGCAAAAAACAATGTCAAGATATGCCGGATGGGGTGGAATCCCACAGGCATTTGACAAAAATGCAAAAGGCTGGGAAAAGGAATACACCGAGCTGCAGGAACTGCTTACAGACGAGGAATACGCCAATGCAAGGGCAAGTGTAAATAATGCTTTTTATACGAACCCGGAAATTGCAAGGGCAGTAAACGAAACACTCACACGTTTCGGTCTGAAAAAAGGAAATATACTGGAGCCATCCATGGGAACCGGTATCTTTTTCGGTACAATGACCGAAGGTGAACAGAAAGAGCGAAAACTCTACGGCGTAGAGATCGATCCGATCTCTGGTAGAATTGCAAAGCAGCTTTACCAGACTTCAAAAATCAATATCTGTGGATTTGAAAACACTACATTTTCAGACAACTTCTTTGATGCTGTCATTGGAAATGTGCCTTTTGGAGACTTTAAAGTTTATGACTTACGGTATGCCAAATATAATTTCAAAATCCACGATTATTTTGTGGCAAAATCGATTGATCTTGTCCGTCCGGGCGGTGTGGTCGCAGTGATCACGTCCAAATTTACAATGGACAAGGGAAATGTCGCATTCCGTAAATATATTGCGGAACGTGCAGAACTTATCGGAGCTGTAAGACTTCCTGATTCTGCTTTCAGAGGGGTGGCAGGCACCGAGATCACATCGGATATCCTCTTTTTTCAGAAAAAAGAGAAAAAGTCCTTATGTGAGGATGCTGAATGGCTTGATATCGGACAGACGGCAGATGGAGTAGAGTGCAATATGTATTTTGTCAATCATCCGGAAATGATGCTTGGCAAAATGGTGTATGACACCAGCCGTTTCGGAGAAAAGAGCAGATACACAGCATGCAGGATAGAAGAAGGCACGGACCTTATTTCTGCATTAAAAAAAGCTCTTTTGAATCTGGACTGTCAGATTGCGGAAGCCGGAGAAATGGAAGATGAAAAAGCTGCAGGAAGTATCCCAGCAGATGAATCCGTAAAGAATTTCACTTACACATTTGTGGATGGGAAACTTTATTACAGAGAAAATTCTGTAATGTTACCGGTAGAAATCAAAAATAAAAAAAATGTAGAAAGGATCAATGCACTTGATGGTCTCAGAAACTGCGTCCATGAATATATTCAGGCACAGTTAAGAGGAGAATCTGATTTAACAGAGTATCAGAAAGACCTTAACAGGCGCTATGATGCCCTTGTAAAAAAATACGGATATCTGACCGGAAGAAGCAACAAACTTGCCTTTCAGGATGATACAGATTATCCCTTATTATGTTCACTTGAAAACGTGGACGAAGAAGGGAATGTGTCAAAAGCTGACATGTTCTATAAACAGACCGTGGCAGCAAAGCCGGTTATCCGAAAAAGTAAGGATGCCTTGGAAGTATTGAGTATCAGCGTTAATGAGAGAGGATGTGTGGATCTTCCATATATGATGGATCTGTTCATCTGTGATGACGATAATGAGGCAATAAAAAAAGAGCTGCTGTTTCGTGAACTTTCCGGTGTGATCTTTATTGATCCGGAAACAGAAAAATGGTTGACTGCAGATGAATACCTGTCAGGAAACGTAAAAAGAAAGCTCCGTATGGCAAAGATGTATGCGGAAGACAATGCTTTATATAAAAGCAATGTTGAAGCATTAGCACAGGTACAGCCGGAAGATATTCCTGCTGAGGATATTGATGTCCGTCTTGGCACGACATGGATCGAGCCTGAAGACTACGAACAGTTTATCTATGAACTGCTGGAAGTGCCGGAAAGATTCCAGCGCAAAAAAGACTGGAATATCAACAGCAGATATACGCCTTCATGGATCATGATAAAATATTCACAGGCAACAAAAGAATATTTTATCGAAAATAAAGCCTTAAACTGGTCTTCCGTCAAGGCTGCATCGGTTTACGGAACTCCACGAATGGATGCCTTCTGTCTGATCGAAGCATCCTTAAATCTCCGTTCTGCTACTGTACGCGACAGGGTGGATAATATGGATGGCACCTATAAATATGTCGTCAATAAGGAAGCTACAATGGCAGCAAGAGACAAACAGGAGCAGATCAAAGAAGCATTCAGGAACTGGATCTTCGAGGATATTGACCGCAGGGAAAAATATGTGAAGTATTATAACGATACATTCAATAATATCCGCCTGCGTGAATATGATGGCTCGAAACGTCAGTTTCCGGGCATGAATCCTGCGATCGTATTAAAGCCACACCAGAGAAATGCAATCGAGCGTATCCTGATGGGCAAAAATACACTGCTTGCACACTGCGTTGGTGCAGGAAAGACCTTTGAAATGGTTGCCGCCTGCATGGAGCAGAAACGTCTTGGACTTGCAAACAAAACGATCATTGCCGTTCCAAAATCACTGGTAAGGCAGTGGGCTTCTGAATTTCTAAGACTTTATCCTTCAGCAAACATACTTGTATCAAGCGAGAGGGATTTTGAAAAGAAAAGAAGAAGGATTTTCATCTCGAAGATTGCAACTGGCGATTATGATGCGATCATCATGTCACACAGCCAGTTCGAAAAAATCCAGATCTCGCCGGAAAGACAGGAGTTCATGCTGAATAAGCAGATCGATACTCTTTCCAATGCTATAAGCGAGATCAAGGCAGAACGTAACGAACAATGGACGATCAAGCAGATGGAAAGCCAGAAAAAGAAGTTACAGGAGCAGTTGAAGAAGCTGACAGATGCTTCCAATAAAGATGATGTGCTTTCTTTTGAGGAATTAGGTGTGGATTCCATCATGGTGGATGAAGCACACAATTACAAAAACCTGACCATTTTCTCCAAGATCAACAACGTTGCAGGAATCAATTCAAACGGTTCCAAGAAAGCAACGGATATGCTGTTAAAATGCCAGTATATCAATGAAATCAACAATGGACGTGGAATTGTTTTTGCAACCGGCACTCCGGTAAGCAATACCATGTGTGAGATGTTTGTCATGCAGAAATTCCTCCAGAATGACAGATTAAAGGAAATGGGGCTTGACTACTTTGATGCATGGGCATCGACGTTCGGGGAAGTAACGACAGCATTAGAGCTTACCGTCGAGGGAAGTGGTTTCCGTTTCAAGAGCAGATTCAATAAATTTGTCAATCTGCCGGAACTTATGACCACATTCCGGGAAGTTGCGGATGTCTGCACTTCGGATCTTCTTGATCTGGATGTTCCGGAATTAAAAACTGGAAAACCGATCATTGTAGAATCTGAACCAGACAGCTGCCAGAAAGAAATCATGGCAGAATTTGTCCAGAGAGCCGAAGCCATCCGCAATGGTGGTGTTGACTCATCGGAAGATAATTTCTTGAAGATCACGCACGAAGCCAGACTTCTGGGAACGGATGCGAGATTATTATATCCGGATGCACCGGAAAACCCGGCTGGAAAACTTCTGAAAGTGGCTGAAAATGTATACAAAGAATACATGGATGCAAAAAATGCCGGAAAGATCGGATGCCAGCTCGTGTTTTCCGATATCGGAACACCGGGCGCAAACAAAGAGTTTACGGTATATGATTTCATTAAGGAACGCCTGATCGAGAAAGGCATCCCGGAAAATGAGATCAGGTTCATCCATGATGCAAAAACGGACGTTCAGAGAGATAATCTCTTTAAGGATGTCCGGACAGGCAAAGTACGTGTTCTGATCGGCAGCACTGATAAGTGTGGTACCGGTGTAAACGTGCAGAATCATTTGGTAGCCCTGCACCACGTAGACTGCCCTTGGAAGCCTTCGGCCATTGAACAGCGTAATGGACGAGGTATCAGACAGGGCAACGAAAATGACGTGATCGCAGAATACCGTTACGTAACAAAACAGACATTTGACGCCTATAACTGGGGCATCATTGAAAATAAGCAGCGGTTCATCAGTCAGGTAATGACTTCACGGATCACCGGACGTAAGTGTGATGATATCGACGAGGCAACATTATCCTATGCAGAGATCAAAGCAGTTGCAACGGGAAATCCGCTGATCCGTGAAAAGATGGAAGTAGACAATGAAGTGCAACGTCTGAAAGCACTGAAATCGTCCTATGACAGCACCAGATATGGTCTGCAGTACAAATTCATGATCTCGCTCCCACGGGAGATCAAGGAAAAGGAAAACGTTCTTGAAAATGTCCTCAAAGACTTGGAAGTTTATGAGGCACATAAAGATGAAGACTTTTCCATTGAGATCATCGGTAAGACATTTACCGAAAGACCAGAAGCAGGAGAAATGCTGTTAGATGCTTTCCAAGGCATCAAGGATCTGGGAGAGATCGTCACAGTTGGTTCCTATAAAGGATTTACATTGGGAATCAAAAAAAGCTTTATGCAGGAATCTCTGCTCGTGCTGTCCTGCAATGCAAGATACAGCACTGAACTGTCCAGCAATGCCCTTGGATCAATCACACGTATCGAAAACCGGTACAAGCGTATTGAAAACGCAAAGGCAATGATTGAGCAAAAACTTGAACAGCTTAATAAGGACAGAAACTCTGCAGAAGCTGAGTACAATAAGCCGTTCCAGCATGCAGCACTTCTGGAAGAAAAACTCTGCCGCCAGAGAGAACTCGAACATGAGCTTAATCTGGATGAAAAGGTAGAAGAAGTAATAGACGTTGCATAAATTTATTTTCAGAGCCATGGGATTTTTCCTGTGGCTCTTTTTTTTCTGCAAAATAAATGTTAATATATATGTGACGATTTGCAAACTCTACAATAGTAAAGGAGCGATAATGGCAACGATAATCAAAATCCGCCGTGGGATCAATGGCTTTAAATATGCTGCATGTGACATGGATGGAAACTTTATCTGGAATCTGAACCGTCTTTCAGAAGCAAGCCAATACTGGAAAAAGGAAATAAAGACCGGAAACGTCCGCCTTGTCAGGGAACTTTCCCTTTATCCGGAGACTGATCATAAAAAACGTGACTGATGAAGATGCTAAGGCAGTGTTTTCTAATACTCGATTTTTTGACAGATGAAAAAAAACGTGATATAGTGCCCTTATAAATAAAACTAATAGAATAAAAATCAAATTTAAGACCGCAGAGATTCTTTGTGGTCTATTTTTTGTTAACGGAACGCTTTTGGCGTTCTTTTTTTTATGCCTTCAACAAAGTACAGTTTACAAGGGACTACACAGAGTAGGTATCTGACGGGAGGGGTTCCGCCCGTCAGATTTTCCATGTGATATTCAAGCTGTCGCTTGTGGCGGCTATGGTGGTAATCATCAAATCCACCACCCGCCGCTTGTCGTCAAAGGATACATTCTCCCAAGTGTCGAGGTAGCCGGAAATCTGGCTGACCTGTTCCGGGCTAATGGCTTCCACCGTCAACTCGGCTATCTGCTTCACAAGTTCCTGTTTGCGCCCATCCAGTTCCGCTATCTTTACATTCACATAGGAGAGCAGCACATTGTTTGCACCCGTCAGACTGTCCACCAGCTTTTCAATCTCGCCGTCCACATGGGCAAGCTCCACTTGCAGGGCGGCAATTTTCGGGTTTGCCTTTGCCGCTTTTTTTCTACCTGTCAGCGTCTTGTAGCTTGCCAACTTCTTTACCATCTGCTGATAAACAACCGCTTCCAGTTCCGAAGTAATGATTTTCCCGCACCCGGCACAGCTTTTATTGTCCAGCCGTTTTGTGCAGCGGAGATATTGCTTTCCCACAGGATTGTGAATGCTCATAAGGGCATACCCGCAGTTCCCGCACTTGATTTTTCCAGCCAGCCATGTGTGGGTGGCTTTCCGGGCAGACTGGATTTTCATGTTGTTCATCAACTTCTTACGGCAGGTCAGCCAGATGTCGGAGGGGACGATGCCCTCATGGGGAGCCAGCACCAGCATTTGGTCTTTCAAGTCATTCTTTTTGCTGGGCTTCACATCCCGTCCTTGATACAGATAGCAGCCGTTCATGCCTGTAAAATCGGCAGCGTCATTGACAATGACCGTTCCTTGACTTTTGAAAAATTCGTACACATCAAGGTCTGCCTGCACATAGACAGGATTGCGTAACATCTGCGCCAGCGTGGGGCGTATCAGCTCCTTGCCATGGAACATAATTCCCTGTTCGGCAAAGTGCCGGGTAATGTCCCCGTAGGAGGTAGTGGACTGGGCGTACATCTCAAACATCAGCCGGATATTTGCCGCTTCGTCTGGATTTACCACCAGCTTTTTTGTGTTGATACCATCCATTTTGATTGGCTCGGTGTGGAAGCCATAAGGGGCTTTCCCACCCATCTTGAAGCCTCGCTGGCTGCGGGAATAGTAAGCGTCCGTTACCCGCTTCTGTATGGTTTCCCTCTCAAGCTGGGCGAACACGATACAGATATTCAGCATCGCCCGCCCCATCGGGGTAGAGGTATCAAACTTTTCCGTAGAGGACACAAACTCCACATTGTACTGTTGGAACAGCTCCATCATGTTGGCAAAGTCCAGAATAGAACGGCTGATACGGTCGAGTTTGTAAACCACGACCTTTGCAATCAAGCCCCGCTTGATGTCCCGTACCAGTTCTTGAAACTTCGGACGGTCTGTGTTCTTGCCGCTGTACCCTTTGTCTGTGTATTCCTTGCAGTTACCGCCTTTCAACTCATATTTGCAAAATTCAATCTGGCTTTCAATGGAAATGCTGTCCTTTTTGTCTACCGATTGTCTTGCATAGATTGCGTCTATTCGATTGTTCATATTGTCGCTCCTTT
>ERZ827104.2833-NODE-2833-length-12868-cov-3.089050_pt1 | contig 12868 bp, 15 predicted proteins | sample MGYA00519781_ERZ827104 | MGnify/ENA primary metagenome ERZ827104 (study PRJEB31778, sample SAMEA3449257) | human gut metagenome | biome: human gut; feature: human-associated habitat; material: faeces | place: United Kingdom | collected 2010/2012 ... | reverse complement strand
CCGCATGGAATTTTTTTGCCTTACTAAAATTTGTTCCCAAAGTAATCTCGGCTGGTTGGAGCAAAAGCAGCCTTTTTGCCCTTCTCCTCCGCACGAACATGAGACTTTTATTTACCGGAATTTTGTTGTACATGGTTCTGGTATGGTTTAAGGGCTCTATCTCTGCGGTACTGTTGGGGCTTGCCGTGCTTCTCGTCGGCATGACCGCGGGAGGACTGAAAAAGGCATTGAAAAAGCCGGCCTGACAGGCTACAGAGAGCCCGCGCAAGCCGCATCTTTGTTTCATCAGGTTTCTACAGCCGATTATCGAACCGATTCCGGTCGGCATGAAAACAGGCGTGTTCGCCACTCTCGGGGACGCCTCTTTTCGGACGCATCGTACGCGTAAATGACATTTGAAGGAGCGCACACATGGCAGGCGGACTTCCTGAGCCGATTCTCATCTCCGAACTGGTTCATCTGGATCATATCACCATCGCTGGGCAGACGGTGGAATTCAGGCACGTCTTCTATACGTGGATGGCCATGCTCATCCTTTTTGTCGTCGGCTGGCTTGTGCGCCGCAATATTTCGTTGATCCCCGGCAAGATGCAGAACATCTTCGAGTCGATCATAGGCGGGCTTGAGGACTTCACCGTCACCAACATGGGCGAGGACGGACGCAAGGTTTTCCCCGTGCTCGGCGGCCTGTTCCTCTTCATCGCCGTACAGAACATACTCGGCCTCATCCCCGCCTGTGACGCCCCGACCGCCAACATCAACACCAACATCGGCATGGCCCTGTTCGTGTTCCTGTACTACAACTATCAGGGCATCAAGCGCTGGCACGGCCACTACATCCACCACTTCATGGGCCCCATGCTCCCGCTGGCGCCGTTCATGATGATCCTTGAATTCATTTCGCACCTCGCCCGCCCGCTGTCGCTGACGCTCCGTCTTTTCGGCAACATCCGCGGCGAAGAAATCGTGCTCCTGCTCTTCTTCCTCATGGCGCCGCTCGTGAGCACGCTGCCCATCTACTTCCTGTTCCTGCTCGCCAAGGTATTGCAGGCCTTCATCTTCTACATGCTGGCCCTCATCTACCTCAAGGGCGCTATGGAACCGGCCCACTAAGGGGCCACACCTCTCGGGGGAAATGGTCTTTTTGACCAACACAATACAACCGCTCAAGGAGCAACATACATGCGCAAGATTCTTGTGACCCTGCTCAGCACCGTGGCCATGATGGGCATCGCCAGCCTCGCTTTCGCCGCCGACGGCGCTCCCGTGAAACTGGATTCCGCCTCTCTCGGCCTCGCCATCTTCGGCTGCGCCATCGGCATGGCCGTCGCCGCCGCCGGTTGCGGTATCGGTCAGGGCCTCGGTCTGAAGAGCGCCTGCGAAGGCATCGCCCGCAACCCTGACGCCGCCGGCAAGATTCAGGTCAGCCTTATCCTCGGCCTCGCCTTCGTGGAATCCCTGGCCATTTACTCCCTCGTGGTGAACCTGATCATCCTGTTCGCCAACCCCTTCATCTAAATAAGCAAGCGGCTTATCCCCGGCGGGTCCTCGGCCCGCCGGGGTTTCCGGGGAGGGACCGGCAACGCCGTTCTCTCCCCCCTGTTTTTTTCATCTTTAGCAATGCGATACCACTATGCTCTCATTGAAAAGCGAACGTATTCCCAGAGCCACCATTCGTCGCCTTGCCGTGTACGTTCAAGTGCTCGAAAGTATGCAGCGCAACGGCGTGGAGGTCATCTCCTCCGGCCCGCTCGCTGAAGCGTGCGACGTGAACGCATCTCAGGTGCGCAAGGACCTTGCCTATTTTGGCGAATTCGGTGTGCGTGGCGTAGGGTACAACGTAGCCAGCCTCATCGCCGCCATCAAAGCTTCCCTTGGCGTTGACCGCGAATGGCGCGCCGCGCTGATCGGGGTGGGCAACCTCGGCCGCGCGCTGCTGCACCATGCCGAATTCAAGGCCCGCGGCTTCAACATCGTGGGGGCCTTCGACTGCGATCCGTTCAAGATCGGCGAGCAGGTCTATGGGCTGGAAGTCACGTGTACGAGCGACCTGAAGTCCGCCGTGGACGCCAAGGGCATTGAAATCGGGATCATCACCACGCCGCCGGAACGCGCGCAGCGCGCGGCCGACCATCTGGTCGAAGCGGGCGTATGCGGTATCCTGAATTTCGCGGGGGCCCGGATCCACGTGCCTGAAAAGGTCGTCGTGGAGTATGTGGACTTCTTCCACTATCTCTACGCCCTTGCCTTCAGCATCACCGGCAGCGAACACCGCTCCAAGTAGTCCCGGAGAGGGGCAAACGCCCCGCTCCGAACCGGCCCTGATACTGTACTGTCAGCCCCGCCGTTTTCGCGGATCGGGGGTCGGGGCTTTCGTCGTTTTTTCGTCTTTCCCAAAGGTCTTCCATGCCCCGCCTCAAGCTGACGATAGCCTACGTAGGCACCCAGTATCACGGCTGGCAGACGCAGGCCCGCAAAAACGCCTCCCCCCTGCCCACCATTCAGAACATCATTGAGGACGCCGTGGCTCACGTGCTCGGCGAGCGCGTCCATGTGCACGGTGCAGGACGGACCGACGCGGGCGTTCACGCCGAAGCGCAGGTCGCTCACCTCGATGTCCCCGAATCGCGTGCCCGTATGGACTGGCAGCTGGCCCTCAATACGCTCCTGCCGCGCGACATACGCATTGCGGACGCCGTTCTTGTGCCCGACACGTTCCACGCACAGCACAGTGCCGTCCGCAAGACCTACGAATACCGCCTCTGGCTCTCCAAGCGCTACACGCCGCCGCAGCTCTTTCCTTTCGTCTGGGCCTGCGGCCCTGTGGATGTGGAGCGTATGGACGAGGGGAGCCGCTACCTCCTTGGCAAGCGGGACTTCGCCAGCCTGAAAAACGCCGGGACGGATCTCCGCACAACGGTGCGTACCATCCTGTCCATCACCCGCACCCCCGAGGGCCAGCTCCCCGAAGACTGCCTCGAACTGACCTGGCGCTTTGAAGCGGACGGCTTTCTCAAACAGATGGTCCGCAATACCATGGGGCTGCTCGTCGCTGTCGGGCGGGGCAAGCTGGAACCGGCGGATATTCCCGGCATCCTCGACGCCTGCGATCGCCGTATAGCTCCCCTCACGGCTCCGGCCTGCGGTCTGACTATGAAAAAAGTATGGTATGACGACATGTTCCCACTTGCTGCTTCCGGGCACGAAGGCGCTTGAATATTAAGAGATTCTACGATAGCGTCTAGTCAATATTCTTCACAAGGAGCCGCGTATGCCTCAGGTCGCAGCACGCATCAACGAGCAGCAGGAACGCTGGTTGAAGGACTACTTCCGCACAAAGAGTGCGGGGGCCGAATTCATTCTGCCGTGGGCGGTAGACACGTTTTTCCGCGCGATCACGACCATCAAAGGCACATTTACCGGACCGGAACTCAAAACCATTCTTGAAGCTCACCGTGATCAGCGTCTGCTCCCCGCGCATACCCGCCTCTCCTATCTTCTCCTGCGCGTTGCCGATCTGTGCGAGCAAACCGACTTCCATTCCCGTTACGGCGCGAGCCGCACCAGCCTTGAAGCCAAGCTGAAACGCCTGGACGACACCGAAGCCACGGCCCTTATGGTTTGGGCTTCGGCCTTCTGGGTAAGCCGCAATTGCTCGGCGGCGAACATGGATGACTACATAGCTTCTTATTGAGCCCACCATACCCGTTTCCCTGTCAGGATACGCCCCGCACGCTTGAAAGGCCGGGGCGTTTTTTATTGAGATCTTACTGGCGGGGGGAAGAGGAAACGTTCTGGAGAAAGGTTCCCCTTCCCTCACCACCCTCCACTCATCCCGCTTCAACGGTTTTTGACTTTATGGGATCCCCTGTTTCAGTCGGAGGTATGCCCGGATTGACTCCATTGATCGGAATAACCCGACGGGGTACACTGGGGAATCTCGAAAGAGCCTATCAAGGCGGCGTGGAGGAAAACGGATACGGGAAAATCTCCGTTGGCCAGCCTCCGCCGCTCAACATTTTGGGGAGAGCAATGGAACCAACGCATTTTCTCCATTATTCCCTCTTTCCATTCAGGAACGCATCATGAAGACAGTCTATAGCGTATGCGGCATGTGCGGGACACGGTGCCCGGTTGCCGTCGGAGTCGAAAACGGCGAAGCGGTCTGGATTCAGGGCAATCCCCACTCGGCCACGGGTTCGACATTGTGTCCTCGCGGCATCGCGGCGCTCGCGCTGGAAAAGGATTCCGAGCGCCCGCAGTCGCCCCTGATGCGCGTGGGGACCCGCGGAGGGCACAAGTGGCGCGCCGTCCACTGGGAAGAAGCGCTCGATGCCGTAGCCGGCAAGCTCCGCGCCATACGGGATCAATACGGCCCCGAAAGCGTCATGTTCTCGCACCGTGGCGGCCCGTTTACGGATCTCTACAAGGCCTTCGCACGCGGCCTCGGTACGCCTAATATCTACAGCCACAGCGTCACCTGCACCCGCAACGTGGATCAGGCCTGCGCATCCGTTTTGGGACGGATGCGCAGGCCTTTTTACAGTTGATCGGATTCTGGGAGGACCCGGAAGCAGCTGTACGGGCAGGCGGGTGGAACGATATGCTCAAGCCCGGCGTATTTGCCTGGGCCGACCACGCAGCCGAAAAGGCAGACCGCCGCCCCACATATCTGTATCACTTTACACGGGAGCTGCCCGGTGATAACGCGGGCGCTTATCATTCCAGCGAGTTATGGTATGTATTTCAGACGCTCTCCCGCTGTTGGCGGGAATTGTCCGGAGTGGACTATGATCTCTCCAGAGCCATGGTACGATACTGGGCGAACTTTGCCAAGTATGGCAGCCCCAATGGGGACGGACTCCCTGTGTGGACGCCCTATACGGCGTCTCACCGACAGAGCATGGAGCTGGGTGCGCACATCGGCATGAGCGACTTCTGCGGTTCCCCCCGCGTCCGCTTCATTGTTGACCGCATTTTAAGTGAGTAGACAGGAATTTTACGCATATCAATATTTGAAAGTGAGGGTTAGAATACGATGATCCGTTTAGGGCTGATTGGTCTTGGGCAAGCCGCCCAAATTTTGCACATTCCGAACATTGAAAAAATGGAAAACAAATTTGAGATAACTGCCGTAGCAGATATCTCAAAAAACCTGACAAGCTATATTGCCGATAAATATAGAGTTCCGCACCGCTTCACGGATGGCATGGACTTAATCGGCTGTCCGGATGTAGATGCCGTGATGATAATGTCACCGGGAGACCACGCCGAATTTGCCATTGCCGCGCTGGAGGCAGGGAAGCATGTATTCATTGAAAAGCCCATGACCTCTTCTCTGGAAAGCTTGGAAAAGCTTCTGGAAGTCAAGCGCCGGCATCCTGACCAGATTGCGATGGTGGGATATTGCCGCCGGTATAATGACAGCTTTATGAAAATGAAGGAGCTGCTGCAGGCAGATTCCCGCCCCATTTCGTATGTCAGAGCACGCACGATTATTCTGGAAGGCCCCTGGTATTTGGATAACACATGGCATGAGCACAAGGCTGACGATCTGGATCCAGCCGGCCGCGAGCTGATGAATCGCAGAATGTTTGAGGAGATCGACCGTGTTCTGGGCGGTAACACCAGTCATGCTCAGCAGATGGCCTATCTCCTGATGACCGCTTCCGGCTGTCATATTTTGTCCGCGATCCGGGAGTTGATTGGCCTGCCGAAAGCGATCCGCTCCGCAGTTGTATCCCCGAACGGAATGCAGTTCTCCTTGGTTTTTGAATACGATAATTTTAATATGGTATTCGAGGAAATGAACGACCAGGAAATCGTGGAGTTTGATGAAGCCATAGAGATCTACCAAGGTGACAGAAAAATGCTGTTGGAATACGATACACCCTATATCCGTTATCTGCCCAGTAAGCTAACTGTATCTGAATTGGATTGCGGACAGGCTAAAACCACTGTTTACGGTCCTCACTATCATGATATGTTTGCCAACGAATTGTTGGAATTTTATCGCTGTGTGACGACTCATGATACTCCTAAGTGCGATGTTTTTGACGCGGCCGAGGACGTAAAGCTGTACATTGATGTTGCCAAAATGATGAGGTGATATAATAGGAGAAAATATGGACATTAGAATTGCGACCTGCCCCTGTTCCTGGGGTGTTTGGAATTCAGATGGAGGCCCGGCTTATGTTCCCTATGAAACGTTCCTTCAGCAGGCGTCCGAGTGTGGATATCAGGAGATCGAGTTAGGGCCGGATGGCTATTTGCCCATGGAATCTGATACATTAAAAAGCGAGTTGAGGAAGTATCGACTGAATGTCTGCGCCGGAACGGCAACAATCCCATTTTATTCGTTAGAGAAGGAAGAATGCCGTGCAATTGTCACCCCCTTAGCGCAGCGCCTGAATGCCTTGAGTGTGAGCGATATGGTGGTTATGGACGGTTCCCTGTTCGGTGATGATAAGATCAGCAAGTCTGATTGGGATCAAGAGAAAGTGTCGCGTATCTACGATAAAATTTTAGATATCAACCAATTTCTCAAAGAATCTTTTGGAATTCGGATGTTATTTCATCCCCATGCAAGTTCCGCAATTGAGTTTGAGTCGGAGATCGACAAGATGATGTCCATGGGGGATATTCACCTGTGTTTTGATACCGGGCACCATGTTTATTCGAATGGTGGAACCGAGAAGAATGACCAAACTGTTTTTGATTTTTTACACCGCTACCAGTCCCGTATTCCTTACCTCCATTTTAAAAATGCGGATGGAGCCGTTTTGAAGCAGGTCCGCGAAAATCACTGGTCCCTTGAATATGCCTTTTCTCATGGTGCCATGTGCAATTTGGAGGATGGAATCATCAACTTCGAGACACTGAAAGACTATCTCGCCGAAATCAACTATCAGGGTATTGCAGTAATTGAACAGGATATGGCGGGAAAAACCGGAGAGTATGCCTGCCAATGCGCCAAACTGAATCTGCGCTACCTTCAAAAAATCGGCATGATTTGAATGAAGTGCCGTCACAACAAATTCGTACGCAAACAACGCTTTCCCGTAGCCATAAGAGCATCAGCGGGTTCAAACTGCCTTCTCCCCGCGCAATATGCGCCGGATGCGGATGCCCTACGCGGCCCACGAATAATCCACTGAGATCATGCAGCTGGCGACACGCCACGATTAGACATAAACTGCGGCGTTTTTTCGGTCGGTGCGGAAGCAGCAAAGAACTTGCGTGGTATATCCGAGCCACACTGTGTGTTTCGGATAGAAGAAAACAAAACTTAGCGTAAAACCGTGCTGGGAAACTACTCCCGGCACGGTTTTTTGCCTCCCCTTATACCGGCCTGATGACCGTGCTGGAGGCCGACGATCTGCTGTTCGACCGGGAGGATGTCCGAAAGCTGTTTGCCGACCGGGAGATCCCCGTGACGGACAGCGAGCTTGGCTGCATTTTGAAAACCTCCATCGGCTACCCGCTGGGGGCGGTCATTACAGCCCGGTGTATGTCCGGCAGAAGGCCCTTTGGCCCGGAGCTCGTGGCAAAAGCCTTCCAGGAGGTCTTCGCCTATTTTGAGACCATGATCTACCGGCGCTTTGACCTGCCCATCCGCCGCTTTCTGCTGGAGCTGGCCCTGTTCGACCGGTTCGACCTTGAGATGGCCCGGATGGTCAGCGGCGACCTCCACGCCGGGGAGCAGCTGGACTGGCTGCTCCGCAACACCACCATGCTGTGCCATGACGGCGTGGGGACGTTCCATTTTTGGCCGGAATTCCGCTCGTTCCTCCTCTGGGAGCTGGAGCGGGAGTACACCCCGGAAAAGCGGAACGCCCTGTTCAGCCGCGGCGGTATGTATTATGAGCTGAAAGAGGACTACGCGCACGCGCTGGACTGTTACGCCAAGGGCGGCAACCACACCAAGGTCTCCGAACTGCTGGCGCGGAACGCGGAGCTGCACCCCGGCATGGGGCATTACAGCGAAATGGAAAAGTATTACCGGAGCTTGCCGGAATCTGAAATTTTAGCGTCCCCCTCGCTGATGCAGGGCATGAGTATACTCTGCGCCTTGGCTATGGACTATGAAGGCTCTGAACGCTGGTATCGGGAATTGCGGGATTTTGCCCGGTGCCGCGGGAAAGAGGACGGTGCCGGAAAGCAGGCCCGCAGCCGTCTCGCATGGTTGGATATCCCATGCTCATGAAGACCACACAGCAGCACTGCCGTACTTACACGAACTGGGTTACCGTGGTCCGGTGTACGGCACACAGGAGACCCTGACCGAAGTAAAAAATTTCCTGCAAAAATGGGTAGATTACATAAAGCGAGGTGGAGACACGATCCCATTTCAAGAGGAAAACATAAATGCACTGGATTTCCGGGTTTTAACGCTGGGAGAGCATACCTTTCCAAACTTTCGTGTGCGGTTGGGGCGGAGCGGCCACATGATGGGCAGCGTCTGGTTCCATTTTACTTTTGGGGAGCGGACATTGCTCTATACCGGTGATTTTACATATGATGGGCGGCTGCTGGCCTGCGATCAGCCGCCTCATGCAGATACTGTGATTATGGAATGTGCTTATGCTGCCCGTCAACTGGACCAGAATGCGCAGTATGACCATCTGCTGGCACTGGCTCAAAAAACACTTGCTGCAGGGGGAAAGTTTCTCCTGCCGGTACCAGCAAAGGGGCGTGGCATCGACCTTTTGGAACTCCTCTCCACTTCAGGAATGCCCATATTCGCAGAGGAAAGTGTTCTGAAGAGTGCTCGTAGCCTATCTAGAGCAAAAGCGTGGTTGCGGCGGCCTTTGGATATTCAGTGGATTAATGTCCAAGCGGTAAACGAAGAAAACCGCAATGCGGTGGTTAACGTCCCCAGGGGGGCTATTTCCGGATGGAATGATGACAAGTCCGTCGGCGCTTTTCTATTATGATCGATTCAAGGGCGGGGAGACAAACCGAATCGTCATCACTGGACATACCTCCAAGGGCACGGTGGGAAGTATGATTTTCCAGCCAGAGTACCGGCAGGAAAACCAGGTTTGCATACAGGCGGAGCAGTGCACAGTAAAGGTACACCTTGACTGCCAAGATGCCCTGAAGTTGTCAGAACACCTGTGCCCCAAGCGAGTCATGCTCTTCCATTCCGACTGCAAGGACTGTCAGGCTCTAAGCAATCTGCTGGCCCAACGAAGCATAGAAGTATTCTGCACTCCATCAAACAGTATGCGTTGTCCCTTTTAAAAGTGTTTAAATTGCCGGAAGCGGCGCTGCCTATCAAAAATGACACGGGACACAGTATTCACATATGGTTGGACATGGACCGCATGTCAAGAAAGCATGGCCCTTGCGGCTGTTCGGCGGAGGCGATCTGCCCGCCGGAAGAAGGGACCTGTCAGGATTGGCTTTACAGGCTCGTCTATGGCTTGACGGAACGGATGCTGCAAAGCGCACCCTCATTGGCGTCCGGCCCAAAAAGCCTTCAGTGGTTTTCATGGTGAACACTAACAAGGCATCACCCTCCCGCCCGACGCGGCGTAAGCCCCAAAACCCGAACTCCATAGAACCCAGCCGCGGCCGGAATCTTCCGGCCGTGAGGAAGAACAAAGACCCCCGGTTCGCACGAACCGGGGGTTTTCCTGTATTCAGCTATTCAGCGCAAGGGTGCACAGCGAGCAGGGAAGGGGGGGGATGCTCATCCCCGGCGGCCCGCCCGCATATCCGGCGGAACGACGGACAGGGGCTTTGTATGTAGGAAGGCCAACTCCCAGTAACCGCTCCTGTAATTTGCCCTCAGCCACCGTTCCAGCATGATGTTGTCCTCCTCATAGTCCTCGCGCCATCCCTTATTCCGAATCATATCCGCATATTTGCCCGGATAGTTTCCGGTGATGCCGATCCGGCAGATCGGCCAATTCCCGTCTTCATCGGCCTGAGTCAGTTCTCTTATCAAGCCCCTGACCTGCTCTGCCTCGAAATCCACGGTATAGGGCGTCTCCATCGCCGTTTCCCACAGCGTAATCGTCTGGGGGTGTCCATACGAATCCTTATAGCGGGATTCCTTTTCCACTGACGTCAGCACAACATACCCGTTATGTTCTTTTTTCGGCTTCAGACCCCGCTCCGCATTGGCCCGCTCTTTGGTGATCCGCAGCAGATTGGCGTTCAGCTCTCGCTGCAGAGCGCTTTCCTGCTGTTCTGCCGCCAATTTCTTTTCCCATTCTGCTGTATTTTTCGCTATTTTCTTCTCTGCATCCGTTATTCTGCTCTGCGCTTCGCTCTGTATCTGGTGGATTTTTTTTTTGCATTGTATTCTGCATTTCTTGCCGCCTGCTGTGCGCTGGAGATCTCCCGTTTCAGCCCGGCATACTCGCCTAACGTCAGAATCACATGGGTACACTCCGAATCGGACGATCCGCCCGTCACCGGCTTATACCCACCAATCGCGGGTTTCTTTACGAATTCAGCCATGATGGACGCCTCCTTTACAGACCCCGAATGTAGTTATCTGCCACAACGCTGATGCGGTTATGGCCCAGTGCCTTACTGCAAACCAGCATGGCGGCCTTGTCCAGCTTTCTCCCGGCCTCATCCTTGCGGCAGGTGTACACCTCGCTCTGGTAACGCCGCCCAGTGCCGCGGTTAACCTTGTCATACGGGATGTCCTCGATGGCCCTGGCATGGGCCTTGTAGATGGCCGTGGCATACTCCGCCCGGTAGCCGTGGATGTCGGCGCTGGTGTGGATGTGCTGCCAGACCTTTTCCTCTGCCGGTGTGTCCGCGATCCGCTCCGCGATCTGATCCGCGTGCTTGCCGATGATCGGACTGAGACGCTCCCGTCCGCCCTTGCCGTTGCGAACATGGATAAAGGACTGCGCCTCCGGAAACAGCTGCGTGTCCCGGAGTATTTCGAGGCGGCGCGCAACGCTCGGCGCTTGCTGCTCCTCGGGGATCTTCTCCAGTTCAGCAAGCTCTGCTTCGATCTGCTCCTTGGAAACCAGATCCTTTCCCCGCAGCTCCTGCAATTCTCTTCGCCGCAGGCCGGTCCCGCGGCAAAATTTTATCAGTTCATCATTGTTCGTCTTTGAAAAGTGCTGATCCCGCACCCGGTCTCCGCGGCTTCGTTTAATATCCTGCCGATTTCTTTTCGGCGGATCAAAGTACGCCTCGTCGTCCGGAGAAATTCCGTACAGCTTTCCGAGGGCCTTTGCTTCGAGTTGCACCGTCCACGCGGAAAGGCCCTGATCCACTCTGCTCTGCAGCCACTCGTTGACATACTTCTTTGCATTCTTCAAGGTGGTGCACTCAGGATGCTTCTCCTTAATGTATCCCAAAAAATATTTGATGTGCTTCCAATAGTTTTTATAGGTGGCGTGAGAAAATATTTTATTCTTCGCCGTGCCGTTGGCCATTGCCTCTTTTTTGCTCTCGCCGAATGCCAGCATCCCTGTCAGCTGGTCATAGGCTTGCTGATGCAGGTCCTTGGAATATGTTTTGTTTCTGCGTCCCATTCCGGCCTCCTGTCTGTCTATTTTTGTGTAAATCTATTTTTCGTTTTGCAGAGTTCTTCTGCTCCTTCGTTAAAGCCAAAGCCGCCTCCTGTTCGTCTCCACCAGAGACGCAACAATCGGCAATACACTTTTTTTGCCTGCTTGTGTGTGCAGTTCAGGAATCACTCCCAACACTTTTTTCCTGCTTATGTGTGCAGCCCTGTTGTTTCGTATCTACGGCAGTCAGGGTCTGTCGGCGCCTTTGCAGAGGGCGCGGCTCTCCGGGAGATTTACAGCATCCCGGCTGCTATCAGAGGGTGGATCGGGACAGATACGTTTTACTTACCGACACTTTCACGAAGATTACTCATGCCGGGTCCGTGATGCGCTTTCCAATTCACAAAGATTACTACGGCGAGCCCGCGCATCACATAGGTGTATCGACCTAGTGCGGCTCCTGAATCATAATCTGATCTGAGCACAGCTTATCACACATCCTTGTGGATGTCAACCCCATTTTGTGCATATCTGTTTACCCGTGCATTTATAACGCTTGCGGATTTGATAAAAAAATGGCTGCCAGGACGCGATTGGACGGAGGTGGAAGATAGCCGCCCGCCTCTTTTTTTGTGGGGACTTTTGGTTCATCCGAGGTGTTGATCGGGAGTTTTTTCGGCTCGACTGCTGCCTGTCAGCCCCATGAACGGACGCTTTTCGGGGACGAAACACAGCCGCATTTGCCATCATATTGCCGCCCGCTCAGGCAGCAATGCGGCAGAATTCAGCCTGAAATGCGGCGAAACTTAACCCGAAACCCAGCTTGAAATCGAGCCCGATAAGCGCCGTTGCCGCCATCCAAATGAGACAGCGGATGCGTGTTTCTTCTTCATTTTTTGAGCGAAAAAAATCCGGATAACGCTTCGTTTATTCTCAATTTTCCTCTGATTTTCGTGCCTGCGGAGCGTCAGGATGAAGGAGAACTCCGCAGTTGAATTGCATCAAACCCAGTCAGGAGTACTCAAAAAAAGAGACAGCAGAATGTGTTTTTTTGCTCACGCAGGACACGCATTGCAGACTCGCGCTGGACACATTCCGCCATCTTTTTTCTCTCGTAAAAGGGCCGATAAATAAACTTTTCCGATAAGAATTTGGATGCTTTCAGTCGTCTTTGTAGAGCGTAAAGCTGTTGACTTCAAAGATAAAAATGCCGGTTGCAAGGGCGGAATTATCAGAAAAAAGTTGCCATCGTTGGCGCGCTTGAACGGAAATTCCGCAGCATTTTTATCAGCAACAGCAGCTTGCATATTGCACGTGCAAGCAACCGCAGATGCGTCGCTCAGCGGTCGAACTGCGCAGATCGCACAGCTTCATTCCGC
>ERZ827104.2823-NODE-2823-length-12895-cov-3.070093_pt1 | contig 12895 bp, 11 predicted proteins | sample MGYA00519781_ERZ827104 | MGnify/ENA primary metagenome ERZ827104 (study PRJEB31778, sample SAMEA3449257) | human gut metagenome | biome: human gut; feature: human-associated habitat; material: faeces | place: United Kingdom | collected 2010/2012 ... | reverse complement strand
GATCTGTGAGGATTGCTTCCATGTGTTTGAACAGGCAGATGAAGACTGCAAAGAGGGCGAGGATCATAGCTGCATCTATTGCGGCGCCGTGCTCTGCAACCACAGCGCTACGCCGGAAAACAGCAAAAAATATACCTATGTGATGGGTTCGGCGGAACAGGGCCGTTGGATGCACAGGGTGCGGTTCACCTGCGTCACCTGCGGCAGAGCACTGGATTATACCGAAGACTGCGACATGGAGATCAAATATAAGCCGATCTCCGGCAAGGAAGGCGAGCGCCATCAGGTGCTGGAAAAGTGCAAATTCCACTCCGGAACGGGCGGCTATGCCGAGGCTTGCGTTGATGGTGGCGATGATGGCGAGACTTTCGACGGGAAGTGCGACCGCTGCGGCGCAAAGCTGACCAAGGTCCTGCCCGGCTGCACTGCCGCCGCTTCGCCCGAGATCCATCTGGGCGGCCTGATCGCAGTGAGCGCCGATGGACGCACCCGTCTGGACCTGAGTCTGGACGCCGCACTGGAAGGACAGAAGCAGTGGTTCTTCAGCAATTCCAAACTGGACATCACACTGTAAAACTTTACGGAGGTGAAATCGTTTGAGCAGCAATCTGATCAATTCCATCAACGGACCGGTTGTGACCATCAAGGGCCCCACCGATCTGACGATGCAGGAGATGGTCTATGTGGGCTCCAAGAAGCTGATCGGTGAGGTAATCTCCATCAGCGCGGAACGCACTACCATCCAGGTATATGAAACTACCACCGGCCTGCGGGTCGGTGAGGAGATCATCGGTACCGGCGCTCCCCTGTCCGCAACCCTGGGTCCCGGTATTATCTCCAATATTTTCGACGGTATCGAGCGTCCTCTGGAGGACATCGAAAAGACCGACGGCGCATTCATCGGCACCGGCAGCAGCATCCCCTCCCTCGACCCCGAGCGCAAGTGGGATGTCACCATCAAGGTATCGGTAGGCGATGAACTGAGGGGCGGCGACATCTATGCCACCTGCCCTGAAACCCCGCTCATCGAGCACCGCTGCATGGTGCCCCCGAATCTGAGCGGACGGGTTTCCGCTGTTATGACCAACGGTCAGTACACCGTCAACGACTGTGTTGTGAAGCTGGTGGACAAGGACGGCGTCGAGCATGAGCTCACCCTGTGCCAGAAGTGGCCGATCCGGGTAGAGCGCCCGATTCGGAGGCGGATGCCCATTGAGCGTCCTCTGATCACCGGTCAGCGTGTCATCGACACCATGTTCCCCATCGCCAAGGGCGGCACCGCTGCCATCCCCGGCGGTTTCGGTACCGGTAAGACCATGACCCAGCATCAGCTGGCTAAGTGGTGCGATGCCGATATTATCGTCTATGTGGGCTGCGGCGAACGCGGCAACGAGATGACCCAGGTACTGAAGGAGTTCTCTGAGCTGATCGACCCCAAGAGCGGTCAGAAGCTCACTGCCCGTACCGTGCTCATCGCCAATACATCCAACATGCCCGTAGCTGCCCGTGAGGCATCCATCTATACCGGCATCACCCTGGCGGAATACTACCGCGATATGGGTTACCATGTCGCCATCATGGCAGACTCCACCTCCCGTTGGGCCGAGGCTCTGCGTGAGATCTCCGGTCGTCTGGAGGAAATGCCCGCTGAAGAGGGCTTCCCGGCTTATCTGCCCTCCCGTATTTCCCAGTTCTATGAGCGTGCCGGCTACACTGTATCCCTGAACGGCGCTGAGGGTTCTGTCACCATCATCGGCGCGGTATCTCCCCAGGGTTCCGACTTCTCCGAGCCGGTTACCCAGAACACCAAGCGTTTTGTACGCTGCTTCTGGGCTCTGGACAAGAGCCTGGCCTATGCCCGTCACTATCCCGCCATCAACTGGAACACCAGTTACAGCGAATATGTGGACACCCTCAACCGCTGGTACAGCGCCAATGTGGGCCGGGAATTCATGGCAGACCGTCAGCGGATCGCCACCCTGCTCCATGAGGAAAATGACCTGATGGAGATCGTCAAGCTCATCGGTTCCGATGTACTGCCTGACGACCAGAAGCTGGTCATTGAAACCGCCAAGGTAATCCGTGTCGGCTTCCTGCAGCAGAACGCTTACCATGCCGAGGATACCTATGTACCGCTGGAAAAGCAGCTGGGCATGATGAAGGTAATCCTGTATCTCTACGACCAGTGCGCCGCTATGATCAAGAAGGGTCATGCCATTTCCGCCATTCTGGAAACCGGCATCTTCGGCGAAGTGGTCAAGATCAAGTACGATGTACCCAACAGCAAGCTGGAAATGCTGGACGATTACTACACCAAGATCGACCAGGCTCTGGCTGCCGTCATTTAACAAGGGAGGAGCGAGTAAAGTATGAGTCTGAAAATTGTGGGACTTAGCGAGATCAACGGCCCCCTTGTAGCACTGGACGGCATCCATGGCGCCGGTTATGAGGAAATGGTGGAACTGGAACTCCAGGACGGCACCACCCGTACCGGTCGTATCGTGCAGATGGACGGTGACCGCTGCATCATCCAGGTATTTGAAGGTACCCGCGGTCTCTCCCTGCAGAACACCACTACCACCATTCTGGGACATCCCGTGGAGATGAGCCTCTCCAAGGAGCTGCTGGGCCGTGTTCTGAATGGTTCCGGCCGTCCCATCGATGGCCTGGGCGAGATTTACTGGGAAAAGAAGGAGGACATCAACGGCAAGCCGCTGAATCCTGTTTCCCGTACCTATCCCCGGAACTACATCAACACCGGTATTTCCGCCATCGACTGTCTGATGACCCTGATCCGCGGTCAGAAGCTGCCCATCTTCTCCGGTTCCGGTATGCAGCACAACAAGCTGGCTGCCCAGATCGTAAAGCAGGCCAACATTGCTGCTGAAGAGGGGCAGGAATTCGGTATCGTCTTTGCCGCCATGGGCGTTACTAACGACGTAGCCGACTACTTCCGCCGCAGCTTTGAGGAAACCGGCGTTATGGACCGGGTTGTCATGTTCCTCAACCTGTCCAATGACCCCATCATCGAGCGTATCCTCACCCCCAAGTGTGCCCTGACCACTGCCGAATATCTGGCCTTTGAGAAGGATATGCACATTCTGGTAATTATGACCGACATCACTTCCTACTGTGAAGCGCTGCGTGAGTTCTCCTCTTCCAAGGGCGAGATCCCCGGTCGTAAGGGCTATCCTGGCTATCTGTATTCCGACCTGGCTTCGCTCTATGAGCGTGCCGGTGTCATCGATACCGCCAAGGGTTCGGTTACCCAGATCCCCATCCTGACCATGCCCAACGATGATATTACCCACCCGGTTCCGGACCTCACCGGTTATATCACCGAGGGTCAGATCGTTCTGGACCGTTCGCTGGATCAGAACGGCATCTATCCGCCTATCTCGGTACTGCCCTCCCTGTCCCGTCTGATGAAGGACGGCATCGGTGAAGGCTATACCCGTGCCGACCACTCGGCAGTATCCAACCAGCTCTTTGCCTCCTATGCCAAGGTACAGGATGCCAAGGCTCTGGCTTCGGTTATCGGTGAAGAGGAGCTGTCCGCTTCGGATAAGCTCTACATGGAATTCGGCAAGGCCTTCGAGCACTACTTCCTCGACCAGGGCTTTGATACCGACCGCACCATCGATGAAACCCTGGATCTGGGCTGGGATCTGCTTTCTATCCTGCCCCAGAGCGAGCTGGACCGTGTGGACAACAAACTGCTGGAGGAGAAATATCACCCGGAACGGGGCGCCGCACTGCTTAAAGAGATGCGGGGTGAGGCATAATGGCACAGCAGGTCTTTCCTACCAAAGGTAATCTGATCGCCACCAAAAAGACCCTGGCGCTCTCCACCATGGGCTATGACCTCATGGATAAGAAGCGCAATATCCTCATCCGGGAGATGATGGGTCTGGTGGATCAGGCTCAGAAGCTCCGCAACGAAGTGGATGAGATCTTCGATCAGGCCTATGCTGCCCTGCGCAACGCCAATATCACCCTGGGTATGATCAACGAGATCGCCGAAAGCGTTCCGCTGGACGACGGCATCTCCATTGGTTACCGCAGTGTTATGGGCGTGGATATTCCCATCATCAAGTATGAGAAGAAGCCGGTGGTCCTCTCCTACGGCCTCTATGACAGCAACTCCCAGCTGGACTATGCCTTCATGTGCTTCCAGCGGGTAAAGGAGATCTCCATCACTCTTTCGGAGATCGAAAATGCTGCCGCAGGGCTTTCGGATGCCATCGTCAAGACCCAGCGCCGAGCCAATGCGCTGAAGAATGTGGTGATCCCCAATCTGGAGAGTACAGTGAAGTTCATCTCTGACTCGCTGGATGAAAAGGACCGGGAGGAGTTCTCCCGTCTGAAGGTGATCAAGGCACAGAAGACAGCCAAGGCCAGACGGCAGGCTGCTGCCCAGGCTGAGGCTGCCAAAGCTGAAGCTGCCGGCGAATAACACAATATAAAAATCCCCTGTGAAAACTCACAGGGGATTTTTTCTTGTATCTATTTACCGTCCGGTACTGGGGTTGGTCTTATTTTCATCAGCAGGCTTGGAGGAATCCTCCTCATCGCCCGGAGTTTCGGTAAGCAGCTCGGTCTCGAGCTCCTCAAACTCATACCAGATCTTGTCGATGGAACCAATCTCCAGGCCGTTGACCTTATAGGTCACGCCATTCTTGCGGACCTCCAGTGTGATGTCATACCCCTTGAGGGCACGGGCTACGCTCGAGGGGAAGTAAGGCAGGCCGGTGGCACTCATCTCGATGGTTTCACCGAATTCTTCGTCTTCGATCAGTTTGGCGATCTCTTTCTTCACTTCGTCCCACTTCTCGTTGCCGTAGTAATCGCCATACTCTCTGTCTCCCGACTCTTCGGAGTCCGGCGGTTCCGGTACCGCCTCCCTGTAATCATAGACTACTGTGCGTTCCGATGTCATGTTCTTATACTCTGCCTGAACCACAACAGAATAGGTAGCATATCCGTCCACAGTCAGTGTTGTACCGGTTTCGCCGTCCAGCATTATGCCGTTTTTGTACCACTGGTAAGAAGTGATTCTAGCTTCTGTCAGCCGATGGAACGCATCGGCTGTAAGCGTAAGCACACCATCCGAATCAGAAAATGTAACTGTTACCTCCGGAGCGGGCATTTTCTGATCGGGGAAATACTGGCTGATATCGTCACCATCAAAATAGCCGCCAGTAATCTGGATGCTCGGATTCGGATTGCCGAGCTGGGGAATTTCAATGGTCTTATTGCGGTCGACATAAAAGGTACCGCCAGAAATGTTGATGGAAGGTGCACCATCTGAGGCTATTCCAATACCAGCTCGGCCAGAAATTGTGCCTCCGCTGATATTGGTAGTGGAATTGTCACCACACCGAATTACAGAAAATGTATCAGTACCGCTGGAAGTCAATTTGCCTCCTTCAATGTTGAGAATTGCATTGCTATCAACCAAAACAGCCTTGTCGGTAGACTCAATCTCTGCTGTGCCTCCGATTGTAACCGTAGCATTCTGAAAAAGCTGGATTGCGCCGTTTATGCCGCCGGAATGGGTCAGTTTTCCGCCGGTCATGGTAAACTGGATGGAGTCCGCACCTCCATAAAAGCCGGAAATATACACACCGCATTGCCCACCGCTCGTCATTTCGCCGCCTGTAATTTCAACCGCTGTGCCGCTTCCGCGCACACCCAGAACACTATCTTTGGTACTGATCAAAGTGCCTCCGGATATTTTAACACTGGAATTCAGGGCTTTATTATAGATTTCCACTGTCTCCTGGGTGGTCTGAATGGTGCCGCTCCTCAGTTCAAAAGAGCTGCCGGAACCTTTGAGCTGAATTCCATATCCATATTCCTCATCTGTCGCCTCGATTCTGCCGTTGCCTTTGGAATCCTCGACAGTCAGGGACCCGCCCTCGATCACGAATATGAAGTGATTTGAGTCTCCGTAGCTCTTGGTGATTGTATACCCATTCAGGTCCAGCACGACATCTTTCTGGATGCTAATATCATACCTGGTATCCATGAGAATATCGCTGCCCAGTATAACCGTGCCGCCAGCCTCCAGTGCAGCTGCCAGCCCGGCAGCATCTGTGACAGTAACCGCATCACCGCTGCTTTTCATCGCAGCAGCAGCCGGAGCGCTTCCGGCAGGGACAGTTCCATCCGCAAAAGCGATCGTCAGCCCGGAAACGCTCATCAGTGCTGCCAGCACAAGCGCAAGCAATTTTTTCTTGTTCATGCTCTTTCCTCCTTCGATCTTTAATCAATGTAACCCGCAGGCAAAAATGCGCTTGCTTTATTTAATATAATTGTAACCCCCTCCCAGAAATTTTGTCAATCAACGGATCGGTATGGCTTGCGGAATGCTGCATCAGGATAATGAGTTTTCGGTTGACTTCTTCCACAAATTGCTGTATTATATTCCTGTTAACGACAAAACACAATAGCCAGGGGCGCTGGGAGATCATTCCCGGCTGTGATTGGTGCAAAATGCAGTACCATGTCCCTTGGTGGGAAACCACCTGAACCTGATCCGGATAATGCCGGCGGAGGTATGCGCTTTTGCTCCTTTGGGAGACAAAACACAAAATTCTTTCCGCTGCGGCAGTCCGCGGCGGATTTTTTATTTGTCCCGGAACTGTCTGCGGAATACGGCCATGCGTGTCTGTCGGACAAAAATTTCAAAGGAGTTGTTTTAACAATGAACGCAAGTCTCGCAATCCAGATCCTCCCCAAGGTACAGGGCGATGAAGAAGTATGCCGTGTTGTGGATGAAGTAATCGCTTACATCCAGTCCACCGGTCTGCACTGCTTTGTAGGCCCCTGTGAAACCGCTGTGGAAGGTGATTTCGACACCATTATGGAGATCGCCAAGCAGTGCCATCTGGTGGCTATCAAGGCCGGCGCTCCCAGTGTCAGCTCGTATCTGAAGATCAGCTACCGTCCTGAAGGCGAGGTTCTCACCATTGACAAGAAGACATCCAAGTATCACCAGTAAGCTGGCACCGGCTGTCCTCATTGCCGTATTGCTGGCAGTCTGGCAGCTCTGTTCCGATCTGGGAGTGGTGCCCAAATTCATGCTCCCCTCTCCCACGGATGTAGTAACCGCCTTTGTGGAGGATTTCCCTGCCCTTATGACCCATGCCCGGGTCTCGCTCTCTGAGGCCTTCCTGGGTCTGGGCACCGCTGTGATCCTCTCCTTTGTGGTAGCCTTCCTCATGGATCAGTTCCGGGTGGTGCGGGAAGCCGTCTATCCCCTGCTGATCCTCACCCAGACTGTCCCCACTGTGGCAATCGCGCCACTGCTGGTCCTCTGGCTGGGCTATGGAATCCTGCCCAAGGTGGTACTCATTGTCATCACCTGCTTCTTCCCCATGACCATCGGTCTGCTCAGTGGCTTTGCCTCCGCTGACCCCGACTTTATCCACATGATGCGGGCTATGGGCGCTTCGAACTGGCAGATTTTCCGCTATGTGAAGCTCCCCTCCTCCGCGGAACAGTTCTTCTCGGGACTGCGCATCTCCGCCTCCTATTCGGTGGTGGGCGCTGTCATCTCGGAATGGCTGGGCGGCTTTGAAGGCCTGGGCGTCTATATGATGCGGGTGAAAAAATCCTATGCCTTTGACAAAATGTTCGCTGTGATCTTCCTGATCTCGGTGATCAGCCTGATCCTCATCAAGGCGGTGGACCTGCTCAAGAAAAAGTCCATGCCCTGGACCCTGATCCACTCCGGCGAACACTGATCCTCACAATCAAGGAGATAGATTATCATGAAAAAAAGACTGCTTGCCCTGATGCTGGCAGCTGCCGCAGCTCTGTCGCTGTCCGGCTGCTCGGGTCAGGAGAATAATTCCTCCACTGCTGAAAACAGCGGCAGTGAAGAACTCACCAAGGTGTCCATCGTTCTGGACTGGACCCCCAACACCAACCACACCGGCCTGTATGTGGCCCAGAAGATGGGTTACTATGAGGAAGCCGGTCTGGAGGTGGAGATCCTGCCGGCTCCCGAGGGCGGTTCCTCGGCACTGGTTGCCGCTGGCGGCGCTGACTTCGGCATCGACGCACAGGATACCCTGGCTCCTGCCTTCGTAGGTGAGGATGCCCTGCCTGTAACCGCGGTTGCAGCCCTGATCCAGCACAATACCTCCGGTATCATCTCGCTGGCCTCGGACAACATCCAGTCCCCCAAGGATCTGGAAGGCAAGACCTATGCCACCTGGGAAAACCCTGTGGAACAGGCTGTCATCAAGAGCCTGATGGAGGCTGACGGCGGTGACTTCTCCAAGCTGAACCTGGTTCCCAGCACAGTTTCAGATGTCATCACCGCACTCAACACCAACATTGACACCGTGTGGATCTTCTATGCGTGGGATGGCGTTGCCACTGAGCTCAAGGGCTATGACACCAACTTCATGGACTTTGCCAAGCTCAACACCACCTTTGACTACTACACCCCCATCATCATTGCCAACAATGATTTCCTGGCTGAGAACCCTGACACAGCCAAGGCATTCCTGGCTGCCACAGCCAAGGGCTATGAGTATGCCATCGAGAACCCCGACGCTGCCGCAGACATCCTGCTGGAAGCTGCTCCGGAGCTCGATCCTGAGATTGTCAAGGCTTCCCAGGAGTGGCTGGCAGACCAGTACATTGCCGACGCTGAAAAGTGGGGCTATATCGATTCGGCCCGCTGGGATGGCTTCTATACCTGGCTGACCGAAAACAACCTGGTGGATGGCGAACTCCCTGCCGGCACCGGTTACTCCAATGACTATCTGGCATAAAGGCGGAACACTCGGATGAAACTGGAAACCCGTGGGATCACCAAGAGCTTTGACGGCACACGCATCATTGAGGACATCAGCATCACCCTGGGTGAAGGGGAGCTGGTGTGTCTGCTGGGCGTGAGCGGCGGCGGCAAAACCACCCTGTTCAACATCATTGCCGGCCTGTCCAAACCGGACAGCGGTCAGGTGCTGATTGACGGCGAGGATGTCACCGGAAAGCCCGGCCATGTGAGCTATATGCTCCAGAAGGATCTGCTGCTGCCCTTCCGCAAGGTGGCGGACAATGTGGCCCTGCCGCTGGAGCTTGCCGGTACCGACCGCAAAACAGCCCGGGCAGAAGCCATGCGCTACTTTGAACAGTTCGGCCTTCAGGGGACTGAGGACCGCTATCCGGCCCAGCTTTCGGGCGGTATGCGGCAGCGGGCTGCCCTGCTGCGCACCTATCTGTTCGGCAAGAGCGTCGCCCTGCTGGATGAGCCCTTCTCTGCCCTGGATACCATTACCAAATCGGCGATCCACCGGTGGTACCTGGATGTGATGGAACAGATCCATCTCTCGACCCTCTTCATCACCCATGATATTGATGAGGCGATCCTGCTCTCGGACCGGATCTATATCCTCTCCGGGCGTCCGGGACATATCACCGATGAGATCCATATCAATGTACCCAAGCCCAGAGCCGGTGATTTTACCCTGACACCGGAATTTCTCGCGTACAAACGCCAGATCATTGAAGCTATGCATTTAAGCTAAATATCCTCCCGAAATCTCGTGCAGAATCAGAATTTTGCACGAGATTTTATTTTGCACTGGACAAAAGTTCACTTTCATGATATGATTTCCTAAAAAGTTGATAGAGGCGCGGCCGCGATGAGTATCCGTGGGGAGAAGACATTCTGTGATCCCGGAGAAAGGCAGAGCCGCCGAAATGTATCAGCCGGTAAGCTGATATGTTGGGGTATGGAGAAAGACTTCATACACTCCCGTCCTGGTATACAGGGCGGAGGCGCTATCGGTGGTAACTCTTTTGAGCTCGAAGGTTGCATCGATAGGATGCAACCTTTTTTTATTTGCAGCTCAAAGGAGAAATGTACTTTTATGGCAACTCAGACAACTGGCCTCACTTCCGATGCCACTGAATTCAGCCGGGATGTCACCCTCTTCGGCGGCATCAGCATTCTCGCCGGCATCATGATCGGCTCCGGCGTCTTTTACCTCGGCTCCTATGTCCTGATCCGCAGCGGCATGAGCATGGGCCTTGCCCTGATCGTCTGGATCGTCGGCGGTCTGGTCACCCTGCTCAGCGGCCTCTGCTATGCGGAACTCGGCACCATGATGCCCAAGGCCGGCGGCGGCTATGTCTACCTCCGGGAAGCCTTCGGCGAACGGGTCGCCTATATGTCCGGTATGTCCACCTTCATCATCGGCTCCTCCGGTTCCATTGCCGGTCTGGCTATCGCGCTGCCCCAGGCACTCACCAGCATCTTCCCCATGACCGAACTGCAGTGCAAGCTCTTTGCCGTTCTCATGGTGGTGCTGCTCACCGCAGTCAACTACCGCGGCGTCAAGTTCGGCGCGGCAATCCAGAATGTCTTTATGATCGGCAAGCTGATTCCCCTGGTGCTCATCATCATCTGCGGCATCGCAATGGGTCAGCATACCCCCGACCTCACTCCGATGCCTGCCGGCGGTGCTTCCATCGGCGAGATCCTCTCCATGGTAGCCTTCGGCGTGGTTGCAACCCTCTGGGCCTTTGAGGGCTGGACCAACCTCAACACCATCAGCGAGGAGATCCAGGAGCCCCGGAAGAATATCCCCCGGGCGATCATCATCTCCATTCTGGCAGTTACTGCCCTGTATGTGCTCTTCAACTTCTCCATCTACCGGGTGCTGTCCTTTGAGGACATTTCGGCTCACATCGCTGCCGGCGACTACTTCCTCGGCACCGCTGCTGCCAACACCCTGTTCGGTCACTACGGCAAGATCTTCGTGGCAATCGCCATGGCAGTTGCCATCTTCGGCGCTCTCAACGGTTCGGTAATGGTATTCCCCCGCACCTACTACGCAATGGCCAAGGACGGAATGTTCTTCCCCTCCTTCACCAAGCTCCACCCCAAGTACCACACCCCCACCGGCGCCATCATCGCTTCGATGATCGTTTCCTGCCTGCTGATCTTCGCCAACAATCTGGACCAGATCACTTCCCTGGTGGTATTCAGCGGCATGATCTTCAAGTCCCTGACCTTTGCTTCGGTAATCGTCCTGCGTAAGAAGTACCCCGATATGAACCGTCCCTACAAGGTCTGGTTCTATCCCTTCTCGGTATATCTCATCGTCCTCATCATGATCGGCCTGTGCCTGAATACCCTGCTGGAGGACCCCCGTACCTCCCTCATTGGTCTGATCGTTCCGCTGTTCGGTCTGGCGGTCTATGAGTTCCAGCTCCGCCGGAAAAAGAAGGCGTCCCGATAAACATAAGCGCATTAAATCCAGGTTTCATAAAAAGAAAGATTGGAGTGTATCAATATGTCAACCATTCTCGTAAACGCCAATATCTATGTAGAGCGCGGCAACTTCCAGGAGGCCATGCTCATTGAAAACGGCATCATCAAGGCTGTGGGCACCAATGCTGAAATCCGTGCCATGGCTCCTGCCGGCTGTGAGGAGATCGATGCCGAAGGCCGCACTGTTATCCCCGGCTTCAACGATTCCCACCAGCACCTCTACAATGTGGGCGAGAGCCTGCGCATGATCAAGCTGCATGAGGTTCCCTCCCTGGCTGAAATGATCGAGCGGGGCCGCCGCTTCATCGAGGAGAACCATGTGGCTCCCGGTGAAATCGTACTGGGCCGCGGCTGGAACCAGGACTTCTTCACCGATACCGACCGGATGCCCACCCGTGAGGATCTGGACAAGATCTCCACCGAGCATCCCATCATCTGCACCCGTGCCTGCGGTCATGTAGCGGTGTGCAACTCGATGGCTCTGGAGAAGGCCGGCATCGACCGCAACACTCCCCAGCCCGCCGGCGCTTCCATCGACCTGGATGCCAACGGCGATCCCAATGGTATCGTCCGTGAGAGCGGCGCTCTGGCAATGGTGCTGTCCATCATTCCCCAGAAGACTGTTGCCGACTACGAGAAGAGCATCCGCACTGCCATGGACTATGCTGAGTCCATGGGCGTGACCTCGGTTCAGACCAACGACATCAAGGACAAGAACTATGCTGAGATGTGGCAGGCCTATGAGAATGTAACCCATGCAGGCCGCAGCGTCCGTGCTTATCATCAGTGCTGCTTCACCCAGATCGACAACTTCCGTGCCTTCCTGGCAGACGGCTACAAGACCGGTCACGGTGATGACCTGAACCGGGTCGGCCCGCTGAAGCTGTTTGTAGACGGCTCGCTGGGTGCCCGTACCGCCAAGCTGAATGCCCCCTATGCAGATGATCCCACCACCACCGGCATCACTGTTATGGATCAGGCTTACCTGGATGAGATCTGCGGCATCGCTGCCGCAAACGGCATGAGCGTTGCCACCCACGCCATCGGCGACAAGGCTGCTGAGATGATTCTCGAGGCCTATGAGAAGAACATGACCGACAGCACCAACCCGCTGCGCAACGGCGTAATCCACTGCCAGATCACCACTCCTGAAACCCTGGAGCGGTTCAAGAAGAACAACATTCTGGCTCAGGTACAGCCCATCTTCATCCACTACGACAAGAACATCGTCTATGATCGTGTGGGCGAGGAGCTGGCAAAGACCTCCTATGCCTTCAAGACCCTGGCTGACATGGGCGTGCATGTATCCTACGGCACTGACTCGCCGGTTGAGATATGAACCCCTACAATAACCTCTACTGCGCTGTAACCCGTATGTCGCTGACCGGCGAGGGTGAGCCCTATCTGCCGGAGCGGGGCGTGGACATCTACGACGCCGTGGACAACTACACCAAGGAGAGTGCCTTTGTTTCCTTCGATGAGAACAAGAAGGGCCGTCTGATGCCCGGCTACCTGGCTGACCTGGTGATCCTGGACCGGAACATCTTCGAAGTTCCCTCCATGGAGATCAAGGATGTACGCCCGGTTGCCACAATG
>ERZ827104.2819-NODE-2819-length-12905-cov-2.807237_pt1 | contig 12905 bp, 8 predicted proteins | sample MGYA00519781_ERZ827104 | MGnify/ENA primary metagenome ERZ827104 (study PRJEB31778, sample SAMEA3449257) | human gut metagenome | biome: human gut; feature: human-associated habitat; material: faeces | place: United Kingdom | collected 2010/2012 ... | reverse complement strand
GATCATCATATTTTATTGCTGCACCGACAAACCTGTCCAACAGATTATCCAGCATCACTGCTTCTTTCACTTCCATACGATAGATCGTCTCTGTTTTAAATACACATTTGCACGCTATCTCTCCAAGCAGTTTTACCAATCCTTCAGCCAAAGTACCTGCAAACAGATCTTTTTTATACGTGCCTTCCATAATTTCTTCATAATGAGAAGTAAATCCGGAAGTTGCGCAGCCAATCAAAAATCCCTGTGCTTTTACGATCCAGTTCTTCACTGCATAATCACCGGGATCATCTACCCCGTTCTTCTTTGCACGGTCGTATAATTCTACCAGTTTATCTGCCGGGCAGAACCAGTTCTGATCTTTCTCTTCTGGGTCTGCATACTTTTTCTCCCTGTTCTGTAGTTTTCTGAGTTCATCTCTGAGACTATGATATGTAAGAAATCTTTTTACAAATGCATCTTCAATATCTGCGGTCTTATATGCAATATCATCTGCTGCCTCAAGTATAAAGGTAAGTGGATGTCTGTGATTTCCCGCACCCGTCTCTGATACAATATCCTCGAACAGTTCCCGGTCTGCATAATAATAGCCCATCTTCTTCTCTCTGATATCTCCTGATTCCGGATGGATCTTTGTAGATGCTACCGGATATTTTATAATTGTATTCAAAAGCGCATACGTCAGATTCATTCCATTTTCATCTACCAGAAAATGTAATTTGCTGACCAGCCTAAGTGCCTGTGCATTTCCTTCAAAATGATAAAAATCCTCCCTCATCTGAGGTTCGAGCAACTCCTCAAGTGACGTTCCATGATATGTCAGAAGCGGAAGATTTCTTTCAAACCATTCCCTGATCGCCGCTTCTCCATAATGACCAAACGGTGGATTGCCGATATCATGAATCAGTCCTGCACACTGAAGAATATTGCAGATATCCTCTTTCATCTGTACAGTGAAACTGGAATCTTTCTTGTGTACCAATATGCTTTCTCCTATATTCTGACCCAGAGATTTTGCCAGCGAAGAGACTTCCATGGAATGGGTCAGTCTCGTACGGATAAAATCACTTTTATCCAGTGGAAATACCTGTGTCTTATCCTGAAGTCGCCTAAATGACGCACTGCCGATGATTCTGTGATAATCTTTTTCGAATTCACTTCTAAGGTCTGCATCACCATATTTTTGACTCTTGTATCTGTTCTGTCTTTGACGTTTTGTTGATAAAAGCCTTGTCCATTCCATTTTCTGCTCCTCCTTCATATTTTAATCTACAAAATTTGCCACCGGAAGTTCCTGTAGGCGGCAGCTTCTCTTGCATCCCCTTGTACAAAAAGTGTCCAGCCGGAGATCCGGCTGAACACCTTATTCATAACATTTTCTTTCTATGTTCATTCAACACTAATCCAGATAGATCGGCGGCTCATAATCTTTTCCGAGAAGTGCCTTTTTACGTTCCTGATATCCAAGGAATGCCCACTCCGTCATATCTGTCCACTGATGTTTTCCTCTGTCATATACCTGTACATAGCCGATTCTCTTCGGATGCATTCTTACGCTGTTTGATTCATATTCATGTCCTGTGTAAGGATTAAGTTCACCTTTACTGAGATCCTCTTCATCGGATGTGAATAAGTCTTCTTCATTTTCCTGCGCATACCGGCTCTGATATCCGTTATTCTCATAACCGGAGGTCTCATCAGCTGCTGCATATGTTTCCTCCTGTTCCGGTTCCTCCGGCATAAATTCTTCTGCAAGTTTCTCTGACTCACCGTCTCCCGAATAATCAAACTCATGATACTGGATTTCCGGCTTTTCTTCTTTTGCCGGTTCTTCATGCGCTGATTCTTCTTCATGCTTTTTACGTATTCCGAAGAGCGCTCTCCATCCATGCGCTTTCTTCTCCGGTTCAACTTTCTTCGGCTCCGGTTTTTCCGGTTCCTCTGGCTCTTCTACTTCCGGTTCTGACTCATGAGCTGGCTCCTCTGTATATTTCGGTTCCGACTCATAAGCCGGCTCCTCTGTATATTCCAGCTCACTTTCATAGGCTGGTTCTTCTGCATATTCCGGCTCTGCTTCATACACTGGTTCTTCTGCATACTCTGGCTCTGCTTCATACGCCGATTCTTCTGCGTATTCTGGCTCTGCTTCATACACCGGTTCTTCTGCATATTCTGGCTCTGCTTCATACACTGGTTCTTCTGCATATTCCGATTCTGACTCATACACTGGTTCTTCTGCATATTCCGATTCTGACTCATACACCGGTTCTTCTTCATATACAGGTTCCTCAGCATGCTCCTCTACCCCCGCTGCCGGTTCTTCTTCACTTCCGGCCACCGGCTCGTCTGCTTCCGGTGTCACAGCTTCCGAACTTCCGGTTTCTTCCACCGGCTCCTGTATCTCTTCTTCCTGCTCTTCTATTTCTGTGGCAGGTTCTGCTGTCGCTTCTTTCTCTCTTACAAAATCAAATATTGTTTCCTGAACATATTCTGGATCTGGCTCTACAACCTTTTTAGACTTCTTCTTTTTCTTCTTTTCTATTGCATCTAATTCTTTATGAATATCTACAAGCTCACCTATCGTAATATCTCTTTCTTCTGCTTTGGCAGGTGTTTTCTTCTTTTCAGGCTCTGTAATTTTCTGGGCCTTTGAAGGCTTCTCTTCATGCTCCTCATGTTCTTCTAATATATCCAGATAAAACGGACACTCAAGAATCTTTGCGATCATTCGCATATCCTGCTCCTGGAAATTATCTCTGCCAAGACGCTGGGTCAGATTCTGACGCGACATCTTCTTTCCTGTCTGTTTTTCTATCTTCTCTGCAAGTTCTTTGATCGTCATCCCTTTACGGCTCAGAATGATCTTGACCTGTTCTCCAAACGTTAATTCCAACATTCTTTTCCTCCTTATTATTTTTACTCTCCCATACTCTCCTCGTGTGCTTTTTTATGGTTTTGTAAACATTTTTCTATCTTGATAAATCTTTATTTTTCCCTTTTATATTCTAACAAATCACAGAAAACACGTCAACTCTGCTTACGTTACATTTCCCCGAAAATAAAGGCTAAAAATGAAGTTTTTCATTCAGTTTTTTAACGGTCTTTTCATCCATTTTGACTATTTTTCTATCATAAGAAATGATTCCATTTACCTCTTCTTCTATATCCGATAATTGTGTGTAAACAGTTGCACTTAATCCACGGCTGATATTCGGAATAATGAGCTTTTTTATCAATTTCTCATAGCCCGCCGTAAGTTCTCTTTTTCTCTTGAACTTTTTATAACCGTAGACCTTTTTCTCGTACATACTATGCTTCGGAATCTGCAGCGAATACCCGCCAAACTCAGTAAGTGCCGTTACCCTCTTTTCCGGTGTTACATGCAAAGGGAAGAAATAATCATGGATGCTTCGTATATCCCCGCACCCCTGATCAACCCAGCCACTCGCAGAATCTGTCAGCCTGTAAGGATCTTCTGCCCTTACTCTATCTGTCATCTTCTTCGTCTGAAACTGTCCCCATCCTTCATTAAAAATAACCCATGTAACAATGGATGGATGATCATAAAGCAATCGAACCGTCTCCTTCATCTCTTTTTCAAACTGTCTCTGCCCGGCCGGATCCTGACGTCCCATCAGATGAATCCTGGTATCTTTTGCCCGGATATGCATTCCCTCCATGGCTGTCGCCATATACGTTACATACCAGCTCTTATAATCCCGTCCTCCGTTCACCATATCCTGCCAGACCAGCATCCCTATACGATCGCAGTGATAATACCATCTCTGCGGTTCTATCTTAATATGCTTGCGGATCATATTGAACCCCAGGTCCTTCATCTTCTGGATATCATAGATCATCGCTTCATCACACGGCGGTGTGTATAGACCATCCGGCCAATATCCCTGATCCAGTACTCCCTTTTCAAAATACGGCTCATTGTTCAAAAATATCCTCGCTATTCCCTCTTTGTCATTTTTAACTTCTACCTTACGCATGGCAAAGTAACTTTCTACCGAATCCTCTCCCATCCTCACATGAAGATCATACAGAAATGGATCTTCCGGACTCCAGCTTCTCATATGTGGTATCATGATCACACACGGCTTTCCCGTCTTTCCGGATGCTTTCACCGGCCACATCTTTCTTGCCGTTATCGTAACTTCGTAATCAATATCTTTTATGCCATGTTCTTCTTCCATCTGGATCATTATAGAAGACTGGTCATAAAGAGGTGTGATCTTAAGATGTCCGATATAACACTCTGGAACTTTTTCAATCCATACGGTCTGCCAGATTCCACTCTGTGCCGTATAGAACATCCCTCCGTTTTTAAGTTTCTGTTTTCCTCTGCTATAATAACAAGTCTCCGAATAATCTCTTACTTTTACGGTCAACAGATTCTTTTCTTCTTTTAATGCTTCCGTAATATCATATGAAAATGGAAGATAGCCTCCCACATGCTTTCCCTGTTTCTTTCCATTTATATATACGACCGCACACTGATCTACCGCTCCAAAATGAAGGATCCATCTGCTTCCCTTCTCCGGCTTTACTTCATCCGGAAGCCTTCTCTTATACCATAGATATTCTTCTGGTTTTAACTGTCTGTTTACCCCCGACAATACAGCTTCCGGCGAAAACGGAACCAGGATATCCCCATCCATTTTCTTTGGAAATCCTTTTGTTTCTCTTATTGCATATTTCCATATTCCGTTCAGATTTACATAGCTTTTTCTGCGCATGAGCGGTCTTGGGTACTCCCCTAGTACATTCTTTTCATTTATATTGTCTGCCCATTTTGTCATTAACTGTTTCATGTTCATACACCCCTTTATTAAGCAAGTCTGACTTCGTGTAATCTCCCCTCGATCTCATTATCTGTCGTAATTACCGCGACCCTTGCGTCCCCCTGCTCCAGTTCGTACTCCCTGCACAGATATTTCTCCGGATATTCCTCAGGCTGCTTTTTCAGATATGGTATGCCGTCCTGTCCCCAGGCAAATTCATATGTGCGCATGTCCAGGCCCATTCCTCTTCTGGTTGCTTTCATAAAGCTTTCTTTTAATACCCAGAAGCGGTAAAACCACTCCGCCTGTTCTTTTTCATCCTTCCCATTGCGGATGATCTCACATTCTTCCCGGCAAAAATACCGTTCTGCCACCGGCATCCGCAGCTTTCCCTTCATCTCCACATCACAGCCTGTCTGAACATCTTCACGGTCACTACAGGCACACAATACATATTTTCCCGAATGTGACAGATTGAAAACTGCCGATTCCGGAAGTCTCAGAGCCTTCTTCATCTTTTCCCACAATATCCAGGCACCGACACTCCTTGCTTTGTCATCCACATTTTTAAGTTTATCCGCTTTATCTTTTCTCCACTCAGGCACTTTATCATAATATGCCTGATACGTCTCTTCTATTAGTAATGGTGTAATATCTGCTGCCCAAACACTTACCATTTTCCCACTCCTTTTTTACTATACAATTTTAGTCTAACACACTTTTTTAAAAATGAAAGAATTTATCGAATAAAAGTGTTGACAATCAAATCCCATTGCGTTAATATATCATTAGTTTTACGCTTTAAGTAATTAAAGTTTTGCAGTGCGAATATTTTACAGTGCGACTATACTAGACTCACACGGGAAAAGAAATATCACACAGGCACAATTATCATACATGTTGGAGGATATTTATTATGATTATCGTATTAAAACCACGCACTACAAAAGATGATGTTTCTCGTGTCGAGAACATGGTCAAAAAGAGAGGACTTAACACACACGTTGTACAGGGCGAAGAGATGACAGTTATCGGTTGTATCGGTGACACAGCCAAAGTCGATTCCAAATTATTCGAAATTGATTCTGCAGTCGATAAAGTTATGCATGTACAGGAGCCATACAAATTAGCCAACCGTGCATTCCATCCGGAAGATTCCATCATCGATGTATCCGGTGTAAAAGTTGGCGGCGACAACCTGGCAATGATCGCCGGTCCTTGTTCCGTAGAATCTTACGAACAGGTACTTGAAATCGCCCAGGCTGCAAAAGCTTCCGGAGCCAACTTACTCCGCGGAGGTGCATTCAAGCCAAGAACAAGTCCTTATTCATTCCAGGGACTCGGACTGGAAGGACTCGACATCTTAACATCTGTAAAAGAAGCAACAGGACTTCCGATCGTAACCGAACTGATGTCAGACAAATACCTCGATATCTTTAACGAGAAAGTAGATCTTATCCAGATCGGTGCACGTAACATGCAGAACTTCGATCTGTTAAAAGAATTAGGACAACTTGACCGTCCAATCCTTTTAAAGAGAGGTCTGAACGCAACTTACGAAGAATGGATCATGTCAGCAGAATACATCATGGCATCCGGTAATGAAAATGTCATCCTCTGCGAACGCGGAATCCGTACTTTCGAAAGCTATACAAGAAATACTCTGGATCTTCAGAGTATCCCGGTACTTCGTAAACTGACACATCTTCCGATCATCGTTGACCCAAGTCATGCGGGCGGCAAATGGTGGTTAGTAGATTCTATGGCAATGGCCGCTGTAGCAGCAGGAGCCGACGGACTGATGATAGAAGTACACAATGATCCGGAATCCGCACTCTGCGACGGAGCTCAGTCATTAAAACCTAAGAAATACGACGAATTGATCAAAAAGGTTTCACAGATTGCAGGTGTTGTCGGCAAGACGATCTAATGCAGATAACCTGCCACTGGCAGTTCCTTACGAACGCATGGCGGTTCAGACAAAAACCTTACAGGAGTATATATTATGAAACTTACAGTTAATCTGGGAAAAGACAGTTATCCTATCTATATTGAAAACAACATATTATCCCAGGCCGGAGATTACATCCGAAAGATCTACCACGGAAAACGCATTATGATCATTTCCGATGACAATGTATTTCCGTTATATGGTGACCGGCTGATCCATACATTGGACTCCACTTACGAATGCCACCATCTGGTACTTCCTCACGGTGAATCAACCAAGGATTTCCAGACACTTCCGACTGTCTACAAGGCAATGCTGGAGGCAAAGATTTCCCGTAGTGATCTGGTCATCGCTCTTGGCGGCGGTGTCATCGGTGATCTTGCAGGATTTGCCGCTTCCAGTTATCTAAGAGGTGTAAGACTGGTACAGATTCCAACTTCACTGTTGGCGCAGGTTGATTCTTCTGTCGGTGGAAAAGTCGCAGTAGACCTTCCGGAAGGCAAGAATCTGGTCGGCGCATTCTATCAGCCTTCACTGGTGCTGATCGATCCACTGGTACTTAACACGCTGAAGGAACGATTTATCAACGATGGTATGGGAGAGGTTATCAAATACGGCTGCATCAAAGATGCGGATTTATTTAGTATCTTGGAATCACACAGTTCTTTTGAAGATTTAAAAGAAGAACTGCCTGCCATCATCACACGCTGTGTAGATATCAAACGAATGGTTGTAGAAAATGATCAGTTTGACACAGGTGAGCGTATGTTACTGAATTTCGGACACACACTGGCTCACACCATTGAACAACATTTCCATTATCAGCGGGAAAGTCATGGCGAAGCCGTTGCCATTGGCATGTATCAGATTACCAGGATTGCCGAGGAAAAAGGATTAACACCAAAAGGAACTGCAGACCATATCCAGCAGGTTTTAAAAACCTACGGACTTCCTTTTGAATGCGGTCTCACTCTTGGGACATTAACCGAAGCGATTGCCTTAGATAAGAAGAATCTGAACGGTAATCTCAACGTCATACTACTTCATGAAATCGGTGACAGCTACATCGAAGCTACAGACATTCAGTTCTTTGCTGAAACAGCAAGGCTTGTATAAATAACAACAATTCTACGAACCGGCCTTATATGGCACTTCGTAATCAGAAAATAATGAATGTAATTTTGGAGGATATATATCATGGGTAAATTAGAAGGAAAAATCGCAATTGTAACAGGATCAGGAAAAGGAATCGGACGTGACGCAGCACTTGCTATCGCTGCTGAAGGTGCCACTGTCGTAACAGTAGCAAGAACACAGTCTGATCTTGATGAAACAGTAAAAATGATCGAAGATGCCGGCGGAACAGCAATCTCACTTTCCAGAGACCTTACAGACGGAGAACAGGTTGCCGACATGGTCAAAACTGTTGTTGATAAATACGGAAGAATTGATATTCTCGTTAACAATGCAGGCGGATACCCAAAAGAGATCTACAAAAATATCGAACATCAGGCAATTAAGATCTGGGAATGGTCAGAAGAACAGTGGGATCAGATCATCAAAACAAACTTGAGAATCCCATTCCTTGTAACTAAAAATGTTGTACCTGTAATGATAAAACAAGGAAAAGGAGATATCGTAAATGTATCTTCAAGAATGGGTCGTATTGCATCTCAGATGGGTGCATACGCTGTTGCAAAAGGCGGTATCGTAACCATGACCAAGACAACTGCTATCCAGACCAAAGAATACGGAATCAAATGCAATGCCGTATCTCCTGGAATCGTGGACACACCGGGGCAGAGAGTCTACAACCACTCTGTAGGACAGGACGGCTGCCCGATGGGAAGCTCAAAAGATGTTGCAAAAGCAATCATCTACCTGCTGGCAGATTCACCGGCAGTTATGACAGGACAGTCTATCGACCTGTTCACAACAGTATAGAACCAAATGACTACAAGAGACACTGTCATCACTGGCAGTGTCTCTTGTAGTCACTTCACAATTATTAACAATTCGTTCGTCTTTTCATCACACTTTCATCACAATTGCACTCTATACTATAAATTGTTCGAAAAAACAACACTTTAAATCTTTTTCATAACTTTTTCCTCAGGACTGCACTCCTCCCAAATAATGCAGTCCTTTTTTTATTTAATTTTTTAACACGATTGGTCTCCCGGTCCGGATATCCACCAGCCTAATGAATTAAATGTCAACCAAATTTATTTCCCCGGCTGTCCATAATAAGCATTTGCTCCATGTTTTCTATAGTAATGCTTATCCTGTAATTCCTGTGGTGCAGGTTTAACGTCTGGGTTGATCATTTCGCATCTTGCTGCCATCTTGGCAACTTCCTCTAATACTACTGCGTTGTGAACTGCTTCGTGAGCATCTTTGCCCCATGTGAATGGTCCATGGTTCTTGCAGAGTACTGCAGGTGTTGCAACATAGTCCAGATCATCTTCATCAAATCTGTCTGCGATCAGGACACCTGTATTTTTCTCATAAGCTTCATCGATTTCTTCTTTTGTAAGATTTCTTACACATGGTACTGTTCCGTACAGGTAATCTGCATGTGTAGTTCCGTAGCAAGGGATTCCTCTTCCTGCCTGAGCCCAGCTTGTTGCCCAAGGAGAATGTGTATGTACAACACCACCAATGTTCGGGAATCTGTTATACAGCTCTACATGTGTTGCTGTATCAGAAGATGGATTTAAGTCTCCCTCTACTTTATTACCCTGAAGGTCTACAACTACCATATCTTCCGGTGTTAATTTGTCATAATCTACTCCACTTGGTTTGATTACGAAAAGACCTTTTTCACGGTCGATTCCGCTTACATTTCCCCATGTGAATGTTACCAGGTCATATTTTGGAAGAAGCATGTTTGCTTCATATACTTCTTTTTTTAATTCTTCCAGCATCTCTTTCTATCTCCTTTATATTTCTGTTACTGCGGAAAAGCTGTTATCAACATTTTCCCCTTGTATATAAGAATATGCAGATACGGGGACATAACCTATGCCCCCTCTGCTTTCATATAATATTTCTTACAGATCTGCACAAGCTCTGCGCTCTACGTCAAGACCTTTCTTGTATGTCTCCATAAATGCTTCGTATCCAGCTACGCCTTCCGGATCCGGATCGATTCTGCTTCCGGCATCGCTTCCGAATACTTTATTCTTCAGGTAGTCTTCCAGCTTCTCGCCTTCTTCACGTTTTACCATGTACTCAGCAAGGATAGCCATTCCCCATGGTCCGCCTTCGCCTGCTGTCTCCATAACTACTACAGGTGTGTTGATCGCATCTGCAAGGATCTTCTGTCCGACACCTTTTGTCTTGAAGAGTCCGCCATGTCCAAGAACGGTATCAATCTCAACACCTTCGTCTTTTGTTAAGATGTCCATTCCGACTTTGATAACACCAAGTGCTGTGTACAGGTGAGATCTCATGAAGTTAGCCAGATTGAATTTTGTCTCTGGTGTTCTGACTACCATTGGGCGTCCTTTTTCTACATTTGTGATAGGCTCGCCTGCGTAGTTACCATAAGAAAGGATTCCACCACAGTCAGCATCGCCTTCCAGTGCTTTATTGTAAAGTGTTCCATACATCTGATTCATGTCTACGTCTGCTCCGATAGAATCAGCGAATTCTTTGAACAGATTTACCCATGCATTCAGATCTGTTGTTCCGTTATTGGAATGTACCATGGCAACCAGACTTCCGTCAGGTGTTGTAACCATGTCAATCTCTGTATGTAAGTCTTTCAGAGGTTTCTCAAGGACAACCATAGAGAAGAATGAAGTACCAGCGGAAATGTTGCTTGTACGCTGTGCTACGCTGTTTGTAGCTACCATACCTGTTCCTGCATCTCCTTCCGGAGGACAAAGCGGGATTCCGGCTTCCAGATTACCTGTAGGGTCAAGTTTCTTTGCTCCTTCTTCTGTCAGGATACCGGCTGCGTCTCCTGCTACCAGAACTTTAGGAAGAATCTCTTTTATTTTCCATGGATAGTTCTCACCTTCGATGAGTTTATCGAACTTCTGGATCATTTCTTCATCATAGTCTTTTGTATTCATGTCGATTGGGAACATTCCGGATGCATCTCCTACACCAAGAACCTTCTCACCTGTCATCTGCCAGTGGATATATCCTGCAAGTGTTGTCGTGAATGCGATATCTTTTACATGATCTTCTTTATCCAGAATGCACTGATACAGATGTGCGATACTCCATCTCAGCGGAATATTATACTGGAACAGATCTACCAGCACTTCGGAAGCTTTTCCTGTATTGCTGTTTCTCCATGTCTGGAATGGTGCAAGAAGCTTTCCTTCTTTGTCAAATGCCATATATCCGTGCATCATGGCACTGAATCCGATCGCTCCCAGTTTCTTGATCGTTACTCCGTATTCTTTCTGTACATTTTCTGCCATATCGCGGTAGCTGTCCTGAAGACCTGCCCAGATATCGTCCAGAGAGTATGTCCACAGTCCGTTCTCATAACGGTTCTCCCATGTATGGCTTCCGGATGCGATCGGATTGTGCTCCTCATCGATCAGTACTGCTTTAATTCTTGTAGAACCGAATTCGATTCCAAGATATGCTTTTCCGCTTTCAATGATCTCTTTTACATTGCTCATTGTACGCTTCCTCCTAAACATTATATTTTAAGTTTTCTTAATATCTCCATTATACTATTTTTGCAGGGAAATATCTATTTCGATATCCCCTGCAAATATAATCTTTTACCCGTAATTCTTTATTTGATTATTTGCGGTATGCAACGCTGTTCCACAGGAGTTCATTCTTGAACTGTCTGATTGTTGTATCCTTATCAATGTATACAGCTTCGATTCCCATGCATGCTGCCCAGTCACCCATCTGCTCTGCTGTTAAATCATAAGAGAATGCTGTGTGGTGAGCTCCTCCTGCCAGGATCCATGCTTCTGTTCCAACCTTTAAGTTCGGCTGTGGTGTCCAGAATGCTGTTGCTACTGGAAGTTTTGGCATTGGTTTCTCTGTCTTCTTGCAGTCTACATCGTTGATGATCAGACGGAATCTGTCACCAAGGTCGATCAGAGATGTTGCGATAGCCGGACCTGTCTTAGATGTGAATACAAGTCTTGCAGGATCTTCTCTGTTACCCATGCTAAGTGGCTGCTCTTTGATGCTGATCTTGCCATCTGCGATTGTCGGGCAAACTTCCAGCATGTGAGCTTCCAGAACGCCTTCTTTACCTGATACAAGGTTGTATGTGTAATCTTCCATGAATGAAGTTCCCTTAGCGTCCTTCATTCCCTGAGTCATGATCTTCATAACACGAACCATAGCAGCTGTCTTCCAGTCACCTTCTGCTCCGAATCCGTATCCTTTTTCCATCAGTCTCTGCATTGCAAGTCCTGGGAGCTGTTTCAGTCCGCCAAGATCTCCGAAGTGTGTTACAACTGCCTGATAGTTATTCTCATCCAGGAATCTTTCAAATCCAAGTTCGATTCCAGCCTGTACTGCTACATGCTCACGGAATTCTTTCTCATCTCTTCCTTCAAGAAGGATGTCATATTTGTCATAGTATTCTTCTACTAATGTGTCGATATCAGCCTGAGATACTGCATTAACAGCTTCTACAACTTCATTTACAGGATAAGCATATACTTCCAATCCGAATTTGATCTGAGCTTCTACTTTGTCGCCTTCTGTTACGGCTACGTTTCTCATGTTGTCAGCTACACGCATAACTCTGACGTGGCTGCTTTCTACAACACCTACTGCTGTACGCATCCATGATCCAATCTGTTTCTGAACGTCTTCGTCTTCCCAGTATCCTGCAACAACTTTGCGTTCCATGTTCAGACGGCTGAAGATGTGTCCGTACTCTCTGTCACCATGTGCTGCCTGGTTCTCGTTCATGAAGTCCATGTCGATGGTGTCGTAAGGAATTTCTTCATTGAACTGTGTATGAAGATGAAGCAGTGGCTTTCTGTACTCCTGCAGACCAAGAATCCAGGATTTAGCTGGGGAGAATGTATGCATCCATGTGATAACACCGGCACAGTTCTCGTCTGTGTTAGCTTCGTTGAATGTCTTTCTGATTACTTCGTTTGTGATCATGGTTGGTTTCCATACTACTTCATATGGAAGGTTTCCTGATTTGTTCAATG
>ERZ827104.2816-NODE-2816-length-12913-cov-3.850832_pt1 | contig 12913 bp, 10 predicted proteins | sample MGYA00519781_ERZ827104 | MGnify/ENA primary metagenome ERZ827104 (study PRJEB31778, sample SAMEA3449257) | human gut metagenome | biome: human gut; feature: human-associated habitat; material: faeces | place: United Kingdom | collected 2010/2012 ... | reverse complement strand
TAGATACGTTTCCATACGCAGTATTGATTTAAAAGTTGGTTTTGCCCAAAGATAGAAAAAATAAATGATATTCAATAGGATAGGCAATATTTTTATCAATTAATATTTGCGGTGCTTTTCTAATTAAGTTTAGGGGAAAATAAATATCAATATCTGTACCTTGGAACACATAGACCTGTTTCTGTGTTTCATCAAAACACGATGAAAGATAAATAAGACTTTAAAAAACGATTTCACCACAGATTGCACATGATCTGTGGTGAATTTGATACATTACCCTTTTATTTGCCATACAGCTTGTCTATCAAATCAGCGCGTCCTATTTTACGCAATTCGTTGATGATGGCACGCCGTTCTTCGGGTTTATACCAAAAAAAGAACATCCGTTGAGCCAGTTTCTCTTTTTGTGATTTGGCAGAGAAAACCGGTTGTAACGTATATGGATGATAACCTGTGTACCAGGCTTCAGTAGCTACAGTCATTGGGGTAGGGGTGAAATCCTGCACCTGTTCCAGATGGAAATCCAATTTCTTGGTGATCACTGCCAGTTCTGCCATATCTTCTTCCGTACATCCGGGATGGCTGCTTATAAAATAAGGTATAATCTGCTGTCGCATATTCAATTCCTTATTTATTTTGTCGAAAGTCTTTTTGAAGTCATAAAATTGCGAAAACGAAGGTTTCCTCATGATTTGCAGCACTGAGTCGCTGGTGTGTTCCGGAGCCACTTTCAAACGCCCGCTGACATGATTGGCTATCAGTTCGCGGGTATATTCAGCCGTACTGCGGTTTACTGCCGGATCCTTACTCTGATATTGTAACAGGTCATAGCGTACACCGCTTCCGATAAAGCTTTTCTTGATACCGGGAAGTGCGTCTACCGAATGGTAAATATCCAATAAAGGACGGTGATCCGTGTTCAAATTGGGACATACTTTGGGATGGATACATGACGGGCGTTTGCAGCGGCGGCATATTTTCTCTTCTTTACCGCGCATAGCGTACATGTTGGCGCTAGGCCCTCCCAAGTCGCTCAGATAGCCTTTGAAGTCTGGCATTTCTGTTATGGCTTTCACCTCTTTCAAGATACTTTCCTTGCTTCGGCTTACAATGAATTTTCCCTGATGGGCGGAAATGGTACAGAAGGCACATCCTCCAAAACAACCACGGTGCAGATTAACTGAGAATTTAATCATATCAAACGCCGGGATACGTTTTCCCTTATACTTGGGATGAGGCATACGCGTATACGGCAAATCAAAAGAACGATCCAGCTCTCCTTGTGTCATTGGAGGATAAGGCGGATTGACTACTACCGTTTTGTTACCTACATCTTGCAAGATGCGGGAGGCTTCGTATTTATTGCTTTCCTCTTCAATGAAGCGGAAGTTTTCGGCTTGTTTCTTCTTATCTTTCAGACACTCTTCATGAGAGTGGAGGATGATATCCGGTTTTTCTTTACTGTGCTCGGATGATGTGCTGATGTTTTGGAGCGGACACACGGGGTCTTCCTTACGGATTATGTAGGCTGTTTGTAAGATATCATGTGGAACAGGAAGACCGGCTGCTATAGGAGCAGACCCGTGTGTCTGTCCGGCAGCAGCCGTCAGTGCTTTCATCCTTCTGCAAAGTTCTGTAATCGGCTTTTCCCCCATTCCATAAATGAGCAAATCTGCTCCCGAATCTATTAAAATAGACTTCTGCACACAATCCTGCCAATAGTCATAATGGGTGACGCGGCGTAAGGAAGCCTCTATACCTCCCAAGATGACAGGCACATCCGGGTATAGTTTTTTAAGAATCTGTGTATATACAATGCTGGGATATTCGGGACGCATATCGTGACGACCGTCCGGTGTATAAGCATCTTCACTGCGTAAACGTTTATTGGCTGTGTACTTATTCACCATGCTGTCCATACATCCGGCAGATACACCGAAAAAAAGACGTGGTCGTCCCAGCTTTTTGAAATCGCGCAAGTCATCACGCCAATTGGGTTGAGGCACGATGGCTACTCTTAGTCCCTGTGCCTCTAATAATCTTCCGATAACGGCCGGTCCGAAAGAAGGATGGTCTACATACGCATCTCCGCTAAATAAGATAACATCCAGGTCATCCCATCCACGCAGCTCAACTTCTTTCTTTGTTGTCGGCAGCCAATCTGTAAGTTTATGTTCTTTCAAATCCTTTTTATTCTTCTTTTTGGCCTCCTTCTTCATCATCCTGATTCTTTTCTTTTTCCCAGCGGATGTAGAGCAAAATCAATTGATGAAGCCCGAAGGCTTTCATGTTATTATGATAAATTACATCTATGCAAACTCTTTGTTGTTTCCCTCTTCACTGGTAATCAGTGAGCGTATATTCAGTTTTAATTTTTCCAGTACAGACTCATCTACAATGCCGTTACTGTCTATTAAGTGCTGAAATAGAGCGTATTTCTCGATTGTTTGCAGGTTTTCTTCCGAAATTTCCATGCAACGTGTGCCTGAGGCATTTGTTTGTATAGTGTACATAGTCCTTATTTTAATGGTTTATACGGACAAAGTTAGGCGTTTTTATGAAATAACCTCTAATTTGCTTCTTTATTTTCATAGAAAATCCTTATTTGCTTCCGAAGAAACCTAATATGGCACTCATTATCCGTGTCCGTTGCTGCACTCCTTCGATGCTTTCGAAAGGGAAGCCCAATACGAAAGTGCGGTAATTGCCTTTGTAGGCAATGCCGGCACTGTAATTGCCGGGAGTGTATATAAATGTGGAATAAGCCGGTGTGACAGGAGTCAGGCAGTCGGGGGCAGGTACGGCATACGTTTTTTCATTCACGGTGCAGGGAATTGTAAAATGGGTGTTGGCACCGTAAATAGTGCCTGATGTTTTTCCGCCCATGCTTCCGCCAAAACTGTATTTCAGTATGTTCTCGGTAAAGCCGAGTGCCGAAGGACTGTTCATGTTGCTGCCGATATAAGAACCGCTGACCAATATGTTTCCACCACGGCGACAATAATCCGTGATAAGTTGTTGCATGATAGGGGAGAATGCCTGTTTCTCCGCACCCATAATGAGGTCTGTGACCGGATAGTCTGTCAGTCGGACAAATCCGCTTTCCACTGCTTCGTCGCTGCATGAGACAAAGGAATATCCTCCGGCGGATTGTATGGCTTTGCCGTGTATGAAAGGATAATCAAACGTGTTTCCGGCTATCAGCATTCCTTCCAGCTCACTGCCACTGTATCCCAGTCCGTCTTTTGTTTCCCGTCCGATGCGGCTTCGGTCAAAACTTTGTTGTGCACCGCAATAGGCCGGTGTGCTTATATAAGGTATTCCCGGGTCTGTCTTTAAGTCAAATCCTTGTATAAAATTCGATTCTATGGTAGCGGGACCGCTTAGGCGATCGAATGCATTTACTATTAAAACAGTTCCTTTGCTCTTTTTGGCTTTATAGGCCGACAGAATTTCGGAAGGGAAACTTTCTCCTCCACGGTTGAGGGCTGTGACTTTGAAGCTGTATACCAGTCCCGGTTCGGCTTCGAAAGTATATTTCGTATCGCGAACCAACGTACCATTGTCGAATCCACCATGTCCCAAACGGGTGTACACAATGTATTCCCGGGCCTTTGCCGTAGGTTCCAGCGGGTCGTCTACTGCCTGCCAGCTCAGACGGAATGTGTTCTTCTTGCTTCCTTCGGCTATTGAAAAATTGCTCACCGGCAATGGTTGTACCACATAGTCAGTGCCATGCATAGTGGCTGTATACTTTAGGATTGATTTATAAACCGAACGTGCAACCGTGAATTTAAACCGGGGATTGTGTCCCAGTTTAAGGTCGGCAAAGTTCTGATGGGAAAGCAGTTCCAGAATCATGGATGGAACACCCGGCAGGCGTGTCTCGCTGTAATTGCGGTTCCACAGGCTGCGGCGCGGCCATTGAATACCAAATCCGGCAGAGATATCCCGTTGCAGTCCGGTCAGCACCATGTCTGCCAGGTCGCGGGAAGCATAGCGGGAGATTCCGGCGTTTAATTTCCCATTATTGCTGCCGGTGGTATAAATGCCCAATGTCCCGATTAGCTCATCTTCTTTGGAGAAGCCGGCATCGCTGTGCAGTCCGAAAGTCATTTCAAACGGCACTCCCAAACCTTGTTCCTGCGGATTGTAAACAGAACCGCCACTCATGTAATTGATAACCCGGCTGCGGCTGTTGATGTCGTCGGTATAATCATTTTTCCCTTCGGCGGGACTATATATACCGTAGGGCATTCCCGCCCATTGTGCTGCATAACGTGCTCCTTCCAGGTAGCGTGGAAGACCGCTGATGCTTCCTCCTCTCGAAATATTTCCCATGCCTCCTCCAAAGCGGACGGCATCGGCGCACACTACTCCTTTTTGTTTGCTCTCATTACTTAATACTACCATTCCGTAGTCGTTGGTTCCTTTGTCGAATTCAAAAGTGCCCAGATAAACCCATGTACCTCCGCCCATTTGCTGGTTGACTTTGAATTCGGTCACTCCGCCTTTATGGAAAACCAAATATTTGGCATCGCTTACACTTCCCGGCAATGTCTGATAAGAAACGTATACGGCATATTTCCCTGTTTCGGGAATATCGGGAATCCATTGTGCAAAAGCCTTTTCAGGCTTTTTTTCCGTTGCGGCGAAGCGTGCCGTGCCGTCCCGGAAAGGATTCTGTCCGTCTGTATAAACAGAACGTTTTCTGGCGAATCCTGCCAAAGGAGATGTTTTCCATTTTCCTTTCCGGCTTTTCTCTTCTATATAAATGCTTTTTCCCGTAACTGTGTTGTTGTCCACTATTACTTCGTTGCGCTGCCGGTCTCGTTCGCGTGGCGTATAGACGACGGCACCGGCGTTTTCCAGCATGGGGATGATATAAGGAACGACGAAAGACTGTGTGAAGAGGTCTTCTGTGGTGCAGAATAAGCGCGGACGTTGCCATTCCCAACTTCCTTTGTTGTTTTTATAATATTTTCCATGGCTTTGCCACAATGCGATGTGTCTGCCCTCCAATCCTTTAGAGGCAAGATAAGGACGTGACATATTTTGTATCCAAGGAGCACCTTTATAGTCGATGCGTTGCCACAGCCTGCTTTTATCCTGTTTTTTTTGTAATATATTGGGGATTAATTCTTCAATCGGCTTTCCATCTGCATAAATGGTAATATCGTAGTAATTGACGGGGCCGGGAAGACTTTGTTTCAGTAACCTGTAAATGGCTTCTGTATTTTCGGGCGTGAAAGGTTGATAACCAAAGTTCGCATTGGCATAAACATGCAGCGCTTTTTTACTGTGATTCAGTTCGTAGCGGTCCAGTCTGCACTTGCCGATATTGGCGTATGATGTTTCGAAATTAGTAAAAAAGTCTTTTAAGCGTTGTTCCACATTCCGGTCCGGTTCTTGTGCCGATATCCAGAAGGTACTTACCGCCAGAAACAGAAAAGACGTTATTATTTTCTTTGCCGGCTTAATAAACATAATTGCTTCTATTTGATGATGCGAAGTTAGAAATATTTGTCCGTATTCCCGTATCGGCTCATCTAAATGAAATGAATTATCTTTAATTTTTGCTTTACATTAGCTGTTATGCTTCTGTTTTGTTTTCTTTTTCCTTTTCTTGCAGGTTTGTGCTTGCCGCAAGCTTAGGGAAGAATAAGTGTTTTCTTCCTTTGGGTTAAGTCTTTTTCTACGTCCGGTTATTACGTCCTACTGCGGCAGGACGTACGTTCCATTGCAGTAGGACGTACGTCCCACTGTAGCAGGACGTATATCCCATTGTTGTGGGACGTAATAATCTGCCGCATGAAAAGTCTTAATCTGAAGGACGAAAATGCTTGGCCTGTCTTATGGAATATTTAAAAGGAGGTGTGTCAAAATAAAAATGGTCTATCAAATCTTAACAGTAGGGGCAGGGTTTACCTGCCCGAACCAACAGTCACTAATACACAAAGCAAACTGTTTTTTTGAAGAGGAAACCTCGCCCCTGCCGGCAAAATGATAGCATCATCAACGTTTGGACACACCCCTTTTGCTGTTTTATTTTAAAAAGAAAGATTATTGAATATTCCCGATAGTAAATAGTTCAGGATGCTTTCCTTTGAAATCTTTATAATACAATTTAATTTCACGCATATCTTTCTCTATATCCCCGCTAGGGTGAATCACCTTTTCGGCAGTGATACATTTTTTTTCGTAGTCTATAGCTACTAATATGATGGGCAGACCGGCTCCTTGGGCAATATAGTAGAACCCTTTTTTCCAATTCGGATTTGCTTTGCGCGTACCTTCGGGAGTAATGGCCAAATGAAATTTTTTGCCCGACTTGGCAATGTTTATCATCTGGTCTACCAATGAACTCTTGCGGCTGCGGTCTACCGGAATACCTCCCATCCAGCGGAAGATAGGTCCCAAAGGCCAGAAGAACCAGTCTTTTTTCATCATGAAGCCGGTTTCACGGCCAATAGCCCCCATAAACAGTTTACCGATAAACAAATCCCAATTGGTGGTATGCGGAGCTGCACAAATAATATATTTGTCATAATCGGGAACGGAGACTTTGGTCTTCCATCCCAACAGTTTGTAGATAAAACTACAAATAGCTTTCTTCATTCTTTAAATCCGTGTTATGCTTTTGATGCTTTTTCCATTTCGTCTGCCACTATTTTTATTTCTTTGTCCAGGTCTTCATGCAATCTCTTATAGAAGCCTTTTACATTGCCCGGCTCGGTGTGGCTGATACGCGGAATCAATGCCAACACGTTATGTATTGCGTGAATAACTGCTTCACGGTTAACACCTTCCATCAAGGTAGCAAAAAATAAATCGCTTGCTATATAGGTTATTTTTTTCTTTAAATTTCTTCTACTTGCCATAATTGTAATGTTTTTAAGTTAATACAAAAATCTAATTTCGCGGTAAAGTTAGCATTTTTATTTGTATACGTTTTCATATTTGCGAAAAAAGAGCGAAATTTGCACGAGAATACTAAATGAAATTATACACCTTTAAATAGAATAATAGAATATGACTAAAAGTGCATTACAAATTGCCAGAGCTGCTTATCAGCCCAAACTTCCTAAAGCGTTGAAAGGCGCAGTTAAAGTTAAGGAAGGTGAACCTACACAGTCTGTAGCTGACCAGGAAGCTATCAAAGCATTGTTCCCTAACACATACGGAATGCCGTTGATACAGTTCGTTGAAGGCGAAGCTGTTAATCTGCCTGCTATCAATGTAGGTGTAATTCTGTCCGGTGGACAGGCTCCCGGCGGACACAATGTGATTTCAGGTTTGTTCGACGGTATCAAGGCGCTGAACAAAGACAGCAAATTGTTTGGTTTCATTCTGGGCCCCGGTGGTTTGGTTGACCATAACTATATGGAGCTTACTGCTGATATCATTGACGAATACCGCAATACGGGTGGTTTCGATATCATCGGTTCGGGACGTACCAAACTGGAAAAAGAAGAACAGTTTGATAAAGGTTTGGAAATCATCAAAGAACTGGGCATCAAGGCATTGGTAATCATCGGTGGTGATGACTCTAACACCAACGCTTGCGTATTGGCAGAATATTATGCAGCCAAGAATTGTGGCGTACAGGTAATCGGTTGTCCGAAGACTATCGATGGTGACTTGAAGAACGAAATGATTGAAACTTCTTTCGGTTTCGATACTGCTTGTAAGACTTATGCCGAAGTTATCGGTAATATCCAGCGTGACTGTAACTCTGCACGTAAATACTGGCACTTCATTAAATTGATGGGACGTTCTGCTTCTCATATTGCTTTGGAATGTGCTTTGCAGGTTCAGCCTAACGTATGTATCATTTCTGAAGAAGTTGAAGCTAAAGATATGTCTTTGGATGATGTAGTAACTTACATCGCTCAGATTGTAGCCGACCGTGCTGCTCAGGGTAACAACTTCGGTACAGTATTGATTCCTGAAGGTTTGGTAGAGTTTATTCCTGCCATGAAGAGATTGATTGCTGAATTGAACGACTTCCTGGCTGCTAATGCTGCGGAATTTGCTTTGATTAAGAAATCTCATCAACGTGAATATATCATTTCTAAGTTGTCTAAAGAAAACTCGGCTATCTATGCTTCACTGCCCGAAGGTGTAGCCCGCCAGTTGTCATTAGACCGTGACCCGCACGGAAACGTACAGGTATCATTGATTGAAACAGAAAAACTGTTGTCTGAAATGGTAGCTACCAAATTGGCACAATGGAAAGAAGAAGGCAAGTATGTTGGTAAGTTTGCTGCTCAGCACCACTTCTTCGGTTACGAAGGACGTTGCGCTGCTCCGTCAAACTTCGATGCAGACTATTGTTATTCATTGGGCTACACAGCATCTATGTTGATTGCTAACGGCAAGACCGGTTATATGTCTTCAGTTCGCAATACGACAGCTCCTGCTGCAGAATGGATTGCCGGTGGTGTGCCTATCACAATGATGATGAATATGGAACGTCGTCACGGCGAAATGAAACCGGTTATCCAGAAAGCATTGGTGAAATTGGACGGTGCTCCTTTCAAGAAGTTCGCTTCACTGCGTGACAAGTGGGCTACTGAAACAGATTATGTATATCCGGGTCCTATCCAGTACTTCGGTCCTACAGAAGTTTGTGACGAGCCGACCAAGACTTTGCAGTTGGAACAAGGTAAATAATTCTGAATAGAAATATTAATATTGTAGGGGCGAGTTGTTTTCGTCCGGATACACTTCATGTTGTGTTTTCGGAGGATTCAGTTCGCCCCTGCTTTGAATAATTCGGTATATATCAGTACTAAATGAGTAAGCAACCGCCCATATCGGTGGTAAATAAGCCACGTAAGACAACTTCCCGAAAATCTTCTTCTCCGCGCAAATCGCGGAAGAAAGATGCTTCGCCTCATAAAAAGAAGGTAGTCAAGAAATGGGAAATACCGACGGGGCTTTATTATATCCTGATGGGAGCAATCACCGTTGTGTTTTTAAGTGCTTTCTTCTATTTCTTCATTCGTCCTTATTCTTACCGTTGGAAACCTTGTTATGGGCTGAAGGCATATGGTGTATGCATGCCGGCGGGTTTTCATATTCATGGTATTGATGTTTCCCATTATCAGGGAAATATTGACTGGCAACGACTGACTCAGACCCGTCAAAGTCAATTCCCTATCCATTTCATCTTCATGAAAGCCTCCGAGGGCGGAGATTATGGTGATCGTGTTTTTCAGGCAAATTTTGATTCAGCCAAGGCTTATGGATTTATTCGCGGAGCTTACCATTTCTATAATCCGAAAACAGACCCGGTTCGTCAGGCTGATTTCTTTATCAATTCCGTAAAGTTGGACACAGGTGATTTACCTCCCGTACTCGATATCGAAAAGCGTGGAGATGATGCCCGGACTCTTCGTCGGGATTTAAAAATATGGCTGGATAAAATAGAGAGACATTATAAAGTAAAGCCTATTCTTTATACTTCTTATAAATTCAAGACCCGCTATCTTAATGATTCTATATTTGATTCTTATCCTTATTGGATTGCTCATTATTATGTTGATTCGGTGGAATATAAAGGCAACTGGAAATTCTGGCAGCACACTGATGTGGGTACACTTCCCGGCATTAGGGAAAAAGTGGATTTGAACATATTCAATGGCTCATTGGAGGAATTGAAATGCATGACTATCCGTTGAGGTATTTCATAAAAAACAGACTATCTGTTCGGTTTTAGGTGAAGTGTTCGTTTTCGGACATTGGATTTGTTTTCTATTATTTTGATTATCAATATGATATGACTTTGGCATATACTTTGTATTTGAGAATAGAGAAACAAAGTATGTGTATATTATGGTAAGAACGTATTTTAATCAAGCTTTTCATTTAATCAGGCAGAATCCATTGTTCAGTGGTTTCTATATACTTGGAACCGGATTGGCCATATCGATGGTTATGTTATTGGTTGTTATTTATTATATAAAGGTAGCAGGAATTTATCCGGAGACTAATCGTGCGCGGATGATGGTTATATCGGATGTGCACATGCAGAGTGTTGATAATTCCAATTCTAATTCGACGGGTCTGATAGCCTACAATATAGTGAAAGACCTTTTTTACAATCTGAAAGGTACAGAAGCGGTTTCTGCTATAGGAACTTATGTGGCAGGAGATGGTTATGCTCAGTTGCCTTCTTCAAAACATCGCATACCGGTAGTTCAAAAAGCAGTGGATGTTGCCTTCTGGAAAGTTTTCGATTTTGACTTTGTAGATGGAGCTCCCTTTAGCGAATCCGATTTTGCCAGTGGCATTCATCACATTGTCATTTCAGAGGAAGTGGCGCAACGGATTTTTAATACTTCGAAGGTGGTGGGCAAGTATCTTACGATAGATTTTGTGGAGTATAAAATATGTGGAGTTGTCAAAACCCCCAGTTATGCCACGGAACTGAGCTATGCACAAGTATGGATTCCATATACTTGTTTTCCGGGGTATGATAAGTATAATCAATACGATGCGCTAGGTGCCTATGAAGTAGTCATATTGGCACGTTCCTCTTCCGATTTTGACAGCATAAAAGCTCAGGTAGATGAATTTACTCGAAAGTTTAATGCTATTTCTCATGATGGCTATAAACTGCTTTGGCATGGACAGCCTTATGCTTACTGGAAAACATTATTCCGTGTGGACTCTATGACGGACTTGGATTTTATGAAGATTTTCCGTCAGATAGGAGCTGTTTTGCTGATGCTGTTATTAGTGCCGGCATTGAATTTATCGGGCATGATATCGGGACGAATGGAAAAACGTTTGCCCGAGATAGGAGTGAGAAAAGCATTTGGAGCAACGTCTTGTGTCTTATTTTCACAAATAATCTGGGAGAACCTGATTTTGACTGTTATTGGCGGTTGTCTGGGTTTGATTATATCTTATGGAATGGTGTTATTATCTAAAAATTGGCTGCTTACTTTGCTGGACGACAATGTGACGGCGTTACCTGATGGGGTAGGTGTGAGTATAACTCCTCAAATGCTGTTCAGTCCTGTTCTGTTTATGGCTGTCTTCCTGATATGTGTGATGATAAATTTGTTCTCAGCCGTTATTCCGGCATATCTTTCTCTGCGAAAAGATATTGTGTATTCCATTAATAAACAAAAATAAGAGGTTATGTGGCATCATATATTTAGAAACCTTTGGAATTCGCGTAAGCGTAATGTGTGGATATTGTTGGAGTTGATTGTTATTGCCATTGTATGTTGGATGGTAATCGATCCCTTATTTGTTATTTTCTATAATAAGTCGATTCCGGATGGCTATGAGGCAGATGGGTTGTACAGGCTTCAGCTTTCTGTGGTTCCTTCTGATGAAGAAATTCGCCCGGAAGATTTCCGGAAATTGATGGAACGGCTTCGAAGTCATGAGCAAATCGAATCGGCTACTTATGTAGTCAATAACCACTATCCTTGTTCGCGTGGAAACAGTTTTAATAATCTTACTTTGGACACAATGAGTGTTCGTGTTGCTTTTATGGATTTTGTTCCGCACACCGATTTCTTTCAAACCTGGCGAATACGTTCGGTCAAAGACGGTACTTGGGAAAGTCTCGAAAATGCCGAATATACGGTGAATAGTATTTTGATGACTTCGGATGCTGCTGCTTGTCTTTCGCCCGATAAAGATCTGACCGGAGGTGTGGTTTATGCGAGAGATAGTGTTCCTCTGAAGGTAACGGCGTTGATTCAACCGGTCAAAATGAAGAGTTGTATGCAGCCTTATTATCTTCGTCTCAATGCACGTACTGACGGCATTCCGTCATGGGCCTATGAGGGAGGTTTGATTGTCTTTGCCCGTACAAAACCCGGAGTTGCGGAAACTCGCTTCATTGAGGATTTTATTCCTTGGATGGAAGAGTATTTGGCAGTGGGGAGGTTGTTTATCAGCAAGATTGAACCTTTCAGTAAAGTACGTGAGCAAAGTGATTTAAAAGAAGGAGCTACCAGTGAGATTCGTATTAAATATGCCCTTTGCTATTTCTTTCTGGTGAATTTGTTTTTAGGAGTCAGCGGGACATTTTGGTTGAGTACCCGTACACGTCGGGAGGAAATGGGAGTGAGATTGTCTTATGGGGCGTCTCCTAGACATATTCGTCTTTTATTATTGGGTGAAGCCGGTATGTTGACTACTATAGCAGTATTGATAGGTTGTCTTGTTTATTTTCAATGGGTGCTGAAAGATGGATTTTATGTGTTGTCGAGTATGACGCCCGGTGATAATATGCGTTATATTACTAATCATTTTACAGTTCATTTTTTGATAGTGTCGTTGATTGTATATCTTATCATGATGATAGTAACATGGATTGGAGTATGGATACCGGCTTATAATATCAGTAAAATATCTCCTGTAGAAGCACTGAAAGACGAATAATGTTTTTATATTTGCCGTATGAATATAGTAATGAACATATTGTGGATTGTTTTGGGCGGACTGCTTATTTGTATAGAATACATTATAGCGAGCCTGTTGTTGATGGTCACCATCATTGGAATTCCTTTTGGTCTGCAGACATTGAAGCTGTCAGTTTTGGCACTTTGTCCGTTTGGTATGCAGGTGCGCAGTTGCCCCGGCGGTGAGGGTTGCTTGAGTGTTTTGATGAATATACTTTGGATATTGGTAGGAGGTATTTGGATAAGTTTGTCTCATTTAGCTTTTGGTTTGTTATTATGCATCACTATTATCGGTATTCCATTTGGTTTGCAACATTTCAAGTTGGCTGGACTGGCACTTACTCCTTTCGGGAAAGAGATAGTTTAAGTCGTGCTGTCATAGAAAAAGAGTGTGTCAAAACGTGAATAATACTGTCGTTTAGTTCGTAGGGGCGAGGTTCGCTCGCCCGAAAACAGTTTACTTTGTGTCTTCGGGCAGG
>ERZ827104.2813-NODE-2813-length-12914-cov-9.218524_pt1 | contig 12914 bp, 11 predicted proteins | sample MGYA00519781_ERZ827104 | MGnify/ENA primary metagenome ERZ827104 (study PRJEB31778, sample SAMEA3449257) | human gut metagenome | biome: human gut; feature: human-associated habitat; material: faeces | place: United Kingdom | collected 2010/2012 ... | reverse complement strand
CTGCAACCTATTTTTTTACGAACAATTTCGGCGAAAGATCATTTGACACTCACCGTCTCCCTTGCGGTCTCTGGGTACGTCAATACGGATATTTCCAAGGCTGGACGATTTGAGGGTTTTCGAACTATGCCCGTTACGCTCATTTTCGGTGACACGTTTACCGCCTCTTTCGTAACCGAGATGATTGGTCATTTCACCGTCAAGCATTTGAGTCAGCAGCCGACCGAGCATATGGGCCATAAGATTTTCCGCATCCTCTCCTGCTGAGTTCTTGTTCTGTAAGCTCGACTTTGTTATTTTCAGCTAATCTAATGGTATACTCATAAATCCTTCCTACAAGGACATCCAACTCCTGTGTAGATAGTTCGAATTTAAATTTCTCGTAATTCTTATGATGTTTCAACTCATTCAATGCTGCCATCAAAGTCTCTATAGTATCGATATCTAAGTTCCCTACCCTGATCTCGTCAATATATGTACGCAAAGATTCTCTGAAATGAGCTACAACAGCTGGTTCATGATTTTTTATCACGTGATAGACAATTCCACCCACTACGAGTGCGCCAGTAATCAAGCCACCGATGATCAATCCTCTCTTATTCTTCTTTGCAAAATTCATAGCCTGTGTCCCGAGACTCTGCGCTTGCTCGGCTTCTTTCAAATCCACAGGGTCCAAATGCTTTACAATCTGCCCCTTGCGCGGCCCGACAGCATATCTTACTACTCCACCGATCCTACGAGATTCGCCAGTCAACAATTTGGTCATGATATCAGCAGGAATGTCAAATGCTTCTTGTACAACTGCCATAGTCGGTTCCTCCTTTTGCATTAATATTTGCTCATCTATGATTTTGAGCTGATCAGTCATCATCTGCTAATTCATCAACTTTGATATCTTCTGAATCGTAAGCTCCCATTGGATATTCCCTGATCCAGCCTGATATCCGAAATTTCCTACCACACTTAGGGCATTCAAGATTATCTTCCGTGTCGAATTCATACACCATATCCTCGCCCATACCTATTTCATTATCGTAGCTGCTTGTACCGGTCTCATAATCCTCAAGATCAATCTCTGATTCATCTCCGCAATACGGACATTTGACAGTGCGAATAAGCGACACCGAACTGTATCCATACATATCCTCGACGTCGATAAATTCCTCGCCCTTGGATTCTCTCTCTGTGATAATGTCCCAATAGTGCTCAGTATGGAATGTTTCAAATTGTTCTTGATTCTGGAGCAGATCTGATAACAATGTCAGTGCATTGCGTTTCTTCTCCATATCGGCTTCTATCTGGTTTTTACGATAATTGACTGCTTCTTCAAGTGTGCAATCGCCTTCTTGCATTTTTCGTATATCGCTACAAGTCAAACCCATTTTGGTAAGCACCACAAGAAACTGAAGGTTCTTGAAGTCAGACTCCGTATAATCTGTCCCGCGATTCCCAGAAGGGGGATTCTCCGGTGTAAAGACGCCTTCTCTTTTAAACAGCTTAATCCGATCAGCATTGATTCCCAGCTTCTTCTGTATTTCCTTTGGCCTCATATCGTCGACCTCCTTTCTGATCTCAATATAGCAAGTAGGGACTTTGTCCCCGTCAAGCACTTTTTCACTTTTCTTTCAGATTTTAGAAAAGAACCTTGCTAAAATAAAAAAGCCAGCCAGAACAGCCGACATTCAAAGCGACACCTCTAAATCAAAACCGACACCCCTAGGCACAGGCAACGTTAAATGGTATCCAATTTTGCGTCTTGTTTTCTCCTATCCTGATCGAAGCGAGCTTCTCCTGAAACTCCTTTAGCCGCTTTTTTCTCAGAGACTTTGTCTTGATGCCAAGAATGTTTTCGAGCTCTGCATTAAGCCCGTCAAGAAACAAAGGGCCAATCACTTTGAAGATGTTCTTTTCGCTTGTGTAGTGCGCCCCGAGTTCACGCCTGAGTTCAGGATCCATCACCGACTGAAACATGGAACCGAAAATGACGGGTGAAACTTCCCTCCAGGAGAGCTTGCCGCCAGCAATCAGATGCCGTCTGACGTTTGTATTGAACTTCGGAATGCAGCCCCGTTCGCTGAAAAACTCTTCATTCACAAAGGGGAACTCTCGAATCGTCGCGGGAAGGTTTAGACGGCGCCGATCCTGTTCTGGCGTGCCCAGGGCCGCGAAGAGCGTCTCGAAGAACTGTGGAAGATCGCTTCCATCTTTCGCAGTCATGGATTCAAGCGCCACTGTCATCTGCCCAGGCTTAGGGAAAATTCCCGTATCCTCTGCGAAATAGCAGAAGAGCAACCGAGCGAGAAAGACGTTCAGCCCGTGTAATTCGTCATTCTCATAATGATTCAACTCTCGTATCGCATCGTAGAGTCGCCCCATTTTTTCGCAGGCTTTAATGTCTGCAGGATGTGCAGCATATGCGAGCGGCTTCTCGTATTGACCTGTAAGTGGAAGGAAGAAATCAAAATTGTTTGCAAGATCCGAAAAATCGATATCGATGCTGTCGTCTACCCGGCGATCATAGGCTACGAGTCTTTCAAAGTCGGTAACGATAAAGAAACGAATCTTGTATCTTTCCAACTCGGGGGCGTTCAGAAGGCTTTCAAGCACCTCGTTAGGGTCCTGCCCCTTCGCCTCCCGGAAAAAAATCTGTTTGGTTAGGCCATAGTCGCCTTCGCGAAGAGCAATATTCCGGTCTGGATCGTTATGTTCGAGCTTTTGGATAGTGGTCCTGGGAAATCCGTAAAGCTTCAGGAACTTGAAGAAAAAGGTGCGGTCAGGCTCTCCTGAGGTGATTTCTCTGAGGCCTTTGATGATCTTCGCCTGATTGAGCGCCGCCATTGTTAATCCTGCCAAATCGGTTCACGTGGAAGAAAGGGAAGCTGCCGCCATCTCCGTCGATTTGTTCATGAGCAGCCCCGTTGAAAATGTGTAACAGCCCCGAAACGGTTGGGTTCTCCCAAAGCCGCTTTCACATAGCTCTCAATTCTACTGATGCTCGTAAGCACCTGGAAAAAACATTGAATGGCAAAACAGCCAGACACAAAACAACCCAGGGCTGCTGTCCGAGAGGTTTCTCTGGTTTTTTACCTTTTTTCCCGCGGTCTCAAGAAAATGTCGACACACGCTCAAAAGCTAGTTCAACAAAAAATCAGGTTTACTCACTCGAAACTTTAAGAACCACCCGGGTTATTTATGGATCTCCGACATGCAAAAATTCCCCCAGGCTTCCATGATCCGCCGGCGCTCTTTGGCTAAGGGAGCGCGATCGTAGGCGCCGTTGTAGGCATCATTCTTTGCGTGGAGCAAGCACATTTCCACGGCCTGCTGATCAAAACGGCGATTGTTCTCCAATTCATCATCTTTCGCCCACGTGCGGAATGAAGCGCGCGCCGTACCATGCAGGGTGATCACGCAAGGTTTGCCCATTTTTGAAGATTTGATGGGATCTATCCAGCCCCGATGGTCTTTTTGTAAGCGCTTTTCGTGAAGACCTCGCAAAAACATGGTTAAAGCTGCATCAGAAAAGGCGCTCCCATGAGAGCTGGGGAAGACATAAGGACTATCTTCATAACGCACTAGCCCCTTCAGGAGCTGTAAAGCAAAGGAGGACAGAAATATAGTTCGGTCTCTATTGGGCACTTTAATTTTGTCATGGTCCAACGGAATAACCCATATTCCCTGTTCCAAATCAATTTCGTCCCACTGAGCCATTCGCACGGCTTGAGACCGAGCAGCGGTCAAAATGGCAAATTCACAGGCCCGCGCCGACATGGAATCGTATCCATGAATCGTTGCCATCAGTCTGGGGATCTCTTCGACCGGACATGCCGCATGGTTTTGCTTGGGCTTTCTGTTCTTCTGAAACGGCTCCATTAATACGCCGAGCGCTCCTGCCATATCGGCAGGGTTTTCCCTATTCTTTCGTTTATGAAATGCGATCGCCCATTGAAAGATCTTTCGAGCATGCGTACGTGCTTTTTTGGCCGTTGACGGCGCCGACTGCCAAATGGGAGACAGACATTCCCGGATATCCTCCGGAGTAATTTGATCAATGTTCTTGGCACCGATAATGGGGAAAAGGTGTCTGCTGAGGATTTGGCGAGTGTCTTTTTCCCCGCGATGATTCTTTGACCAGTAGCCATGGTTAACGCGATCCTCCACCCACTCATTGGCTATTTTTTCAAAGGTCTGCTTTTTTTGTTCGAGCTCTGCCTGAGCTGCCTGCTTAGCAGCCAGTCTTGCTGCCCTCTCCGATTGTCTTTCATCTATTGGGTTGGTCCCTTTGGCAATTGACGCACGTGCATCAGCAGCAGCCTTTCGTGCCTGTGCGACAGACACTTCAGGGTAATTACCTAAAGCATAATCATGGCGCCCGCTTTCGTCTTTGTATCGGAGGAAAAAGAACTGCTGATGGGGAGTTTTTCTGATGTAAAGCCCTTTCACTCCGCCAATAGAAAAGGTTCCGTACCCCAAATGCTTAACCTCAAGTGCCGTCAGCTCTTTTGTGATTTTTGGCATGGGAGGAACCTCCTTTTTATGATGGGTAAAAATATATGTGATTTTTTTAACTCTTATTTACCCATCATACCACCCATCATAAAAACATGGATTTCTTTAGACAGACTTGGACGGCTATAGGCGGAATTCGCTTGTAATTTATTGATTTAATAAAAAATCCCAGACGTCCTAAGACAGTCTGGGATTAGTGTCTGGTGGAGCTGGCGGGAGTCGAACCCGCGTCCGCAAATTGTCCAAAGACGGTTCTACATGCGTATCTGATGAACTTTAAATCTCATCTTCATCCATGCCCACCAGCAGGCCATATGAAGACCAGCCGCTTGATCTTAATCCTGCCGTCACGGCTCCAACAGGATCCAGCCCGAGTATATGGCGCTGCTGTCAGTTTTTAGGCTGACCCGGCCCTCAGGCGAACCGGTGCAGCGTCCCGCTGGTATTAAGCAGCGAGAGCGTAACGCTTGTTATTGGCGTTTATTACTTTTCCGAACTGTTTAACGAGGATCTCGGACCTCGACATGCCCCGTGCTCCTTCGTAATCCACGTCGAAACCAAGGCAGCCCCAAGGAAGGTCTATTCTACCCGCTTTTATTTTTTCCGGTGAGACAGAAGACGCTTTATTTTCCAAAGAGCCCGAGAAGTCTGCGGATCTCATCCTCGCGGACTCCCTTTCTTGCCACAAGATCGATACGCATCGTACGGTAAGGTTCTTCCATCGGATCCGCCTGAATCTCTGTCTTATAAGGAGATCCGGCAAAAAGCGATCCCGGCACCGCGCTGAAGCCCGCGCCTTCGGAAACGAGACGGATAATCGTTAAAAAGTCCCCCGCCTCCTCAATACCGATCGGAGCCTGACCGGCATCCGATAGCCATGAAAGCATCCGGTCTTTGCAGACTGATTTTTCAGGAATCACGAGGAACGGCACATCGTCGAGATCCATCTGAGACTCCACCGGAATATGAGAGTCCGGATAAATCAGCATGATGTCCTCAAAGAAAAGGGGCCAGCGATTAAACGCGTCATCTTCCTCACCTCTGACAGTGAAGCAGGCGTCGAGCTCTCCCGACATAACCGCGTCGAGCACATCTGTATCCGATTCTTCAATGACCTGAACCTGACCATCAAACGTTTCATGAATCTTTGGAAGGACGGTTTTCAGCCGGGATTCAAGGACTTCCTTCGAAGCCCCGATTTTCAATATTTCTGCAGATGCCATGCCGGAACCCTTTTACTGTGTATAAGTGAGCGTGACTATTATTCCTGCCGGAGGGCTTTCTGTCATCAGGGAGATGGTGAATGTCCTCAGGGATACCTGGCGCAGCTGACATCAAACGCCGTAAGAAAAACCGGAGAGAGGCTGCCCTATCTCCGGTTTCGTTCTGAACGCCTGAACTGTTTTTACTTCACATACTTCAGGTACGCCCCATAGCCTTCCTTCTCCATTTCCTCTTTCGGGATAAACCGGAGAGACGCGCTGTTCATACAGTAGCGAAGTCCGCCCTTATCAGACGGCCCATCCGGAAACACGTGCCCGAGGTGAGATCCGCTCGCGGCTGATTTCACCTCAGTCCGCACCATACCGTACGACGTATCCGTCGTATTTTTCAGAGCGGACTCTGAAATCGGCTTCGTGAAGCTCGGCCACCCGGTGCCGGAATCAAATTTGTCTGAAGAGGAGAAAAGCGGCTCTCCGCTCACAATATCCACATAGATCCCTGCCCGGTGCTCATTCCAATAGGCGTTATGGAAAGGCGGCTCGGTGCCGCAGTTCTGCGTGACGTCATACTGTTCTGGTGTCAGGCGATCCTTGAGACTCTGCGATCCGGCCTTTCGAAATCCCTTATGGGTCGGCTGATACTTGGCTTTCTCAGCCTCTTCCATCAGGCGCCGCGGAATATGGCAGTAGCCGTCCGGATGCTTCACGAGAAAATCCTGATGGTATTCCTCAGCCCGGTAGAAGGAGGTCAGCGGCTTCACTTCAAGCGCCAGAGGCTTTGAATATTTGGCTGAGAGCTTCTTTACCTCATCCTCAATGATGGGTTTATCGCCTGGATCGGTATAAAAAATGCCGGTCCGGTACTGGGTTCCGATGTCATTCCCCTGGCGGTTAAGGCTTGTCGGATCAATGGTTTCAAAGAAGAGACCGAGAAGGAATGGCAGATCAGCTTTTTCAGGGTCGTAAATGACATGCACTGTTTCCGCGGCTCCGGTTCGGCCGGTACACACGTCTTCATAAGTTGGATTGGCAACGGTGCCATTGGCGTATCCCGACTCAGACACCCTGACACCAGCAACCTTCGACATGAAGTGTTCAGTTCCCCAGAAGCAGCCGCCGGCGAGATAAATCTCCTTCTCTCCCGCCCGGGGCTTTTCCGCGGGAAGCATTCTTGTATCTTTTTCCATGGATTGGGCTCCTCCCCTGCTGCAGGCAATCAGAAGAGAAAACGAAGCCGCTCCCAAGGCCAAAGTCCGTCTCAGCATCGTCTCTTCCTCCCTTCGGGATTAATAACCATTTTCAATATCAGCAGTATAGCGTCCGAATCTTTTTCTTATAAGGGCATCAATGTCGCTACCTACAGTGAAGATATCTGACGCAAATTCAGTCAGTTTCCCGGTCTAAGAAGACTCCCGGTGCATAGAGTTTTCCGACAGAAATAAGCCTCTCGCTTTTCTGAGTCTCCATTTAAAATGATTCCCGTTTTCTACCACCCCCAACACAAAACACAGGGTTGCCATGACCAGCTTGAAAGAAATTCCCGGACTTGATAACGCTAAGCTAGAAAAGGCGGTTGCTATCCGCAAGGCTTATGACGAGAACCAGATTTCACTTGAAGAAGCGCAGCGTCAGCTGAAGAGCGAAATCCAGTCTCTGAAACCCTGGGAGATCGCCCAGATTGAACAGAACATCAGCCCTGAAGAAGGCGATGAAGCCTGCCGTCTGAATCGGATTTCCGATATTTTCAAGATCTACGGTCCCATCATGGATCGCAGCCGTCCTGAGCTGCCCGAGGATCATCCGATCGCCCGCTACTTCCAGGAAAACGATAAGGAACGCGGCATTGTTAAAGAGATCGAGGATCTCGCGCAGTATCCCGTGATCCGCAATCAGTGGCTTGATATTTATGATCGCCTCGCCGAGATCAAGAAGCATTTTTCCAGGAAACAGAATCAGCTTTACTCGGTTCTTGAAAAGAAGGGCTTTGACCGCCCGTCCACTCATATGTGGCTCTTCGACGACACGATCCGGGATGAAATTCGCGATAACCGCGCGCTTCTCGAAGCTGGGTCTGATGACGAATTCCTCTCCCGTCAGCAGGCTCTGATTGACGATCTGACCGATCTCATGAATAAGGAAGAGCAGATTCTTCTTCCGACTTCCCTCATGCTGATCAGCAATAAGGAGTTCGATGACATGCGCTCGGGAGACGCCGAGATCGGCTACGCCTGGCTTGAAAATACCGGCGCTGCCCCTGCAACTGCCCCGGTTGCTTCGGCTCCGGCCGCCGCGGCTGAAGCCACGGGTTTCGTCAGCGATCTTCAAAAGCTTCTCGCTAAGTACGGTCTCGCCTCCGGAGCCGGCTCTGATGAGAAGCTCGAAATGCGGAACGGAAAACTCACGCTTGATCAGGTGAACCTCGTACTGCAGAACCTGCCTCTTGATATCTCCTTCGTCGACGAAAATGATCTCGTCGCGTTCTACTCCGATACGGAGCATCGAATCTTCCCCCGAAGCAAGAACGTGATCGGCCGCCAGGTCCGTAACTGCCACCCGAAGACGAGCGTGAAGTATGTGGAAGAAATCCTCGCGAAGTTCAAGGCCGGAGAAGAGGATGTCGCTGACTTCTGGATCAATAAGAAGGACGCGTTCATCTACATTCGATATGTCGCCGTGCGTGATGCGGATGGCAAGTTCCGCGGCGTTCTTGAGACGATGCAGGACTGCACCCGTATCCGCGAACTGACGGGATCCCGCACACTGCTCACCTGGAGCAACGAAACCCATGCCCCGGAACGGGTCTATGGCATCTCGGAACCCGGTACGAGCGACGACGCCCCTGTAACGAAGGATGGCAATCTGACTGGCAAAGCGTCTGACGCGGCCGATACGCCCTCCATCATTGAGACCCTGACGGAATCCACCCGTCTTGAGGATATCCTGAAAGCCTTCCCTTGGCTGAAGGATGAGCTGTCTACCATTTCGCCTGTCTTCAAGGCCCTTAAGACGCCGCTCGCAAGGATCATGATCCCCAAGGCAACAGCCGGTGACATGAGCCGTCACAGCGGTCTTTCTATTGAAGAGCTGAAGTCCGCATTGCTTGCTCTGATTGCCAAGCACTAAAAGAAGCCTTTTAAGCTCTTTCAATCCCCTTTGACTTCATATGGAGTGTCAAAGGGGATTTTGTTTTCATTGCTCATGAATTGTCGTGACAGTGTTCCCCTCTAAGCCTACAGCTCTTATCCAATGACAAATCGATGCAATATCCGTAGGTGAAACAGGTTAATATTGTCAGGATTCAGGGCGCTTCGCTGAAAGAATCAGCAAATGCCCTCCCGTTTATGACCGCTTTCTACGTGAATTCTGAAGCGGTCACGGCAAGGGAATTAAGTCATCAAAAATAGTACTTGATTTCAATCTAGGCAAGATCGGTGTCAAAGCGCTGTTTTTCAACATTTTGAGTCAGAAATTCAGCCTTATCTGTTTGATGCCCTCTCCGTATGCTCTTGAACTTGCCGCTTATTTAGTTTTTAAGACCTTTCATGATACTGAGGAATCTTTTTTCTGGTTCAAGCCTGAAAAGACTCTTAGGCTATTTGCCCCCCTATAAAGGCATCATCGCGCTTTCCATTTTTTTTATGGTATCAGCAGGCGCAGCATCTTCTTTGATCGCCTGGCTGCTGGGTAAGCTGACAGATGTGGGGTTCTATAACCAGGCTGCCTGGATTATCGTCGCAGCACCTCTTGGACTGATCGGAGTGTCATTCCTTCACGGCGGCAGCATGTTTATGAGCAACTATCTGCTCGGGAAAGTCAGCCAGTCCGTATCCGCCACACTGCGTCAGCAAATGTTTCATCGATTGCTACGATGGCCTTCTGCAGCCTATCAGAACAACTCCACCGGTGCCATCACGTCCAAATTTGTGTTTGAAGCAAATGTCATGCTCTCAAACGCGACGAAGTCCTGCATCATTCTGGTTCGTGATTCAAGTCAGGTGGTCGGTCTGGTGGTCACTCTCTTCTGGCAGGACTGGAAACTCTCCCTTGTAGCTTTGATCGTCGGGCCGCTGATCTTCGTACTTCTTAGATATGTATCGAGAAAAATGAAGTCAGTAATGGCATCGTGCCAGGAATCTTTTGCGAGTATTCTTTCACGCGTTAAGGAAGTATACGAAGCACACCGACTGATCAAGATTTCCAATACGTATAAAGCTGAATACGACCGTTTTTCTCACATCAATAATGAAATCTACAAAATGATGGTGCGAATGACGAAAATCACAACGCTTGGAACTCCAGCGTCTCAGGTCCTATGCATGATCGGAATTGCGGTTGTTCTGACATTCGCGGTATTTCAGATGCAGAATGGTGCTCTGGATCGAGGACAGTTTGTTACGTTTCTCGCGGCTCTCCTTCTTCTCATTCCTCCTGTCAAGAATCTGGCTGGCATGAATACCGGCTTCATCATGATCAGGATAGCTGCAGACAGTATTTTTGCCACTCTGGATGAAAAGGAAGAAGAAGATAGGGGAAAGACAGAACTGGAATACTGCAGCGGGCAGGTAATCTTTGATCACGTATCTCTACGCTATCCTAATTCTGAACGTGACGCCGTACACAACTTTAACCTGACAGTCAATCCTGGCGATTCTGTTGCTCTTGTAGGCTTCTCGGGATCAGGAAAAACATCTCTGGTCAACATGATTCCACGATTCTGGAATCCAACGTCCGGACGTATCCTTATTGATGGCTACGACACCCGTGATATCACATTAAAAAGCCTGAGAAAACAAATCGCTATTGTTTCTCAGGATGTCATCCTCTTTGACGACACGATACGGAACAACATTGCCTACGGAGTTCCCAATGCGTCAGAAGAGCAAATTAATAAGGCCATTGATGATGCTGCTCTGAGAGAATTCATCGATGCACTGCCAAAAGGTTTGGAGACTCCGGTTGGCGAAGCAGGAAATTTCCTCTCAGGCGGGCAGAAACAGCGAATTTCTATTGCACGCGCCATTCTGAAAGACGCTCCTATCCTGATTTTGGATGAGGCAACCAGCGCTCTGGACAGCATCAGCGAAACCCATATCAAAAACGCTTTGGCAAAACTGATGAAAGGCAGAACAGTGTTCATAGTTGCTCACAGACTTTCAACAGTATCCGGAGCCACAACTATTGTTGCGATGGCTGAAGGGGAGGTGAAAGAGGTTGGGACCCGGGATGAGCTGATGAAAAAAGGCGGTCTCTTCGCTAATCTCTGCCATCTGCAATCTCTTCATGTTTTGGAAACAGAATGATTAACATACTGAAGCATAGAGACGAAAACCTGGTGAGGCTTTATAAGTACTTTCTTCCTTATAAAGGAAAAATAGCCATTGCCAGTATTTTTCTGATTGCCACCGCGTTAACTTCATCCGCTACAGCCACCCTTTTAGGTAAGCTGACAGACGTGAGTTTTTACCAAGGAGGAAGCTGGCTGGTTTTTGCTTTGCCTGCTGCATTGATCGCGGTCACCCTGGTGTTTGCCATTTCGACAGTCCTGAGCGCCTATATCATGTCTCAGGTAAGCCAGTCTGTACTGGTGACCCTTCGAAAAGAACTCTTCAACAGCGTACTGCATTGGCCGGAATCCCAATATCAGAAAGTATCTACTGGTCTCATAAGCTCAAAGTTTGTAAATGAATCTACCATTGCCCTTTCAGGGGCAGCGGATTCAGTTACTGTCATGATTCGCGATACTGTCCAAATCATCGGTCTTCTATGTGTTCTGTTCTGGCACGACTGGATTCTGACTTTGGTCACGTTTGTCATTGGACCGGCATTGTTTATAGTGCTTCGTCTTCTATCCAAAAAAGTCAAAGTCGTTGTTAAACAAAGTCAGGAAACGCTGGGTAATATGATCTCCCGAATCCAGGAATCATATGAAGCGGAACGAATTGTCAAAATCAACGACTCATATGATTTTGAAGATGAACGGTTCTCAAAAGTTAACATGAGAATCCGCCGCTTGGCTCTGAAAACCAATATTCTGCAGGGGCTTCCTACGCCTCTGACGCAGATTCTGACAATGGTCGCGGTTGCATTCGTCGTGGCAGTAGCGCTGATTGAAGCTCAAGGAGGTGCGCTGACATTCGGTCAGTTCGTAACCTTCCTGTCCGCCCTTCTACTGATCAAAGCTCCTGTTCAACATCTCGCAGGACTTAACTCTACTTTTGCAAGTATTTCTGTGGCCGCAAAAAGCATCTTTGATGTCATTGATGCCAAACCTGAACTAGATACTGGCAAAAAGGAGCTCAAAGAAATTCACCAAGGAATTGCCTTTGAAGACGTACATCTCAGATACCCTGGGCAAGACGCAGACGCACTGAAGGGAATTTCTTTTACCGTCAAAAAAGGTGAGTCAATCGCCTTGGTGGGGCAATCAGGTTCCGGAAAGACATCTATTGTGAACCTGCTTCCTAGATTTCTGGAAGTAACTGGGGGCAAGATAACAATCGATGGAATTGATATCAGAGATTACACACTTGAAAGTCTCCGATCGCAGATGTCTCTCGTATCACAGGATGTATTCCTCTTTGAAGATACTATAAAAAACAACATCACATATGGTGTGAAGAGCTCAGTAACTGAAGAAGAAATCGATGCCGCAATAGATGCAGCTGATTTGAGAGGACTGGTTAAGAGCCTTCCTAAGGGCATCGACACATCCGTCGGAGAAGGAGGAAAGCTGCTTTCAGGGGGACAAAGGCAAAGAATATCGATAGCCCGGGCCATCCTAAAGAATGCCCCGATTATTATTCTTGACGAAGCGACTAGCGCTTTAGATAGCAAAAGCGAAAACGAAATCAAGAATGCATTGAAAAATCTGACCAAGGGGAAAATCTCAATTACAGTTGCACATCGCCTTTCAACTATCGAGGATTGCAATAGGATATATGTAATATCAGATGGAGAAATAAAGGAAGAAGGAAATCATCAGTCTCTTTTAACAGAAAATGGGATTTATGCCAAACTCTGTAAAATGCAGGAAGTTTAGGAGAAAATAGTGATTAAAATTTCCTACTACAACAGTGACAGATTGATTTTCTGGAAAATACTGAAGAGGGATTGTGTAAATTTTTTTAGGGCGAATTATCACTTCAAGTGCAAAGCCTGAGAAAAGAATAGTGGCCCATAAAG
>ERZ827104.2811-NODE-2811-length-12918-cov-3.214336_pt1 | contig 12918 bp, 8 predicted proteins | sample MGYA00519781_ERZ827104 | MGnify/ENA primary metagenome ERZ827104 (study PRJEB31778, sample SAMEA3449257) | human gut metagenome | biome: human gut; feature: human-associated habitat; material: faeces | place: United Kingdom | collected 2010/2012 ... | reverse complement strand
ACATAAAATCCGGAATCGGAATAGAAAGAAAAAATAATTCTACGTTTATAAATGTAAATATGTATATCACTGGCATAATATTTTTAAATTGTCATCGGTTTCTATTCTGTCGCTTTCAAATCCACTTTTAGGCCCCACACTCTCTCAAAGCTTGCAGTATCTGTTCTTTCACTCTGTCGATCCAATCTTTCTTTACAGACAAATCAATACCGGTATACTGTTTCAGTTTTTCCGTTTCATCCCATCTTTTTCCTTTGGAAAAAACTTCATAATAACCTTCAAAAAAATCTAAAAATAAGTCAATAAAACAGATAGTTGATGAAATACCGTTATATTTGAAACAGAATAAGACATTATTTATGGAAATCGTTATTATTTTAGGATTAATTTTTTTAAACGGCATTTTATCCATGTCGGAAATTGCCATGGTATCTGCCCGTAAAAGTCGTTTAGAGACAGCAGCTAAAAAAGGAAGTAAAACTGCAAAAACCGCCCTGCGTCTGGCCAATGAGCCGGATCGTTTTTTATCCACGACACAAATTGGGATCACCCTGATCGGTATTCTGACCGGTTTATATTCGGGAGAAGCTTTAGCCGGGGATCTGGCCCGTTGGCTGGAAACGATCGGTATCCCCCAGGCCCATAGCCTCACTTTAGCGAAAGGAATCATCGTTATATTAGTCACCTATCTGACCTTAATATTGGGAGAACTGGTACCGAAACACCTGGGTATGAATGCACCGGAAAAAATCGCCCGGTTGATCGCCCGGCCCATGGAAGTACTGTCCAAAATCGCCTCTCCTTTCGTCTGTTTGCTTTCAGCCAGTACCCAAGCAGTTATCCGGCTCACCGGACTTCATGCTTCTACCGAAAATAAAGTGACCGAAGAAGAAATTAAAGCAATCATTCAGGAAGGTACTGAAGACGGTGAAATCCAGGAAGTAGAACAAGACATTGTAGAAAAAGTTTTCAACCTGGGCGACCGTAAAATCGGTTCTATCATGACTCACCGCAGTGACCTCATTTGGCTGGAAATCGGCGAATCCGCCGAATCGATCCGGAATAAAGTGAAGGAGAACGTGTATACCGTGTACCCGGTAGCCCACGATGAACTGGACCATATCGAAGGAGTGGTGTACCTGAAAGACCTTTTCAGCCATTTGGATGAACCGGATTTCAAATTGGCCGATATTTTACGCCCGGCTCAGTTTTTCCCGGAGAATCAAAGCGTGTACAATACACTGGAACACCTGAAATCCGATCACATCAAATACGGATTGGTGACCGACGAATTCGGTAGCATTCAGGGTATCGTCACCCTAAAAGATATCGTAGACGTATTGCTGGGAGAAATCACCGAAAGCCACGACGAACCCGAAATCATCCGCCGCGACGACGGTTCGCTATTGGTCGACGGCCAATGCTCGTTTTACGAATTTTTGGAATACATCGATATGGAATGCCTGTATCCCGAATACGATTATAACACCATCAGCGGCCTGATCCTGCATCTATTGGAACACATTCCCCATACCGGCGAGAAAATTTCCTGGCACGAACTGGAATTCGAGATTGTCGATATGGACGGTGCCCGTATCGATAAAATATTAGTATACAGCAAGCAATAAGGTTGTCCCGAAGCAACTTCGGGACAACCTCTTACCGACCTAATACTTCCAGGTCATAGACACGATTTTTCCCGCTATGTGCTCTTTTTTCCGGATAAAAGTCAGGGTATTGTCCAGATTTACCTCAAATTCGAAGACGCTTCCTTCACGCTCCTGCCCAGGCAAACTGACTCCGACAAACAGTTTTACCGCCGATAATACGGTCTCTCCCGGATATTGGGAACTTTCTCCATATTGAGGGACCAAATACAGGGCCGTAATTTCAGCTCCACTTCCAAACTCATTATAACAAGATACAGACCTTCCATTACCGGTATCATAACAATACAGCTCGTTGCCCACACCATAAAATATCGCTGAAGTGGTAAAAGAAACGGCAAAAGGCATATCTTCCTGTACCGCAAAACCGATTTTCTCTTTCTTCAAGGGTTTAAATCCGGACGGGGACATCAACACTTCGACAAAGTAATGGTCAGAAGTAGTCTTTTCCTTAAAAACACAATAATAGTGTGGATAATCCGTTCCGGCAAATCCACGGTCGGCATATACCAGATACAGATCGCGGAAATACCCTTCCGGCACTTCCACTACGCTGAACGAATTGGGCGGCCAACTTGTTTTCTGCAAAAACTGACTATGCTCGTTATCATAGAAGATATACTGCATCATCCCCATAAAAGTATACTCGCTCAACCGATAGTCCTGATCTACCGCATAGGCAGGCTGATACCAACCGACATAAGTCGACCGCTCATGAAGCTGTCCGTTGTTAATGATAAAATCATTGTATAAGTCTCCAAAAGCTGTCTCGTCATAATTAAAATAATTGGAATATCCGTATCCGTCGGGGTGTAATGGGTCGGGAGTCTGATAAAACAGTTCCGCATAATCCTTGAATTTCGTAAAATCTACCGGATTCAAAGCGCATCCGCCTTGTTCGTCATGACACATTACCGTCACAAAAGCCGGAATCGAATATCCTTTAAACATATAACATACCCGATAAGGGTTCCTCCCCAGATGTAAACCCGGGTTCACTTTCTCGTATACATCCTGTACCACTTCTCCCGATCGTTCCCAATAAGCCAGATTCGCATATCCGTTCAAATCACTTAAAACCAGTAATCCCTGTCCCAGTTGACTTTCTACCACCAATTTAAAAGGAACTTTGGTAAATATCCCTGTCGATTTCTGAATCACTACAAAATAAGCTTCATATGTATCGGGATACAGATTTACGGGTGTCTGTATATTCAATTCTTGAGACAGGGTATCTATTTTTCCATTTCCCCGGTCGACATACCACAAATATTCCAAATCGTCAGCCGACACAGGCATCGTTTGGTTTATAACAGGCGACATACCCAAAATGGAGAATTGTGTCACCGTCTTGGTAGCCGCAATCCCGGTTACAGAGATTTCGTTGATGTTCCGATAAGTGTAATTTCCTTTGTCTTCCTGACAGGAAGTCAGAGTCAACAACAACAGTCCGATATAAATGATTGATTTCATCGCTTCAGATTTTAATTGATTTACCATGGTTCTATCACCTGATTATGCTCATCCAGTACAGGATAATTCTTAATAAAAAAATTCTTCAACTCCTGTCCCACTCCATAATACCAGAAATTGAAATCATTGTTCAGTTCATCCACCGAGGGGAGATCTTTTCCGGCAATCTGAATCAGACGCTTATGTTTCACCCGGCTCCACTCTCCGAATATCCAATCCTGCCAGGATTCCGGTTTTTCCAGCTGATTGGAAAACAGAATCTTCACAATCTGCCTCTCTTTGTCGCCTAATTCGAAATCGGCACTTTCAACCAGCTTCAAAGCCAATACAAAACTTTTAGACTGTAAATCAGCATCCTGATTGTAAAGTGTCACCGGAAAAACCGCTTCATAAGCATGAGCCGGAAAGATTGCTTCAGAGGGCAAAGAATAATGCTTCTCCGGTACAGCTGTCGTCAAATCATCGACTACTTCAACCCGAAAACGACGTTCATATTCGGTTGCTAAACCGGAACATTTCACCGGAACGTTCACGACAACCTTATCCTCAAAGGAATAAATAAACGAATACAGGATCTCATCAACTTCTTTCTTCTCATCGATATAAAAATACACAGAACCGATAGGATCCTCGAAGTCCTGTAATTTGTCCTCCCGACAAGCAGCAAATACCGGTATCAGGACCAACAGCGTATATAATTTCTTTTTCATAAGCCACTGAATTTAAATAATATTACCGAATTCTTTCTCCATATCCGGGACAGGAACCTGATACACCGGATCGCCGGTCTCCCGGATTTCTACTCCGTTCACCCCCGTAAACGAAGTCATCCCTTTTCTTTTCATGTAAAAGAACAACTGTCCCTCTCCCAAAAAATCTTTCGCATATTCTTTATAAATCTCATTTTCCAAATCGATCTGAGGATCCCGGGAGTCCAATATCGGGATAAACCGATGTCTTCTGACCTCATTCAGATATCCGAAACGGGTTTCAGGCTCTTCAGCACATTCTGCAGCGATATAATACACCTCACTCAAACGAATCAACGGCAAAAGCGAACCCGTGAAATATTTATTCAGAAACACTTCGTTTTCATTTTCCCGGCTTCCGAATTGGTTCTTTTTCCTTAAATCGGTAGATCCCAAAGAAGCGACCTCGAACAAGGTTTCTACTCCCGCCGAGGAGATTTTCAATTTCGTACTTCCGGCATTTTCAGAAAACCATTTTTCCGTTTGTTTTTTCAACAAGGTATTTTTCAGATAAATCCCTGAAATAATTTCTGAATAACACAGCGTGACTCCCATCGCATTCATTTCTTCCTGGGTCGTAAAATGGTAATCGGCCCCGATCACCTTTGTTGCATATTCCAACGCTTTCGATTTATCGCCTTTATAGAGATAAGCCCTGGCCAATAAAGCCGACACCCCATAATAATTCAACCGGTACTCCCGGTTTTGCCTGAAACCATTGGCTGTCATAAAATCAAATTCTCCATCTGGAATCCCTGTAAAATAAGGATCATTTACTTTCAACAAGTCAAAAGCCCTTTCCAGATCACCGATAATCCGCTCTAATGTTTTTTCTACGGTCAATTGAGGAAAAGGAACTGTAACCACAGCATCGACATAAGGAATAGCCGGTTTACTCATTCCTCCGGCCGGTGACGGACCGAACAAGCGCAGCAGATCTAAATGTAACATCGCCCGCAAAGCCCGGGCTTCAGCCTCTACAATCTCATAATTTCCTTCCGGGAAAAGCCCCCGGTTTCCTTCAAGATGTTTCAGTATATTATTACAATTCGCAATCTGAGTATAAGCTTTTTCCCAAAGAGGTTCGAACAAAGTTTTACAATTGTTCCAATCATAACTGACCGCATACAAATAGGCCGATCCTCCTCCCGTCGTATTCGAAATCGAATAAGTCTGTGCCAACACATCGACTAATCCGAACTGTAACTCCCCACCATACAATTCCGGATCACTTAAATTCAGGTATACCCCCATCAAAGCATTATAGAACCCCTGATCTGTCGAAAAGAGTTCCTTTTGTTTGACTTCCGTCTGCGGATTCACATCAAACCAACGATCACAGGCTGTCAGGCAAATCAAAGCCAATATATTCCATATCCATATTCTACCTTTCATCTTATCCTCCTTTCTTAAAAACGAATTTGTAATGAAGTTGTAAATGTCCTTGCAAAGGGATAATCCAATCCCCGTTCAGCTTTCATAGTCGATATCCGGAATAAATCAGTCATGTAGAAAGCCAATTTCAGATACTTGATACGAAGTGGTTCCAATAGCCGGGGATTAAATTCATAAGCAACATTCAAGGACGTCATATTCAAATAATTATTCTTTTGTACAAAACGGGAAGTCGGACGAGTAACCGAAGCATCTTTCACATCTTTAAAAAAAGTTTCGTCCCCCGGCTTATGCCATCGGTCATATAACACCCGCCGGTCACAATTATAATGTTTATCAGCATTTTCCACCCGATCTACCAAAGTTTGATTGTATGCCTTCTCTCCTAAACTATAATTCACATAAGTATTCAGAGAAAAACCACGGTAAAAAATGCCCAAGCCCAGATTTCCGTATAACCGGGGATCGGTCGTTGCCTCGGCAACATAGTCATCTGCATTCCAATCATAGGTTCTTTTGCCATTTTTATCTAAAAACAATTCTTTCCCATTCGCAGGATCGATACCCAATGAACGTACCACCCAAATTGTATTCAGCGATTGGCCTTCGACATAACGGGCCATCACTTTATTCTCTACCTGTTTGTCTTGCTCTTCATTAAAAGCTTTCAGTGAATTAGAGATTTTCTTCAATTTATTATTATTCTGGGCTCCGTTAACACTCAACATAATATTGAAATCTTCTTTTTTCACGACAAATCCCCGGAGAGTAAACTCCCAGCCTTCATTAACCACTTCCCCCAGATTTTCTTTATAAGAAGGAAAACCCAAAGAAGGAGGCAGAGTCACATCGGTAAGACTATTTTCAGACAGTTTGTGATAATAATTGAAAGTCAAGGTCAACCGATCTTTCCACATCCCCAGGTCCAGTCCGAAATTCTTCTGTACTGTACTCTGCCATTTCAGGTCATCGTTTCCTAAAGCCAGCATCTCGGCACCGCTACCGTAGCCATACCATTTGTCGGTAATAAACCGATAAGTCGTCATCGCCTGATAAGGATTAAAATTCTGCCCTCCGGTCACCCCATAGGAAGCCCGGAGCCGAAGTAAACTGACCCATTCCAGCTTTTTGAGAAATACTTCATTATGCAAGTTATATCCGACGCCGGCCGACCAGAAAACAGCCCAGCGTTTGTCGGCTCCGAACCTGGAAGAAGCATCTGCTCTAACCGAAAAGTCGGCGAAATAGCGATTGTCATATGTATAATTCAAATTCCCGAAAAATCCGGCCATTCGGCTCAACTCACTGTTACCGGTCGGTTTCTTTTCAGGATGATAGTCCAATCCGAACCCGGGATCATTCAACTCATCCGCAGGAAAACCCAACACACTATATCCATGCGAACGCAAATCCGTAGAAGAAACGTTATACCCACCGTTAAAAGTAACGTAGTTCTTCTTTACCATTTTGGTATAAGATACACCCAATACAGCTTCATATCCGATGCTTTTAGAGTTCACAACATCGTAAGTTCCCCGCCGGGCCATATCTTTCTCCCGTTTAAAATCCGTATGAAAGGGAGATTTAAATACCTCTTCTTCCTCATTCCTCACAGACACAGAAGCAGAAGCTTTTATCCTTAATGCGTCTGTTACCCACCAATCGATACTGAAATGATCGGTCAGAAGATTATAAACCGACTGATCTTTATTATTCAAAGTAGTATTCCACAAGGGATTATACACATCCACCCCCGGATCGTCCATGATATAAACATATTGTCCCTGATCGTCGCGATAGCGGTAATACGGATTCAATCGGGTATAGGAACTGAAGCTCCCATAAGGTGAATTGAAAGCTTTCACATAATCATACGCCAACTGGTTCCGGAAGGTGAACTGTTTCAACCGGTATTGTAAATCCACATCGATGGCATAACGGTCACGTCCGGATTTTTTCATTACCCCATCCGAAGGGTTCATATTCAGGTGAAAAGCATAGCGAAAAGCTTCGTTTCCTCCATCCAATGTCAGGGAATGCTGATGGGATATTGCATTCTGCAATGGCTGTGACAGCCAGTCAGTATCGTAACCTTGCTGAATATTCTTCAACCGCCGGTTATAAGCCTCATCGAAATATCCAAAATATCCTGCTGCCACCTCCAGGTCCAGTTTTTCGCGGGCATTCAGTAAATCATAATCTGATAAATCAGGTGTCGTCAGGCTCAGATTCAGTGCATAAGCCACATTGATCTTTCCGGGTTCAGGTGCCCGGGTCTCGATCACGACAACACCGTTCGAAGCCCGGGAACCATAAATGGCGGTAGCCGAAGCATCTTTCAGGATCGTCAGAGTTGCGATCCGTCCCGGATCGAGGTCGAACACTTTTTCCACGCTCATCTCAAATCCATCCACGATAAACACCGGCATATTCGGATCCCCCTCATACTCACTTCTGACATCGGGAATACTGGAAGCCCCCCGCAATTCAAACTTAGGCATTACATTGGGGTTAGAACCCGCCTGATTGTTATTCACTAACTTAAAGGAAGGATCCATCGAGGTGATGACCGAGAAAACATTCGTACTACTGATTTTTGCAATCTGATCTTGAGTGATCTGAGTAGCAGAACCTGTATAAGTTTTCTTGTTGGCACTATAATAACCGGTAACGACGACATCGCTCATCATCTCTACCTCATTCTTCATCACAATCTCCAAAAACGGCTGATTTTTATAAGCGATCTCCTGCTGCTGCATGCCCACGAACGACACCACTAAGATCAACGGATCGGTAACGGGAATTTCAAATTTGAAGTTTCCATTCACATCGGTAGCCACGCCAAAGGAGGTGCCTTTCAATTTGATTGTAGCTCCTGGTAAGGCTTGTCCTGCCTCATCTTTCACAATTCCCTGTACAACAATCTTAACTACCTGTTCTTGCTGGAGGTCTGATACAGAACGAATGACCACAAAATCCCGATCGATATCAAAGCGTACTTCCTGCCCGTCAAATATCTTTTTCAATGCTTCTTCAACAGAAACCGATTTCAATTCCACGCTTATTTTTTTATAAACATCGATGGCCGAATTATTATAAAAGAAATTCAAACAAGTCTGATCGGTAATTCGTTGCAATACCTGTTCGATAGTCGAATTTTCCATTTTCAAATCAATCGCGACATGCTGGGAATGAACTTTTGCCGAGACCTGCAACATGCCCAGCAAAACGAGTAATACTGTCCATTTCATTACAAATACCTTTTTTTTCAGCCATCCGTCTCCGAATAACCAGATACAACCTTTTTTTTTCATAACTTTGTCTTTTAGATTTACAATGTTCTTGTTTCATCGCTTACCGAAACAAGAATGAATGTGTGTAACCGGGAGAGTTGTGGGACTTTCCCGGTTATTTATTTTGCCAAAACAACAAAATCTTACCCTCACGCCTGTACTGCACCCGACTCGTCACTTCGATCATGTCCAGCAAATCTTCCAATGGTCTGAATTTCAGGATAGCTCCCGTAAAACACACTTTCCCGATTTCGTTATCAGCAAACTGTATTTCAACATCATACCAACGGGCAATCTGTTTACATATTTCGCCCAGAGGTGCATTTATAAATACAAATTTCCCTTCTTTCCAGGAAATATAGGGCTGTACGTTCACTTGTCTTTTCTGTATTTCGGACGAATCGCTTACAGCCTGTTCCCCCGGATAAAGCATCACCCCCCGATGCAGATAGTCGGAAAAAACCTCTACTTTTCCCTCCACCAGAGTTGTGTATAATTTCAATTCATCCGGATAGGCTTTCACATTAAAAGTAGTCCCCAATACTTTCACTCTCATTCCCTGAGTTTTGACAATAAACGGCAAAGCTGTATCAGGTTTTACCTCGAAGAAAGCTTCTCCGGTAAGTTCCACCACTCTTTCCCTGTCTTGAAAAATTTCAGGATAAGTTAAGCTGGACGCAGCATTCAACCAAACCCGGGTACCATCGCTAAGTGTCAGCCGATATTCTCCCCCTACCGGTACTTCCAATCTATTTTCCCGGACTCCTTCTATTGCTTTTTCTTTTGCCCGGTATCTTAATACCCTATTGGAGTCCAACCAAATATCATTCACTTCCGTACGCTTCAAATAAGTTTCCGCCATCTCCTCGCCCAATACTATTTTTTCCCCGGAAGCTAAATGCAAAATAGCCCGGGAGCTTCCCGCATCAACCCCATCTGTAACCTCGTCCAACCGATCGGCAAACCGGTAAGTTCCATAAATACCGAGCCCCAAAGCCACCAAAATCAAAGCAGCATATTGCCAGATCCTATGCCGTAATCTCTCCATCCTAGCCCGCCGGCTTTTCACCTTTTGCAAAGCCAGTTCTATATCGGGCTCAAAAACGATTTTCGCTTCTTTCGAACGAAGGGATATGGATTCGATTTCCTGAAACAAACTGCGATGTGCCTGATCTTCTGCAAGCCAGCATTGGAATTGTCGTTCTTCGGCCGTTGTCAATTCATGATTTAATTTCCGGACTATAAATTCTATTTCATCTTCAGGATTCCATTTCATACGTTCGACTCTTTTTATAATAGTACTAACGAATCCCAAAACAGGGTGAAAAGATTGATAATTTTAACAAAAAAATATTACACAATACTGAAAAGTAAATGGAGAAAAGCAGTTTATCGGCTGAAAAAATGCCGGCTTAAATAAAAGACGAGCAAGAGAGCATGGTAAGGACGTAATTTTTCTCTCAATATTTTATAAGCTATTTTCATCTGTGTTTTCACCGTATTGACCGAGAGATCCAAATAAGTGGCTACCTCCTGATATTTCATTTCTTCCAATACGACTAATTTAAAGATGACACGACACTGAAAAGGTAACTCTTCGATCATCCGGCGTATAATCTGTAAGCCATCGGAGTCAGAGGATATTTCTTCTGTATATGTTTTTCTCGAATCCACCTCATCCAATTTCACGTGTTCCTTTTTGTTTTTCAAAAAGGTATAACAGGCATTACGTACAGAGACATATAAATAATGATCCAATTGCTGGCTTTCGTCGATAAACTTTTTCCGGGTCCATATTTTTTCAAAAATTCCCTGCACCACATCTTCTGCCATCATCGGATCATTCAAAAAAGAACAGGCAAAACGACATAAATCCTGATAAAACAACCGAAACAAAGAATCGAAAGCAGATTCTTTACCTGCTTTCAATTCCCGTATTAAAATAGAATAATCTTGATTACGCATTATCTTTTCCCCAAGTCAGTACACAAAGATAATGATTTTATCCTATAGTGCTTTCCGGATTCGAACCAATTTCTCCAGCAATCCTTCGAGCAAATCCAGACGCAACATATTCGCACCGTCCGATTTCGCATTTTTCGGATCAGGATGAGTTTCGATAAAGATGCCGTCGGCTCCGACAGCTATTCCGGCTTTAGCGATGGTCTCGATCAACTGAGGTTGTCCGCCGGTCACCCCGCAACTCTGGTTGGGTTGTTGCAAAGAATGAGTAACATCGACAACGACAGGACATTGACATTCTTGCTGCATGATCTTGATTCCTCTATAGTCGACCACCAAATCCTGATAGCCGAAAGTAGTTCCCCGCTCGGTCACCATCACATTCTCGTTTCCGGATTCACGCACTTTATCGACAGCAAAACGCATGGCATCGGGAGATAAAAACTGTCCTTTCTTAATATTCACCATCCGGCCTGTTTTCGCAGCCGCTACCAGTAAATCGGTCTGTCGGCAGAGAAATGCCGGGATTTGAAGGATATCAACATACTCGGCAGCCATAACGGCATCTTCAGGACTATGAATATCCGTCACTACCGGTATTTGAAAATCTTTCCGGATCTTCGCCAATATTTTTAAAGCCTTTTCATGTACCAGTTCTTTATCCAAACTTTCCAGCAGCTGGTTTTTTGCCTGTTCTGCTGTTAAATTAGTAACCTCAAATTCAAATGTTGTATTTGGAGCATATACATCTGCTCTCTTATACAAATTTACATCAAGTGAAGCGCTTGTTACAGGTTCTGCTGCATTCACTGTTTTCATAGTTCCCGGCAATAATGTAATTGCCATTGCCACCGTCATAACACCTGCTGCTATGCGGCTAAAGATTTTTTTGTTTTTCAAATTCATAGTAAACATCCTTTCTTTTATTATTTTTTTGTTTTTCGAATTCATAATAAACATCCTTTCTTTTATTATTTTTTTTACATATTCTATAGGAAGTACCAAAATACTACCTTTATCACAGAGATACATATGGATTATATTTCTCTGTCAGATTCATTGATATTGTTTCTCCAATCTGCCCTCCGTAATACACAATAAATTACAAATCAGCGCTTCAATTACAATTCATTTTTTCTTATAATTGTAATCACTTTTCCCTTAATCTCTTCCATTTCTACTGCACCGAAATATCGACTGTCCTTTGCTCCCTCACGGTAATCACAGTAATATTATGATTATCATCGCAAGTAAATAAAATATTGATTTTCTCTGAGCGTAACCGGATATGATACATTATTATCATACATAGGTGTCGAATAATATATATCATTTTCTGCAAGCAACGAACCATTAACTTTTACTTCTGCTTCATTGGTGATTTCTACCGTATCGCCATCTTTTGCAATGATTCTCCCAGTATACGAAACACCATCTTTTTCAAAAATCACCACATCTCTAATGCTAAAGTTATTCTCCAAGCGATAGAAAAGCATCAAATCTCCTGCATTGATTTTCGGTGACATATCTTTATTTTTCATTGGTGTAATCCCAAAAATCACACCAAATATAATATACACCAATGCCGCCAGAAAAATCAGTCTTTCAAAGAATATGATAATTTCTTCTTTTTGAAACAGTTTCTTTCTTTTGTTTTTAATTACCTCTCCAGGATCATCTATGTCCTCTGCCTCTTTGGCGGTTCCTTTGGCATCATAAACATTCTGATATTCTTCCTGCAATTCATCCAGCTTTCGCCAAACGTCTTTTTCATCTATCCCCCCGAACATTTTTTTTCGGAACTTAAGATTTTTTAACAAGTTCGAAATATCCTTCATGTTCTTTGATGCCATAAGATTCCCTTCCCGAAAATTATTTTTTACAGTTATTCTCTTCAGCCTAACTTTCTAAATTTTCCTTTTTTTCCTGCCACAAAACAAGCTACTGCCAATAATGCACAACCAAGTAAAATGATAAATGGCTTTGCTCTATTGTTCAAACCGGTAGGAGTCAGGTCACGTGAGTTGGTACATGTAGTCGATTTGTTCTCAGAAATTACTACATTCTTAATTTCTGAATTCCACGTTGTAACATATCCTTCTGATGAATAATCATCTTCCGAAACGCTGGCAGTACAGCCATCCGGTACTACAAATTCAATGCTTTCATTATGTTTCAGACTGAAACTATATGTAGAACCATTTGACGTTACCTTTCTATCATTCGGGAAGGTGTCATCATTATAACTTACCGCCGCTTCACTCAATGTCAACGTGAATTTAAATGACTTATCCCGTTCACCAAATTTGCCTTCTACTTTCTTTGTAACTTTAATCGTACGTGTCGGCTTATAAATATTGGTGATTGTCGCTGAATTTG
>ERZ827104.2805-NODE-2805-length-12931-cov-10.314694_pt1 | contig 12931 bp, 10 predicted proteins | sample MGYA00519781_ERZ827104 | MGnify/ENA primary metagenome ERZ827104 (study PRJEB31778, sample SAMEA3449257) | human gut metagenome | biome: human gut; feature: human-associated habitat; material: faeces | place: United Kingdom | collected 2010/2012 ... | reverse complement strand
GCCGTAGCGCATGGCGATCATCTGGCTCAGGCCGCAGGGCTCGCTGCGGGAGGGCATCAGGAACAGGTCGCAGCCCGCGTAGACGCGGCGGGCCAGATCCTCGGCATAGGTGATCTGGGCCGACAGGCGGCCGCCGTACTCCCACGCCTTGCCGCGGAAGAAGTCCTCGTAGCGGCTCTCGCCCTTGCCCAGCACCACCAGCTGGCAGCCGGTGGCCATGATGCCGTCCAGCCCCTGCTCCACGATATCCAGACCCTTGTGGCCCACCAGACGGCTGACGATGCCCATCAGCGGTGTGTCCGGTTCCTGCGCAAGGCCCAGCGATGCTTGCAGAGACGCCTTGCAGGCGGCCTTGCCCGCCATGTGGTCCACGCCGTAATTCTCCGGCAGGGCGGGATCATGGGCGGGGTCGTAGCCCGCCACGTCCAGCCCGTTCACCACGCCGGAGAACTTCCCGTCGATCATGCGCACCACGCCCTCCATACCCTCGGCATAGGCGGCATCGTGAAGCTGGGCGGCGTAGGTGGGGCTGACGGTGGTAACAGCGTCGGACACCAGCATGGCGCCCTTCATCAGGTTCACATCGCCGTCCATCTGGAGGGTGCCGTCGCTGTACCAGCCGCGGTCCAGCCCGAACAGCTGGTCCACGGTGTCCGCGCCGTAGCGTCCCTGATACTCGATATTGTGGATAGTGAACACCGTGCGGATGCGGCGCACCGCCTCCCAGCGGGTGCAGACATCCTTGAGGTAGATGGGCACCAGCGCCGTCTGCCAGTCGTTGCAGTGGAGGATGTCGGGCATCCAGTCCAGACTGGGCAGCAGGTCGATGACCGCCTTGCAGAAAAAGGCAAAGCGCTCGCCGTCGTCGTACTCGCCGTACAGCGCGCCGCGGCAGAAATAGTGCTCGTTGTCCACGAAGTACCATGTCACGCCGTCCTTCTCCAGCGAGAACAGGCCGCAGTACTGGTGACGCCAGCCCAGGTCCACGTAGATGTAGCGGCGGAAGGTCATCTGCTGCCGCCACTGCTGGCCGATCTGGCCATACAGCGGCAGGATCACCGCCACCTGATCGCCGTTTCGGGCCAGTGCAGAGGGCAGGCTGCCCGCCACGTCCGCCAGTCCGCCGGTCTTGCAGAAGGGGAATGCCTCACTGGACACATACAGGATCTTCATACCGCAGCTCCTTTCTCCGGCAGCGCTCAGACTGTGCTGCCCTTGGCGATAACGATGGGATAGTGCTCGTGACCCATCAGCGTCACATTGTCGCTCACGGTCACGTGTTTGTCAGTGATGACGCTGCGCAGCACGGCGCCGCTTTTCACCACCGTATCCTTGAACAGGATACAGTTTTCCACGCTTGCCCCCTTTTCAATGCGCACATTCCGAAACAGAATGCAGTTTTTCACGCTGCCCTGAATGTCGCAGCCGTCGGCGATCAGGGAATTGACGCAGGGGCCGCTGGGGTCGATATAGCTGGAGGGGGAATCGTTTTCCTTGCCGTACACCGGACGCTCAGGGCAGAACAGGGCCTGCCGCAGGGCGGGGTCCAGCAGCTCCATGCTGCGCTGGTAATAACTCTGGACGCTGTTGATGCGGGCGGCGTAGCCATCGTAGACATAAGCGTGGAAGTGATAGCGCTTCCCCATCTCCCGCAGGATGTTGCGGCGGAAGCTGAACTGATTGCGGCTGGCGCACTCCGTCACCATTTGCAGCAGCAGTTCCTTGCTGAGAACGAACATATTCAGGCAGCGGCAGCCCATGGGGGCGAACACGTCATAGACGGTGTCGGTGATGCGGCCGGAATCGTTCACCGTGAAGTAGGTGTCCGACACGTCGCCCGGAACGGTGGTACACAACGCCGTCATGTCCGCGCCGCTGTCGATATGGCGGCGCAGCACGTCCTCCAGCGGCAGGTTGATGACCAGATCGCTGTCCGACAGCAGCACGTAATCCTGCCGGATGCCCTTGAGGTAGTTCATGACGCCGGCCAGGGCCTCCACCTTGCCGCGGTACTGGCCGCCCGCGCCCCGCTTTTCGTTGTAGGCAAAGGCGGGCAGCAGCGTCAGGCCGCCGTGGTTGCGGCTGAGATCCCAGCTCTTGCCGGAGCCCAGATGATCCAGCATGGACTGGCACTTGCCGTGCATGATGACGCCCACGTCTGTGATACCGGCGTTGACCATGGCGGAGAGCACGAAGTCGATGACCCGATAGTCTCCGGCAAAGGGGATGGAGCCGTGGATGCGGTCGGCGATGAGCTCCCGCAGGTCCGTCCGCTTTTCATAGGAGAAGATGATCCCGTGCATACCTTTCATGGCCGTACCTCCTTGCCGTTGGCTCCCAGCATCATTTTCGGCTCCACCACGCCGCCGTCGGGGACGGCGGTGTGGGGTCCCAGCACGGCGATGCCCCAGCGGTCGAAGTCCACGCTGCCCGGGGTGCCGCCCACCACCGCGTTCTTCCCCACATGGCAGCCCTCGCCCACGATGGCATAGGACACCCTGGCTCCCGCCTCGATGACGGCGTTGGGCATCACCACGGAGTAGGACACCTGCGCCCCCTCCGCCACGGAGGAGCCGTAGCTCAGGACGGTGTTCTTCACCTCGCCCAGAATGGTGCAGCCCTTGGCCACGGCGCTGTTGCCGATGTCGCCCTCCGGCCCCACGAACGTGGGCGGGCAGTTGGGGGTGCGGCCGTAGATGGGCCACTTCTTGTCCAGCAGGTTCAGGCCCGAGCCCGGGGACAGCATATCCATGTTGGCGTCCCACAGGGAGTCCAGCGTGCCCACATCCTTCCAGTAGCCCTCGAAGCGGTAGGCCGCCATGGTCTCTCCCGCCGAGAGCATGGCAGGGATGATGTTCTTGCCGAAGTCGTTGTCGCTGTTGGGGTCCGCCTCATCGGCGGCGAGGTACGCCTTCAGCTTGCTCCAGGTGAAGATATAGATGCCCATGGACGCCAGATTGCTCTTGGGCTCCCTGGGCTTTTCGGCGAATTCGGTGATGCGGTCCTGCTCGTCCACGGACATGATGCCGAAGCGGCTGGCCTCCTCCCAGGGCACCTCCATGACAGAGATGGTGCAGGCAGCTCCGGCCTCCTTGTGGCGGCGGAGCATGTCGGAATAGTCCATCTTATAGATGTGGTCGCCGGACAGCACCAGCACGTACTCCGGATCGTACAGGTCCACAAAGCCGCGGTTCTGGTAGATGGCGTTGGCCGTGCCTTTATACCAGACGGCACCGGTGGCGGACTGGTAGGGCGGCAGGATGTGGACGCCGCCGGACATGCGGTCCAGCTCCCAGGGCTGGCCGCTGCCGATGTAGCTGTTCAGCTCCAGCGGGCGGTACTGGGTGAGCACGCCTACCGTGTCGATGCCGGAGTTGGTGCAGTTGGACAGAGGAAAGTCGATGATGCGGAACTTGCCGCCGAAGGGGACGGCGGGCTTGGCCATATTGCCGGTCAGGACGTAGAGTCTGCTTCCCTGTCCGCCGGCCAGCAGCATGGCCACACATTCTTTCTTCATGCTTGCGTACCTCCTGCTTCCTCTTTTTTCCGTTTCCGTTTGCCGTGGCCCCGCAGGATCACCGCGCCCAGCGGCGGGATGGTCAGAGCGATGGACTGCTCCCGCCCGTGGGACGGGACAGCCTCCACGGCGATGGGGCCGTCGGCGCAGACGCCGCTGCCGCCCCAGTGGATATCGTCCGTGTTGAAGATCTCCTCATAATACGCATGGTCCGGCACGCCGAAGCGGTAGTTTTCCCACGGCACCGGCGCGAAGTTCACCGCGCAGATCAGCTCGTGCCCCCTCCGGTCGCGGCGCAGGAACACCAGCACGTTGTTGTGATTATCGTCGGCCACCAGCCACTCGAAGCCCTCCCAGCTGCGGTCGTTCTCCCACAGGCTGCGGTTCCGGCGGTACAGCCGGTTCAGCTGGCGGATACACTCGTGGGTGCCGCGGCAGGCGGGGTCGTCCAGCAGATACCAGTCCAGCTGGCCCTGAAACGCCCACTCGTGCCACTGGCCCAGCTCCGTGCCCATGAACAGCAGCTTCTTTCCCGGGTGACACAGCATGTAGGCGTAGAATCCCCGCACGCCCGCCAGCTGCCGCCAGTCGTCGCCGGGCATCTTGCCCCGCAGGGAGCCTTTCATGTGTACTACCTCGTCGTGGGACAGGGGCAGCACGTAGTTCTCGGAAAAGGCGTAGATCATGGAGAAGGTCACGTCCTTGTGGTGGAACTGGCGGAAATAGGGGTCCATCTTCAGATAGTGGCACAGGTCGTTCATCCAGCCCATGTTCCACTTCAGGTTGAAGCCCAGTCCCCCCTGCTCCGGCGGGTACGTCACCAGCGGCCAGGCCGTGGACTCCTCCGCCACCATCAGGGCGCTGCCATCTACGGCAAAGGCCGTGCGGTTCAGCGCCCGCAGGAACTCGATGGCCTCCAGATTCTCCCGCCCGCCATGGCAGTTGGGACGCCACGCGCCGCCCTGCCGGTCGTAGTCCAGATACAGCATGGACGCCACCGCGTCCACCCGCAGGCCGTCGATGTGGTACTCCCGCAGCCAGTAGGCCGCGGAGGACAGCAGGAAGCTGCACACCTCGGGCTTGCCGAAGTCAAACACCCGCGTGCCCCATCCGGCGTGCTCCCATTTCAGGGGATCGCCATACTCGTACAGGCAGGTGCCGTCGAACTCGATGAGCCCGTGGCTGTCCTTGCAGAAGTGGGCGGGCACCCAGTCCAGAATGACGCCCAGCCCCGCCTGATGCAGGGCATCCACCAGCGCCATGAAGTCGTGAGGCGTTCCGTAGCGGCTGGTGGGAGCGAAGTAGCCGGTACACTGATACCCCCAGCTGTCGTCCAGCGGGTACTCCGTCACCGGCAGCAGCTCCACGAAGTTGTAGCCCATGCTCCTGACGTAGGCGGGAAGCTGGCGGGCCAGCTCACGGTAGCTGAGGCCGGTGCCGTCCTCATGGCGGCGCCAGGAGCCCAGATGCACCTCGTAGATCAGCAGCGGGCCGTTCACCGGCGGCTCCGCCGCGCACTTCTCCCGCCACGCCCCGTCGTGCCAGCCGTACTCCGACAGGTCGTACACCTTGCTGTCGGTGCCCGGGCGGGTCTGGGCGTGGAATGCAAAGGGGTCAGCCTTCCACACGGTGCGGCCATCCGCGCCGGTGACGACGTACTTATAGGCATCGTACACGGCGGCGTTCTCCGCCGTCAGGGACCACACGCCGTCCTCGTCGCGGTGCATGTCCGCGGGCTGCCAGCCGTTGAAGTCGCCGGCCAGCGCCACATGGCGGGCATGGGGCGCCCAGACGCGGAAGGTGTAGCCCTGCGGGGCGGGGTGTGCGCCCAGATATGTATACGCGCTGTCCCAGCTCCCGCCGCGGAAGCGCTCCATCTCCTTGGTCATGACCTCTCTCCTTTTCCCGCACCATATCACATCCGCCGCGCCGATGGCGGCGAAACAGGGCGGAGATGTCTCTCTGCTGTCTGCATTGTACCCTTTTTGTGTATCTCCGTCAATAAACACAGCCTGCCTTTTTGCGAAACCCGTTACCGGTAACCTCCGGAAAAGCGCGAAAGGGAGCGCAGTCCGCAGACTGCGTCTCCCCTGTGTATTATTCTTCCTCCGACTGGCGCTGCACGGCGGCGCCGCCCAGGCCGAAGTCGTCGGCTGCACTGGCGGTGTCGCGGCGCAGCATGGTCTCCATGACGCGGATGTCGCTGTCCACGTCCATGGCGTCGGTGCGGTACAGCTCATCCAGCTGGTGCTCGAAGCCCGCCACGATATTGTCCATGGTGGCCGCGATACGGCTCTTGGCCTGGGACAGATTCTCGCCGCTGACCCCCGCCTCCTCAAAGTCGGCGTAGTTCTCCAGCAGCTTCAGCGTGGTGGGCAGGTAGTAGTTCAGGAACGTACCGGCGGCATCCTTTTTGCCGGGATCGTCCTCGATGGCCTTGAAGATGCGGCCGGACACCCGCTCGATGCGGTCGATCTTGAGACTGAGCGTCTCATCGGCGATGCGGTCGTTAAGCTGGCGGATCTGGCGCAGGATACCGGTGTAGCCCTCCGCCGCCTCCGGCTGCACCTGAGACTGCTCCTGTTCCTCCTTCTGCTGGCGGGTCCTGTCAAAGTACGCGGTGGCGGCCGCCTGCGACCGGAACAGCATACCGCTGCCCATGTCGATGTACGCCTCATCGCCCCACAGGCCCTTCTCCAGCATGAGGTTCAGGTCCTTCTCTACGCGGCGGCGGGATACGTCCGCCGCACGGGCCAGATAGTCCAGCGGCACGGCAGGCTTCTGCCCTGCGGTGCGCAGGTATGTGGCGAACCGGCGCTGACGGCGCTTCATGACCCCGCTGCCCAGCAGCAGGGATACGCCGCCGGCCGTCATACCCAGCGGGTAGAACAGCTGCCGCGCAAAGTACCACCACTCGTTGTAGTGATAGGCGTAGGACAGGTTATCCCCCACGGCGGAGAACAGCGCCAGGCATCCCGCGATCCCCAGAATGGCGCCGATGATTTTCATGGTCCGGCCGCCCTTGTCGGTATAGTCCGGCGTCTGCGTCACCTGCTTCACAGCGGTGCGGGCCTTCTCCGCCTGGGCGGTCTGCCCCACCCGCTGGGACGTGCGCTGTCCGCTCTGCCCCGTTGCCCGGCGGGCATTTTTCTTTTTGTTGCCGCTCTCGCTGAGCTTGATGAGCAGCAGGATCAGGCCGATGGGCCACGCCACGGTAAACATGACGGCGATGAAGATCCACGCGCCGATGTCGTTGTCCTTCTTAGGCGGCTGGGGCCGCTCCGGCCGGAATCCGTTGTCGTTGTCGTATTCGTATGCCATCAGGACTTGAACCCCTTTCCCTGCAGCTTCCGCTTGTTGCCGTGTTCGTCTACGATATAGGTGTTGTCCAGCTCCCGCCGCAGGTTACCCATGATCGCGTCCAGATACTCCTGGCGCAGCACCTCCCGTTCCTTCTGTTCCTCCTCGGTGAGGCCCTCGGCCTTGGCCTTGCGGGCCAGCTCGTTGATGCGGTCGATCTTCTTCTGATCCATAACAGCTACTCCTTATACAAAGCGCCGGATGACCACCGGCAGGCGTCCCTTTTTCGTGGGGCCGCCCACACTGTCCAGCACGCATTTCCCCAATCCGCGGCAAGTGATGGTATCCCCCGCCGCCACCGGCTTATCCGGCTTCTGGCAGACGGTCCAGTTCACCTGCGCCGCACCCTTTTCCACGGCCTCCGCCGCCTTGCCGCGGCTGATGGAGAATCCCGCCGCCAGCACGTTGTCCAGCCGCAGGGAGGACACGGTGTCCCGCACCTCTCTGCACTGCTGGGCAGGGGGCGTCAGCTCCTCCAGCGGCAGCGGCGACGTCTTCAGCTTCACGCGGCCCGCCGACTCCCAATCCGTCAGCAGAAAGGCCGCCGTTTTCGGCTGGGCCAGCACCTGGCACCCGCCGTCTGTCATCAGTATATCGCCGATGGTGCCGCGGGTCAATCCCAAGCCCATAAGGCTGCCCAAAATATCCCGATGGGTCAGGCTGTCGCCGCCGTACCACGATGCCGCTACCGCCATCACAGCGTCCGGCTCCGGCTCCTCCGCCCAGTCCGGCAGGAAGAACAGCCGCTGCCGCTCCGCCCCGCCGTAGCCGCCGAAGAACACATAGCCGTCCTGCACGCCCAGCATGTGCAGCAGCCGCTGGGCCGACGCCTGTTCCTGGGGCGACAGGAAGTCCGTGGCCGCCGGCACATTTCGCAGGCGGCACTGCTCCCATTTGTCCCACACGCGGCTCAGAAGCATCCGTTCCTCGGCGTCTCTGGCCGCCTTATCCAGCAATTCACGCCTGTCCATAAGCGCCTCCCCCAAGATCCTGGGTATGGTACAGCTTGGCGTAGGCGCCGTTCAGCGCCAGCAGCTGCGCGTGGCTGCCCTCCTCGGCGATGCGGCCGTTCTGGATGACCAGGATGCGGTCCGCCGCGCGGATAGTGGACAGACGGTGGGCAATAATGAGGGTGGTGCGGCCCTGGGACAGCCGGTCGAAGGCCCCCTGTATCTTCGCCTCCGTCACGCTGTCCAGCGCCGAGGTGGCCTCGTCCAGAATGAGGATGGGCGGGTCCTTCAGGAAGATGCGGGCGATGGACACTCGCTGCTTCTGGCCGCCGGACAGCAGGGTGCCCCGCTCGCCCACGTAGGTGTCGAACCCATCGGGCATAGCCATGATGTCGTCGTAGATCTCCGCCCGCTTCGCTGCGGCCTCCACCTCCTCGTCGGAAGCTTCCGGCCGGCCGTAGCGGATGTTCTCGCGGATGGTATCGGCAAACAGGAACACGTCCTGCTGCACGATGCCGATGGCGCGGCGCAGGGAGCTTTGGGTCACATGCCGCACGTCCAGCCCGTCCACGCGGATGCTGCCCGCGTCCACGTCGTAAAAGCGGGGCAGCAGCTGGCACAGGGTGCTCTTGCCGCCGCCAGAGGGGCCCACCAGCGCCACCGTCTCCCCTGCGGGGACGGACAGAGACACATCGTGGAGCACCTCCGTCTCGCCGGTGTAGGTGAAGGACACGTGGTCCACGTCCACCTGCCCCCGCACGTCCTTGAGCTCCACGGCGTCAGGCGCGTCCTGAATAGACGGCTCCGTGCGCATCAGCTCCACGAAGCGATTCAGGCCCGCGAAGCCGTTGGAGAACATCTCGGCGAAGTTGGCCAGCTTTCGGATGGGGCTGACAAAGGACGTGACGTACAGGGAGAATGTGATAAGGTCCACATAGTCCATGCGCTCCTCCATGATGAGCCAGCCGCCCACCGCGATCACCGCCACCGGCAGGATGTTGGTGAAAAACTCCATGACGGCGGTGAAGAAGCCCATCTCCTTATGGAAGCCGCGCTTGGCGGTCTTGAACACCTCGTTGGCCTCGTCGAACCGCTCCTGCTGGGCGTCCTCGTTGGCGAAGGCCTTGGTGGTGCGGACGCCGGACAGGCCGGACTCGATGGCGGCATTGATGCTGCCGGTTTTCTGCTTGGCGGCGCGGGAGGCGGCGCTCATCTGCTTGCGGCGGCGCAGAGCCGCCAGCAGCAGCACCGGCAGCAATATCAGCAGCACCAGCGCCAGCTCCCACCGGATGCAGAACATTACGATCAGCGCGCCCACGATGGTCACCACAGAGATGAACAGGTCCTCGGGGCCGTGGTGCGCCAGCTCCGTCACCTCAAAGAGGTCGCTGGTCAGGCGGCTCATCAGCTGGCCGGTGCGGTTCCGGTCGTAGAAATCGAAGCCCAGCTCCTGCATGTGGTGATAGAGGTCCCGCCGGATATCGGCCTCCACGCGGATACCGAAGGTGTGGCCCCAGTAGGCCACCACGAAGTACAGCCCCGAGCGCACCGCGTAGGTCACTACCACCGCGGCCATGACGATGAAGAACACGCGAAACTGCTTTTCCGGCAGCCACGTATACATGGCGGTGCGGGACACCAGAGGAAACGCCAGGTCCACCAGCGCGATAAGGAACGCGCAGGTCATGTCCAGCGCAAACAGCCGCCGGTGCGGCTTGAAATAGGACAGGAAGATCCGCAGCAGACTGCGCTCCTGGAATTCTTTTGTGGTCATGGTTTTCCTCGCTTGTTTCAATTATATTTTGACGGATGATTATACCACATTTTTGCCGCTGTTGCAAGAGTTCGGCGCCGGGAGTCCTTGACGATCCCCGTCCCGCCCGTTATGGTGGACACGCAGTCCGTCGCCGCCGGGTAACGGGCCGGCGTTCGCCGGCGCACCGGGTGCGGTGATCGCGGGCATCGCGGCGTTCCGCGAGCCGGTGACGGCGGCGCGTCTCATCTTCGCGGGATTGCCCCCGGCGGGCATCATCGGCATGAGTCTTACGGCACAAAAAACAGCGGTGTGACGCGCGTCACACCGCTGTTTTTTATGCTTTGGGCAGGCTCCAGCGGAACGCCGCGGCGCAGATGCGCAGCGCCAGCGTCACACCGCAGCCGGTCATCATGGCCGCTCCCGCACCCAGAGGCCACAGCAGCAGACACACCGCCGCGCCGGCCAGCGACGCGCAGGCGTACACGTGCTTGGTGAAGATATAGGGCCGCTCCGCGCTGCACACATCCCGCAGTACGCCGCCGCCCACGCCGGTGAGCATCCCCATGAACAGCACCAGGAACCAGTTAGCCCCGTACCCCGCCTGGATAGCGATGGCGGCGCCGTGGGCGGAGAAGATGCCCAGGCCCAGCGAGTCCGCCAGCAGCAGCACTGTCTCCGCATATCTGTTGTGCAGCTCCGCTTTCCGGCGTCGCCACACGAAAAACACCAATATGGACACTGCGATGGCTACCAGCGCCTGCACGGGGTCCCGCAGGGCCGCAGGCGGCGTCAGCCCCAGCATCGTATCCCGCAGCATACCGCCGCCCACCGCCGTGGTCATGCCCAGCATGGCCACGCCGAACAGATCCATCTCCTTGCGGATACCCAGCGCCGCGCCGGAGATGGCGAAGGCCGCCGCGCCGATCAGCTCGAAATAAAATTGGAACGTCTCCATGTCATCTCTCCTTCCCGCCCGCCACTATACACCATCCGCCCCGCTGCGGCAAGAGGCGGGTCGTTTTGCCGTCCCTCCCCTGCATACACATGAAGCGCTTTGCCTCCATTCTGCATGCAGCCGTCCCCTTCCCGCAGGCATAGAAAAAGGGCAGGGATCGCGCCCTGCCCTTTTTCTTGGGATTATTTGGGATTTGGGAGAGAAAAAAGAAAGAAAAGTAGAGAAATAGCATATCTCTGTACATCGGACACCCCACGGCGGCGGTCTATCCTTTGTGATTTTTACTATACTGCAAAAATTCCTACTTGTAAAATTAAAATTATCCGCGTAAAATATAGTCAAATGCTGATATATTTTAGGAGTATTGCCATGACGAATCTGGACATCGAGACATTCTGGGCCGTGGTACAGCACGGCACCATGACCGCGGCGGCAGAGGCGCTGTATATCACCCAGCCCACACTGTCCATGCGTATCCGCGCCCTGGAGGAGCGGGTGGGCACGCCGCTTTTCATCCGCGGCAAGGGCCAGCGCCGTATCCGGCTCACCGCCGCAGGCCAGAAGTTCCTGACGCTGGCGCGCCGGTGGCAGCGTCTGCTGTCAGAGACGGAGGCGCTTGCGGAGCTGGAGCAGCGCACCTACCTCCGCATCGCCGCCACCTACACCACCAACCAGTACATCCTGCCGGCGGTGTACCAGAAGTTTCTGGCCATGCATCTGCCGGTATCCCTGTGGATACACACTCTGCGGGACGTGGACTCGGCCCAGGCTCTTCTGAACCACGAGCTGGACTTCGCCCTCATCGACAGCAACACCGTGTTCAACAGCCAGCTGGAGGTACGGCCCATCTGTCGGGAGCGGTTTCTGCTGCTGTCCGCGCCGGACAGCGATTACCCCGCAGAGGTGGACCCCTCCGCGCTGGACCCCGCCAATGAGATCCTGGTCACATGGGATCCCGAGTTCATCCGCTGGCACGACAGCGCCTTCGGCCCCGGTGCGCGCCCCCTGCTGTACGCCGACACTTTGCAGGCGGCGGACTTCTTCCCCCGCACGGAGGGGCGGTGGGTGGCGGCCCCCGCCATCGCCGCCGCGTCGCTGGACCGGACGCAGGCCCGGGTCAGCCGCCTCACCCAGGCGCCGCCGGATCGGGTGAACTATCTGGTGACGCGGCAGGGCGAGGAGCTGTCGGAGCACGCGCTCATCTTTCTGGACGGTCTGCGGAAGCACCTGCTGGGCCGCGACAATGTGCAGGTTTATTTGTAAAAAACCGGCGAAAGCGGGTTGACATCCCCTGCTTTTTGGCATAGGATAGGTGCATATAACAAAATCTGTCCGGTAGGTAAGGCTACCGCGAGGGATATGGGCTGCTGCCGCGAAATGGTGGAGACACCATAAGATGGTTTGAGCAGGTACTATCGAAACCAAGGTAGTATCTAACGCAGCTTCACCGCCCCGCGATGCTAAAGCTTGTTACGGTACGCAGGCCGCCATTTTTGCGGCCACATTATGGTACGCAGCAGGCATTTCCGCCGGCTGCGTGTTATTTTTTCCGGAAAGGAGGGACAGGCCGTGATCGACTATCAGGAGGAGCTGGACCGCTATTTAGAGCAGATCGGCGAACTGGCGCACAACAAGGAATACGCCAGACTGCGGGACCTGTTCCTGCCCATGGAGCCTGCCGACATCGCCCTGCTGCTGGAGGAATCCGGCCCTGAGCTGATGCCCCTGCTGTACCGTCTGCTGCCTAAGGAGACGGCGGCGGAGGTGTTCGTGGAGCTGGAGCCGGAAAGTCAGGAAATGCTCATCAACGGCTTTTCCAACACCGAGCTGAAGGAAGTGCTGGACGAGCTGTATCTGGACGATGCCGTGGACATCGTGGAGGAGATGCCCGCCAGCGTGGTCATCCGCATTCTGGATAAGGCCACGCCGGAGATGCGCAAATCTATCAACGAGATCCTGAAATATCCCGAGGATTCCGCCGGCTCCATCATGAACATGGAGTTCCTGTCCCTGAAGAAGGATATGACGGTGGAGGATGCCTTCAAGCGCATCCGCCGCATCGGCGGCGAGCTGGAGACCATCAACATCCTGTACGTCACCGACCCCACCCGCCGTCTGCTGGGTGTGCTGTCCGTCCGTGACCTGCTGCTGGCCAACGAGGACGACATCATTGAGGACATCATGGACCCCGACGTAGTCTGGGCCCGCACCATGGACGACAAGGAGGATGTGGCCCAGGCCCTGAACAAATACAACTTTCTGGCCCTGCCCATCGTGGACATGGAGAACCGTCTGGTGGGTATCGTCACCGTGGACGACGCTATGGACGTCATCGAGGAGGAGACCACGGAGGACTTCGAGAAGATGGCCGCCATGCTGCCGTCGGACAAGCC
>ERZ827104.2803-NODE-2803-length-12942-cov-22.103826_pt1 | contig 12942 bp, 10 predicted proteins | sample MGYA00519781_ERZ827104 | MGnify/ENA primary metagenome ERZ827104 (study PRJEB31778, sample SAMEA3449257) | human gut metagenome | biome: human gut; feature: human-associated habitat; material: faeces | place: United Kingdom | collected 2010/2012 ... | reverse complement strand
CGTGGGTTTCCAAACCCACGTTCAAGGTTCCACAAGTTTCAGTTTTGTTCAATTTTCAAGGTCCTGCTGTGCTGTCGCGTCTCCGTGACAGCTTGTATATTATATATCAGAAACGCTTGATTGTCAAGGGGTTTTCTGAAAGTTTTTTGAAGAATTTCTTCTTCAAAAAACATATACAGGCTGTTATGAAGCGCTTTTCGCGGCGTGTCCGCCGCGAGACAGCTTGATTATTATAGCAAGGAGTATGACTCTTGTCAACAGTTTTTTCGGATTTTTTGACAAATTTTGAGAGCGATTTTTGGGCAGGGTGTATATTGGGGTGGTGGGTGGTGATAGGTACAAGGGGTTGTGATGGGAAGGTGGGGCGGGCGGCATGTATGCCGCCCCTACATGGGCGACCTGGCGGGAGTAAGGGGCAATAAAGGCAATGTGCGGCGGAGGGTCAAGCCCCCTCCCTACAATATGGAAGATTAAATTGCAGTAACGGCAAGGTGGAGGGCCGGGCATGCCCGGCCCCTACAGGGGGACGGAAGGTAAGGTTGGCGATAGTGGCAGGGGGCGCGGGCGGCATGTATGCCGCCCCTACATGGGCGACCTGGCGGGAGTAAGGGGCAATAAAGGCAATGTGCAGCGGAGGGGCAAGCCCCCCTCCCTACAATAATGGAAGATTAAATTGCAGTAACGGCAAGGTGGAGGGCCGGGCATGCCCGGCCCCTACCGGGTGGTAAATGGATGCGTTTACGCTATATGTTTCAACATTGTTCGGCTGACGTTGTGGAAAAGTCTTGCAATTTGTACCTTATTATAATAGTATAAAGACAATATGTTTGAAATGAGGTTTTCCCATGATCCTGGCATTGAATATTGGCAACTCCAACATTACGTTCGGCGGGTATACGCCGGACGGCAAGCTGGTGTTTTCGTCGCGGCTGTTTGCGGACACCGCACTGAGCAGCGATGAGCTGTTATATAAAATCGTAAATATGCTGGCCCTGTATGGGGCGGAGCCGCAGCAGATCACAGCGGTCATCTTTTCCAGCGTGGTGCCGGCGCTGACGCCGCGCCTGCGCGAGGCCCTGCGCAAGATGTGCGAGTGCCAGATCATGGAGGTCGGCCCCGGGCTGAAAAGCGGGGTGCGTATCCGCATGGATAACCCGGCCCAGCTGGGCGGCGAGCTGCTGTGCGCCATCGTGGGTGCGCTGCAGCACTGCACGCCACCTTGTGTGGTGGCGAACTTTGACACCGCCACCACGCTGCTGGCCGTGGATACCACCGGTGCGCTGGTGGGCGGCGCGATTTTGCCCGGGCCGCAGTGCTCACTGGGGGCGCTGATCCGCAACACGGCGCAGCTGCCCCAGGTGGAGCTGGAGGCCCGCCCCCGCAAGCTGCTGGGAACCAACACGGCGGACTGCCTGCACAGCGGCATCGTGTACGGCACGGCGGCCATGCTGGACGGCATGGTGGCGCAGATACGCGGTATGCTGGGGGCCAGCGAGGCCCCGGTCGTGGCGACAGGCACGCTGCCGGACAGTGTGCGTGCGGCCTGCACGACCGAAATACACTACCGTGAGACGCTGATTCTGGAAGGTTTGTATGTGATTTGGAAGAAGAATGCGCGGAAGTGAGTTATAAGGCTAAGGCTGGCGGAGCAGAGCCCCGCCCCTACGGTTCGCTAAAAGGGTAAGCTGCAATCATGATAAGGCTGAGGGCCGGGCATACCCGGCCCCTACTTTATTTTTATAAATGGGTATGTTATAATGCACTATGTATATTTCTGTACAAATTCATAGAGAAAGGTCATTTATCATCACCCATGCAACATTTTAAACAAATCAACTGGAAGAAATTTTTCTTACAGGGGGTACTTCCCTGCCTGCTGGCTGTGGCGGTCGGGTTTATCTCCCGCTATCAGCTGGAATTATCCGACGGCGTCACGCCCAGCTTTCTGGAATTGCAGTGGCCGTTCTACGCGCCGCTGAACGCCCTGACGGCCTTCTGCCTGACGCTGATCCTGTTTGCCGTGCTGGGCAAGTGGAGCCACGCCACCGGCATTTCCGGCGCAGTGTTCACCGTTATCGCGCTCATCAACTACTATACCCGCGACCTGCACGGTTCAGCGCTGATGCCCCAGGACATCTTAAACCTGGGCACCGCCGCTGAGGTCATGGGCAGCTACACCCTCAAGATCACGCAGGATGTCGTAAAAATCGCCCTGCTCTACCTGCCGATTCTGGCAATCGTCTTTGTGCAGGCGCAGCTGGTCAAGGGCGCCCCCAAGCACGCCAGCTGGAAGATGCGCGGCGTGCGCGTGGCGGGCAGTGCGCTGGGCGTGTTCCTCGTCATGTTCTTCGGCTACTTCGGACCTGTGACCATCAAGCCCAAGACCACCTACGGCTGGGCGTGGCAGAACACCTACTACACCTACGGCTACCTGGCCGGAACCATCGAGGCCACGAGCCTGATGTCCGACCCCATCATCGAACCAGAAAACTACACTGACACTGCCGTGCAGACCGCCGCACAGAAAGCCGGTGACTACGTGGCCCCCGCCAGCCCCGAGAGCGCCGAGGACTACCCCGACGTCGTGCTGATCCTTTCCGAGAGCTTCTATGACTTTGACCTTGTGACCGACCTGAAGGCCGACACCGACATTATGCCGGTCACGAAAAACCTGCCCAACTCGGTCTACGGCCACACGATCAGCCCCCACGTGGGCGGCGGCACCAACTCGACCGAGTATGAGATGCTGACCTCCAACTCGCTGATCCTGATGCCCAGCATCACGCCGTTCAACTGGCTGAACCTGTACAACGCCAACAGCGTTGTCAGCTACCTGAAGGGGCTGGGCTACTCCACGATGGCCGCCCACCCCTACACCAACTCCAACTACCGCCGCGATTCTGCCTGGCTGGCGCTGGGCTTTGACGAGACGCACTTCCAGGACGACTTCACGAGCCAGGAATACTATGGCAGCCGCCCCTACCAGACGGACTCCGCCACCTACCGGGATTGGGAGAAGATGTACGAGGCCATGCCCGAGGACAAGCCCCGGTTCAGCTTCTTAGTCTCCATCCAGAGCCACGGCGACTACGATATGAACGATGCTTCGCTGGATATTGTCCACGCGGGCACCGACTACGGCGAGTACGACGAGCTGATGGACGAGTACCTGAGCTGCATCAAGATGACCGACGCCGCCGTGCAGGAGCTGTGCGACTATTTCACCGAGCAGTACGAAAAGACCGGCCGCAAGGTCATTGTTGCTATGGCCGGCGACCACGCGCCCAGCTTTGTCAAGCATGTGGCTGACGCGAGCTTTGCCGCCACCGACAACGATTTGCAGATTTTGGAGCGCAGCACGCCGTTCTTCATCTGGGCGAACTACCCGCTGGAGCACACGGCCGCCGCCACCAGCACCACCGACCCGCTGAACCGCATGGACATGGTGATGCTGACCCCCACCCTGTTGCAGCAGGCCGGGCTGCCGCTGAGCGATTATTATAAGTATCTGCTGGAAATGAAGCACAACACGCCGGTCGTGACCGCCGCCAACGACTACATGAAGGTGGACGGCACCACAGCCGAGTACGGCACAGACCCCGCGCTGGACGAGTGGGCCAAGGGCTACCTGGCGCTGGAGTACAACAACATTGGTGCGCACGCCAAGCGTGACCAGAGCATTTTTACCCCCGCAGAATAACTGGGAGGAATCCGTATGACAGGTCTTAGACGAACCCTGCGCGACCGCCGCGGCTTTACGCTGGTGGAGTTGGTGGTGGTGCTGGTGATTTTGGGCATAACGGCGAGCTTTGCCGTGCCCGCGCTGACCGGGTACATTGACACCAGCAAGGAGGAAAAGGCCGTCAGCGAGGCGCAGGCGTGCGTGATGGCGGCGACCCGGTTGGGTGCGGCCCAGTATGCCAAAGTGCAGCAGCACAATGTAAATGTATCGCTCAACAGCGGCGCAGGCGCGGCAAAGGATGACAGCCTGGACAGATGGGCACCTGTGGACGGGCAGTCGGCACCCGAAATCACCGGCGGTGACGTGGCCCTGACCGAAGGCAGCGGCCAATATTTGCTGCACGTAACGGACGCACCGGCAGGCAGCTTTCCCGGGGATGTTTCGGCCTTTACAACGGCGGCCGAGGTGGACGGCAGCGTCAAAACGCTGACCTTCAACAGCAACGGCCAGCTGCTCTACCTGGTCTACACCAGCACCGACGGCATCCAGGTCGTCTACACGAACAGCGGCAGCAAGGCCAGTGTGAAGAACGATGATGATTTTGTAGCCGTTCCGACGCCGAAAGCGACGGATGCTCCCACAGGCCAGCCAGACGAAGAAAAATCCTATACAGGAACCGACAAAGAAAATAGTGTCCACAAAAATTAGCACCAGGTCGGCAAAAACAAGTACACCATAGAATAACTCTGTTTAACGCCACACCGCCCCTTGCATGGCAGCCATGCAAGGGGCGGTGTTTATTTTTCTTGTTTTCCAGGGTACGGTTCAGCCTGCGGCAAACGCACCCCTCATCCGGCCCTTTGGGCCACCTTCCCCCCTAAAAGGGGAAGGCTTTCTACTCAAACTCTTTCCAGTAAATTTCTGCGCTTCTGGTCATCTCCTGGGAAAAGTCGCTGGCGTATTTGCGGTTGCAAAAGGCGGTGACGGCTTTATCAAAGTCGTAGTCGGGCTGGCCGTTGGCGGCGGCGCGGGCGGTGAAGTCGGCGCGCAGCTCGTCGGGGGTGCGGTCGCGGTAGGTGTTCTCGCAGACGACGGCAGCCTCGGCAAAGCGGGCGGGCTTGGGGCGGCGCTGCTGCTGTTCGGTCGGGCGGCCAAACACCAGCATACAGGCGGGCACCACAAAATCCGGCAGGTGCAGCGCGTCCCGCATGGCCTCGACGTTCTCGATGACGTCGCCAATGTAGCAGCTGCCGATGCCCATAGATTCCGCGGCGACGACGGCGTTCTGCGCGGCGATGCAGGTGTCGGCCATAGCCAGCATCAAATCGCCCGCGCCGGGCTTGCGCACGTCCTTGATGCCTGCCGCATGGTAGGCGTTCAGCCAGCGGCGGCAGTCGGCCAGGAACACCAGTACCAACGGCGCTTTGGCGATGAACGGCTGGTGGTCGCACAGGTCCGCCAGCGTGGCTTTCAGCGCCGGGTCGGTGATATCCAGAATCGTGTACAGCTGCTGGTTGCCCGCCGTGGGTGCCTGGAACGCTGCGTGTAAAATGGCCCCGCGCTCGTCGGCGGTGATGGGGTCGCCGGTGAACACCCGGACGCTTTTGCGGGCGGTGAGGGCGGATAAAATCGTATTTTGGGTCATAGAAAATCTCCTTTTTTATAAACCAGCAGGGGCAAGGCATACCTTGCCCCCAACCTTGCCTTTACGCTGTGCTTACGGCAAAGTTGAGGGCCGGGCATACCCGGCCCCTACAATCTCTGCTTATTTTTTCTTCTTCACAAACTTCGCCAGCAGCGTATCCAGCATACTCAGCACCTCGCGGATGTTCATGACGCAGACCACCGCGGTGATGCCTACCACCGGCAGGGCCCAGCGCTCCAGGTTCATCATGCACCAGATCTCGCCCAGCACCAGCGCCAGGTTCAGCACCAGCCATGCGGGGTGGAAGTCTATTTCCAGCAGCCCGCGTGTGGAGTAGGCGCGCAGCAGGAACACCAGCATCAGGCTCAGGAAGCTGGCCAGGGTGACGCCCCACGGCCCCCAATGCAGAATGAACAAGTAGTTCAGAATCAGGTTCAGCACCGCGCCCGCCAGCATCGTGAACAGCGACCCGGTCGACCGCTTATACACGACGTAGATGCTGTTCAAAAACTGGTTCAGGCAGGTCAGCATCGAGCAGAGCGTCAGGAACGGCACGAACGTCCAGGCGTCGAAATATTCGGCCTTGAACACCCGCATGAGCACCTGGCACAGCATGATGATACCCGCCACGCAGCAGAACAAAACGCTGGCATACACGCGGAAAATTTTGGAGAAAAACGCCTCGCGGTCGGTCTCCTCGGTCACGGCGGAGAGCTGCCATGCCTCGTAGAAGATGCTGCCCAGGATCGTGATGATCTGCGGCAGGAAGTACCCCGCCGACAGCAGGCCGACCCAGTGGTTGCCGCTGCGGCCGCCATAGTTCTCGCACATGCCCTGCACAAAGAACATATCGCTGGCGTTGATGATCCAAAAGCTGATGGACGCCGGGATCATCGGCAGGCAGTAGCGCAGCATATCCTTCCACAGCGCCATGTTGAACGCTTTGGGTTTGAAGTACCGCCAGCATCCGCCCGCGATGAACACAAACACCATGGATGTCAAATCAGCCAGCGCGTTTGCCAGCAAAAAGCCGGTCGCGCCCATTTTAAACACGCTGAGGAACAAGAGATAATACAGCAGCAGGCTCAGCGTCGTCAGCACGCCGTCTATCGCCACCAGCCGGTTCAGCATCCGCGCGCGGATGAACTGGGTACACAGCGTGCGCAGGCAGCTTGCCAGCACGCAAAGGTACAAGAAGCCCAGATATTCCGCCGCATTGGGTATCAGCCGCACCAGCGGCATGGCCAGCAGCAGCACCACAAAGCCCAGGCTGATCGTAGCCGCGCCGTTGACGAACACGCTGGATTTGTCGGTTTCCTTATCCAGGCCAAACCGGATGACCGCGTAGGCCACGCCCAGGCTGACCACCGGGATGAGCAGGTTGGTGGCCTGCTGCAAAAGGCTCGACACGCCCATGACGTCCGGCGAGTCCAGCGCGTAGCTCAAGTAAGGCCGGATGAAGAAGCTGAGCAGCTTGGAGCTGAAGTTGGAGATGGCAAACAACAGCGTATTGCTGACAAGCGTCGTGTATTTTTTCTGTGGAGATGGCAAGATAGGACCTCCCTTTTGGATGTTATTGGATTGTAGGGGCGCGGCATCCCCGCCGCCGAGCTTTGGCTTCCCCCTGGGGGGAAGCTGCCGCCTGCAGGCGGCTGATGAGGGGCAGGTCTGCCGCTGTTGCCCCTTTCCCGGGCGGGCATCCATAAACACGCCCCTCATCCGGCCTTACGGCCACCTTTCCCCCAGGGGGAAGGCTTTCCCGGCCGTCACCGGATTTTCAACAACTTTTCCCTCTGTTTATAATCCGGCATGACCCTTGCTACGGCCGCCCAAAACGCCGGGCTGTGATCCGGGTGGGCAAAATGGCAAAACTCATGCACGACCACATATTCCTGTGCCGCCAGCGGCATCACACAGAGCCGCCGCGCAAAGGCCAGCGTGCCGGTGCGCAGGCTGCACGACCCCCAGCGGGTGGTCATGTCCCGCACGGCGATTTTGGGCATACGTCTGCCCGGGCAGCTGGCCGCGAACTGCGGATAGTATACCCGGCAAAGCGCCTGCATATGGGCCAGTGCGTCTGCCTTTGCGGGCAGTTCGGGGCGCTCGGCCTCCTCGCGCTCGCGCCGGACAGCGGCCCGGGCCTGTGCGCTGCGCACCCAATCGGCCCGTGCGGCCACAAAGGCATCCACATAGCTTACCGGCACCCGCACCGCCGCACTGGCCGCCACGGAACCATCGGCCCGCACGCGCAGGTTGATATTGCGCACCCGCCGCCGCGTCAGTGTGTAGGCAATGCCCCCCGCCGTGCGTTGCTGCACCTTTTGTGCCGCCAAACTGCCGCCCCCTTTTTATAAAGAATATATGCAATATTGTACACGCATTTGCCCAAAAGTGCAAGCAAAAAGGCGGACACGCCGCCCGCCTGAAATTTTTTCGCATTTGTCTTAACTTTTCGCCGCCGTGCCCCTATATAGAGAGTGAACCTACTGATAAGCTGCAAACAGAAAGGACGTATTTGCTATGAAATCTACTCATCAGACGTTACTTGCACTCTCCGTTTCCTGCGTGCTGGCGGCCAGTCTGTCAGGCTGCGGCGTCCAGATCACCGGCGTAGCGCTGGACCTGCCGGACAGCCTGGAAAAAGGCGCAGTCATCACCGCCGAACCCGAATACACTTTTGACGGTGCCACGCCCGAGAGCGCCGCCCTTGCCAAAAAGCTGGACGCGCTGGGCATGGGCTATGTGTCCAGCGACCCCACTGTCGTAATGGTAGACGACTTCGGCAACCTTGCCGCGCTCAAGGCGGGCACGGCCGAGGTAGCGCTGTCCAGCCAGGACGGCACCCTCACTGCCAGCAAGACGATTGAGGTCGTTGTCACGCCGACGGACATTACCACCACGGACACGCTGACCCTGACCACTGGTGAAGCCGCCGCGCTGGAAACCGCCGTGGCCCCGGAGGACGCGACCCATGTTGCCATTACTTACACTTCTTCCGACGATGCCATTGCCACGGTCAGCGACGCGGGCGAGGTCACAGCCGTGGCGGCGGGCGAAGCGGATATCACCGCCGCTGTGGACGGCACGGAGCTTGCGGCTGTCTGCCAGGTCACGGTTCTGCCTGCGATTGAAAGCGTCGAATTGAGCGACACCGCGCTGACCCTGCAGCCCGAGGAAACGGCGCAGCTTACCTATACCGTAGCCCCCGAAGAAGCCCTTGCCGACAATGTTACTTATACCAGCAGTGACGAAGCCGTTGCCACGGTGGACGCGGAGGGCAATGTCACCGCTATTGCTGACGGTACGGCCACTATTACAGTTGATGTAAACGGTGTGACGGCTGAATGTGAAGTCACGGTCGCCACCAAGGCCGCCAGCACAGTGGGCAACAGCAATAGCGGTTCTTCTACCACTTCTAGCGGTCAGGCACAAAATTCTAGTGCCGCGGCTTCTTCCAGTTTTGAATATGGCGCAATTCCGTTTAGTAATGCGAACGATGGAACGTGGTGGTACATCGACCAAGCCGATTCCCCCTATTGGGCTGTACTCAACAATATCAATGCCATGCGCGCGGCTGGTGGTCTTTCTGCTTTGTCCGCCAGTAGCAGTCTTGACAGCATTGCTTATAGTAGATGTGACTACCAGTTAAAAAATAATACGTTGTCCCACGATGGAGCGCAGACCCCCGAAATTCTCGCTCAAAGTCAAAAGAGTGCATCCGAAGTTTGTAGCGGTTGGCAAAACAGCCCCAGCCATTACGCCGTTATTATGAACCCCAATTTTACGCAAATTGGTATCTGCTGTTATTTTGAGATTGGCGGTAAGACCATTTGGTGCTGCACGTTTGGGTAAGAGGAATATCCTGATTTTAAATCTAGTATAACTATACCGCAAGTAATTTCAAAAATTCACTATATATCATCATATTTTTAGCAGAGTAAAAATAAAAAGCACCAAAATCTAACAAAACGCTAAATTCTGGTGCTTTTTGGTGACCCTCCCGTCCATCTCCCGCGCCCTAAAAACAGCCCGCAGGGCTGTTTTTGCCCTGCGGGACGCGGACGCAGGGCCCGGGCTTTTCGATTCCCGTATGGGTCACCATTTACGCCCGACACCTGTTGAAAAGTAAATATAAAGAAAAAAGCACTACCTCAAATGAAGTAGTGCTTTTTGGTGACCCGTACGGGAATCGAACCCATGTTACAGCCGTGAAAGGGCCGTGTCTTAACCGCTTGACCAACGGGCCATATAATACAAGATTTCGCTAAAACAGCAAGCAACTTATCGGCTACTATTGCAACCGACCCCCAAGTATTTTAGCGAAACCTTGTATCATGTGGTAGCGGTAACTGGATTTGAACCGGTGACACTTCGGGTATGAACCGAATGCTCTAGCCAACTGAGCTATACCGCCACATTTGTGAGCTGCGCTCTCGAGAACGCTATATTATTATAGCCGACAGTGCCCTCTATGTCAAGTAGTTTTCCCCGAAAAAATTCAAAAAATACAAAAAAAATCCCGCATTGCGGGTGCAATGCGGGAAAAACTCTAAAGGCTCCCCCAAAAGGGGAAGGCTCTTTCAAAATTACTTCTTGTTGGGCACCAACACGGCCTTGCCGCCCATGTAGGGGCGCAGGACCTCGGGGATGGTGACGGTGCCGTCGGCCTGCAGGTGGTTCTCCAGGAAGGCGATCAGCATACGCGGCGGGGCCACGCAGGTGTTGTTCAGCGTGTGGGCCAGCTGGGTCTTGCCATTCTCATCCTTAAAGCGGATGCGCAGGCGGCGGGCCTGGGCGTCGCCCAGGTTGGAGCAGGAGCAGACCTCAAAGTACTTCTGCTGGCGCGGGCTCCAAGCCTCGATATCGCAGCTCTTGACCTTCAGATCGGCCAGATCGCCGGAGCAGCACTCCAGCTGGCGGACAGGGATCTCCATGGAGCGGAACAGCTCGACGGAGTTCTTCCACAGCTTATCGTACCAATCCATGCTGTCCTCGGGCTTGCAGACGACGATCATCTCCTGCTTCTCGAACTGGTGGATGCGGTAGATGCCGCGCTCCTCGATGCCGTGGGCGCCCTTCTCCTTGCGGAAGCAGGGGCTGTAGCTGGTCAGGGTCAGGGGCAGCTTGGCGCCGTCCAGCGTCTGGTCGATGAAGCGGCCGATCATCGTGTGCTCGGACGTGCCGATCAGGTACAGATCCTCGCCCTCAATTTTGTACATCATAGCGTCCATTTCAGGGAAGGACATAACACCCTTGACCACATCGCCGTGCATCATGAACGGGGGGATGACATAGGTAAAGCCCTTGTCGATCATGAAATCGCGGGCGTAGGCCAGCACAGCCTCATGCAGGCGGGCAATGTCGCCCAGCAGGTAATAGAAGCCGTTGCCGGAGACGCGGCCGGCGGCGTCGAGGTCGATTCCGTCGAAGCTCTCCATAATGTCAACATGGTACGGGATGGGATAGTCAGGCACGACCGGCTCGCCGAAGCGCTGGACCTCGACGTTATGGCTGTCGTCGGGGCCGATGGGCACGCTGGGGTCGATCATCTGGGGGATCGTGTACATGATCTCCTGAATCTTGGCCTGCAGCTCGGTCTCCTTGGCTTCCAGCTCCTTCAGGCGGTCAGCCTGGGCGGTGACCTGCTTCTTGATTTCCTCGGCCTCGGCGGCCTTGCTGGGGTCCTTCTTGGCCTGGCCCATCAGTGCGCCGATCTGCTTGGACAGCTTGTTGCGGTTTGCGCGCAGGTCGCTGGCCTCGCCGATGGCGGCGCGGTACTCGGCGTCAAGCTTGATGACCTCATCGACGAGGGGCAGCTTGGCGTCCTGGAACTTTTTCTTGATGTTTTCCTTGACAGCGTCCGGGTTTTCACGGACAAAACGAATGTCTAACATAGTGGTACTCCTCTATTAAAATTTCAATAATAGATAATCCTCAAGGCTTCCCCCTCAGGGGGAGGCCTTTTTATTGGCTGCTCACCCTTCCGGGTCATACATTCCCAGCAGGCTCACGAACTTTTGCAGCATATCGTCGCTGTAAAAGTCGATTTTCAGCGAGCCTTTTCCGTCCTTGTATTCCACGTGGACCTCGCTGCCGGTCACCTCTTTCAGGGCGGCTTCGACCTCGACGGCACGCTTCGGGCGGGTGAAGTTATCCTTTTCCTTCGGCGGCTTGGCGGGCTTGGCCAGCTTTTTGCACAGGGCCTCGGTCTGGCGCACATTCAAATTCTGTGCGACGACCTCGGCGGCGGCCTGCTGCATCAGCTCGGCGCTGGGCAGGCCCAGCAGCACCTTTGCGTGGCCGAAGCTCAGCTTGCCCGCGCTGACCATGCGGCGCACATCCTCGGGAAGGGCCAGCAGGCGCAGGCTGTTGGTGACGGCGCTGCGGCTTTTGCCCAGCTTTTTGGCGGCGCTCTCCTGGGTCAGGCCGTACTTGTCGATGAGCTGTCGGCAGCCCTCGGCCACCTCGATGGGGTCCAGGTCTTCGCGCTGCAGGTTTTCGATCAGTGCCAGCGCGGCGGCCTGCTCGTCGGTCACATCCTTGATGATGACCGGGACCTCGTCCAGGCCCGCCAGCCGGGCGGCACGCCAGCGGCGCTCGCCCGCAATGATGATGTACCCGGTGCCCACCTTTTTAGGCCGCACCGCGATGGGCTGCAGCAGGCCGTTTTCGGTGATGCTGTCGGCCAGCTGATTCAGCGCATCCTCGTCAAAGCGTTTGCGGGGCTGTTCGGGGTCCGGCTCGATTTCCCGCAGCGGCAGGGTCGAGCTGGACGGCTCATCGCTGATATCGGGCAGTTCGGCAAACAGGCTGTCCAGCCCTTTGCCAAGCCCGCCCAACTTTTTTTTTGCCATGGGCGTCCCTCCTTACCGTTCGTTGTTGGCTAAAAATTCCCGCGCCAGTTCCATGTAGGCGTCACAGCCCTTGCCGTTCGGCTCATAGAAATTGATGGGCATACCAAAGCTGGGTGCCTCGCTCAGGCGCACGGTGCGGGGGATGACGGCGCGGTAGACCTTGTCGCCAAAGTACTTTTTGACCTGCGCGACGACCTGCATCGTCAGGTTCAGCCGCCCGGAATACATCGTGAAGAGCACGCCCTCGATGTCCAGGTAGCGGTTGTACTTTTTGCGCACGGTCTTTAAGGTCGTCATCAGCTCGCTCAATCCTTCCAGCGCGAAGAACTCGCACTGCATCGGGATGATGACCGTGTCCGCCGCGCAGAGGGCATTGACGGTCAGCAGGTCGAGCGACGGTGCGCAGTCGATGAAGATGTAGTCGTAGAGCGGCACGACAGGTGCTAAGACGGTGCGCAGGCGCATCTCACGCCGGGGCACCGAGACAAGCTCGATGGGAGCACCCGCCAGCTGTGTGTTGGAGGGTAAAAGGTCCGCGTTGTACTCGGTTTTCACGATGGCCCCGCGGACGTCCTCGTCGTCGATCAGGCAGGTGTAGGTGTCGGCCTCGACCTTGTTTTTGGATATTCCGTACCCGGAGGTGGTGTTGCCCTGGGGGTCCAGATCCACGATCAGGACCTTCTTGCCCAGCGCCGCCACACAGGCACTCAGGTTGACGGCGGTGGTGGTTTTGCCAACGCCGCCCTTCTGGTTTGCTATTG
>ERZ827104.2802-NODE-2802-length-12948-cov-3.164120_pt1 | contig 12948 bp, 7 predicted proteins | sample MGYA00519781_ERZ827104 | MGnify/ENA primary metagenome ERZ827104 (study PRJEB31778, sample SAMEA3449257) | human gut metagenome | biome: human gut; feature: human-associated habitat; material: faeces | place: United Kingdom | collected 2010/2012 ... | reverse complement strand
TTAGCTTCAATCTCTTCGATTGTAGGTATGGTTCCCTCTAACTTCTCCGGATAGAATTTCTCGAGTTCATATTCAGAGATGCTAATCGGTTGGCTGCTGGACTCCAGTGCATACTGTGCTTCAATTTTGTCCTTTGATTTACAAATGAGCAAACCAATAGTCTTATTATCTCCAGGGTTACGTAGTAAATGATCGACTGCAACCATATACGAACCAAGCTGACCTATATGTGACGGTTCAAACTTGGTTGTTTTAACTTCAACAACTACATAGCAGCGCAATCTGACATTATAAAACAGCATATCCATGAACTGCTCTGTCTGACCTACTTCGAGACGGTACTCTCTCCCCATATAAGCGAAACCTGTACCAAGTTCAAGCAGAAATTTTTCAATGTTTGTGATAAGCGCATCTTTCAATACCCGCTCATTATAAGGTTCACACAGTTGAGTGAACCCAAAGCAATAAGGATCTCGTGTTATTTCTTGTGCTAAATCACTTTCTTGTGATGGTAATGTCTTGATAAAGTTCGTCTCTCCTTTCCCTTGACGGTCAAACAAGGCTGTGCCGTACATGTTCATCAATACAGACCGGCTCCACCCGTGTTTTACAGTTTCACGTACATAAAACAAAGCCTCAGAGGGGTTGTTAGAACATTTATCAATCAAATACATGTGATGTCCCCAAGGTACTGAGAATATCAGGTTTTGTATTTGTTCAGCAAGTTGCTGAGTAATTATTATCCCACCTTCCATTTGCTCAGCAGGCTGCTGAGCAATTTCAAGGAAGTTACTATAAAGACGATAAAAATTCCTCATATACAGGAGATTCGTTGGCGAAAAGCATGTTGCTCCTGGATTCTGAGCTATCAAATCACGGCTCAAACTTGCGAAAAACTTCGATCCCCAACGTGACTCTGCTTTCTTCTCTGATATATCACGGCCAAGCTCGTAATAGAAACGAAGCATTTCTTTGTTTACTTTTACAGCAGCCTTTATTTGGCTTTGACGGTATCGATTGCAGAGGTCTTGTACCCACTGCAAATAATCGTCATCCAGTATACTGATAGATTTACTCATTGCTTCCTACATTTGCGTTGAACTGCAGAGAATCCAACTGTTTCATGATTTCTTCTTCCAAAAGGCGACTTTCAGCAAACTGTTCAGTCAATGTCTGTTTATACATTTTCATTCTTGACTTGAATTCTTCTTCTGTTATATCAATATATTCAATCTTAATGTCAAAGTATTGACCGGCTGAAAGACTATATCCTTTTTCTTTTATTTCATCATAAGATACAGCTACAGAGAAATCATCTACACTTTCTTTGTTGTTGAAAGTTGTAATGATTTTTTCTATCTCTTCATCATTAAGTCTTACCTTCTTTAATCCGTTTGCATCTTTATATTCCTCTCCCAGCTTACTCGCATCAATCAATATCACATTATCTGCTGTTGTTGACTTGTCAAAGAACAGTACGCTGACATTGGTTCCTGTATTTGCAAACACATTGCTTGGCATAGAAATACAGCCATACACCCAGCGGTTATCTACAATTTTCGTCAGGACTTTTCTTTCAACACTACTTTTGGCTGTAATGAATCCCGTAGGAATGACAATAGCTCCCTTGCCATTTGTTTTCAGCGAATTGATAAGATGCTGGATAAAACACAAGTAGATAGACATTGACTCTTTCTTCTTTGCTGGCACAGATGGGACTCCCGCCCAAAAACGCACCGTATCAGAAGCCAATGTATCTCTAAAATCTGAGAAATCCAGATTGAATGGCGGATTGGACACAACGAAATCGAATTTTCGGAGAGATCCGTTTTCTTCCTTGTGGTATGGTTCCGTAAGAGTATTCCCTTGTACAACATTAGGAAGACTTCCTGACAGATTGTTCAGAATGAGATTCAGCCGGAGCATCTCACTGGATTTTTCCGATATATCCTGACTGAATATCGTACAACGGTCTTCCCCTATCTGATGAGCCAAAGCCATAAGCAAAGTACCTGTACCTGCCGACGGGTCATAACAAGTCACGCCACGCAGGTTGGCATCATCTCCGACCAGCAAGCGGGCCATTACCTGGGCGATGGCTCTCGGAGTGTAATACTCAGCATATTTCCCTCCCCCTGCATTGTTGTAATCCTTTATAAGATATTCAAATATCCGTGAGAAGAAGTCATACTTTTCCGCAAAAACACTTTCAAAATTGAATGAAGCAACGGCACTCATCAATGACCGTGCAAAGTCATCCCTTTTCTGCGGATCTGTTACATACTGTGTGAGCGCACTGAATATATTGACTCTGCTTTTCCCTGAAGTTACAACAGAAAAAGTATCCGCATTCAGATTGGCAATGTCAATCAGTGTCGCATCCAGCCGTGTGGAAAAATCACCTGATCCGGAAGTATTATACAAATGTGCCAGTGTATGCTCAGGTTTAAGCAAAGGAACTGATGCGGGAAGATAGCTGAACAAGTCTTCGACTTCCTCTTCAGTGAATTTATCATATTCCGCATCCCACTTGTCTGCCTTGCTCAATCTTTCTCCGTATATCTTATCCCGCTTTGCTTCATATCCGAATTTATCATTGAAATACTTATACAGAAACATTTCCGTAATAATCTTGTACTCACCACCACTATTGGCAAGACCAAAATAGGAAGTGGTCGATTTCAATGAATCAATAAGGGCTATAGTAGCTTCTGATATATTCTGCGTATTTGCATCCATATTATCTCAAGTAAAGTTGATTGTATTGGTTTATATATTCATTTGCAATGAGATTGTTGATAAACTTCCTGTCGGGAAGACTCGCTTTTATCCCCAAGTCGACGAGTTGATGGCCTATCATAGCCAACGTATCACGTTTGAAACTGTTTTCATTCGCTATGATGTTTATATCAAGGTAGATACGGTTATCAATCTCACGCTTCATTTTTGACAGACTTTCTGCTATTTCGTATTCAGTTTTGGAAATAAGAGGCTTTTCTCGTTTTTCATTTTCTTCTTCTATACGCTTGTGGATACGGACAAAGCGCTCGTCTCCCTGATATTTCTTTTTGAGTATATTATTGCGACGGTTTATCTCACGGATTTTCTTCATTACCGAATCCATATAATCAATGCTTTCTTTAGCTTCTTGCGTATTTTGAGGAACGAAGCCTTTCTTTCTGAAGTATTCCCGGAACTCTTCAGCCAAAATCACATACTTGTCTTCCGTCTTGTCAAAGTTGGCTTCAAATTCAGCCTGTACTTTTTCACAACGCTCCCGAATATCATTGACAATAATACGTAATTCTTCTGAAATGCCTTTTTTGAACTCAAATTCCAGTTCAGAAAGAGCGACATTGATAATTCCAGATACATCTGCCTTATGTTCGGTACTTTCCAGAAAATTCATTCGTTCTATACGGTGAGAAACTTCAGTGATCAGAGTAGGAATAGTACCTTTAGGCAAACTGTTGATTCGTTCTTTCAACTCTTCATCGCCAAAAGCCCTTACTTGGTTAATGATTGCCTTGGCATTTTCGAGAGTAGATCGGAGCGTATATAGATTGTCTTTGTTTTCAATCTCATCTATTTCCTTTCTGAACTCTTCAGGATTGTCGCATGTGTAATTGAATAAAACGCTGCGAATTTCTTTTATCTGCTCTACAATCTGCTCTTTATCTACAATGAGAGCTTCTCCTACTGTTTCTTTTTCGCCTGTTTCTTTAATATCGGCAGTACGATTCAGTTCACGCAGATAGCGGTCATTAGTCGCATCAAAATTTTCCTTGATGTTTACAAAATCCACTACATAACCATATTTGAATTTATGGTATGGTCTGTTTACTCTAGTCAGTGCCTGCAGCAAATCGTGTCCGTCCAGACTTCGACCCAGATAGAGTTTCTTCAAACGGGGAGCATCGAACCCAGTCAGAAGCATCTGGTTGACAATCAGGACATCGACTGATAGTTTTTTCTTGTACTCATCAATGTACGCCTTACGCTCTTCCTTGTCTCCTTCATCATGCAAAATCAAAGAAGCTCTCAAGGGTTTTGCATGATATCCATAGGCAATCATAGGTTCAGCCGCCAACATCAGACTTTCATCATGTTTCCCTTCGATATACAAAGCTTTGTTGAAACGCTCTTGCCACAAACGATACATTTCACGGGCTTGAGGATTTGTCTTGCATACAATCATTGCACCTACAGTATCATCAGCCTGTTCGATACGGAACCTACGGAAATCGGCAATAATATAGTCTATCAATGCATTGAGGTAAGATTCATGTTCAATGATCTTGTTGCGGTCAATATCACTTCTTCTGACTTTTATGCCGCCTGCCAGCTTGTCAAGAATATTCTCTATTTTCTCTTTATAGATTGTTTCGACAGGCTCCCGCATGAGTTTCAGTGTATAACCGTCTGCTATTGACTTGTCGTAATAATAGGTATCAATGTAATCACCGAATACACGCCAAGACTCCCTTTCCTCTTTTAACAAAGGCGTACCTGTCAAAGCAATTTTTATAGCATCCTTATCGGCTGCCAATAGGTTTGCCAAGAAACTTCCCTGTGGATTATACCCTCTATGCGCTTCATCAATAAAGAAAATACGTTGCAACTGGATGCTGTAATTGGAATCAATCTGTATTTTGGCAGAATCCTGTTTGAATTTCTGGATATTTACCACCATTATCTCAGCTTTACCCTCCGCATTTTCTGTCAAATTCGTACTCCGTATATCTGACATCAATTCATCCCTGCTGTTTGCAGTTCTGACAGACAGTCCTCTTGCCACAAATTCATCCTTGGCCTGCTCCATCAAGTCAAGGCGGTCAACAATGAAATAAAATTTTACAGCTGTATTCTTTGCCGCATAAAAATCGGTCAGACTACGTACGGAATAATATGCCAAGGCTGTTTTTCCACTGCCTTGTGTATGCCAGATAATACCGCTCTTGATACCATTATCCAATTTCTTTCGAATGGCCAGTGAGGCAAAAAGCTGCTGATAACGCATTACATGCTTTTCCAACTGCGTGGTCTTGCTGCCGTCTTCCAGTTCAATCTTTCTGTCCACATAGGCAAAACCATATCTCAACAAAAACAGAAAACGCTCTTTACTGAGCATTGATGTCAGAATCCTGTTGGTTGGAGTATTCATATCTTTGTTCGTATTATAATCAGGCAGATTCTTGATCACGACACAATTCCGGTGTTGCAATATCTGTTTCTCCACACTGTCAGATACTGCCTCATATGGATATTTCGTCACAAAATCTTTATCAGCCTCACGGAAGACATTGAAGAAAGCCTTATCCTTCGAAGAGCAGCAATAGAACGCACCTTGAATAGGAACCCTGTTTTCATTGTCATATTCCTGATTGTTGGAAAATATCATCAGCTGGGTGACATTCAAGAATCTTCTGAATTTTTCGTTACGCATCCGCACGTTGATACGCTCCCTTTCTGCCAGAATACCGTCATGGTTATTCGGTTTCTTGACCTCAATAAAGGCTAATGGCAGTCCGTTTACAAAACATGTTATGTCCGGTCTGAAACTGTCTCCACTATCCTGATTTTCACAAGTGAATTCGGTAGTTACATGCCATTCGTTACGATCAGCATCCTGAAAGTCTATCAGCTTGATATTGCTATTGGAAGACAGTCTATTATAAAACTCTCTTCCAAGGTCATTGTTGTCAAGTATCAATATAATTTCATTCAGCAATTGTTTTGCCTGTAGCTCGGACAGTTCCGGATTCAAGCGCTGTACGCTGCGCAAAAATACATCCGTCAGAATATTTGTTTTACTGTCATATTCTGTTATATTGTCCAAATAAGTATATCCAAGCCTACACAAATGCATGGCGGCAGGAACCTGTACACGTGTATTTTCATTGAATTTATATTCCATGAGCTTCACCTTTCTTCTTTATCGGTTATCAGGTCTTTTAAATCTACCTGTAGGATAACGGCTATTTGCTGAAGGGTCCCCAGGTTTGGTTGAATCCTATTGCATGCATAAGCATTCACCATACTGAAACTCTTGCCAAGTTGCTTTGCCAACCATGTCTGGGAAATTCCTTTCTCTGCCAATACTGCTTTTATCCTATTCAGTTTCATATTATGTCTTGATTGAATAGTGCAAATATAGGGAATTATATTCGATAAATCGATTGATTTTTACTACATTTGCACCAAATAAAAGGAAATGCATCAATATTCTAAAACTATATTTGGGGTGACTCGATATATAAACAAGACTAATATTAAGAATTATGTCATATTTTTTTAGACTTAAGAACAATGAGAGTATTGAGTTATCTGCTTTGGAAGTAGAAAATGGCACTTATGCCTTAATAGATTCTACTAACAAATGTTATCTAAACTTCTGCATCGATCCTGAAAATCTTTCTTGGGAAGTCAAGAAAGAGAATGGAGAGATTCTGCAAGATGATAATTTCGATGAAAACATAACACAAATTATCAGACATGTGATTTCTTCGAAACAGTCTGGTATTGAAGAATCATTAGATGACGAGCATGATAGAGATCCATTTAATCCAGATGAAATCTCAATTGATACGAAGCTAATAACTATGGAAACATTAATGCGAAGGCTTCAGCAAGGGACAATAACGCTAAATCCAGACTTTCAAAGAAATGAAGTATGGAATAGTGAAAGAAAGTCACAGTTAATAGAGTCGTTATTGCTAAAAATACCAATTCCGATGTTTTATGTTTCTAGCGATGAGAAATCTAATTGGACTGTTGTTGATGGTTTACAACGCATAAGTACATTGAGAGATTTTGTTTTAGGAAAATCATATTTAGAGGATACTCAGAAAAATATAGATAAAAAAGGCTATGGGTTCAAATTGCAAGGGCTTGAATTTTGGGGAAAAGATTTGGATGGTAAGACATTGAATGATTTACCGATTAATTTACAAAATAGAATATTGGAAACTACTTTTACGTTTACTATTATAAATCCTGGCACTCCAGAAGAAGTAAAAAGGAATGTTTTTAAAAGATTGAATACAGGAGGTATGCCGTTAAGTAGCCAAGAGATTAGAAATGCATTATATACAGGTAAATCTACAATACTATTAAATAACTTGTCCAGATCAGAAGAGTTTAAACGTGCAACAGGAAACTCAATCCATACAGAAAGAATGGAGGATAAAGAATTGATCCTTAGATTTGTTTCTTTTTTAATCCGCAATTATAGGTCTTATAACAAGACTGTTACGATTGATACTTGGTTGTCAGATACAATGATACTATTAAATTCTATGCCAAATCTAAATTCTCGAGAATTGAGTAAGCGAGTTACTTCTGGTAGAATAGATTTGGAAACAGTACGAGTTATGAATGAAGATGAAATAGTTAGTATATTTAATATGGCAATGGATAGGTGTTATAAAATATTTGGTGGTCATGCTTTTAGGAAAAGCTATGATGGCTTGAGACGTTCACCTATCAATAAATCATTATTTGAAACATGGAGTAATCTTTTTGCTAATATCTCAGAAAATGAGTTTTGTAGATTACGTTCTCATAAGGAACAATTTTTAAATGAATATAAGCCATTCTTGGATAATACAGATTTCATAATATCTATATCTCGTGACAGTATGAAACATGCTGCTGTAAAATCACGTTTTGATTCGTTGAATAATCTTTTAGAAAAATATATATCATGATAAACCAACTTATCATTAAAGGCTTTAAGTCATTTGTAGATAAAAGTATTAATTTTAATCAGTTAAACGTTTTAACTGGCTTAAATAGCAGTGGTAAAAGTACAGTTATTCAAGCTTTACAGATACTGAATAAATATTCTAGACATTTTGAAAATCCGCTAATAGAAGGACATGGTGATTACAAAGAACTCCAAAATCCATTTTCTTCTTTACCATTTAGTATTAATGCAAAATATGGTGAGCATGGTATAATTTGTTATTCTCCACAAAAAGAGAATAACATTCATACAGAAGAATTTCCTGACTTGATTGTTATTTCAGCAGATAGGTATGGCCCTTTGGTTTCAATTCCTCTTTTATCAGATTGTGAATTGGGTTCCAAAGGTGAAAATGTTATAAAATGCATACAAGTACATGAAAATGACATTCTTGATAAATTAATAACTCACCCTAATTCAGAAGGAGATACTTTCCTCTATAATTTAAGAGCATGGTTGGGGACTATAACTCCTGGAGTACAGTTCAAATATGATATTATTGATAAGGCGGATACTTCCTTTTCTTTATTTAATGGTTATAGAGCAAAAAATGTCGGATTTGGACTAAGCTACACATTGCCTATAATTGTTGCTCTATTTTTGGGAACTATAAAGAAAAATACATTGGTAATATTAGAAAACCCTGAAGCTCATTTGCACCCGCGTGGACAAACTGAAATGGGAAAACTAATAGCTTCAGTTGCACATTCAGGATGCCAAGTTATTGTTGAAACCCACAGCGACCATCTTTTCGATGGCATTCGAATTTATGCCAAAAATAATGAAGGATTTGCGGATAAAACTTTGACTCATTGGTTTTGGCAAGATAAAGAAGGTATTTCTAATGTCACAAGTATTAAGATGGATAATTACGGCCGTATTAAAGAATGGCCAGAGGGTATGTTCGACCAATTTGAAATAAATGCATCTGATCTATTATAAAAAAGATGATAACATTCTACTTTAATTCAAATTTACCTGAATATTATACAGGCGATCTTTGCGAGGTTTTTGACAATCTAATGCTTAAATTTATACTCTTGCTAAATGACAAAAAACTGCCCATAAATGGATATATTGCGACAAATAATCAGCCTTCCACTATTTTAATTTGCGGTAAAACCTTAAAATCTCTTATAGATAATTTTAAGATTGCAGAAAAGGATAAATATAAAGAGCATCGTAAAAAATTATATTCATTTTTTACAAGATATCCAATAGACTTAGATGTTCGCGTTGAAGAGGTATTTTCTGAAGAGGAATTAACTAGTTCTATAAAATTCCATGGAAGAGATGCGACAGATTTGTTTATTGCCAATAAGTTGAAGTATTATTTTATGTCATTGCCATTAGATGAAACGCTTAAAGTCGACAGTCTTGGAATTTTAGTGAATGAAACTGCATTGAAAAATGTAAATTGGCATGGCATGAATACGAAGAATCTAATACAGCATATTATCGAGGACGAAACGATTGATAATGCTAACCTATCTATATTGAAATATTCGTTTGGTGACAATGAGTGCTTCATATGTGATTCTTTTATGGATGAATTTAAACTGATTTCTCCAGATTTACAGGAGTTTGTAATTAGTTTGTTTACCAAAGCATTACAAAGTGGATTGTTATTCCCGGCAAGAGGTGATGATAATATAGTTAAAAAGTGTGATGCTGATAATGTATACGAACTTCGCAATCATGCATATGGTGGAATTCGTGTATATTTTAGATGTGTAGATAATAAAATATTTATTGGTAATATGGGAACAAAATCCTCATACAAAGGTGATGCACAATCTAATGATATTGCTCATGCAGGAAAAGTAATGGATAAATTAGAAAGAACTATGAGAAATTAGTTTGTCCAATCTTTCCTCCTATCGCCTCAGACCGTCTCAGATAGTGTGGTTTGTTTGTGCAAATTTCACTGCGACTTGACTAATAGTTTGAAATTCAATATGCAAGCAATTCTTCAACGAGGACGAGTATTGATACAAAAGACGCTGGAATGAGCTGAAACAATGAATTACGAAATGAAAGACCACTGCTAAACGGTGGCCTTTCTCGTTTTTACCTGCGGCATATTCCGGCATAACTGCAGGTCCGGCATTTCTTTTCGTTATCGGTTTGGCAAAAAGGATGTTCCGGGGAGAATAATTCTTCCAGTAACTGCCGGAGATGATCCGAAAATTCCTGCTGATAATACCGGAAATTTTGTATCAGCTCTTTATCACATTTTAACCGGAAATCATAATCTTTCCCGAATAACAGTTTGGTACTGTAAATTCCAGGGATCAGAGGCTGTTCGCTGGGATGAACATGATCGTACATCAGGCAATACACCATGGTCTGAAAAGCTGCTTTATTCCGGGTAGGATTTGCCGGATCGAAAACCGAAGCGATAGTTTTGAAAGCCGTCGTATCGGCTCCTGTTTTGTAGTCTATTACCCGGATGCCTTGATCGGTACGGTCTATGCGATCGATGAAACCTCCGACGAAAACTGTCTTTTCCTGGCCTTCGATACCGATTTTTACAGGCATGTGAAAACGGTTCTCCATAGCCAGCAACCGGAAAGGACATATTTTTTTATCGTAAGAAAACATCTCCCGGAGGTATTTTTTGATTACTCCCAGGATCAGTTCGTTGCTGCCGCTATCGATCAGCCTGGAAATTTTCGGGTCGTATACTTTTAGATAAGAACGGCGGATGTGTTCTTCGATCAGAGATCCGTTAGCCAGAATGGTATCGATGGCCGCTTTCGTGATTTCGCCTCCAGGTATCGTGGCATACAGTGATTCGGAGCATTCGTGAAAGATATTTCCCAAAAGACGGTGGTCCAGTTCTTCGGCCAGTTCTTCTTTCTCTTTTATTTGTGCTATGTATTTGAAATAAAATTTCAGGGAACATTCCATATAAGTGTTTAGGGCCGAAGGAGAGATCGTCTGATCCTCCGATCGGGTATACCGCTCCAGAATATGGAGTATCGGCGGGGGTTTACCGATTCTGATTTCTTTGGGATTTTGGGTAGAAATCGGGTTTTGGAAATTCCTTTCCACTACGGTAAGTCCCGATTCATATTTGATTTGATAGAGAAAACGACTCATTTCCCCTCCGTTCATCCCTTTTACGCCTGAAGTATATAAAATATAAATGTCTCTGGAACGTTGTAAAAGCCGGTAAAAGTAATAGGCGAAAACAGCGTCCTGGTGTTCGGGGGTGGGCAAACGGAAACCGAATCGGAGGTTATAAGGAATAAACGAAGCGGGAAGTGTGGTCTTGGGTAAAATACCTTCGTTGGCCGAAAGGATGATCAGATGATTGAAATCCAGCATACGGGTTTCCATTAATCCCATCAGTTGTAAGCCTTCCAGAGGTTCTCCCGAAAAAGGAATACTGAGATTACCGATCACTTTATTGATGATTTGCATATAAAGTTTGTTCTCCGGCTCGATGCCTTCTTCTTCGAATGTATTTTGCAGGTTTTGGATTTGGGTATATACCGTAAAGACAAATTCTTTTTCGATAGGATCGGCTTCTTCTTTCAATACCGACCGGGTCAGCAAATTCAGGATTTTCAGTAGATATACAGGTATCTTTTCGTGCTGATCGGAGGAAAAAATAGCTCGGGTGAGCTCATGAAAGTGTAAACTTTTTTCTATAACATAGACGATGTTCTTTTGATTGATATAGTTGGTGATTTGCTGAATCTCTTCAGGACATAGGTCTTTGATTAATTTATGATTCAGCAGAGCGATGACCGGTTTGTAATAGTAGTAGGTGGTGTCGCCTTCCTGCCTGGCATAATTTTTTAAATCGCATAACATAGAAATGAGGGCCGCCACCGAAGTGTTGCGTGCCGGATACCCCATCGTAACATTGATTTTTGAGAAATACTCCGGAATCGAATGCATCACGGGAATCAGCATCTGTTCTTCACATAACACGATGGCTGTCTGTCGCGGATTCTCTTCCCGGAGACTTTCGGTCAAGGCAGGAAGAAGCTTAGCCTGACCGATCGTCGAGGGGACAGCCAGGTATTCGATGGTTTTGCCGTTGTATCTGAAGTTATTGAAATGTTCGATATCCAATTCGTTCGGAAACAGCTTTAGATTCTCCCGGATATAATGGCCTGCTTCCTGATGTTCATCAGCGGTATAATAAATATCGTAATCCCAGTAGAAACGGGCTATTCCCGAATCTTGCCAAAACGAAAAGATCTTTTTTTCACATAAGTTCAAAGCGTTGAAACCCGTGATTAATATATGTGCAGGATGGGCATAGGTTTCTATATGTTCGCAAAAATACCGTTCGTTCATTCCTTCATAGCAGATTCCGGTTTCAGCCAGGTGAGTTTTGAAATGAGTATAGGTGGCATATAATTTATCCCACACTTTTAGGAATTCTTGTTGTTCCCGGCTGAATTTTTCCGGATTGAAGCTCTTCCAGAATCGGTGTATGGCCTTGATTTGTTCTTCGGTCAGATACGGAAAGTTCAAATCCAATTCTTTGAGTGCTATCAGATTAGAAAAAAGATCTTTGGCATCTACCAGGTATTTGTCGATATCGTCGAAATCAGCCAGTAGCATATTTCCCCAAAAATAGAAATCTTCGAATTTCTCGGAAGAGCCTGATACGGCCGTATAAGATTTGTAGAGTTTGATAATTAAAGAAAGTGTTTCGGCTTTTTTCAGTCCCGAATGCTTTTCGATGTATTCTGTCAAGGTCAGGATCTCCGGCATCCACACCGGACGGTCGATTTGGCGGGAGAGTTCTTCGGCCAAAAAGAGACCGGCTCTTTTATTAGGAAAAATAATAGTCAGATCGGCGAAATCCGTACCGTATTTCCGGATAATATCCTTTGCCAGTAACTGAAGAAAAGAAGCCATATATCGAATTAAAAGTTAAAGAGTTATTTGGGCTTATTGTATTTTGTTGTTATTTTTGTTGAATAGTCGGTAGGGACTACTGGTATCGGCAAATTTACAATTTATAATGATTAAAACAGCGAAAATAGGATAAACCTGAAAGTAAATAGATATGTTGAAAGATTTATTATTGAGAAATCGTAGTTATCGGCGGTTTGAGCAAGAGGTACGGATTTCAGAGGAAGAATTGACAGAATTGGTCGGTTTGACTTGTTTGTGTGCTTCCGCCCGGAATGCACAAGCCTTGAAATATGTAATTGTTCAGACAATTCGAC
>ERZ827104.2799-NODE-2799-length-12955-cov-2.968605_pt1 | contig 12955 bp, 8 predicted proteins | sample MGYA00519781_ERZ827104 | MGnify/ENA primary metagenome ERZ827104 (study PRJEB31778, sample SAMEA3449257) | human gut metagenome | biome: human gut; feature: human-associated habitat; material: faeces | place: United Kingdom | collected 2010/2012 ... | reverse complement strand
CCGTTCGGGCGAAATGCCAATAGGAATAGGCGGTTTTTCGGAGTATATGTCCTTGCAGGTGGCAGCCCCCGAGCTTACCGGGAAATGGGGAATCGCTTTAATTCCCGGCGTTAAAAAGGAAAACGGCGATATTGACCACAGCTATATGACCGTTACATCGACAACGGGCATAATTCTCAGCAAATGCAGGAATGTTGACGCCGCATGGAAGTTTTTAAAATGGTTTGTCAGTGAGGATACCCAGTATCAGTACGATATTTTGGTTGAGGCGTCTATCGGGCAGGATTCAAGGGTGGCAACCGCCAATTTCGGCGCGCTTTTGCGCCTGCCGTGGGACTCGAACGATATAGAGGTAATAAAGGAGAGCTTTAAGTGGGCTACCGACACGCCGGCGGTTTTGGGCGGATATTTCACAAGCCGCCATATTTCCAACGCGTGGAACAGGGTAGTAATGAGCTCAAAGCCGCTGCGTTCTTCACTTGAACAGGCGGTTGAGGATATTAATGAGGAAATTTCGGCAAAGAGAAAGGAGTACGGCAGAAAATGACTTTGAAAATAGGCAAACGCCGTTATCCCGTTCACTTTTCGAGGATTGCGCTTTATGTGTTTATCGTTATTCTTTTAAGTTTTACCTCTTTGCCGCTGGTTTATCTGGTATGCCAGGCGTTCAAGCCCTTAGAGGAGCTTTCGATCTACCCGCCGCAGTTTTTTGTACGCAATCCCACGCTTACAAACTTTTCAACGCTTGTGGGCGCGGTTTCAAGCACGGATATTCCGTTTTTACGCTATGTTATAAATTCGGTTTATGTAACGGTGCTTTCGGTGTTTTTATCGGTCGTTGTCTGCTCGCTTGCGGCATACGGCATAAACAAGCTGAGACCCGCAGGTCATGTTTTTTTGAATAAACTTATTATCGCCGCGCTTATGTTCTCGGGAACGGTTACCACCATTCCGACCTATATGGTAGTGCACAGGCTGGGTCTTATAAATACATATTCCGCGCTTATTATTCCGAAAATTGCGGTTGCGTTCAATCTGTTTTTAATGATTCAGTTTATGTCGCAGCTTTCAAACAGCCTGCTTGAGGCGGCGAGGATCGACGGTGCGAACGAGTTCAAGGTATTCTGGCGTATAGTAATGCCCAACGTAAAGCCAGCATGGGGAACGCTTATTGTGTTTACCTTTGTGAGCAGCTGGAACGATTATTTTTCACCGCTTGTATACACCTCAAAGGCGGCGCTTAAAACACTGCCGCTCGCCGTTCAGCAAATATCGGGCGGTGCGGGCAGCGTTTCGCTGACAAGGGCGGGAGCCGCATGCGCCGCAACCCTTATTATGACCGCGCCTACCGTTATAATCTATACGGTCATGCAGGGAAAGGTTATAAAGACCATGGAATATTCCGGAATTAAGGGGTAAACAGATTATGAAAAAAAGATTTTTTTGCTTGCTTTTTGCCGGTATTATTCTGTTTTGCGGGTCGGTTAACGTTTTCGCTTTATCGGATACGGAGTATGACTACACGCTCGACGTATCAAGCGGCAAGAGGGTGGCAATTTCAAAATGCTACTCCGCCGAGAAGATTACGACGGGCTATAACGGAAAATCGTTCGGCACGGTAAGCGATATTTTTGTGGACGACAGCGATTTTATTTACCTTATAAGCAAAAATGATAACTGCATTGTAAAGCTTAATCCGAACGGCGAGTTTGTGCGTGTGTTCGATAATGTCGAAAACGGCGGTTTTTCCTCACCGAGCGGAATTTTCGTGGATTCCGACGGGGATATTTTCGTGGCGGATACGGGCAATAACCGTGTGGCTCACCTTGACTCCGATGGAAAGCCCGAAGAGGAATTTAAAACGCCCGCAGGGCTGGAGCTTGATAATAACGAAAAGTTTTCGCCCACCAAAATAGCGGTGTCCTCCACGGGGTATATTTACTCAATGTCCTATCAGAATCTTATGAAAATAGATGTTGATAACACCTTCCGCGGATACATAGGCTCAACCAAGGTAAGCCTTTCGTTTACGCAGATAATAGTAAACCTTTTTGCAACCAAGCGGCAGAAGCAGCAGCTGCAAAAGGTTGAACCCGAGCCGTACACCAATTTTGTTATCGGTAAGGACCGCTATATTTACGCCACAACAATGGATTATAAAAACGGTCAGATTAAAAAACTGAACGCCGTGGGCGCGAATATTTTTCCCGTAAAGGATTACGGTGAAATATACTACAACAAATCGCACAAGGCGGTAAAGCCGAATTTCACCGATATTTCGGTGAACGCCGACGGAATTGTGAATGTAATTGAAAAAAATTCCTGCAAAATTTATCAGTACGATTACGACGGAACGCCGCTCTGCGTTTTCGGCGGTTACGGAACGGCGGTAGGCATGCTTGAGGCTCCTACCTGCATAGGTGAAATGTCCGACGGCAAAATAATTGTATACGATGAAGCTAAAGGACTGGTTTTCTTCACTCCCACCGAGTTTATAACCTCGGTTCATAAGGCGCTTACATATTATAAGGACTGCTATTATGTTGAGGCTATGGACTACTGGCAAAAGGCGCTTGATATATGCGAATCGTATACGCTTGCCCACCAGGGTATAGGCAGAGCCTATTACAAAATGGGCGATAACGACAAGGCAATTGAGGAGTATAAGCTCGGAAACCTTAAATCGGACTATTCGCAGGCTTTTGACAAGAAACGCACGCAGTGGCTGCAAAATAATTTCGGCTGGTTTTTCGTTGCGGTAATAGTGCTTGTTGTAGCCGCGGTTTACGCGGTGCGGGCTTTCAGAAAGCTCTCGGTAAAGTGCGAGTATATGTATAAGGGAATACGGCTCGGCAACAAAGGCTCAAAGGGGAGGTAAGGCAATTGGAGAATTTTTTACTGGGAATTACTATTTTTACCGACCCCGCCGAAACCTTTTATATGGTAAAACTTAACCGAAACCGAAAATTCAGCTACGTTTTTCCGACGGTAGTGCTTTTCCTGTTTTTCTGCGTTCGGATAATGCAGATATACTGCACGCACTACCCGCTGGCGTCGGTTAGGTCGTGGGAAGCGAATATAGTCGTGGAAATAGGCAAGTTCGTTGTACCGATAGTCTCCTGGATACTCGGCAATTACGCGGTAACGTCGCTTTTGGACGGCGAGGCTATGGCGAGGGAGCTGTATCTTTCAACCAACCTCTGCCTTATGCCGTATATCGTTTTTATGCCGATAATTATAGGGCTGTCGCACTTCATGTCGTCCGAAGACGCGGGTGTTTACAACTTTCTTATAACGGCGGTTATGGTGTGGGTTGTGGTACTGCTGTTTTTGCAGACCATGCACCTTAACGATTACACCCTCGGGAAAACGGTGGGCGTTGTATTTCTTTCGCTTATTGGAATTGTTATTATCTGGATAATTGCAATTCTGCTTTTCTCGCTTGCAAAGCAGTTTATAGATTTTATTTACGGAATTTACAGAGAGTTCAGGATTAATTATCTGTAAGCCGATGAAAGAAAGGTGAGTATGCTTAATGAAAAGATTTATAACGGGTATTGTTTCATTGATACTGTTCTTTTCTTTAACGGCGTGCGGTACAGGCGCTTTTTCAAACGATATTAAGGGCTCGGGAATTGTAACGTCCGGCAAAAAGCTGCCGGACACGGCTGACGCGGTAACGCTTGACCCGCAGAGGTTCAGTCCTTATTCCTACGAAAAGGTAGCCGCCGACGGCAATTTTATAATGTTCTACGATAAGGCCAATTCCGCTTTAAAAATAACAAATGCGGATGAGTCGGCTGTATGGAATACGGTAATTGATTTTGAGTCGCTTGGATTAAAACTTTCAAACGTCTGGAAACAGAACGTTTCCTCAATGTTTGAGATAAACTATTCAAACCCCAACAGCAACGGCCGTGAAAGAATAGTAACCGCCTCTTTGCGGAAATTAAAAACCAACGTATGGGCAAAAAGCGTCAGCCACGGAATGGATATACAGTATTATTTCCCCGAAAGGGAACTGGGCTTTACGGCTGAATTCAGGCTGACGGCGTATGGCTTCAGCGTCAATATTCCCGCGGAATCGATTATCGAAAACGGGAAATGCCGCTTTGTAAGCATTAATATGCTGCCGTATTTTTCCGCGACGGACGCGGAGGACAAGGGCTATATTCTTACCCCGTATTCGGGAGGCGCGGTGTTGGATTTCGGCAAGGATACGCAGGGAAAGTATATTCAGCTGCCCGTGTACTCCGAAAATAACCCCGAGCCGACAGAAAGCACAAAGCTCGATTCCTCGGCAACCGACAGCAAATATTCCGAATCAAACGTTTCTTCCATGCCGGTTGTGGGCATGAAGAATGAGGCGGGGGGCTTTCTTGCTTTTGCCGACGGGTTCGGCGAGGATTCCTACATTAATATCAGCACGGCTTATTACGGTATCAGTTTCAACAGGGTATCGTTCAGCCATTATATAAGAAATGTAACCACGCTGAATTTTTCGGGAACAGATGACGGAAGCTCGGGCACAGCCGATATTTTGGATAACGACATAATTCCGACCGATAAAAAAATAAATTACGATTTGTTTTCGGGTAGCTGCGATTACAGTCTTATGGCGCAGAAGTACCGCGAATACCTGATTTCAAAAAATATGCTTACCGAAAAAGCAAAAGCGGCGGATATATCGCTCGAAATACTTATGGGCGTTCCGCGGCAGGACGTTACGGGAAACACGCTCGTTTCCGTTACCACCTTCGCTCAGGCGCTCGATATGGTTAAGGGGCTTGAAAAGCGGGGCATTAAAAACGCGGTTATAAACCTTAAAGGCTGGAACAAGGGCGGCTACGGCAGCAACCCCACCGTTGCGCAGACCGACGGTAAGCTGGGCGGCGCGGGGGATATGCGCGAGCTTGCGGATTATTGCAAAAAAACAGGCTATACCCTTATTATGGACGCCAACCTGACCGAGCTTAACACCGATTACAGCAGCACCGCGCCGAAAAAAGCGGCGGTGGTTGATAATAACGGGCTTTACATTACAAATTCGGATGAAAATATATATTATCAGCGCATAAGCGCCGTAAATTCCGGGGCTGAAAAGCTGCTTAAAAGTTTCGGCAAAACCGCAATCGGCGGCATAAACTATGCGGGGTTCGGAACGCTTATGTATAGGGATTACAATAAAAAGGTTACATATTCCGGCGATTTTATAAGCGGAATAAAGAAAATACTTAAAAACACGGCGGAGAAATACGATACCGTGGCGGTAGGCGGAACAAATCTTTATGCTATGGCGGAGTCCGATATAGCGTACGAAACCGCAATTCCCTTTACTCACAGTGTGGTATATTCGTATTTTGTGCCCTTTATGCCTATGGTAACGGGCGGCTGCGTAACGCTTGTATCCAACCCCGTAAATTCATTTTACAGCCCGACCGTGCAAAAGCTTACGCAGCTTGAATACGGCGTAATTCCGAATTTTGAGCTTACGAACGACAGCGTTTATACCTTGCAGAATACCCATTATAACACGCTGTTTTCCGCAAAATTCGATTTATGGGCGGACAGCATTGAAGAAGAATACGGCTTCAGATATAAGGATTTAAGCGAGATAGGCGATTCGCGTATGGTAAAGCATACGGTTTTGGCTAAGGATATAGTGTGCGCCGAGTATGAAAACGGGAAAAAACTGATTATAAACAAAACCGGTTCGGATTATTCGTATAACGGCGAAAATATTCCGGCATACCGGTGCTCGGTAACAGATTAGGGGGTGTAAGCATGAAACTGAAAAAGGTAAGCTATGAAAAGCAGCGAACCCTCTTCGGGTATGTTTTCACGGCTCCGTTCGTTTTGGGAACACTGGTATTTTTCGGGTACCCCGTAATTTTTTCATTGCTGCTTGCGCTTTCGTCCTTTAAGGGCAATACGAGCATTGAAAACATGTCGTTTGTGGGGCTTGCGAATTTCAAGGCGCTTTTCGGCGAGGATATTAACTTTATGCCTGATTTTTTAAACGCTATAACCGACGCGCTTGTAAATACCCCGCTTGTGGTTTTAATTTCAATAATTCTTGTTATCTGCTTAAACAAAAATATCAGATTTAAAGGAACGTTCAGGGTTATATTCTTTCTGCCGTTTGTGCTCGGTAACGGTTTGATTTATCAAACTCTTATGTATTCGGGAATTACCTCGGATACCATGAAAATGCTTAACGGCATAAGCGTGCCGCCGCAGTTTGCGGATTATTTCGGCGAGGTGCTTACGGGCGTTATTTCAACCCTGCTTGAACGCTTTACAACAATATTCTGGAAATCGGGCTTGCCGATACTTCTGTTTTTATCGGCTATTCAGTCAATCCCCGTTTCGGTTTATGAGTCGGCGCGGTGCGACGGCGCTTCGGAATGGAAAAGTTTTTGGTTTATAACCCTGCCCATGCTCACGCCCACCGTTGTTGTGGTTATAGTTTATACTCTGGTGGATTCGTTTAACGATATAAACAACCCCGTAATGAAGTATTACCGGTATTTGGCGTTTAAAACTTACCAGCACTCATACGCCTCGGCAATGGCATGGATGTACTTCCTGTTTGTAATTGTGCTGATAGGCGCGGTTATCGCCTCAACGCGGAAATTTGTATTCTATAATGCCGAAAGGAGGAGCTGACGAAATGGAAACGGCTTTGAAACGTGTGAAAAATTTCATAATCAAGTGTAAAAACAACGATTTTTACATATCGCGCATACTGCTTTACTTTTTCCTGCTTTCGGTTTCGTTTGTGTTCCTCTATCCTTTTTTAAGGATGATAGTAACGTCGGTTATGTCCTATTCCGATTTGAACGACCCGGCTGTCACATGGCTTCCGCACGGTATCTATTTAAAAAATTACAGCGTTGCGCTTTCCTACCTTGATATTCAGATTCACGGTGTTAATTCGCTTATAATAACTCTGCTTTCAACCGTGGGGCATATTCTTTCCTGCTCCTTTGTGGCATACGGCTTTTCAAGATTCAAATTCAAACTTAAAAATCTGTTTTTCGCTATAGTGGTTTTCAGTATAATAATTCCGCCGCAGGTTTTAATTCTTCCGCAGTATATTTACTATTTAAAGCTGAATTTCTTAAATACATATCTGCCCATAATTCTGCCCTGCTTTTTGGGTTACGGGCTCCGCGGAGGACTTTACATTTATATTTTCAGGCAGAACTTTATGGGGCTGCCGCTTGAAATAGAGGACGCTGCCGCAGTGGACGGCTACGGCCCGATACGCACCTACGCATTTATAGTAATGCCGAACGCAAGAAACACGGTTTTGGTTGCCTTTTTGGTTTCGTTTGTATGGCACTGGAACGATTATTACGAGCCGTCCTATTACCTTACGTTCCAAAACAAGCTGCCGCTGCCCGCAATGCTCAATAATGTGATGAATGCCAAATCGGACTATTATTCCGCAATGCTCAACGGAACGCTTGACAGGCTTGTTACCGACGGCGTGGTTATGGCGGCGATATTCATTTGCACCGTTCCGCTGCTGTTGCTTTACTTTGTACTGCAAAACGGCTTTATGCAGGGTCTTGAAAGAAGCGGCTTGGTGGAATAAATCGGAATTTACCGGAAAGGTTATGTAACTATATGAAGAACAATCAGTTGAGGGTCTACCGAAGCAATTGGTTTCAGAGAAACTATAAGGGCTATCTTTTCATACTGCCCTTTTTTGTACTCTTTTTCCTTTTTACAATTTTGCCGGTGGCAACCTCGATATATCAGAGCTTTACCTCTTATAATATGCTACAGCCCGCGAAATATATCGGCTTTGATAACTATAAAAAGCTGTTTTTAAACGACGATGTTTTTATTATCGCCGTTAAAAATACCGCGGAGCTTGCCGTAATAGTGGGTCCGCTCAGCTTTGTTTTATCCTTTCTTATGGCATGGATAATATCCACACTGAAATTCAGGAACCTGTTTTCGCTGGCGTTTTACGTGCCGTCCATAACAAGCGGCGTTGCAATGTCGGTCGTGTGGCTTTATATATTCGCAAACGATAGGTACGGCCTTATTAATAATGTGCTTTTAAGACTCGGTATTATTACCGAACCTATCTTATGGACGCTTGATACCGGCAAGATTTTAGGCGTAGTAATCTTTATTTCCGCATGGATGAGCATGGGCACGGGATTTCTTACCTTTTTGGCGGGAATAAGGTCTATACCGCCCGAATACCTTGAGGCAGCGAGAATAGACGGACTCAACGGAAAGCTGCAGGAATTCAGATATATTATTTTCCCCGTTATGAAGCCTCAGTGCCTTTTCGCGGCTATCAACTCAATTGTGGCGTCTCTCGGGGCTTACGATATAGCCGTTGCGGTTGCGGGAATGCCAAGCCCCGAATATTCCGCGCATACAATAGTGGCGCATATTTACGACTATGCGTTCACCAGGTTTGACATGGGCTACGCCTCGGCAATAGCAACCTTTCTTTTCGCGCTCAGCTACCTTTTGGGAATAATAGTAAGAAAAATGTTCGCTTCGGACGATTAAAGGGAGAACCGTATGAAACCGAAAAACAGAATTGATTCATTTGCGTATTTTGATAAGCTTGTGAAAAACGCAAGCCTTTGGGCTGACAGGCTTAATTACAACGGGAATACCGAGCACACAAAAACCGCGGAGCTTTACTGTCCCGAAGAGCTTAAAGTAAGCGAAAAATTTGAATTTCATGCCGTTACCGCGTGGAAGACCGAAAAGGGCGATGAACACTGTAAATACTCGGTGGTTCACCAGGATTGGCGGCGCTTTTATTCCGAAAATATGCGCGCGATCGTACACGAATTTGAAAAGCCGCAGGATATGGGCGGAATACGCCTGACATCAGAACAGGATAATACGGGAATAAAGATAGAGGTATCCGACGAGGGGATACTTTGGTTTCCCGCAGCCTTTATTAATGCCGAAATAGCGGGGGAGGCGTACTTTGCGGAGTTTAAAGAGCCTGCAAGGAAGTTTATAAGACTGGTGTACGAGCCCGAAAACCCCGAAAATGAACCCGACTTTTATCCGCATGAGATTTTAAAGGCGGAGGTGCTTTCACATGAAAGCCCGAATACCGAGCCGCAGCTTTTTGCAACTGAGGACATGGGAATAAAAAGCCCCGTACTTTTCCCTGAACCTTTTACGGGTGAAAACCGCGAGGAGCTTATCCCGCTTTCGGGCATATGGAAAATGACCGATTACCCGACTGCCGATTACTGGCGTGCAGATACCGATATATCGGAATATAGGGATATGCCCGTTCCCGCTGATGCGGATCACTTCGGCTCGGATATAGCAAAGCGGGCGGAGGAAAGCGAGAAAAACGGCGGCGCGGGCGCGTATGCCGTATATACCCAAAGAATAAATATTCCCGAAAATATGCGGGGAAAAGAAATAATACTCCGCTTTGAATCGGTCGTATCGTATGCGCGCATATTTGTAAACGGCTGTTTTGTTACATCGCACAGGGGCGCGCTGACTCCGTTTGACTGCGATATTACAAAATTTGTAAAGCCCGGGCTTGACGCGGTTATAACCGTTTCGGCAATGATTGAAAATCTAAAACCCGATTTTCTTATGGCGCGCGGTATTTGCAGCTATGTATGGCTGTTTGCTCTGCCAAAAACAGCCCTTACGGTTTTGCGCACCGTAACCGATACAGAAAATGAAAATAAAACCGGTTTGCTTACCGTAAGGGAAAAAATTCATTGCTTCGGCAAACACGAAAACGCTGAAACTCGCTATACGCTTATTTCGCCCGATAACGCGCATATGGCGCTTGAAACGGAAGAAACTTCCCGCACGGCGGACGGCTGTACGGTTAAAAAATTCCGTATAGATAAGCCCGCGCTTTGGTCGGCGGAGACCCCGCGGTTATATACACTTAAAACAGAGCTTTTTATAAACGGCAATGCCGTATTCACCAATTGTTCAAAGGTTGGCTTTAACAGCATAAAAATCAAGGGCAACCGCCTTTTGGTGAACGGTAATGAGGAAAAGCTGCACGGTGTTAACTGGATGTGCCATTCTCCCTGCAACGGGCTTGCGGGAAACTACGAGCATGACAGAGAGTCGCTTATTAAATTCAAGGCGGCAAATGTCAATTTTATACGCACATGCCACAATCCGCAGAAGAGGTATGTTCACGAGCTGTGCGACGAATTGGGAATATACGTTGAGGAAGAGGCGGCTACGGTATTTTTATCGCGCTGGGTTCCGAATATTTACGAAAGGTACGATTACCTTGTAAATCCAAAATACCGCCCCGTCTTTACAGAGGGTTACGCGCAGATGATGGCAAACGTCTGCTCGCATGCAAGTCTTTTGTATTACTCTCTCGGGAACGAGAGCGACTGGAGCGTTAACACAGAGGCGGCGCGGGATTATCTGCGCGCGGCGGATAAAAAACATCCGCATAAGTTTTCGTGGGGATATTCGCACCTGCAGGGCGCCGTTGAAATTCAGAGCGAGCATTACACAAACCCGATATGGATGGGCGGCACCTCCGAATACCCAGTTATATACGACGAGCATGCGCACACAATAGGCGAGAATCTCGCAAAGATTGAAAGCGACCCGAGCCACCGCGATATGTACGCGTTCCGACTGAAAGAGGTTTGGGAAACGGCTTACAACAAACCCGGCGGACTGGGCGTCGCCGTATGGAACGGCAGGGAATTTGCGGGCATTAAAAACGGCGAACACAACGCGCTTTTTAAGCCGAAATGGGGCGAGCTTGACCTTTGGGACAGGGCAAAACCGGAATTTTGGCACATGCGAAAGATTTTTTCGCCCATACACATTGATGAATCGCTAATATACAGAATACCGCCGCACGGCAATCTGCTGCAAATTCCGGTGCAGAACCGTTTTTCACAGCTTGATTTCGGAAAAATTGAAATGCAGTGCCTTATAAACGGCGAGGAATACCCCGCAAAGCTGCCGCCGCTGCAGCCGGGCGAGCAAGGCTATATAAGCCTGCGAAAACCTGAGTGGTTCAGCAGGGACGAGGTATTTCTGTCGTTCATGCGCACAGACGACCCGATAGGCAACACGCTTATTGACTCATTTAAGATAATACTTGAAAGGCCTGCTAAAGAATTGCCCTTTAAGCAGGCGGCGGGCGGCGGAGACGTAACGTTCTTTGAAACGCAGGTTGAATCGCAGGTAAATTCAGACTGTATGCATTTTTGGTTCGGAAGAAACGACGGAATGATTCACGGCGGCAAATTCAAAAACAAGCTTTTGGTTAAAGGCGGGCCGTACCTTAATCTCGGAACGAATTATCCGCTTACGTTTAACGGCGCAAGCTTTATAACCGCCGAGCAAAACGGCGAGGTGAAGATCGTTTCCGAGCATTTTTACAAGGAGCTTGAAAATCCGGTTGAAATAACGCAGTTTTACCGCAGAAACGGAAAAATTGAAATTTCATTCGGTTTTGATTTTCCCGCGAAGCACTCTATTGATGAGGTAGGAATAACACTGCGGCTTAAAGACGTAACCCGACAGATTTGGGAGCGCAACTCAAAAATCTTTACCGACTACCCTGACGACTGCGTGGGGCGGCTGAGCGGGGATATAAAAATACGGCGCGGATACGGAACGGAAACGAAGACCGAAAAGCCGTGCTGGCAGTGGAATGAGGATGAATTTGAATTCCAGCTGACGGAAAGCCCCGATTTCTCTTCCACGCGCGATTTCAGAGCCGCGAAGCGCGACTATTATTACGTTGCTGCGCTGCGCGAGGACGGATTGGGACTGGCGGCGGTTTCAAACGGTAACGGCGGCAGCGTGCGTTTTGAGGTATCGTGCGGAGACGTGCTTATGCACATTAACTCCGAGTGCGGGTCTGTAACGCTCGGCGAATTCGGAGCAAACCGATTCGAGCTGCCGCAGAACAGCGGCAGGTATTCGGCAAAGATAAATTTGCGGTTTTTTGACTTAAACGAATAACGGCAGAACGGAGGAAAAAATGAAAAATATAAAGTTTATAAGAGCGGCGGGCTTTCTGCTTGCGCTGTGCATAACGCTTACCTCTTGCGGCAAAAACGGCATAAGCGGCAAAAAAGACGCGAACAATGAAAATCCGTATTCGAATATGAATATTAAAAAGCTTTCTGAAATTACAACCGCAACCGATTCGGATTACAACAACGCATTGGTTGCCGAAACAAAGCTTTATGCCGACAGCCTTGTGAATACGGGCAGCGTTAAATACAAGGAAAAAGCGGATTTGCCCGATATAAGCGATAAATTCCCTGAGTATTCGTATAAGGACTATTCGTACAAGGATTTCAAAACCTATATAGGCGATGGCTTTAAGAAAAGCGGAGCTTCCCCGATAAACGATAACTGGGAGTCGTTTACCGCTGCCGACAGCAAGGTTTTTGAAATTGATTTTGGAAAGGATTTTGAAATTAAGAGCATAACCGTTAAATGGGCGGGAAAAACCGCTGTTAAGGGCAGCGTTCAGGTATCGGACGATAAGTACGCCTGGTACGATTCGGTGGATAGGCTGGTACTCACCGCCTCGAAAAATCAGGCCACGGCTGACGTTAACGAGACCCACAGAAGATATTTGCGGCTCTATTTCCCGACGGCTATTGATATTTCGCTTGTAAGCGATGTGGTTATTAAGGGCTGCCCCAGCAATCAGACAGCGGCAATACCCGAGGGCGAGGAAACAAACGGCATTGCAAGACCTGTTGTTTACCCGTATGCGGATAAGGTGGACGGGGTAAAGGAACCGATAATCAGCCTCGGCGGCACATGGAAGTATACAGCCGAGCCGCAGGACGGTTTTTGGAAGAACGACGCCGACGTTTCAAAATGGACTGACGTACCCGTGCCTGGAGACCCCGATAACCTTAACGTCGGGGTGAGAACTAAGCACAAGAATAATCTTGACGGGAATTATCCC
>ERZ827104.2797-NODE-2797-length-12960-cov-2.942890_pt1 | contig 12960 bp, 8 predicted proteins | sample MGYA00519781_ERZ827104 | MGnify/ENA primary metagenome ERZ827104 (study PRJEB31778, sample SAMEA3449257) | human gut metagenome | biome: human gut; feature: human-associated habitat; material: faeces | place: United Kingdom | collected 2010/2012 ... | reverse complement strand
AGTACCCCGCCAGCAAGGTCTACACCGTCAAGGGTGAGCGGGAGATCCTGATCCCCGCCGTGAAGGATGCCTTTATCCGTTCCGTTGATTTGGACGGGGGACGGATGGAGGTCAAGGTCTGGGAGGGGCTGTAAATGGACATGCAGATCGACATTTTGACCCTGTTCCCGGAATCCGTGGACGCCATGCTGAACGTCAGCATCTTAGGCCGGGCGCAGGAGCGGGGCTATATCGCCATCCGCACCCATCAGATCCGTGCCTACACCACCAACAAGCAGATGCAGGTGGACGATTACCCCTACGGCGGAGGCCGTGGGGCCGTGATGCAGGCAGACCCCCTGTTCCGCTGCTGGGAGCACGTTGTCAACACCTATGGCCCCGGCCGGACCATCTTCATGTCCCCCTGCGGCCGTACCTCCACCCAGTCCGTCGCCAGAGAGCTGAAGGCCCAATATGACCACCTGATTCTGGTCTGCGGCCACTACGAGGGCATCGACCAGCGGTTCATCGACGCGTGTGTGGACGAGGAACTGTCCATGGGCGATTTCGTCCTCACCGGCGGAGAGATCCCCGCCATGGCAGTAGCGGACGCCGTGTGCCGCATGGTGCCCGGTGTGCTGCCGGACGCCGAGTGCTTTGAGGAGGAATCCCACTGGGACGGACTGCTGGAATATCCCCAGTATTCCCGGCCCGCCGTGTGGCATGACCGGGCCGTGCCGGAGATCCTTCTCTCCGGGGATCACGCCAAGGTGGCGGCGTGGCGGAAAAAGGAGAGCTACAAGCGCACCATGACCCGCCGCCCGGATCTGTTCGCGAATTTTGACGAAACAAAGCTCACCACCAAGGCGGAGCGGAAAATTCTGGCGCAGGCCAAGGAGGAATTTGCCGCAGAACAAGCTGAGACTTCCACGGAACCGGAGGAATAAACCCTCCCCATCAGAAAGGAGGCCCCCATGAAAAAGCGCGTCATTCTGATTCTCTGCGTGCTTGCGGTTCTGCTGACAGCCGTCATCTGTCTGCCCTTTGCCCGGAAGATCGATACCACCGTCACTGCCACGGAATACCGGTTCGATGATCCCTCCTACGCCGTGGAGCACACAGTGGTGATTCAGGGCTATGACACCCGGAACCTGCTGGGCTGCGGTGAGTTTACAGGCACCTTTGCCGTCAGCGGCTTTGAAAGCGGACAGGAGGGGTGGACGTTCCGTGTCTCCTTTTCCGACAAGAAGTCCCTCGGCACCGCATTCAGCCGGCGTCCAAGTGGGGAAGCCTGCACCCGGGACCTCTTTCACCTGCGGGCTGACCGGGACTGGTCAGACTTTGCGGGGCTGATCATGGAGGTCTCCGACACGGCAGACCATTCCTCCACCGGAACCTTCGACCCTGACACGGGACGGTTTCTGGTCAGCGGCCCCGCCGACCGGGAGGCGGCCATGGCAAGAGCGGCGGAGCTGTATCAAAGAGATCCATATTACCGCGGAATCTTTACCTTGCAGGGTGAAAAATCGCAGGACGCGTAAAACACCAGACCATGGAAACTAGCCTCGGATGCAAACGCATCCGGGGCTTTCTGTAGCTTCTCGCTGATGGCGGCTGACACACTGACCCAGCGGAGCGCCCCAGCCGGGGCGCTGTGCAGGAAAACGATTGTACACACTTATCGTAGTTTACAAATTTTTGCGCTTTTTCCCACTTTTTTCAGGTGCAAATGCAGATGTTCAAAAATTTTTTAAATTTTTCGGCCCAAAAAAGAGGAAATTCGCCTTTTACGGGGTATAACTTAACATAACCGATGTTACCATGAAGAAAGGAGACATGACCGTGCCATTTCCCCAGAGTTTTATGGATGAACTGACCGCCCGGAACGATATCGTGGATGTGGTGGGCAGCTATGTGCAGTTGACCCGGAAGGGCGGCAACCTGTTCGGCCTGTGTCCCTTCCACAACGAAAAAAACGGCTCCTTTTCCGTCTCGCCGGACAAACAGATCTTCTATTGCTTCGGCTGTAAAAAAGGCGGCGGCGTCATCAACTTCATCATGGACATTGAAAATCTCCCTTTCCCGGACGCTGTGCGGTTTCTGGCCAAGCGGGCGGGGATGGAGGTTCCGGAGGAGGAAGGCGACCGGGAAGCCGCCCACAGGCGGCAGCGTCTGCTGGATCTGAACCGGGACGCCGCCCGTTTTTACTACCAGCTGCTCCAGCAGCCGGAGGGACGCGCCGTGCAGGACTATCTGGACAAGCGGCAGATCCGCAAAGCCACCGCCGTCCGATTCGGCATGGGCGCTTCGCTGGACGCATGGGACACGCTGCTCACCGCCATGACCAAAAAGGGGTATACCAAGTCTGAGCTGCTGGACGCCGGTCTGGTGGTGCAGAACAAGAACGGCGGCCTGTATGATAAATTCCGCAACCGGCTCATGCTCCCGGTGATCGACACACGGGGGGACGTGGTAGCCTTCGGCAGCCGGGTGCTGGACAAGTCGGAGCCCAAGTATATGAACTCCTCGGAGACGCCGGTATACTCCAAACGCCGGGTGCTCTACGGGCTGAATCTGGCCAAGAAATCCAAGCGCTCCAACATCATTCTCTGCGAGGGCAATCTGGATATTGTAACGCTGCATCAGGCGGGCTTCGACAACGCCGTGGCCTCCATGGGAACAGCTCTGACCGTGGAACAGACCCGGCTTCTCAGCCGGTTCACCAAGGAACTGGTACTCTGCTACGACAATGATAACGCCGGCAAGATTGCCACTGTTACCTTTATGGCAACGGAGAACATCACGGCAGAAAACGCTCGCATTGAGGTCAAAACCGAAGCGCTGCCTGACTATGATACGCTTAAAGACAACGATGTCAAATTAACCGGCAACATCATTGATGTCACAGTGAAGTCCAGTGAAGCCAAGGGCTACACCGTGTCCATGGGTGCGGACAAGCAGGTAGCTTCCGGCCAAATCGTGGAGATCCCTGTGACCATCGGCAACAACGACGGCAAGAACGCCTACAACGCCTACGACATGACCTTCTCTTTTGACCCCACCATTCTAACGCTGAAAATGGAAGCCACCAGCATCGAGGGTTATCGCGTGATCCCCGGCAACGGCACCGTGCGAATCGTGCGTTACGGTAAAGCCGCCGAGCTGGGCGATGCGCTGACTCTGAGCTTTGTGGCAACCGGTCAGGGTAAATCCGATGTGAAAGTAACGGAAGCGTATGTAGATACCAATGCAAACGCCATTGAGTTTGACGCACCTGCGGCTGCCATTTTGGATGACACCGCTGTTATCACCGTCAACGGCTACACCGTGACTCTGCCGGACGACTTCACCCGTACCGACGCGGAGGGTTCCGTGATCGAAGCGGGCGGCAAGCTGACCTTCGTTCCCAAGGACCCCAACTATGACTACACCGTGACCGTCACCGTGGGCGGCGTGGAAGTCCCCCCTGTCATTGGCGAGGATGGCACCTACACGGTTTCCAATGTCAACGGCAATGTGGTGGTCACCAGCACTAAGACCCCCAAGACTTTCACTGTCGCCCAGGGCGAAAATACCACCGGTGCTGCGACTGCTACCTACATGGAGGACTACACCTTCAAGCTGACCCCTGTGGATGGCTACACCTATAACATGACCGTGACCATCGGCGGCAAGGACTACACCGGCTTTAAAGCCCAGGGGAATGACGATGGCACTACCACCTACACCATCCCCGGTGCGGATGTGACCGGCGACATCGTTATCAACAGCAACAAGCAGGTCAAGCAGCCGGAGACCTTCACTGTCACCTTTGACGGCACCGGCGCAGGCGAGGCCAACGGCGAAAGCTCCGTCAAGGAAAACACCAACTACACCTTCACCGTGGCCAAGCAGGAGAACTTTGAGTACACCATCACTGCCACTATGGGCGGCAAGGCCGTGACTGTCACCGAGGGTGCTAACAACACCTACACCATCGCCAATGTCACCGGCAATCTGGTCATCACCATCGAGAAGAAATCCACCCTGACCATGGAGGTCACTGTTTCCAAGTATGTAGAGATGGATAACAAGACCGTGTTCCTGGTAACCGTGACCGGCACCCCCGAAGAGGGCAAGGCGTTTGCCTACGGCGATAATGTCATGTATAAGACTACCGCTTACGGCCAGAATGTTTACAGCTGGTTGGTGATCGTGGACAAGAATGAGACATTCGACCAGGCTACGGCTGAGGCCAAGATCACGCAGGCCAGTGCTACTGCCGAGGAAGTGACCCAGAGCTATGATGTCAATGAGACGGGCCTTGTGGACATCAACGATGCTCAACTTACTTATGACATCTACAGCGGCAAGTACACCGACTTCGAAAAAGTCTCTGTGCGGAAGTTTCTGCGCGCGGATGTGACCAAAGATAAGGTCGTCAACTCCGCCGACGCCGTTGCGATCATCGCAAACAGCAAATAAAACCAGGCGGGGCCATAGCTTCCCCTCCCAAAGGGGAGGGGAAGCTATCCGCCGCATTTTGGGCGTTTACCATTGTCCCCTGTTTTAGGAGACGATGGTAAGAATCCAAAACAAGTATTTGGGGGATACCCGTATGAAAAAACACAGCGGCCTATATAGCGCCGTCAGTATTTTGCTGGTCATTGTGCTGATGGCAGGGATCAGCCTCTCACTTCTCTCCTCCGGGCGGACAAGGCCGGACAATCCCATCAGCACTCAGCCGGATCGGCTCCAGGCAGAGTCGCTGCAAGGCTCCGGCAGCACCGGCGGACAAAGCTCCGGCAAGGATAATACAGAGAATACGGATACTGCCCAGGATCCATCAGAGCCGCAGAAGCCCGATGAGCCGCAGAAGCCCGATGAGCCACAGAAACCCGATGACACCAAGCCGGATCCATCGGGCCCCACAGACCCCACGGATAACCCCGGCAAGGGCGACCAGGGCGGCTCCAAGTCAGACGATAACAAAGGCGGCTCCGAGGATTCCGGTGACCATGGTGATGGCACCGGCGGAGACGACGGGGACCACGGCGGCAGCGGCGGTGACCACGGCAGCGGCGGTGAAGAAGACGATACGCCCCGCATTTATACGACTCTGAAAACTCAGCAACTTACCAAGGCAGAGCTGCCCGACGGCAAGCTGACCTTTGTGGCCTATCCCCTGGGTAAAGGCGATCTGCATATCCGTGTCCGGCTGAAAAATGAGACCAATTCCGGAAACGGATTGCTGCTTACTTCTCAGAATAACCAGGACTACGAGGCACAGCTGGATTTCAACGCAGATAACCTCTTTGTGCTGTCTCTTTATGATGGGGAGACCTTCCTGGGACTTGTTCAGTACCGGGTGGGCTATTACGCGAATCTTGCGGACGATACCCACCCGACGGTGGGGGACTATCCACCCTCCATCGTCACCAATCTGGATGGGGCCAGCCTGGACATGAGCTCCCAAACCTTCCCCTTGACGGTGATTGCCCGTGCCAACGCAGAGCTGGGAGCCGGTGTGATCTATTCCAATCAAATTCGGGTCACGCTGGACGGCAAAACCGTGGAAAAGAGCTACGGCGATTCTCAACCCACCTACGAGTTGTATTTCGATCCCCCTCAGTTGGGCGATGAAGAAACCCACATCGTCCGGGTACTGGCCTGGGATGGTAACGGAAACTCCACCATGAAGGTCTACACCGTCACCTACCATCAAATTAGTGAGGGCGACCCGGCGGGCTCGGTGGATGTGGTGCTGGACGCGACTACCATCGGCCTGGGCATTTTGGATACCGGAACGCTGGACATCGTGGAGGGCGAAACGGCGGCGTCCGTGCTGCTGCGCTTCCTGCAGGAGCGCGGTTATGAGCCGGATTACCAGGGGTCTGCTACCATGAACTTCTATCTGCGCCGGATTAGCCGGGGCGACATTGCCTACCGTGCCAATGTCCCGGAGCATCTTTGGGAGCTGATCCTGCGGGACGGCATCACCACCAATGATAACTATGACCGGGACAGCATCGGGGAGTTTGACTATACCCAAGGCTCCGGCTGGATGTACTCCATCAACGGCACCCTGTATGAGGGTACCGGCATGAGCGGTTACAAGGTTCGCAACGGCATTACCATTTATGTGCGCTTCACCCTGTCCTACGGCAAGGACATCGGCGGCTACGATTCCACCGGAGGCGGCTACGGTTCACTGAGCAGCTACTGCGGCCTATGGATCAACGGCGGCTACCAAGCCCTGGGCCACGACTTCGTGGAGACGGACCGTTTGGAACCCACCGAAACAGAGGATGGTTACATCCACTATCGCTGCTCCAAGTGCCATGAGGAGAAAACAGATATTCTCCCGGCCACCGGCGGTACGGAGCCATCCCCCACCGCCGCACAGGCGGCCCCCGCCCTGCTCCTGCGGCGGGGATCGGGCCTTACCCCTTATCAAAACAAATTCCATAGAACCTGGGAGGCAGCAGCATGAAAAGAGCAACACGAATATTAGCGGCACTTCTTTGTGTGCTGCTTCTGCTCCCAACGGTGGCCTTTGCGGAAGCACAGCCTTCTTTGGAAAAACAGATCGCACAGAGTGCGGAGGGAATGTCCGCTCTGGGCGGCAAGAAGGGTGAATTGCTGAAAGACCGGGAACTGTTTCCTGCAGGCGATTCCGTCTGCGATTGGCTGGCCATAGCTATGGCACTGTCCGGCACAAGGGAGAGCTATTCCGACTATTTGGCGGAACTGAAGGCCCATGTGGAGGACGCATACGCCAAAAACGGATGCCTGGACCGCAACAAGGCCACGGAATACCACCGGATTTCTTTAACGGTGCTGGCACTGGGGGGCAACCCCACCAACTTCGGCACGAAGCCCGACGGCTCGGCCATTGACCTGATCGCAGAGGGTACTTACAACTATGCCCGTGATCCGGGCGCTCAGGGCTTAAATGGCTGGATATGGGCGCTGCTGACCTTGGATGCCGGGGACACAGAGGTCCCGGCAGACGCCCTGTATTCCAGGGAGGACATGGTAAATGCCATTTCCGTTGCTCAGGAGCCGGACGGCGGCTTCGGCCTGATCCCCGGAAAATCGGATGTGGACATCACCGCTATGGCGGTGCAGGCCCTAGCTCCCTATCGGGACCAGATGGAGACCGAGATCGACGCAGCGCTTACTTATCTTTCCAGCCAGCTGACGGACACCTGCGGGTATATCGCCTACGGCGATGAGAACGCGGAAAGCACCGCCCAGGTCATCCTGGCCCTGTGTGCGCTGGGCATTGACCCGGAGACGGATAGCCGTTTTGTCAAGGGCGAGCACACCCTGCTGACGGAGCTTTCCCAGTTCCGGGAAGCGGACGGCACCTACCGCCATGTGCTGGAGGGGGCCGGCGACGGCCTGGCAACGGCCCAATCCGTCCTGGCCTTAGTGGCTGTGCAGCGTGTGCGGTCCGGGCAGCCGTGGGTGCTGCATTTTGACGGCACTCAAGCGCCCCGTGAGGCATTCGGCACAAACGGAATCATCATCTGCGCCGTGATCGGTGCGGTAGTCGTAATCGCCGCCGGTGCGATCTACATCATCGGCAGAAAGAGGAAAAAGGCATGAACAAGCTGACAGATCAAATTCAGGCAGAGGTCAACAAGGTCGTTTTGGGCAAGGAGGACATCGTCCGCAAGGTGCTGCTGGCCATCCTGGCACAGGGCCATGTGCTGCTGGAGGATGTCCCCGGCGTAGGCAAGACGACGCTGGCCAAGGCATTTTCCAAAACGCTAGGTCTGGACTCCAAGCGTGTCCAGTTCACCTCCGACACCCTGCCATCGGATATTATCGGGTTTTCCGTATTCGATAAGGCAGACGGCAGGCTGAAATATCAGTCCGGAGCCATTATGACCAATCTGCTGCTGGCGGACGAGATCAACCGTACCTCCAGCAAGACCCAATCCGCTCTGCTGGAGGCTATGGAGGAGTTGCAGGTCACCGTGGACGGCGTGACCCGGCCCCTGCCGAAGCCCTTTATCGTGCTGGCAACGGAAAACCCGGTGGGTTCTGCGGGTACGCAGATGCTGCCCGCATCCCAGCTGGACCGTTTCATGCTCCAACTGAGCATGGGCTATCCCAATCGGGCCAGTACGGCGGCACTGCTGAAGGATCGCCATCATGTGGACCCGCTCTCTGCCTGCCAGACAGTGACTTCCCCTGCCGAGCTGGAAAAGCTCATTGCAGAGGTCAGCAATATCCATGTGGCAGACCGAATTTATGACTATATTGCAGAGCTGGTGGATCTGACCCGCTCCAACGCCTATGTGACCCTGGGCGTCAGTCCCCGTGGCGCTTTGGCTGTGACCCGTGCGGCCAAGGCCAACGCCTACTTAGAGGGCCGGGACTATGTGATTCCTGACGATGTGTGCGCCGTGTTCCCGGATGTGTGCGTCCACCGTCTGATCCTCAACTCTAAGGCGCGGCTCCAGGACTATACAGCGGCACTGATCCTGCAAAATGTACTTACCTCCGTCCAGAAGCCGGATGTCCGGGAATTTTCCAGCAAATGAGAAAAACGATCTTAGGCAGCGCCCTGTGTTATCTGATCCTGCTGCTGGCGTTGGCGGCGCTGCTTCTTACAAGCGGCTCCTTCTGGGCGCTGGCCGGACTCTGCTTGCTGCTCCTGCTGCCCCTGGCCTCCTGGGCGGTCAATTTCTATGTCCGCAGGCACCTGCAGGCGGACATTCTGACCCCGGCCACAGCGGCAAAACGCACGGCAGTCAGCTGTCGGGTGCGTATCCGCAACGGAGCGTTTCTGCCCGTAATGCGCTATGGCTGTCAGGTCGCTGTCCGCAATGATCTCACTGAGGAAGACCAGACAGTGACGCTGACCGGCAGCATCGGAGCCAAGGGCGAAAGCAGCCAAACCATCCTGCTGCAAAGCAGCTTCTGCGGCAGAGTGTATGTGCAGATCAGCCGGTTTACCCTGCTGGACTATCTGGGCCTGCTTCCCATGAAGGCCCTCGTGAAAGCGGATGCCCGTCTGACCATCCTCCCGGACCTGTATCCAATGGAGGCGGACATGACCGCCCGACCGGCCTATGCCGACGACGGCGCTTCCAATCGACGGGGTGAGGACCGCAGCGAGGTGTACCAGCTCCGGGAGTATCGCCCCGGCGATGACATCCGGCAAATTCACTGGAAGCTGTCCTCCAAGTTAGATGAGCTGATTCTGAAAGAGGCCAGCCAGCCGGAGAGCCGTTCCCTTTTGGTATTCTGGGATAAGCGCACCGGCGGTAACCCCCAGCAGATGGACGCACTGGCGGAGGTCGTGTCCTCCGCAGGCATGGCACTGCTGCAAAGTGGTGTACCCTATACCCTGTGCTGGACGGACCGGGACGATCTGCAGGTCCAGGACATTTCAGAGGAAAACCAGCTTTTGCAGGCTATCCCGGCTCTGGTAAAGACCAGGGGCAGCGCTGAGTGCCGCCTGCCCAAAACTGACGGTTACAGCCGAATTCTCTGTTTCGGCACAGCGCCGGAAGAACAGCTGCTCACGGACGGACGGGTGCATTTCATCCTCTGTACCGAAGAACAGTACCCCGGTGCGACCACCTTTGCCCCGCAGAATTATTCCGAGGCCATGCAGCGACTGGAGGTTTAACCCATCATGCGAAAAAATGAAAACGGACTCCAGTGGATTGTCACCGAAACGGCACAGAAAAAGCTGCACTTTCCCTGGGGCGCTTGGGTGGTCTGTGCCGTTCTGACGGTGGGCTTCTGCTTGCTTTTAACCGCTGCATTTCCCTCTGTTCCCTACCCATGGTGGGCTATGACAGCAGCTGCGATTTTGGTACAGGCGGCGTTGCTGATAGTATACCAAACCAGAATCGGGAACTGGCTCGTTCCAGCGGGCATCGGCGTGTTGCTTCTTCTGAGCTTGGCACTGAACAAGTTTGTCCTACCCGGTTTTGGAACACTGGCAAATGATTTCCTGACCCTGCTGACGAAAAAGACCGGGAAGATCTACCTGGACCTTGCGGCAGCGGATGCCCAATTTCTGCCTCTGGCGGTAACGGTTCTGCTACTGGCGGTGTCGCTGCTTCTCAGCCGCAGCGCATGGAGCGGACGGATGCTGCTGGCCTTGCCGATTCTGCTGCCCTGCTATGGGGCTATGCTGCTGGGCCTGTTTCCCGTGAGCATCGGCGGTGGACTGCTGATTATCGGCACGGTGCTGCTTATGGTGCAGCGCACGGCGGCGTGCGAAGCCCTTTCGGGCGCTCCGGCGCAGCTGATCTTGCCGGTCCTGTGTGCGGCCCTGTGCCTGCTGGTGGGCCTGTCTTGCCAGGATAAGCTGGATACGGACCTGGTAGAAACGATGCAGACCCAGCTCCACCAGCGGCGCTATGACAGCGATACCAATTCCATGCCGGAAGGAAACCTCAAGAACTTACCCGCCTGGAATAAAAGCGACACCCCGGCATTGGAAGTCACGATGGAGCAGCCGGAAAAGGTGTATCTGCGAGGGCAGATTTACGACACCTACACCGGCACCGGCTGGAAGGCAGCCGATACCGAAGACACCGCCCAATATGAGGATCTTTTCTATTGGCTCCATGAGGCGGGTTTCTACGGCCAGAGTCAAATTGCACTGGCGGATGGCTATACGGAGACGGCCACACCGCTGTCCATGACTATACGAAATCTCTCCGCCTGTTCCGCCCACGGCTACTATCCCTATGCCGTCTACGGCAGTGAAACGCTGGCAGCGGACCGCATCGGGGACACGAATCTGCCCCCGGCAGAGAGCCTGTATTATCTGAAAGGCAGCGTCCCGGACTGGTACCAAATCCAGCGGAACCTCTCCACGGCCCAGGGCCGGGAGAACATCGAAAACTATCTATCCAAGGAGCAGGCCTATGCCGACTATCTCCGGGCTATGGACCTGCAAATGACTCAGGACAGCTGGGCCGTCCTCCGGCGGCAATTGAAGCTGGACACCCAGGCCCGGACCATCAGCGACATCCGCACCATTATCTTTGACTATCTACGGGAAGCCATGACCTACGACGAGACTGCCCGAACCATGAACGGCAGCGGTGACTTCCTGCAATATACGCTGGAGCGCAGCGGACACGGCTACAGCGTCCATTACGCCACGGCAGCGGTGCTGATGCTGCGCTACATGGGCGTTCCGGCCCGCTATGTGGAGGGATATTACCTCTCGGCGGAGGATGCCACCCGCTACAAGGCCGGCGAGCCCATCACCTTAACAGAGGAAAACGCCCACGTCTGGGCGGAATACTATGTCAGCGGTGTCGGCTTTGTGCCCTTCGAGGTGACTCCCGGCTACATAGACGATGAGGAGATGTCTCTGGGCGGCGACAGCCCGGATGAGAATACCTACGAGAACAACACCCAGCAATTTGTAGAGGTGGAGCAGCCGGAGGAGATCAACGAGCACAAGCAGGACCGCTTTACCTTCTCGCTGAATGCCCATTACCTGCTGCTTCTTCCGCTGCTGCTGATCTTGCTGCTGGCCGGATGTATTTTCCATCGCCGCAGGGTGTTTCGGAAGAAGATGGCCGCTATCGACGCCGCAGACGACCGGGAGGCCATTGCCATGCGCTTTGGCTATGCCGTTTGCCTGCTGCGCCACAGCACGGTCCGGCCCCCGGAGGGTGCGGCAGAAGCCGCAGAACTGAATCAAAAGGCGCTGTTTAGTACCCAGGAGATGACCCCGGAACAGCGCAAGCAGGTTGACTCGTTTGCTGTGCGTGTACTGGATGCCTGCAAGGGCAGCTGGACACCGTGGGAGAGAATACGGTACCGGCTCTGGAACTGCCTGTACTGAGAAATTAAAGGAGGATGGAAAATGCACAAAAGAGTAATGGCTCTGCTTCTGAGTCTGGTGCTTCTGGTTTCTGCCATCATGCCGACCACGGCAATGGCCGCAGAGAAAGAGTACGCCGGCAGCTTCGTGTTTGTGGCTATGAACGCCAACAGCACCATCGTGGAGCCGACCCGTATCCAGTATAAATCTGGACAAACCATTCAACAGGCGCTGGCGGATTCAGATATTGACTTTGTCGGCCTGGAAAACGGATTCGTCTATGAGATCAACGGCGTTTCCGCCAACTATCTGCTCTATTATGACAAGGGCGGCTACAAGCTGGACGCTCCGGCTTCTTCCATCAAGGCCCTTTGCTTCCATGTATCTTCGGGGTACTCGGACGAGGCATTTCAGCTGATCCTCCAGATGGCGGATTACCTGGACATGACCAACCATGTGCAGAATTATCCGGCAGCAGCTAACGCCTATGCGGCGGCGCTGAAGGGCCTGCGGACGGCAACTGCCGACTCGGCAGGACCTCTGCTGAAAAACCTGAAAGACGCCATTGCCGAATATGCGGCCCTTCTGGACGGGACCCAATACACCGTCTCCGCCACGGCGACCCAGAACGGAGCCGCCGTGGCAGAACCGGTCATTACCCTGACGGATGCCTATGGCAACGTCACCACCGGCACCGGCAGCGCCAAGGTCATTGCCGGCGACTACAAGTTCAGCGTATCCGACGGCGGCCATAACCGCACGGACGGCACGCTGACGGTCTCCGCTGATGCACAGGTCTCCGTGACCCTGCCCTACGGCGAGTGGTTCGGCAATATCCGGCTGCTGGATGCGGAGAAAGAACCCTATCGTTTCAAGCAAAATCAGGCGGACCACACGGCGCAGTATTGGATCGAGGATACAGCCAATGCTCTGAGCAGCGTGTATCTGAATGCGGCGATGGGCAATATCCCGGATACCAAGACCACCAGGCTCCGCACCATCTATACCGGCACCAACGGCAAGGATATGTCGGGCATATCCCGCAGCTGGAACAGCATAGCCACATCCCTTACTTATCTGCTGACCTCTGGCATGGAGGGCAAGACCTTCGCGCTGGAAGCACAGTATACAGGCTCGGACGGCTACACGCAGATTCAGTCCTACGATGTCACCGTGACCCG
>ERZ827104.2784-NODE-2784-length-13001-cov-5.641897_pt1 | contig 13001 bp, 8 predicted proteins | sample MGYA00519781_ERZ827104 | MGnify/ENA primary metagenome ERZ827104 (study PRJEB31778, sample SAMEA3449257) | human gut metagenome | biome: human gut; feature: human-associated habitat; material: faeces | place: United Kingdom | collected 2010/2012 ... | reverse complement strand
CCGCCAATAATTGTTTCAAGCTTGCTACTACGTTACTTACCGCTGATGCGTCTAAGTGGATATAATCTAATGTTCTCATAATTGCTACTTTTTAATTTGTTATACTTTTTGCTTTTCTTGTACCACAAAGATACGGCAAGTATAAGTAGCTGTCAAACAGATAATTTTTATATCAAGATAGAGGAAATTTATTAAACTATTCCATACAATAAGTATGCAAATGACATGAATACATAAATAATTGGATACTAACATTTTAAAAAGACGATTATCATTTTCGAAAAACACGTACGTGTTTTTTTGAAAAGTCGTACATGTTTTTCGGGAAACACGTACGACTTTTTACAGAATCATACGGCAAGGAACTAGAACATACAGAAAAATATACGATAAGTCTCCCTTTTTCAGGGGGCCCAAAAGCATTTCCCCCAAAATCCCCTACTCGAATTATCGCTGTGGTTTTAGAGAGCCGTAAAAGTTACTTGATAAAGAAAGAAACCGGACGAACACCTATAAAAACTTAAGCAAAAAGGTTACCTTCGCGGAAACAAGATTTCGCTTTGGAAGTACAAGAATTATTGAAACTATATGCCGCTCACCCGCAAGTGACGGCGCTGGACACCTTACTGAAAAACGATACGTCCCGCAATATATTCCTAAAGGGACTGAATGGCTCGGGTCCGGCAATGACGATCGCCTCTCTTTTTACGAAAGGAAGGGGGAGTTATGTGTGCGTGTTGAACGACCAAGAGGAAGCCGGCTATTTCTATCACGACTTGATGCAACTTACCGCCAGCAATGAGGTATACTTCTTCCCATCCGCTTACCGGAGGGCCATCAAGTACGGGCATGTCGATCCGGCGAACGAGATCCTGCGCACCGAGGTACTCAGCCGGTTGCAAGACCCGGACGCCTCTTTCGTGATCGTCACGTATCCGGACGCCTTGGCGGAACGAGTCGTGGCCCGGGAGGTATTGAAGGAGAATACCTTAAAGATCAGCGTGGGCGAGAAGCTGGATAATATGTTTGTCTCCGACGTGCTGGACGAGTATGGCTTCGAGCAGGTCGACTATGTATATGAGCCGGGGCAGTACGCCCTCCGTGGCAGTATCCTCGACGTTTTCTCTTTCTCCAACGAGTTTCCCTACCGTATCGACTTTTTCGGCGACGAGGTGGAGACCATCCGTACGTTCGACGTGGAGACGCAGCTCAGCAAGGAGAAACTGGACAGCATCTATATCGTACCGGAGATGAGCAAGAACGCCAAGGATAGTACTTCCTTGCTAGGCTCCCTTCCCCGGAACACCTGCATAGCGGCGAGAGATCTCGCATGGTGCAAGGAGCGCATCGGAAGCGTATGGAACGACGATCCGGTGGTAGCCGACGAGGAATCCTTCGCCGATATCGACCAGATGCGGAAGAAATTAGTCCGGGGCGAGGACTTCCTACGGGAGGTCTTGGATTTCCGTCGCATCCATTTCGGGGCACGGCCGATGGGAACGGCGGACGCTACCATCCATTTCTCTACGCAAACGCAGCCGATCTATCATAAGAATTTCGACCGGGTGAGCGAGTCGTTCCATAAATACCTCGACGAAAGCTATACATTATATATATTGAGCGATCAAGAGAAACAAGCCAACCGTATCCGGATGATTTTCGAGGATAGGGGCGACAATATCCCTTTCACCGCCGTAAACCGCACGATACACGAGGGATTCGCCGACGATACGCTACGCATCTGCTTTTTCACCGATCATCAATTGTTCGACCGCTTCCACAAGTTCAACTTGAAGAGCGATAAGGCACGAAGCGGAAAGATCACCCTTTCGCTCAAGGAGCTGAACCAGTTCTCGCAGGGGGATTATATCGTACATATCGACCATGGCGTAGGACAGTTCGGGGGATTGGTACGCACCGAGGTGAACGGTAAGATGCAAGAGGCCATCAAATTGATTTATCAGAATAACGATATTATATTCGTCAGCATCCATTCCCTACATAAATTATCGAAATACAAGGGGAAAGAGAGCGGCGAGCCGCCTAAGTTGAGCAAGCTCGGCACAGGCGCTTGGGAAAAGATGAAGGAACGTACCAAGGCGAAGGTGAAGGATATCGCCCGGGACTTGATCCTCCTCTATTCCAAACGCAAGCAAGAGACGGGTTTCGCCTACACGCCGGACAGCTTCATGCAGCATGAGCTGGAAGCCAGCTTCATCTATGAGGACACGCCGGACCAGATGAAGGCTACCGCCGAGGTCAAGGCGGATATGGAAAGTACCCGTCCGATGGACCGGTTGATTTGTGGAGACGTTGGTTTCGGAAAGACCGAGGTGGCTATCCGTGCGGCATTCAAGGCGGTATCGGACAATAAGCAGGTGGCCGTGTTGGTACCCACCACCGTACTGGCTTTCCAGCATTACCAGACGTTTTGTGAGCGCTTGAAGGATTTCCCTTGCAAGATCGATTATATCAGCCGGGCCCGTACGGCCGCACAAATCAAGGCTACCTTGAAAGAGCTGAAAGAGGGCGAGGTGAATATCTTGATCGGCACCCACCGGATCGTCGGCAAGGATGTACGTTTCAAGGATCTGGGCTTGCTTATCATCGACGAGGAGCAGAAGTTCGGGGTATCCGTCAAGGAGAAGCTTCGGCAGCTGAAAGTGAACGTGGACACCTTGACAATGACGGCCACCCCGATCCCCCGTACCTTACAGTTCTCCTTGATGGGGGCCCGGGACCTTTCCAGCATCACCACGCCACCGCCCAACCGTTATCCCGTGCAGACGGAGGTGGAGCGTTTCAACCCCGATATCATCCGGGAAGCGATCAATTTCGAGATGAGCCGGAACGGGCAGGTGTTCTTCATCAACAACCGTATCCAGAACATTTACGAGATGGAAGCCTTGGTACGGCGGGAAGTCCCCGACGCACGGGTAGCCGTGGGGCACGGGCAGATGGAGCCGGAGAAGCTGGAGAAGATCATCCTCGACTTCGTGAACTATGAATACGACGTATTGATCGCTACCAGTATCGTGGAGAGCGGCATCGACGTGCCCAACGCCAATACGATCATCATCAACAACGCCCAGCAATTCGGGCTTAGCGACCTCCATCAGCTACGCGGACGTGTAGGACGAAGCAACCGGAAAGCCTTCTGCTACCTCCTTTCCCCGCCCCTCACCTCGCTGACGCAGGAGGCACGGCGCAGGTTGCAAGCGATCGAGAACTTCTCCGAGCTGGGTAGCGGTATCCATATCGCCATGCAAGACCTCGATATCCGGGGGGCCGGCAATATGTTGGGGGCCGAGCAAAGCGGTTTCATAGCGGATCTGGGTTACGAGACGTACCAGAAGATCTTGGAGGAGGCGGTAGACGAGTTGAAAAGCGAGGAATTCGCCGATCTTTACGCCGATAACACCGAAGGGCACCGGGATACGGGCAGCGAGTACGTCCGGGAGACCTATATCGAGAGCGATCTGGAATTGATGTTCCCTCCCACCTACATCCCCAACGACTCGGAACGTATTTCCCTATACCGGGAGTTGGATAATATGGAGGAGGAACGTGACATCCTCGCCTTTACGGAGCGCCTGAAAGACCGCTTTGGCAAGATACCGAAGGAGGGCAAGGAGTTGATCCGGATCGTGCGCCTCCGTCGCATGGCCAAGAAACTGGGTATGGAGAAGGTGATCCTGAAGAAAGGGCAGATGAGCCTCTTCTTGGTGAATAACCCGGACAGCCCGTATTACCAAAGCGAGGCGTTCGGCAAGCTGCTGGGCTTCATCCAAAAGCATCCCCGTGAATGCAACCTCCGGGAGCAGAATGGCAAGCGAAGCATCGTGATCAAGAACGTCCCTACGGTGGAAGCGGCATGCGGCTACCTGCAAGAGATGGAAAAAATAAACTCAACCAACTTTTGACACATCCTCTTACAAACACGAAAAGATATGGAAAAGAAAACGATTATAGACCTTTTTGAGAGTTCAGCCAAGCGATTCCCGAGTAATCCTTTTTTATGGGAGAAGACGGGCAAGCGATTCGAGCCAACCACTTACGCCGAGGTTCGCGACCTCGTCTATGAGGAAGGCGCGGGCCTCATATCGCTGGGTGTGCGAAAGGGGGATAATATGGCTTTACTGAGCGAAGGGCGCAACGCGTGGATCATCGGAGAACTGGCCATGTTCTACGCCGGGGCGACGAACGTGCCCCTATCCATCAAGCTGGAGGAGGCGAACGACCTCCTGTTCCGTCTCGTCCACGCCGACGTGAAATATATCATGGTATCGGGCCAGCAACTCAAGAAAATCCGGGCGATCAAGGATAAGCTCCCCGCCGTACGGAAGATCATCGTACTCGACGAGCAAGCGGAATACCAAGACCGTGAGATGTCGCTGTCCGAGATATGCCGGATGGGGAAGGTCTATCTGGGTATTCATCCGATAGAGGAGTTCTTGGCGATCGGGCAATCGCTGGGCAACGATGATTACGCCACCATCACCTATACCTCCGGCACGACCGCCGATCCGAAAGGCGTGATCCTCACCCACCGTAACTATACGGCGAACGTGGAGCAAGCGCTCACTTGCGTGGATATAGACGATACGTGGCGTACGTTGGTGATACTCCCGCTGGACCATTGCTTCGCCCACGTGGTAGGATTCTACATCTTCATGTCGAAGGGAGCCTCGGTAGCTACCGTGCAGGTAGGGCGTACCGGTATGGAGACCTTGAAGAATATCCCTATCAATATAAAGGAGTTCAAGCCGTACCTGATACTGAGCGTCCCCGCCTTGGCGAAGAACTTCAAGAAGAATATCGAGCAAGGTATCCGAGCGCGAGGCAAGAACGCCGTCCGCCTTTTCAACCTAGCCTTACGGATCGGTTATATCTATAACGGGGATAGCGACGAGGAGGAAGGAAAAGGTTTCCGCGTCCTCTTGAAGCCACTGGTCCGTTTGTTCGACAAGCTATTGTTCGCGAAAGTCCGTGAGAACTTCGGGGGCGAACTGAAGTTCTTTATCGGAGGGGGCGCCTTGCTGGATAAGGACTTGCAGAAGTTCTATTACGCCTTGGGAATCCCGATGTACCAAGGATACGGGCTGAGCGAGGCGACACCGATCATCTCGACCAACGGCCCCCGCCGCCATACCTTCGGCAGTAGCGGCGTATTGGTGCGGCCCCTCGACCTAAAGATCTGCGACATGGACGGCAACGTACTTCCTCCGGGGGAGAAAGGCGAGATCGTCATCCGGGGAGAGAACGTGATGGCCGGCTACTGGAAGAACCCGGCATCGACGGCCGATACCGTAAAGGAGGGTTGGCTGTACACCGGGGATATGGGATATATGCATGACGGGCTTCTTTATGTGTTGGGGCGTTTCAAGAGCCTGCTGATCGGAAGCGACGGGGAGAAATACAGTCCGGAGGGTATAGAGGAAGCCTTGGTAGAGCATTCCTCTTGCATCGACCAGCTGATCCTGTACAATAACCAGAGTCCGTACACGACCGCCCTGTTGGTCCCTAACAAAGAACGGTTGCGGAAACATCTGGCCCACCAGAATCTGGACCTCACGAGCGATCAAGGCCGGGAAGAGGCCATCCGTATCATCCAGCGCCAGATCGACCGTTTCCGCAAGGGAGGCGACCTGTCTAGTATGTTCCCGGATCGTTGGTTGCCGACCACCTTCGCCATCCTCCCCGAGCCTTTCACCGAGCAAAACGGCATGGTAAACAGCACCATGAAGATCGTCCGGGGCAAGGTAGAGAAAGCCTACGCCGCCCGTATCGCCCAGCTCTATACCCCCGAGGGGAAGAACCCGCTGAACAAGTGGAACAAGGAGGCGTTGTAGAGACGCGGCGTGCTCGCCTACTCCATGCACCCCCGAGAAGGCTCCCTAAGCACGAAGCAGTATTACAACCCGGAATATTATCCGTTCTTGGTTCCTACGTTAGATGACAATGGCAAGCAGATCGGGGATCTGGTACAGCCCGAGGGCGGCATGCGTATCATCGTGATCAAGAAGAAATGATTTATCGGCGAGGCCCGGCCACCAAGGTTGGGCCTCGCATTTTCTAAAGATTCCACCGCGCACCTGCCGCGAGGTGCCGCATTTCCCCAAGATTCGACCGCGCACCCGATGTACCCCCCGTATTTTTCCAAGATTCGACCGTGCACCCGCCGCAAGGTCTCGCATTTCCCCAAGATTCCGTTTCGCGCCCGATGTAAGCCCCGTATTTTCCCAAGATTCGACTTTTCACCTGCCGCGAGGTCGAATCCGCGAAAAATACGGTAGTTTCCAGAGCTATATCCACCGATTTGTCTTACCTTTAGCCAGTATTAAACCTGATCATGGATCTAAATCAACAAGAAAATGGAAAAGATTACAAAAGTAAAAGACATTAACATCACGAAATTGAACAACGCCGAGTACCGAACCTTCATGGCCCGCTACGGGAACCTGCTCGCGGGTGGCGGAGGCGACTCGGAATCTCCCGACGAGATCAGCTTCGACCCGAACGACCCGCTGGGCATCCCCCAAGAACTTCGTACGGCCTTCGCCACCGATTTCGCCCTGCTGACCGACGCCGTGAACCAATCCTCGGCCAGCGAGGAGACCGCGCAGATGTCCGCCCTCGACAAGGAGAGGGATGATCTCTTGATCTTCATTACTTCCACTATTACCCAAATGACGAAAAGCCCGCTGGCGGCGCAACGCACGGCGGCCGAGAAGCTATACCTTCCCGTGAAACCCTACATCGGAGCCGCGCGCCTCGCCAACTTGCAGGAGACGGCCGCCATCGAGGGCTTGCTGGTAGACCTCGACAAGGCTGGGATGCCCGAGGCGCTGGCGGCGATCAACCTCACCGAGGTAGTAGCAGCGCTGAAAGAGAAGAACAAGCAATACGCCACGCTCACCGAGCAACGCGCCAACGCCAAGGCGGACGACCCCGTAGAGAGCGCCAAGAAAATCCGCCTACGCATGGACGAGGAATACGACGAGATGTCCACCTACGCCTTTGCGCAAAGCGTGGTGAAGCCCACTCAAGAGACCGCCGCCTTCATCAGCCGCCTCAACGCGCTGGTCGACGAGACGAACGCCCTCTACAACCAACGCATAGCGCAGGCGAGGGCCGCAGCCGCCAAGAAACAAGAAGGCGACAAGCCCGCTACCGACAGCGACTCGCCATCAGAGATATAAAATAATGAAGATCTTTTTCGTTAAATAATGAAGCTCGCGTTTTCTACCGCCGGGTTTCCCATCGAGCGGTGGGAAACCCGGTGATTAATGATTATTAATAGCCTCTCCCCCCTCCCTCCCACGAAAAAAACATACCTTTGCCAACAGTATTATCCGTGAAGGAATAACGAGACATTTACATGATAAGATCTATTCGCTATATCACTTTGCTAGTCCTGTTACAATTCGTGACCGGCATTTCCGTCCTATACGCCCAGAGCATAACTTCCGCGTCCGGAATCGTGAGAGACTCCGTAAGCGGGGAACCCCTATCCTACGTATCCGTCATGTTCGAGAACTCGACGATCGGGGCGATGACCGACGATGACGGGGCTTTCAGCCTCCAGAATGACAAAGGGCTTACCCGGCTGGTCGTATCCTCGCTTGGATATGACAATAAGGTCGTAAACCTAAAGGCGGGGCAAAAGAACAACGCCCTCAACGTGCTCCTCCGGCCTACCTCGTTCGAGATTGCCGAGGTAGTCGTCAAGCCTAAGCGCGAGAAATATTCCCGCAAGGACAATCCCGCCGTGGAACTGATCAAGAAAGTCATAGAGCATAAGAACGACAACCGCATCGAGGCGAAGGACGAGTACCAAAGCGAGGTGTACGAGAAGCTCAGCATGTCGCTGGACGACTTCAACCCCAATCTCGAGAAGAATAAGTTCCTGAAGAAATTCAAGTTCATCAAGAACTATCTGGATACCTCGGAGTTCAACGGGAAACCGATCCTGACGATCTCCGTCCGTGAGACGATCTCCGACCAATACTACCGCAAACATCCCAAGGCGGAGAAGACGATCACCAAGGCCAAGCGCCAGCAGGGTATCGACAAGACCTTGGACGATGGAGGCGCCATCACCGCCAACCTTGAGGAGATATTCAAGGGCGTCAATATCTTCGACAACAATATCAATATCTTGTTGAACCGTTTCGTGAGCCCGCTGTCTTCCACGCTGGCCGTCTCCTATTACAAATATTATATCATGGATACGGTGGACGTTGCCGGAGATAAATGTGTGGATCTCGCCTTCGTGCCCGTAAACAGCCAGAGCTATGGTTTCACGGGCCGCTTGTACATCACGCTGGACGGTAATTACGCCGTCAAGAAATTCCTCTTGAACACCCCGGCGAACATCAACCTCAACTGGGTGGACAAGCTCCGGATCGAGCAAGAGTTCAAGCGGATGCCGGATAGCACTTGGGTGCTCGCCAATGAGAATACTTACGTTAATTTCTATATCGTAAAAGGGGCGCAACAGCTCTACGCCCACCAGCTAAGGAATTTCGATAAGTATCAGTTCGACGTGCAGAACGCCGACTCGATCTTCGGCCTTCTCGGCCCGATCCATGAGTTGCCCGAAGCCACCGCCCAGACCGACACCTTCTGGATACACAACCGCCATGTCCCCTTGAAAGAGAAAGAGAGCGCCTTGGACGACTTGCTGGCGCAACTTCGCAAGGTACCGGCTTTCAACGTGATCATCAAGACCGCCGAGATATTGATCACCGGTTATATCCCGACCACGGCGGACAAGGATAAGAGCAAGTTCGATTTCGGACCGATGAATACCACGTTCAGCGCCAACCATCTGGAGGGCTTCCGCATGCGTGTGGGAGGTATGACGACGGCAAACCTCAACCCGCACTGGTTCGGTAGCGGTTATCTGGCCTATGGCGTAAACGACCGTAAGCTAAAGTATAACGCCAAGCTGACGTATAGCGTGAACAAGAAGAAATATCACGAGGGAGAAAGCCCGGTGAACAATATCTCTGCGATCCAAGAGTACGACGTATATACGCCTGGTCAGGACTTCCTCTTCACCAGCAAGGATAATATGTTCGTGGCATGGAAGGTGGGCGAGCCCGTCACCATGATGCAATACATCCGCAAGACCATGCTCCAGTACCAGAAGGAATGGCTGAATGGCCTGACCCTTACCACTTGGGCACGTAACGAGAACAACGAGGCGGCCGGAACGCTCCGCTACGATCGTTACAACGCCGACGGGACATTGACGAACCTAAAGAGTTTCACCAACACGGAGCTAGGGGCCCAGCTTCGTTTCGCCCCGGGCGAGCGTGCCTATAACGGACGAGAAGGTAAGAACTCTCTTTTCAACCTCTCGAAAGACGCTCCTGTATTCAAGCTATCCCATCAGATGGGATTGAAGAACGTGTTGGGGAGCGACTTCAACTACAACCATACGGAGATCAGCGCCGAGAAACGGATCTGGCTCTCTTCCTTCGGACATATCGACGCCTTGGTGACGGCGGGCAAGGTATGGGACAAGGTTCCTTTCCCCTTGCTCATCATGCCGAATACCAACCAGTCCATCACGATCCAGCCGCAAGCCTTCAACATGATGCGTGCGCTGGAGTTCGTAAGCGACCAGTATGTTTCGTTCTACTTCACGTATTATATGAAGGGATGGATCTTAAACCGTATTCCCGGCGTGAAGTGGCTACGTTTGCGTGAGGTGATATCGTTCAGCGGTTTCTACGGAGGACTGACCGATAAGAACAACCCTGCCTTGGACCCGACGGGACTATACCGTTTCCCCGAGGGAACCTCGCCGATGGGCCGTACGCCTTACCTGGAGGCCAGCGTAGGTCTGGAGAACATCTTCAAGATATTACGGATCGATTATTACCGCCGGTTGACGTATCTGGACCAACCGAATATCAAGAAGGGGGGCGTGCGTATAGCGCTGCGGTTCTCCTTCTAAGAGAAGGGACGTAGAGAATTGACAGTTGACAGTTAATTTAAGAGAGATAAGAAAAAATGGGGGAGTTGGAACGCAGACCGAACGCTTGGGCGTTGACACCGCTGGTGGTATTCTTATTGACTTATTTGGTGGTATCTATCGTGGCGGGAGATTTCTATAAGATGCCGATAACGGTAGCCTTCGTCATCTCCTCGATCGTAGCGATAGCGATCTCCAAGGGAGGCAAATTAAGCAACCGCATCGAGCAGTTCTGCCGGGGGGCGGCCAACAGTAATATCATGCTGATGGTATTGATCTTCATCCTCGCCGGGGCCTTCGCGCAGACCGCCAAGGCGATGGGTGCCGTAGACGCTACCGTGAATCTGGCGATGTCCATCCTGCCCGGTAACCTGTTGGCGGCCGGAATCTTCCTAGCCGCTTGCTTCATATCCATCTCGGTAGGTACGTCGGTGGGCACGATCGTGGCCTTGGCCCCGGTAGCCGTCGGTATAGCGGACAAGACGGGGATGCCGGACGCCCTTATGCTGGGTGTCGTGGTGAGCGGCGCCATGTTCGGCGATAACCTGTCGTTCATATCCGATACGACTATCGTAGCTACCCGCACGCAGGGTTGCCAGATGTCCGATAAGTTCAAGGTGAATATCCGTATCGCCCTCCCGATAGCGATCCTGACCGGATTGATATACGTGCTGGTGGGAAGCGGCGTGGAGAACGCTTACGCTCCGGCCCCGATCGAATGGGTCAAGGTGATCCCTTATCTAGTGGTATTGGTAACCGCCGTTTGCGGGATCAATGTCATGCTGGTGCTATTCATCGGGATCGTCCTGTCCGGTATAGTAGGTCTGTGGACCGGTAGCTTTGATATCTGGGGCTGGAACGCCTCCATGGGATTAGGTATCACCAATATGGGCGAGCTGATTATCGTGACGCTTCTGGCAGGAGGCATGTTGGAGATGATCCGTTATAACGGGGGTATCGACTGGATCATCCGCAAGCTTACCTCCCGCATCCATTCCTCCAAGGGGGCCGAGATGAGCATAGCGGCCTTGGTGAGCTTCGCCAACCTCTGCACGGCCAACAATACGATCGCCCTCATCATGGCCGGCCCGATCGCCAAGGATATAGCGGACCGGTTCAAGATAGATCCCCGCCGCAGCGCCAGCCTATTGGATATCTTCTCTTGCTTCGTACAGGGAATCATCCCCTACGGCGCCCAGATGTTGATGGCCGCCGGACTCGGGCATGTCTCCCCTATCGAGATCATGCAATATCTTTACTACCCGTATCTATTGGGAGCAGGCGCCTTATTGGCGATCTTATTCAATTATCCGAGGAAATATACACTCGTATAGACTGCCCGTCCTTACGAAAAAACACAATAGTATTCAAAGCAAAAAGACTATTGTGTCCGGGATTGAATACTATTGTGTTCGCTGATGAATACTACTGTGTTCAGGTGGGAACACGGTAGTGTTTGGGAGCGAAGGGAATACCGCTGTCGGATTAGCCGAACAAATCCAGCGTAAGCTGTTTCTTCGCGGCTTCCAGTTTACGAAGATGCCGCTTGCCTTGAGGGGTGACGATCTCCATCTTATCGAAACGGGTACGTATCACCGTAGTCACGGTATAGCTCACGTTGACCACCTCTCCTAGCTCCGACAGACGGCGAGCGATCTCCAAGACGCAATCGATGCACATACCGCTCGTGAACGAGATCTTGTCCTCGAACATCTGTTTCTTGAAATCCTCATCTTGCATATAGAAATCGATCGTCTCGCCTCCCTTGTTGTAGATACCTTTCCACCGATACTTACTATCTTTCAGTACCGGCGAGATGATCTCTATCGTGGCCTTATTATCCTTGACCGTAGGCAGATCGTCGCTACGCAAGATAAAATAATCGAACTGGTCCCGTTTCACCTCCAGCGAACCGGAACGGTTACGATCCTTCTCGTTCAACTCACGTACCGAGATTTTCGTCACCTTCGGATACCCTTTCAAAGCCTCGTAGAAATTAGACTTACACTTACAGAAACGGGGCGAGGCGTTCAACAGGTCGATCAAGCGGTGTGAAGGCGTAGCCCCCGCAGTCTTCAGCCGTAGTTCACGGCGTAACTTGAACAGCTCACGCTGCATCTCCTCCTCGTCCGCCGGCGTACGATCCATCAGCGGCTGTCCACCCACCGACAAAGAAGGACGGGTCAATATCTGCATCACCAAGTTCAACACGATAGAGATAGAGCGGCTACTCTCCCCAGCCACGCCCAGCTTCTCACGGAAACCACCCTCCTTATCGTAAGGCTCGTTGTAAACCGTCAGCTTCACGTCCAGCATATCCGCCAAGGAACGTATCAGCGTAAGAATCTCCTTCTCACACCGGTGCTTGGTCATGGCATCCATATAATTGGATTTATTATTAAAGGAATAACGTATCTCCAGCTTATTCGCGAATTTTAGAATAGAGTCACTCATTTGTTTCTAGTTTTTCGGTTCTTCTTTCGGTTTACGATCAAAAAACGGGTTCTTCGACGAGGCGCTGACCGGTATCGCCATCACGCATTTACAGTCTCCCAACAGCCCCAGTCGTTGGGCCGCCAAGCCGGCGCTGAACATGACACGAGTATCCACACGCAGGTCCGCCAAGCCGAGCCGATAGCGATACCCAGATCGACGGAATTAATAGCGCACGGAACCAAGTCCGGCTTCTCCACGCAGGTATCGAAACCACAATGGGCGCAGTTCAAGCCTTGTACTTTCTGGGAGGTACCGATAATCACCACGGCATCGGCACTCTTTATATTCTCGGCGTCACGGAGCAGGAACTTGAATCCGGTCTCGGCCGCTATCTGGATCATCTCATCGGACAAGCGCAAGATATCCCCATCCGTCACCATCGCTATCTCTATGATATCAATACCCTTGCCTTTAGGAGCCGTGCGAGCGGCTGTCATCATACGGCGTGCGGCCTGTAACACAAGCTCATGCCTGATTTCTCTTTCGTTCTGTATCATATCCTTCTAAATTCAGTGAA
>ERZ827104.2764-NODE-2764-length-13063-cov-3.821956_pt1 | contig 13063 bp, 10 predicted proteins | sample MGYA00519781_ERZ827104 | MGnify/ENA primary metagenome ERZ827104 (study PRJEB31778, sample SAMEA3449257) | human gut metagenome | biome: human gut; feature: human-associated habitat; material: faeces | place: United Kingdom | collected 2010/2012 ... | reverse complement strand
GTGACCTTTCACAACCGCTACGGCATCACGCTGGCAGCGGATCTGTACGCACCGAGGGGCGCAGAGGGCAAGCTGCCCGCCATCGCAGTCAGCGGCCCGTTTGGCGCGGTAAAGGAGCAGTCCTCCGGGCTGTACGCGCAGAAGATGGCGGAGTTGGGTTTTCTGACGATTGCCTTTGACCCGTCCTATACCGGCGAGAGCGGTGGTGCGCCCAGATATGTTGCTTCGCCCGACATCAATACCGAGGATTTCTGCGCAGCGGTGGATTTTCTGTCTGTGCAGGATCACGTTGACCCGGCGCGTATCGGCATCATCGGCATCTGCGGCTGGGGCGGTATGGCGATCAACGCCGCGTCCATCGACACGCGCATCAAGGCGACCGCCGCCATGACTATGTACGACATGACCCGTGTGACCGCCAACGGCTATTTTGACGCAGAGGATTCCGAGCAGGCACGCTTTGAAAAGCGGAAGGCGCTGAATGCGCAGCGCACCGAGGATTACAAAAACGGAACCTATGCGCTGGCAGGCGGTGTGGTCGATCCGCTGCCGGAGGACGCACCACAGTTTGTAAAGGACTACTACGCCTACTACAAAACTCCGCGCGGATACCATCCCCGCAGCCTGAACTCCAACGGCGGCTGGAATGTGACCTCCTCGCTGTCGTTCCTGAATATGCCGATTTTGCAGTACAGCAGCGAGATCCGCTCTGCCGTGCTGCTGGTACACGGAGGAAAGGCGCACTCCCGCTACTTCAGCGAGACGGCTTACAGCAAACTGACCGGCGACAACAAGGAACTGCTCATCATCCCCGGCGCGAGCCACACAGACCTTTATGATCAGATGGACGTGATCCCGTTTGAAAAGCTGAAGGTGTTCTTTGACGCGTATCTGAAATGAAGCGGATCGTTCTTTTCTGCCTGCTTGTAAGCGAAATGCATTCGCTTGCAGCCTGCGCCGCAAAACATGTTCCGGATGCCGACACGGTTACAGTCGAACTATCCGTAAACTAAAATCGTCCCGGTTTGCGCCATTTGTGCAGACCGGGACAACGTTTTCAGATTTCCAAGCTGCTCTGCATGATCTGACTGTTCGTTTTCTTGTTCTTATCAACGGCGTGGTATAGATGTCCAGTGCAGTCATCGGCTGGCTGTGACCGGGGAGCCCCGCGACTGTGCCGACGTCTGTGCCGCTGGCAATGAACAGGCTTGCCGCCGTGTAACGCAGACTGTGGACATTCAGGTCAGTCGGCAGATCGTTTGCTTTGAGGATTTTCTTATGCTGCCAAAAATGATACAAATAGGTGCCGCAGTTATTGGCGTGCAGGCCGTAGAACCCATAGGAACTGAACATTCTCCGCTGGTCAGGAGCCACGGACACATTATCCTATCTGCGCGGCATCGTCCATCACCGCAAGTTCCGCGGGCACAATGCGGAACACAGTATGGAACCAGACTGCCGGTTTATTTTCGCCGCCTGCTCGTCGCTTCTGCGGCAGGAACTGGAGCGCATCCCGGCGGAAGCCGTGCAGCCGGATAGCTTTGCGGCGCGGAACTGGATGATGGATGAGTTTCCCTCAAAAGCGGAGGCTGCACTATGAATTTTGATTGGACAATCCTTCACTGGATTCAAAATACGCTTGCCTGCCCGGCGATGGACTTCCTGATGCCGAAAGTCACGCTGCTCGGAAACGGCGGCGCGGTCTGGATTCTTGCGGCGGGTGTTCTTCTGGCGACGAAGAAATACCGGGCAGGACGCGTATATGCGTTCTGTCCGGTTTGCTTACATGTACGGAACAGGTGCTTGCAGCGAAGTTGATGCAGATAATTCAGAAATACAGTGACAAATAGGCCAGGCTTGTTGCATGCAGTACATATGCCCTACGCCTATTTCCAAATCGAATTGCGGTAAGCGGACGGCGTTACGCCGAAGGAGCGTTTGAATACCTTTGTGAAATAGCTGAAGTCCGTATAGCCGACCGCTGCGGCAATGACGCTCAGGCTTTGATCCGGCTGTTCAATGATCATACGCTTTGCCTTTTCCATGCGCACGTCTGTCAAATAGCTGCACGGAGAAACGCCCTTATATGCCTTGAAGATCTTGCTGATATACGAAGGAACAAAACCGAATTTCCGCGACAGGAGTTGGTTCGTGATATCCGTTTGGTAGTTTTCGCGGATATAGAGATCGATCTCATGCGCGACGCGCGCGGTGGCGTTCGGCGACTCGCTCTGCGAAAAGAGCGCGGCAAACAGCGCAAGAACAGAACGGCAAAGCTGCTCCTGATTCTGATACCGGGAGAAGCACCGCTCCATCTGCTCCCCCCACTTCTGCGGGATCTGCGCGCCTGGCAGATGCTGCGCAACACTGATATATTGAAATTTAAGCCCATTCAGCATGCTCAGGCATGTCGCGTTTTCCGCGTAGGCCTTTGCCAGAAGCTGCCGCAGCCGCATCTGGCAGAGTGCCGGGTCCAGGCTTTCGGCGCTGCGGATCAGTGTTTCATCGACAGTAAACGGCGGCGCATCCGTCCCGGTATTTGCATGCTCCCACCAGAGCGCGAACTGCATTTTGCCGGGTTGGATTTGCTGGCGGATCTGCTGCCGGAGTTTTTCGGCAAGTTCCGGCAGTGTCTGCGTCTGTCCGGCCGGAGCAAGGAGGAAAAACACACCGGGAGTGGTGGCGGAACAATCCCGACAGGCCGCCTGAAACAGGATACGCACCGTCTGCACCGCCTCCTCGCGGGTCTGCGCGTACAGCAGCAGGTATGCAAGGCCGAACCGGCTGCCGGCAAAGACGCTGTCTACGTCCAGCCCGGATTGCTTGACGTATGCACGCAGCGCGGCGGCGTCCGTGCCCTTGTCTCCGGCGCAGAAGGGATAGTTCCCGAGGCAGGCAGCCAACAGGTATGCCTCCGCCTGCATCTGCGGCAGTGGAGACGGCTTCTGCAGTGCAATATCGAGTGAAAAGCTGCCCGCCTGCAGATCCAGGGCCTTTTCCAGCAGATCCAGCGTCTGCTGGCACTGTGCCGGAAGCAGGGGCTTGAGCAGATAGTCAGATGCACCGTACTTCATGGCAGTCCGCGCATAGGAAAAGCTGCTGTAGCCGCTGATGATGACTGTCTTGATCCGGATGCCGCGGGCATCCAGCGCTTGCAGCAACTCCAGGCCGTCCATATACGGCATGCGGATGTCGGTCATCAGCACATCCGGGTGCAGCGCTTCAATCATGCGCAGTGCGGCTTTGCCGTCTCCGGCGCAGCCCGCGACCCGGAAGGACGTATGCTCCTCGACCATGGCTGCGAGCGCGCGGCGAATTTCGCTTTCATCCTCCGCGATCAGGACGGAATAGACTCGTTTCATAGCAGCTGCCCTCCCACTCTTGTGATGCTGACGCCGTCCTTTGTTTCAACCGTAAAGCTAATGTTGTTGTTATCAAGCAGCCGCAGCCGCGTGATAGAGTTCAGAAGGCCCAGTCCGCCAAGATGCAGATGGCTGCGGCCGTCGAGAATGCTCCGGTAGATCTGCTCACTCTTTTCCAGCGTGTCGTTCAGTGTTTCCTGCGGCAGCGCAGTTCCGTTATCCTGAATCTCGATCATCCACTGCTTCTGCTCAGAGAACACGCGGATGTTGATGAACCACGGCTGCGGCGTGTCCCGGAAGCCGTGCTTGAAGCAGTTTTCCACAATCGTCTGAATCAGCATGCGCGGCAGGGGAATATCGGCGCAGTCCGGCTGACAGGAGGTCTGGAAAAAGAAACCGTCAGAATAGCGGATCTGCATGAGTTCCATATAACAGGTCGTGTATTGCAGTTCTGTCTGGATTGTGCCAAACAGTCCGGAATAGTCGGCAGCGTAACGCAGCAGCTGAGAAAAGCTGTCGCAGAGCCTGATCACAGTCTGCGTTTCGCCGTTATACGCGCAGGCGCTGATATTGCTGATGATGTTGTAGATAAAGTGTGGGGAGATTTGCGACTGCAGCGCAAGATACGATGCCTCCTGCTCGTTGAGCCGGGCCTCAAGCATCTGGTTCGTCGTGGATTTAAGCTTTTCTGTGATCGCGTTGTAGGCGTCCTCCAGAAATTGCAGATCGCCGCCCCGGAAGGAAATCTGCAGTCCGTTCTCTGAATCCGTCCAGGAGAGTGACTGCAGCGAATCGACAAGTTCGCTAAGCGGCTTTGTCAGCCGGTGGCTGATGAACAGGCCAAATCCGATAGACAGCGCACACAGCAGCACGCCGCAGAGCACGACCAGCGCAATATACGGAAACAGCACCCGGTCGGAATACGGTTGCAGCGCAACGGCGTACAGTCCCCATTTATCCGACCGGGAAACGGCATAGAGATACTGCGCGTCCGCGGCCTTGTGAAGCCGACCGGACTGTCCGGCACGGAGCGACTCCAGGCAGCCCGCTGCCGCATCGATATCCGCCTGCAGCGCTTTCGCCGAGGACAAAAGCAGCGTCCCCTCCTGATCGAACACGCAGATTGCCTGATCGCTGGTACTGACCTCACAGCACAACTGCAGCTTTTCCACGCGCTTCAGGATCTGCACCTTTCCAAGCACCTTCTTGGTGTTGTAATTGATGTAATTCCGGGTCAGGGAAATATACGAGTTGCTGTCGTAATAGTCCGTCGTCCAATAAGCGTCGTGCGGCCCGGAGAGAACCGCCGTATTGGCGCCGCCGAGTTCCTCGTCAAGCTGCGCAAGCAGCCCGTCTTCCATGGAGGCCTGGATTCTGCCCCAGAAGCACTGGGTATAACGGTTGGAAATAAAAGCATTCCGGTTATACAGATTGACGGTGGTGTCGCTGTTGCTCGTGCTGACGATAGAAAAGATCCGGCTGCGCACGGTGTCCTGCATAGAGTAGTGCTCCTCGAAATACTCCGACTGGTCGGTGGATGCGGCGGCGTCCTTCATGGCCTCGGAAATTTCCGAAGAAAAAAACAGGCGCGCGGAAATGCGGTTCATTTCATCAAACGTCATTTCCAGCTGCTGGACAGCAGCGTCACCGACAGTCTGAAGCAGAAGGCCGCTTTGCCGCAGCGAACTGTCGCGGTAAAACTCAGCCAGTACCACGCAGGCAACCGCCGTAATGAACGCCAGAAGCAAGGAAAAGCAGACGGAAATTTTTGTGTTTAATCTTGCATTTTTTAACATAAACATGCCTCACATCCAGAGTCGAGAAGTACTTTTATTCTATCTGTCTCTCCGGAACAATGCAATCATCTGTTTTCTTTTTTACCAAACTGGTTTAAAATTTTCTCTGCCATTTGCGGCGCGGGCTTCCTATAATAAAGCCAACAGGCACGAACCCGTGCTGAAAAAACAGGAACAGGAGAAAAGAAACATGAAAAATACCATGGCAATGAAGCTAATCTGCATGCTGCTGTGTGTCGTGATGCTGGGCGCAATGCTCGCCGGCTGCGCATCCGGCAAGCAGGAAACCGCACAGACGCAGCCTGCCGCCGCAGATCCCGCAGCCACGTCTACGCCCGCGGCAGAAACGGATGCACCCGCAACTGAGGAAGCGCCCCTGACCGGCACGATCTCGATCATGAGCACGAAGGATTCCTGGTATCCCGGCTTTGACGATGTATGCGAGCAGATTGAAAAGAACTACGGTATCGCGGTCGATCTGACGCTGGTCGATGACAGCAGCATGGGTGAAATCCTGGGTGTCAAGTTCTCCACCGGCGACGCCCCCGATATCTTCCTGCAGAACGCACCGCAGGTTGTCGAGCAGTATGACGCGCCCAACAACTGCGTGGTGCTCGACAATGAGCCCTGGGTCTCCCGCTGCACCGACGCGGATTATCTGCGCTACAAGGGCGACGGCCATATCTACGCCATGCCGGTCTATCAGCCGTCCAGCTTCTTCGGCGGCGTGTATTACAACAAGGAGGTCATGGCTGACTGCGGCATCACCGACCCGAACCCGCAGACTTATCAGGAGTTCCTTGACATCTGCCAGACCGTCAAGGATCACGGCTATACACCTATCTGGATGACCGATCAGGACAGCTGGACCACGCAGGTCTGGACAACCGTCGGCTGGGGCGTAGCCCTCGACGCGAAGAAGGACACCATCTATGACGACCTGAACACCAACAAGGTTGACTTCCAGGATGTTCCCGAGATGGTTGACGTACTGCAGAAGCTGCAGGATCTGTATACCGCAGGCTACTGCAACGCAGACCACCTCTCCTCTCCGTATGCCAGCGGTCAGGTCGCCATCGGCGAGAAAAAAGCCGCAATGGTCATTCAAGGCGAATGGTTCGTCTCTGCTTGCCAGGCCGCATATCCTGACGTACAGCTTGGCTCGTTCGCTATCCCGTTTATCGACGGCGCTGACAACAAGATCGCTATCGGCGCATTCGTCCTTGGCGGCTATGTCTGCAAAGGCGAAAACGAGGAACTTGCCAAGCAGTTCCTGAATTACTGGAGCCAGCCGGAACAGATGGCGCTGATCTATGCAAAGAACGATGTCTATCCCGCCTTTGTTGACTGCGAGGGCAACAAGATTGACCCCAGCATCGAGAATCTGGTTGAAAACTACGTCAAGACCGGCAGATACACCTATGAGTTTGACTCCTACTTCGATTCCGCGCGTCCCATCATGACCGACTACCTGTTCGGCAACATCGTCGAGTGTGTGGCCGGCAGCAAGACGCCGGAGCAGGCGCTCACGGACTGGAATATCAAATTTGAGCAGTATATGGCTGAAATGGAATACGACGGCTTCTGATGCTTCCGGCAGCCTGACAGTCAAATAGAACATCTGAATCATTCCGCGGCCGGGGAGTGCAGCCTCATTCCCCGGCCGCACAGCTATTCTGAAGGAGACGGAAGCAAATGAAGCAAAAGAAAAAAGCCAGGCCGCGCGGCCGTCTGGAGCATCAACTCTACCCCCGCTATCTGACGCTGCCCGCGTTTATCCTGTTTACGGTATTTTTTATCCTGCCGATTCTCGGCGGTGTTGGGATTTCTCTGACGAATTGGACGGTCAGCCGTCCCAGCATTACCCGCTTTGTCGGGCTCAAAAACTACATCACCATGTTCCAGGACGACGACATTCTGCTGGCCTTTAAAAATACGGCCATCTTTACAGTTGCGATCGTAATCCTGCGCAATCTTTTCGCCATTCTGCTGGCGCTGGCGCTTGTCAAAAAGCTGTACACCAGAACGTATCTGCGTACAATTTTCTATATTCCTGCCGTTTTGAGTTACGTCGTCGTCGGCATCATGTTCACCGCGATGTTCCAGATGAACGGCACGTTCAACCAGATCCTGAACGCGTTCGGGATCCCGTGCACAAAGGAATGGCTCGCGAGCGGCGACACGGCGCTGCTCATGGTCATTGTGGAGGACGTCTGGAAATGGACAGGCTTCCATATGATCATCTATATCGCGGGACTGCAGGCCATCCCGACTGATCTGTATGAGGCGGCAAAGATCGACGGCGCATCAGCTGTGCGCACCTTCTTCAGTGTGACGCTGCCGCTGCTTATCCCGTCTCTGACGATCAACGTCACGCAGGCGATCATCGGCGGCTTCCGCGTGTTCGAGCAGGTGCTCACACTGACAGACGGCGGTCCGGGCCACCAGTCTACGGTCGTCAGTATGATGGTCTATGAGTATTTCGGCCGCGGCTTTTACGGAAAATCGACCGCGATCAGCATGATGCTCTCGGTCATTGTCCTGTTCGTCACGCTTGCTGTGCGCGGATATTTCAACAAAAAGGCGGTGAGTTATTGACATGCGGAAGTCCAAAAAGCTTCATCCCGGCAATCTGCTCCTGGAATTCATCCTGCTGCTGGCCAGCCTGCTGGTCGTTATCCCGCTCCTAGTTGTGATTTTCGGCTCACTCAAATCACAGGCGGAGGCAATGCGGTTCGATCTGGCACTGCCGTCCGAGTTGCATCTGGAGAACTTCGTCAAGGTCGCACAGAAGGGAAACGTCCCGCTGGCCTTCAAAAACAGCATGATCGTGACAGCGGCCGTCGTACTCGTCGTGACGCTCTGCACATCGCTGTCCTCATTTGTGATTGCCCGGCGGAATGACCGTTTTTCCAGCTTTCTATCCGGCTATTACTCGCTGGGCCTGATCGTGCCGTGGGCTATCGTCCCGACGGTCCTGCTGCTCAAAATCCTGCATATCCAGAACACACAGCTGGGGCTGATTGCCGTTCTGATTGCGCTGAATATCCCATGGGGCAGCTTTATCATCACCAACTTCATCAATACCATCCCGCGTGAACTTGACGAGGCCGCCGCAATCGACGGCTGCGGGCCGCTGACGTTGTTTTTCCGCGTCGTGCTTCCGCTGCTCAAGCCGGTCGTGGCAACCAATACGATCATCGTCGGCATGGGCGCGTTTAATGAACTGCAGGCGCCGTTATATCTGCTCAGTTCCAGTGCCCTTACGACGCTGCCGCTGACAGTCTACAATTTCAAGGGTCGGTATTTTTCGGAGTGGAACCTGATCTTCGCAGATCTGCTGCTCGTGGCGCTGCCGATGGTGATTCTCTATGTGATCTGCCAGAAATACATTGTCTCCGGTGTTACAGCCGGTGCGGTCAAGCAGTAAAGGAGGGGGCTTTCATGGATCAGAATTTGACCTGTGTCCTGCACGGCACAGCGGACGGCTGGCCGAACGCCGTATGCGGAGAACTTGCGTTTTCCTGGCTTGCGGAGGGCTGCGCGGGATGGCAGCAGGCATACCGGCTGTGCGTCATGGAAAACGGCAGGCCCGTCTGGGATACCGGATGGACAGAAAGCCGCTGCTCTGCCAGTGTGGAATACACCGGGCCCATGCTGTGCTGGAACAGGGACTATACGGCGCAGGTTTGCCTGCGCACATTACTTGGGCAGGAACTGACCAGCGCACCGCTTCATTTCTCTACAGCACTCGACCCTTCGGCAGACTGGGACGCAGATTGGCTATGCTCCGGCTTTGTCCTGCCAGGTACAACAGCACCGATGTTCCGCAAGCAGTTCCGGCTGGACGCGCTTCCGGCGCGGGCAAAGCTGTTTTTCTGCGGACTTGGTTACCATGAGGTCTATCTGAACGGCCGGAAGGTCGGCGATCAGCGCCTGAGTCCGGCGTGGACAGATTACCGCAGGCGCGTCAATTATGTTGTCTATGATCTGCTGCCGTATCTGCGCAGCGGAGAAAACGTCATTGGCGTCATGCTGGGAGCCGGATGGTACAGCAATGAGGAATCCAAACCGCGCCCGTGCTTTACCGCGCAGCTGCATCTGACGATGCCGGACGGCACGCATCAGATCCGCCGCACCCGCGTGCAGGACGGCTGGCAGTGCTGCAAGACGCCATTTCTCACGCAGGCGAGCATTTATATCGGTGAACGGATGGATGCCCGGCTGGAAGAACCCGGCTGGACGGAGCCTGACTTCGTGTCCCGGCTGGAATGGGGGCCGGCGCTGGAATCGGAACCGCCCGAAGGCCGGCTCGTTCCGATGCGTGTCGAGCCGATCCGCGTAGTCAGCTGCCTTGCTCCCTGCAGTGTCCGGCAGCTGCCGTCCGGCGCGGCGGTCGCGGATTTCGGACAGAATCTGGCGGGTGTTGTACAGCTTCGGATGCACGGGCTTACACCAGGGACATGCGTCACGCTGCGATTTTCCGAGGTCATAACGCCGGATGGTGAACTAAACACAGAAAACCTGCGCACAGCGCAGCAGTGTGACGTGTATCTTGCGCGCGGCGGCGAGGAAACATATTGTCCTCGTTTTACCTACCACGGCTTCCGTTATGCTGAAATTTCCGGGTTGCCGGATCCGCTGGCGGCGGAGGACGTCTGCGCGCTTGTGCTGCGCAGCGACGTTGCTTCGCGCGGCAGCTTTGACTCTGGTGAGCCGCTCATCAACGACATTCAGCGCATCTGCCGTTGGACAGAGAGCAACAATCTGCACAGTGTCCCGACCGACTGCCCGCAGCGCGACGAGCGCCTCGGCTGGCTGAACGATCTGACCGTCCGTGCGGAGGAGGCCATGTTCAACTTTGAGATGGACTCCTTTTATCGCAAATTCGTAACCGATATGCTGGACGCGCAGGGCAAAAAGACCGGCGCGATTACCGACACCGTCCCCTACGTCCGCTATGGCTCGCAGCCCGCCGATCCGGTCTGCTCCAGCTTTCTGCTGCTGCCGTGGATGCTGTATCAGCAGTACGGAGACAAGCAGACACTGCGATCCGCGTATCCGGGTCTGCGTGCGTGGACCATGTATCTGACCCGGCAGCGGGAGGACGGGATTGTCTGCTACAGCTATTACGGCGACTGGGCCTCACCGGTCGGCGGCAGCGTGCGCGGCAGCTACGGCTCCGGTGCAGTGTCGAGTATCACGCCGGGCAGGCTGATCTCCACAGGGTATCTGTATCTTAACTGCATGCTGCTGGCGCAGATGGCGGATGTCCTGATGCTGGAAGAGGATCATGCCTACTTCCGGGAACTGGCTGCGCAGACATGCAGCGCGCTGAACAGAGCCTTTCTGAACCGGGAGGGCGGCTTCTATGCAGGCAATTCCCAGGCTGCCAACACGTTCATGCTCTATCTCGGTGTTGTCCCGGAGCAGTTCCGGGCACAGGTGCTTCAAAATCTGATCCGCGATATCCAGCAGCACGATACGCATGTGACAACTGGAAACCTCTGCACACGATACATTCTCGATGTCCTGGCGGATAACGGCGAGATCGACCTTGCCTATGCGCTCGTGACGCAGACAACCTATCCGAGTTGGGGGTATATGCTTGCCTGCGGCGCAACGACCGTCTGGGAACGCTGGGAATACGTCGATTCCGGCGAGTTGGTTGGCATGGCCTCGCATGACCACCCGATGTACGCCGCGGTCAGCGGCTGGTTCTACCGCTGCCTGGCCGGGCTCCGGCCAGACGCACCCGCATTTTCCCGTTTTACGCTCCAACCCTACTTCCCGCGTGAACTGCCGGAGATCCGATGCACGCTGCACACGGTAAAGGGTGAGATTCGAGTGGAGTGGACGCAGCGCGGCGGAGAGGTCCGTCTGTTGGTGCGGATCCCGTTCAATGCCTCCGCCGTATGGAAGCCGACACTCACCCTGCGCAGGCTTTTGATTGACGGTGCTCCCGCGCCGGACGCGGCGGAGTACCCGCTGGGTGCAGGCACACACAGCATAGAATTTGAAAGAAATGATCAATAAAAAGGAGAATATAACAATGAAACTGGTCAAAGACAAGCAGATCCTGGTTGCGGCAGATTTCGCCGGTCTTGCGCTGAAAGATGCGGTTGTGCAGCATCTGAAGGAACGCGGCTGGACCGTCACAGACGTCGGTATGAAGGCCGATGACACCGGCACTCCCGAGATGTATCACCGCATTGGCCTGCGCGCGGGCGCAATGATTGCCGAGGGTGAGTTTGAGCGTGCGCTTCTCTTCTGCGGAACTGGAATGGGTATCCATATTGCGGCGAGCAAGTGCCCGCATGTCCATGCAGCCGTCTGCGAGACGGTCCCAGCCGCGCTGCGCTGCGTGACGGCCAACAACTGCAATGTTCTTGCGATGGGTGGATTCTATGTTGCCCCGCGCACCGGCATGGCGATGGCCGACGCATTTCTGGAGCATAAGCTCGGTGACGGCTATGAGGACTGGGACGGCTTCTATGAGTTCCATAAACTCGGCTATGACGAGTTGGAACATTTCGACTATGAGGCCTATAAGGCAAACGGCTTTGAGATTCCCAATCCCGGCTGCGCACCCCTCGCCCTGAACCGCTCGGCCACGCTTATTAAAGATTCCCTGAAACAACGCATCGCACAGGAGATTACCGGAGTGCTGAACACCGTGTGATAGAAAAAGTAAGATCATCACCACGCAGGAACTGCCGACTCCGTGCTGAATATTATTACGGAAAGCATGGTATGGTGATAATGAAAGCGCGGCGGCTCTGAACATCAGAGCCGCCGCTTCGGATACCCTTCACCGGTCAATGGCACTATCTCTTCCGACAATCATGGCAGAGTCACTCAGCATCATCGTTGCAGCACGCTGCCTGGACCCGAAGATCGTCTCCGCGGTCTTCACATACCGCATATCGGCAAATCCCATGCCCTTCAGCTTTTCAGCACCTGCCGTCAAATCTATACGAACGGCACATCTTCAAGTTCAGGCAGCACCCAAAACCGACTGTGTCCGACCCACAGCTTGTCGATCACAACACTGTCGTAGATATTCATGACTTTGAGAAACAGCAGGGCCTGCCAATAAGCTTCACCAAACTTGGAAACGCTGTTCCTTACTCCAATGATCAGCACAGGAGCGGCAAGCACCACGATATAAAACGAAATCATAAAGCGCCTCCGTTTCCGGTTCATCGTATTGCGGTCGATCAGTCCCCTCTCGATGGCCCGGTCCTGCAGCGCTTTGGCAAAAAGAACAGCCCATTGACTGCACCGCCGATCACAGCAACTTTTACCATTGCGGTGAACAGCAGACAATCACGCAATACTTGCCGTACGATTATCGCTTTTTCCAGTCTGTTCGTCAGTTAGGTAATGATGCGCTCCATATGTCTATTCTCTCACTGCATTCAGAAAACTGCGGATTGTACGAATATAACCGTCTGTTTTCAGCACCGTTGACAGATGGCCGCCCGAAACATAGGAGATCTGCGGATTGTGCATCCACATTTCGAGCGTATTCATCCCGCCGTTCAGGAACACAAGCGTTTTACCGTCAGCTTCCCCTTCCAGAATATAGCGATATCGCGCGCCGCCAACGGTTATCTCCTCGCACGGATGCATGGCCGTAAATGCCTTTAGCGTCAGCTGACAAGGGCACACATGGTTTTCCCATGCCTGAACAGCAGCTGGCCGCGTTATCCTCGTTGATGGGCGTCAGCCCATCTGCCTCGTCTGCCTTGCCATCTGCTGTCCATGCTCCGGGAAAACTCGAAGACCCGCCGGGCGCTCCGGCGCGTTTTTCGCAAGGCAGAGGACGCAGGCAGGCTGTCGCCTGTCAAGGACGATAACGCCGCGAAAGGCGTGCCGGTGCGCTCCGCGGGCATGTGCACC
>ERZ827104.2756-NODE-2756-length-13125-cov-7.676205_pt1 | contig 13125 bp, 8 predicted proteins | sample MGYA00519781_ERZ827104 | MGnify/ENA primary metagenome ERZ827104 (study PRJEB31778, sample SAMEA3449257) | human gut metagenome | biome: human gut; feature: human-associated habitat; material: faeces | place: United Kingdom | collected 2010/2012 ... | reverse complement strand
AGTACGGGAGAAATCCCAAGTTGAACCCGAAGACGCACTGCGTGATGGTGCGCTTCGACGATGTGGAATGGAACAGGTTTCTGACGATGTACGAGGAATCCAACGTGTACGCGAAAGCCGTCTTTCTCAAGGCGCACTTCTTCGGGCAGAAGTTCAAGGTGCTGAAAGTGGACAAGACGTTGGTGGACTACTACACCAAGCTGTCGGATTTCCATGCCCAGTTCCGCTGCATCGGCACGAACTACAATCAGGTCGTTAAAGAGCTACGCATCCACTTCTCAGAGAAGAAGGCGATGGCGTTGCTCTACAAGCTGGAGAAGTGTACCATCGACCTTATAAAGCTGAGCCGGGAGATTGTCGAGCTTTCAAGGGTGATGGAAGCTAAGTGGCAACAACAGCCACAGCAATATGACAGCCGCTAACTTGCGACACCGTTAAACAAGTATCGAAACATTAAAAACCGCATCGGAATGGGATAGTCATTCCGATGCGGTGATACACAAAATATGATTCTATTTTACTTTCCCGGTCAGCCATTCTTTAGCCATTTTTGTCAACCTGTATTGCTGCTTTGGATGCTTCGGTTGGTTGGGATAAAGCCGTTCGATTAATCCTTCTTCTAATGCAGGAGTAATATAGCTCTCACGGAAATACTTTAAGTCTTTAATATCACATACATCTGCCATATCTTTCATGGTCATATAAGAATCGCTCATTTTCTGAATGAGTAATTCCACTTGTGGGGTACTTAGGGGGTACTTGAGGGGTACTTAGGGGGTACTTGAGGGGTACTTAGGGGGTACTTGTCCTCTTTATCTGTTTGTGTTGTGCCGGATGTGAAATCAGGACGCTTGAAAGTGACAGTGATGAAGCCTCCATTGTCACACCATGTAGGTGCTTCCACGCCTTGTACTTTACAAGCATCCATAATGCGCCTTGCTCCGCTGCCCCAGTTTTCCAGATAGGTATGAATGATATTTACCTTAGAATCATATTTATTTTAAAAAATTATCACTACCTTTGCAGATATAGTCAATTTATTGCTATCCTCTAAAACAAAACAAGCATGGAAACAGAAAGAATAAATAGAATAAAAGTCGTATTGGTTGAACAAAACAGAACAGGGAAATGGTTGGCAGAACAACTTCAAAAGAATGAAGCTACCATTTCTCGTTGGTGTTCCAATACTTCACAACCATCATTAGAAATGCTTGTTAAGATTGCAACTGTTTTAAATGTAGAGCCTAAAGATCTAATAAATACTCTGAAAGACGCTTGATTATGGGAACAAATTTTTTCACCAATGAAAAAGAAAATACCCTTCTTGAAAAAATAGAAGGCGTTTTCAAGTATAAGAAAGTGCATTTCTTTGATGCACTTGTAGGGTATTTTAGAGCTTCCGGGTATTTTAGAATCAGGAAATTCATAACGCAGACTCCTAAGATTCGCTTTCTTGTTGGCATTAATGTGGATAAATTGACGTATGAAGCTAATCAACAAGGCTTGTTGTTCAATCCCAACGAAAAGCAAACACAGGAAGAATTCTTCAACGAAATAAAAAGCAATATCCAAGAAGCAAAATACGATAAAGAAGTTGAAGACGGAATGTGCCAGTTCATTGAAGACATAATGACTGGCAAAATAGTTATGCGCATACATCCCAAACAAAACATCCATGCCAAAATATACATATTTCGCGAAGAGGAGTACCACCCACACGGTTATGGTTCGGTGATTACTGGATCAAGCAATCTTACCGAGGCTGGACTTGAAAAGAATTTCGAGTTCAATGTAGAACTGCGCTACGATGATGATATTCTGTTTGCGACAGAAACATTTGAAAGATTGTGGAAAGAAGCAGTGGAGATTGATTTGACCCATATTGACAGAATAAAGAAAGAATCTTACCTGAATCCAGACTTCACACCTTACGAAGTTTATTTGAAATTATTATTAGAGTATTTCGGAAAGAGCATTGACTTTGACCCCAATTCTGTTTCCGACTTGCCTAAAGGTTACAAGAAACTGTCGTATCAGATAGATGCTGTGAACGATGGATACTCGAAGATGATGAAGTATAACGGCTTTTTTCTTTCTGACGTTGTAGGATTGGGGAAAACCATTGTATCGGCTCTCATTGCGAAAAAGTTCTTCTTCGCAAATGGTTTTCCGATGCACCGCTCTCATACATTGATTGTTGTTCCTCCTGCATTAAGAGACGGTTGGGAACGCACACTTGATGAGTTTAAGTTGGATAATTATACCATTGTGAATAATGGCAGTTTACATAAGATAAAGAATCCTGCCCTTTACGATTTGGTGATAGTGGATGAAGCGCACAAATTCAGAAGTGATACGGCATCTATGTACAACGAGCTTCAGAAGCTTTGCAAGACCCAATGCCGACACAGCGACGGAAGTGTTCACGACAAGAAAGTCATTCTTGTTTCGGCTACACCTTTGAACAACAAGCCAGAAGACATCGCCAACCTTGTCTATCTTTTTCAAGATTCCAAAGACAGCACTTTGGAAGAAGGTAACTTGCAACGTTTCTTCCGGGAACAAATTGACCAATACAAGAAACTCAAGCAGCAGAATGACATTGCAGATATATCACAGCAGATAAAAGTCATCTACGAGAAGATCCGTACAAAGGTTGTCGAACCATTGACTGTACGACGGACCCGTACAGACTTGATGGGGAATGATGCTTATCGGAAAGATTTGGAAGAACAAGGAGTTCATTTCCCTAATGTCAAGGCACCGCACAAGATTTACTATCAGCTGGAGGCAGAGTTAGAGGCTTTGTATGACAAAACAATCAAATACCTTAGTGACAAGGAAAGCGGACTTAAATATTATCGTTATCAGGCTATAAAGTATCTGAACGAGGACAAGAAAAAGAAGTACAAGAAAGCTGACATGATTTCTATGCAGTTGGCAAGCATTATGAAGACCTTGCTCGTAAAGAGAATAGACAGCAGTTTCTTTGCTTTCAAGCAATCGTTGCGCCGATACTTCGATGCCAACAAGGTTATGCTTGATATGTTTGAGAATGGAACAATTTACATCGCTCCAAATCTTAAAGTCAACGAGTATCTGCTCGAAGGCAAAGAAGAGGAACTTATAAAATTGATTGAAGAAGCGAAATATACCGACCCTACGATTGAGGTTTGTACGCCAGAAGACTTTGACGAGAATTTCAAGTCGGGACTTGAACACGATGACAAGTTGTTATCGGAACTGGTTTCTGACTGGAACAAAATAACATCAGACCCAAAACTGGAACTTTTCATCACCGATTATCTTAACGGAATCCTATTTGACAAGTCCATCAATCAGGAAGGAAAGCTTGTGGTATTCTCCGAAAGCAAGGAAACGACAAAATATCTTTCCGAGACGCTGAAAGGCAAAGGTTTTAACAGAATCTTGACTATCTACAGCGATAACCGCAACGACAAAATGCCGATTCTAGAAGCAAACTTCGATGCAAACTATAAAGGCGAAAAAAAGAACGATTACAACATAGTCATCTGCACCGAAGTATTGGCGGAAGGCGTAAACCTGCACCGAGCCAATGTGATTGTGAATTACGATACCCCTTGGAATTCAACAAGACTGATGCAACGTATCGGTCGTGTCAATCGTATTGGTAGCACAGCAAAAGAAGTTCACATCTTCAACTTTTTCCCTACGGCAAAAGTCAATGACGACATCGAACTGGAAAAAAAGGCAAAAATGAAGCTCTTTGCCTTCCACGCCGCTTTGGGAGAAGACAGCCAAATATATTCAACCGATGAGAACCCGGAAAGTTTTGGACTTTTCGACAAAAATGTTGATGAGGAACGAGACGAGAAGCTGCGTTATTTGATGTGGCTCAGACAACTCAAAGAAGAAAATCCGGAACTGATAAAACGTATCAACAAACTGCCAATGCGTGCGAGAGTAGGACGAAAAAACAAACTCATTCCCAAGAGTACCATCACCTTCATCCGTAACAAACGCAGAGACGCTTTCACTTTCATTCGTGAAGACGGAACCATTGAAGAACTCACATTCTTGGAGGCCGTAAAAGAATTTGAAGCGCGTTTGGAGGAAAAGTCGATTCCATTGCACGACAAGCACCATGAACAAGTTGCGAAAGCACTTGAAGTTTTCTCGGAAAAAGAAGAGAAAGATAAGGCGACAGTGAACAAAGTGAATCCGACACAAGGTCCAAACGAGAAAAAAGCGATTGCCTATCTTGATGGTTTCTTCAGCATTGCAAATATAACTGACGAAGAGCGCGATTTGATAGGAAAAGCGAAACGAGCCATAACGACAGGCAAGTTCCAACAATTGCAGCGCGACGTGAACAAACTCCGCAACGCAACAAAAAAGACACCGATAAATCCCGTCGTGTTGTTGGAGCAGTTAATGAAAATAATTACTGTCTATCCGCTTGAAAGCGTAAAGATGTATGACAACATCCAACAGACAGTAAATGTAAAACAAAAGAAAGAGTTGCACCCTGAGATTATTATCTCAGAAAGTTTCAACATTTAACAAAGCAGAGCAATGAACCAGACAGATTTGAAACATAAATTATCCGCACCGTTCGACTTCAACGAATGGAAAAACATTCTTGCCCAGATGTTCCCAAAGATTGACTATCTGGCAAAAGAAACGTCCGTTGATAATAATCTTGTAAAAAATGGAGGCCAAATTGGAGTGATACATTTAAATGATGGACGCTCATTAGGGTTATTCAAGTTTGAGGTTGCTGACAATATACATATTTCTCGTAACCGAAAAGGCTTACGAGAAATTGCGGCTAAATATGTTGACCAAGATATTATAAATGGAGCACTTGTCTTATATTATTCTGGTATCCAAACAGAATATCGTTTGACATTTGTTTCTAAACAAACAGTCTTTGATTCCGAAGGGAATTTAAGCATCAAAGAAACAGCTCCCAAAAGATATACTTTCTTGTTAGGCGAAAGTGAACCATGCACGACAGCTGCTAATCGATTGATAGAACTGATTAATAAGAATAAGAGAGGCTCAGTATATTTAGATGATGTAACGGAAGCATTCTCTGTTGAGCGTCTCAACAAAGATTTCTTTAATGGTTACAAAACTCAATACAAGAGATTTGTTGACACACTTACAAATACAAAACAACACCGTGATTATGTCAAGAAACTATTAGGTCGTTTGGTATTCTTGCAATTCTTGCAAAAGAAGGGTTGGATGGGTGTGCCTGCATCAAGCACCAAATGGGAAAATGGAGATAAAAATTATTTTGCCAAACTTGTAGAAAAATATCTTGATAACAATAGATTGTTAAGCGATGTTTTGGAGCCATTGTTCTTTGGCGTTTTAAATACCAAACCAGAGGAGCGTGAAGCATTATTTATAAAAAAAGGATGGAATATATCGCTTCTAACGGAGTTTGAGGGGATTCCATATCTTAACGGAGGTCTTTTTGAACCTGACAATATAGATAACCTAACCATTGATTTTCCATATTCCTACTTCAAGGAATTAATGGACTTCTTCGCCATATACAATTTCACTATTGATGAAAATGATCCCGAAGATAGCGAAGTCGGCATCGACCCTGAAATGCTGGGGCATATTTTTGAAAATCTTTTGGAGGACAATAAAGACAAGGGGGCATTCTATACTCCCAAGGAGATTGTACAATATATGTGTCGCCAGAGTGTGATACAATACCTCAAAACCCACGAACCATCAGAGCAATATGCTGAAGCAATTGAACAACTTATAAATGATGGCATAGTGAATCCTATACTCCAAAACAAGAACATAGCGATACGATTTACCCGGTTGCTCAAAGAGGTTAAAGTGTGTGACCCAGCCATAGGTTCGGGGGCATTTCCTATGGGTATCCTTTATGTATTGTATCACGCAATACATCATTTGCATTCACATGCAGAGCCTCATGGCAACTTTAATTCAACTCAAACAAAACGAGATATTATCCAAAATAATATTTTTGGTGTTGATATCGAGCAGGGGGCCGTTGATATAGCTCGTTTGCGTTTCTGGTTGGCATTGGTAGTCGATGCAGAAGAACCACAGCCTCTTCCAAACTTGGATTATAAAATCACCTGTGGCAACTCGCTATTGAGTCGTTACCCTATAGATGCCCCTATCGAGAATGTATTTGTTGAGTACAACAAGGGTAAAAAAGAAAATGAAAAGATGACACTTGCCAAATATAAAGAGCTGGTAAGTGAGTATACTAATACCTCTAATCATCAGACAAAGGAACTCTTTCGTCAAACGATTGAGGGTATCAAACGTGCGTTCAAGACAGAACTTAGCAATCAGTTTAAGGAAAAACTAGCAAAGCTAAGGGGGAAAGTTATTATGCTTGAAGGTCCCACATTATTTGGGGAGCGCACAAAGGCTGAAAAGGCAGAGTTGAAAAAGTTAAAAGAAAAACTGAATATCCTTGAAAAAGAACAAGAAGATATTCAGAAAAATAAGTTATATGTTGATGCTTTCGAATGGCGTTTTGAATTTCCCCAATTATTTGATAAAAATGGTTTATTCACAGGATTTGATATAACGATTGGCAATCCACCTTACAATGAACTCAGAGACCTTGACTTGAGTATGCAAACCGCATTAAAGTTATCAAGGCATTATGAATATGCGAAAGGAGGTAGACTAAATATGTTTCAATTTTTTTATCCTCTAGCTATAAATATTGCCAGAGATAATGGAATTGTTTCTATGATTACCCAAAATTCTATTTTAGCTGAAGATAGTGCATTAGGAAATAGAAAATTATTCTTTGCACAAACAGATATACTATCTATTGATTCATTTCCAGAAAGAGATAATAAAAATCTTAGAGTTTTTGAATCAGCGAAGATGAGTGTATGTATTTGTACGTTAAGAAGAAATAATCAACCGGACGCATATAAAACTATTCCCATTAATGTATGGCATTCCCGATTTATGCAAGTTAAACATAAATTGAATATTACTATTAAAGAAATAATAGAGATGTATCCAGAAGATTTTATTATTCCAATAAGTAGTAATGAAAAATTTTCGATTCTTAAAGATATAAAACAGAAAGGCCAATATCATATTATAGCATCTGCTGGTGAAATTGATATGACTAAATATAAAAGCAAATTTAATAATATAGGTTTAGGTACAAGAGTAATTACTGGTGCTCAAATACAGAGATATTATATTACAGATACTCCGTCACAAGGAAATGTCATATACATTAACGATCAAAATAAGCCAGGATTATCCTCTAAAAGGGAACAGGAAGTGTCTAATCCTAGAATAGTTCTTCAGCGTATAACAGGAGTAGACTCTAAAGTCAGGATAATTTCGACACTTATAAATGGGCATATGTATTGTGCAAATTCCACAAATTACATAGCCAATGATAATTCAATAAATATCAAATATTTGTTGGGCGTTTTAAATTCTTCATTAGTAAATTTCTTTATAAAACAAACAAGTACAAACACAAATATTACAGCAAAAGTTCTAAACTCTATACCCATTATTTTCCCTTCTACTAAAATGCAAGAAGCAATTATTAGAATTGTAGATTATGTTCTAATAATCAAATCTTTGCCTTCTGATATCATTATAGATCAATATGTAGACAATGATGTAATGGCTCGTCAATTTGAGAATGTTATAGATGCATTAATATATGAATTATATTTTAGTGATGAATTTGCTCAGGAAAATATATCTTTTGTTGATTCAGTTTTACGTGATTTCCAGATCATAAATGCTAATACTGAGAGTGTCGTGCAAATTATACTAGATACTTTCACTAAACTCAGAAGTATGGATAACGATATAAGGAATAATCTAAAATATATGTCTATAAAATTGGAATCATTATTAGCTCCAATAATTAATATCTAAAAAAAGAGAATATGTATAAGATTAAAAATATTAAACTCAATAATTTTAAGTTCTTCTTTGGCGAACAAAATCTAAAATTAGATAAGAAACATACTCTTATCTATGGAGAAAATGGCAGCGGTAAAAGTTCTATTTATTGGGCATTACATTGTTTCCTGCATAGTACGCTAAAACCAAACGTAGCAAGTGTTCAGAAGTATTTTCTCCCAATATCTCAGAGTGAAGAAAGCATAAAAAATCGATATGCACAAGATGGTGATAAATCTGGAGTTTCAATAACTCTTGAACATTTGGAGTATGAAAGATATGCTAATATTAATGCTGAGATATCAAATAATGTAGTTAACACTCAAACCAATCATGATATTAAGTTGATGGCTCTTTCAAGTGAGTTAATCAACTACAAGGTCGTGTACAACATGTACCTTGCAACAAATAAAAGTACAATTAAACTATTTTCGTATTTTGAAAAGAACCTTTTAGAGTTCATTGACTTTGACCAAGAGTTAAATACTATATCGGGGCGTAATATTTCACGTAACTCGTTAGAGTGGTGGAGATATATAAAGGAGGGTATGCAACCCTACACTACAATAACGGATCCTAATTATGGCATATTTCAAGGACATGTTGCAGATTTTAATCAGCATTTGCGAGATTATCTACAATTAATTACCGGTGAAGCTAATAGAAGTCTTCATGAAGATTTTAAAGAAGATTTCACAATAAGATTTAGATATACACCTGCCATTTATAATGATTTTAAATACGGGAATGATGGAAAACCTCACGGGCGAACAAGAGCAACAAAAGCACCAGAAATAGAACTAATAGTAGAGTTACCTAATGTTGGCGGAATTACATCAAATAAGATTGAAAGGCCACATTCATATTTGAATGAAGCTCGTTTGTCTGCTATTGCAATAGCCATTAGATTTGCAATTTTAAAAGAACGTTATATAGATGATGCTCCTAAAATTATGGTATTAGACGATTTACTCCTTAGTCTCGACCTTGGCAATCGTTCCGCCTTATTGAAAATTATACTAAAAAATTACGCTTCGCGTTATCAGTTAATTATTTTAACACACGATAGAGTGTTCTTTGATTCTGTATTGAAACATTTACCAGAGAACGAACAAAAACGTAATTGGAGAATATTAGAAATGTATGAGACCGAAAACGGAGATAAAAAAGTGCCCAAAGTTGTTACATATCAATCTCCGTTATCAAAAGCATATGCATATTTTAGAGGAGAAAATTATCCAATAGATTATAATGCTTGTGGTAATAATCAACGCCAAGCACTCGAAGAAATATTTAAAGAACAATTCAAAGCATATACTCTTAAAAATGAGAATAATGAACTGGTTAATGTTGATGGCTTAATGATTGGAGAATGTATTATAAAAGCCAAAGAAATGTACACGAAGATAGGTTTTGATATAGACTTGTTAGACGAACTGGATATACATAGAACACAGTCACTAAATCCTTCATCGCATCATAATCCACAGTCAAATTTCTACAAATTAGAATTAAAAAGAACTTTTGAAATTATAAGACTATTGCAAGAGTACAAAATCGTTCAACTAATCAAAAAAGATAATAACATTACATTTAGTGTGAATTGTGAAGATGGCTTTATATATAACTATGAGGTGCAAATTTTAGATGATATATTAGTATACAAGAAACCTAATAACCCATATTTTGTGAATTTAGCAGACAAGAGGAAATATGCTGTTGAGAAATGTAATGGGAAAAAAGCTGGGCATACAACAAACGGATTTTCATTACAAGAATTTTATGATGATACCATAAGAGGCCTAATAGAAAATATACATAAAAATCCAATCGTTGAAAAGGATGTGCTTGATATATTTAAATATAACGGCAGATCTATAAATGAATTACTTGCTGAAATGAATAATTAAAAAGATTAATATGGAACAAAAGTCGAATGTACAATATAGAGCAGAAAAGGAATACAAGAACAGCCGTGAGAAGTTCTTCCTCTTGTTGCGTGAGATTATTTCAAATGCTATACATGCTGTGTTAATTCGGGAAAGTAAGGAGAAAGACTATGTTCCTGAATTAAATTTAAATGTTGTATTTGATGAGATCCAATGTAAAATAGAACTCACTGACAATGGAGAAGGATTTAATGAAAAGAACCGAAAGTATTTTGAAGAATTAGATAAAAAGAATTCGGAAAAAGAAAAACTCAACTTCCATCCTTTGGGACAAGGTCGTTTAGCTATTGTTTATTTTGCAGATTCTGCAGAATATGAAACTGTATATAAAGATGAGACTGGCAAATATAGAAAAAAAACGATACCATATCCTAGTACATCTGAGGGGCTTTTTAGTTTCTCCGCATATGAGGAAGTGGAAGTTAAAAACAGCACCTATACAAAATTAACAATTTTAATAAACAAGCAACTGGCATTAGGAAGAGCTAAGACTTTCTTTAAGAATTATCCTAATTCTGAATTGTTTAAACAATGGTTCATAGAAACCTTCTTTCCTTTTATAATTAGCAATGAGGCGTTAGTTATAAATATTTCTTTGAATGGAGACTGTTTTACTATAAAGAAAGATAGTATAGAAGCTGAGACTCAAAAAGAGTCCTTTGAATTAACACTATCGGATGACAATAAATACTCTTTCATATTATGGCTGATTAAAAATAATAAGCCAATGCATGGTGACAATCCTATAATATGCTTTGCTAGGAATTTAAGAGCCAGTTTATCCAACGGGCATTTAAGTTACTCTATTGACAATAGTGAGGGTTATACTTTGTATTTAACATCTATCTTTTTTGATGAGTATGTAGACACAAAAGGAGAAAGAATAGATGTGTCATGTGATGATATTATATGCATCCAGAATAAGATCAATGAAATCCTTGATAATAAATTCAAGAAAGTTATTGAACAGAATCGCAAAGAAACACAACGCAATCTAAAGAATTTCAAATCACGGTATCCGTCATTGGATTTATTTGTAAATGAAGGACGGATTGCAGAGGAAAAGAATGTCGTAAAAGAAAGCGATATAGTAAAATCGGCAATTAATGAGAAAGGACGGATTGAAAAGGCTTTTTGGACACAAATAGACAAAGATGAAGAGCAAGATGAGGACAATTCGTTTAGTGATTCCGAAGATTGCCAAAAGTTGTTGAATTCTAGTCTGCAAGTTTATGTTAAACACCGTGAAAGTGTCCTACGGCGTTTGAAGACTTTAATCAATAAATATGAAGAAGAAGGCGATAACAAACCTGAATTAGAAGCAACTATTCACGAACTGTTTTTGAAACGAGGTGCCACGTTAAACAATTCTTCAGACATAAATCATCTGCACAATCTTTGGATTTTAGATGATAGGTTTACTATATTTTCAAATAACTTTAAAGCCAAAAGTACAAAGTCTGGTCAAGCCCAGTCAGACATTTACATTTGGGCAGATGCACCAGAAAAAACCAAACAAATTCTGATTTTGGAATTGAAATCAACAACAAAGGCACATAATGCAGGAAACATTCATGAGGGTATGGTGGCGCAAGTAAAAAGATATGCGAATGATTTCTACAATAATCCTACAAAAGTATTGAATTGGGATGTAAATGTGGATAACATACAATATCATGGAATTATTTTAGCCAGAAAATCAGACATAAAGAAAGAATTATCTTCGCCCCAAGCAAGTGGAAGGTACGAATCTATCCCATTCCTTGAAAATTCTTTTTATTGTGATGATGCTTTCTTTATAGATGGAGATCCAAGGCACAAAATAGGAATTCGCATAGAACTGTATTCCTATGAGGATATTTACCAGTTGGCTTCAGATAGAAATTCTGTTTTCTTTAAGTTGCTAAGAAGAGAGTTTGATTTGGAATGTGACCAAATATAGATAAGAAAATGCAAGAAAATAACATAATACTCTATCAGGACGATAACGAGATAACTCGTGTGTCGGTGCGTTTTGCCGATGAAGATTTATGGCTGACACAAAATCAGTTGGCGGATATATATTGTACTACACAACAGAATATCAGCCAACATGTGGACAACATATATAAAGATGGCGAACTGACAATAGAGGCAACTAACAAGAAATTCTTGTTAGTTCGGCAAGAGGGTAATCGTCAGGTAAAACGTAACATCGACCATTATAATCTTGACATGATTATAGCGTTGGGGTATCGTGTCCAATCGCAGGTAGCTACTCGTTTCCGCCGCTGGGCAACCCAACGGCTTCACGAATATATCCAAAAGGGATTTGCTATGGATGATGAGCGGTTAAAGCAAGGCGGTAATCGGTATTTCCGTGAGTTGCTGCAACGCATCAGGGATATTCGTAGTAGCGAACGCAACTTCTATCAACAGGTTACGGATATTTATGCAACTGCCACGGACTATGACCCTCGTGACGAGATGACAAAAATATTCTTTGCCACAGTGCAGAACAAGCTGCATTATGCCGTTCACGAAAATACGGCTGCTGAAGTCATATACAATCGAGTGGATAATGAAAAGCCTTTTGTCGGAATGACCAACTTCAAGGGTAATTATGTGACCAAAGATGATGTGAAGATTGCCAAGAATTATTTGTCTGAGATTGAACTCCAACGTCTGAATCTGCTTGTTTCAGGTTTCTTGGATTTTGCAGAGTTCCAAGCATTGGAAATGAATCCTATGACAATGAAAGACTGGATAGAAGCACTGGATAACCAAATTATTGCCCATAAACGGAAAGTTCTGATTGGTAAAGGGAACATTTCGCATAAGCAGGCGATTGAAAAAGCAGAAAAGGAGTTTGAAATCTATCGCAAACGTGAAATGGAGCTATTGGAAAGTGATTTTGATAAAGAAATCAAAAGATTTAAAGATAAATAATTTCAACACACATGGTTACTATATACTTTGACAAACAACTTTTTAGTCATCTGTTCAAATCGCAAGAAGAAAAATATCTTGTTTTGCGTGAGAAAATACTGTCACATCGTGACGAGTTTATTTTCACGTATTCAAATGCTCATTTATTCGATCTTCAGCAGGATACGACTGATATTAAGTATGATGAGATGGATTTCATGCAATCTATTGTGGATGGTAATCATATTTTTTATGAATATCCTACACTACTGTCCCGTAAAAGCGGGCAAGTCGGTCTTTGAAATAGTTGAAACATAGT
>ERZ827104.2754-NODE-2754-length-13128-cov-3.667253_pt1 | contig 13128 bp, 6 predicted proteins | sample MGYA00519781_ERZ827104 | MGnify/ENA primary metagenome ERZ827104 (study PRJEB31778, sample SAMEA3449257) | human gut metagenome | biome: human gut; feature: human-associated habitat; material: faeces | place: United Kingdom | collected 2010/2012 ... | reverse complement strand
AGAAAATAAATAACTCCTACCAATCCAATACCTAATATTACATAATACCAATAATTGATTTTATTTTTTTTATCAGAGTTTTCTGATACAGAAGAGGTAGGTAGTGGAGTATTACCAGATACTTCACTATTTATTTTCACATTATTATTTGTTTTTGTATTTTTATCATCTAAATAGCTTGTGGTGAAAGTAGCTGGATTATTATCTGTGTTGTAGTCAACTTTAATATCAAAAGAAATCTCATTTTGATTATTAAGATTATCTACTGAAAAGGAATTATCATTTTTTTCACCATTTATACTAAGGTCTTTTATAGCAACTTTAGTATATTCTTTACCATCAATTATTTTTGTCTCCATAGATTTTAATGAACCTCCATACTATGAAATTTAATTAGAAGTTACCTAATCTAATAGGTTAGGAGTATAAACATCTAGTCTATAAGTTGTTCCTGAAGTATTACTAAATTCATAAGGAATACCAAATTTACCGTCAGCATCAGTATAAGCAATTGCTTTATTTGCTTCAGAAGCAGGGCTAGCAATTATTTCCACTAGAATAACAGCTGCACCTACTATAGCATTACTAGAACCGTCTTTTACAGTGCCAGAAGCTAATGAATAAGTTTCAGGAGTTAATGTTAGTGCACCTGGAGTTACAATTACACCAGCACTTCCAGCAGCTGGGGCAGTAACTGTCATGTTACTACTTTTATATATAGCCATAAAATCACCTTTTTTTATTAAATTAGCAGATTAATTAACCTACTAATTTACTATATTCATGAAATAAGAAAAAGGTTACATATATAGACAATAAACTTAAAGTTTTTCAAGTATATATTTTGAAATTTTAAAAATAGTAATCTTTTATTGATTTTCATATAAATAAATTTAACTAAAATTGTATATTTGTGAAAAATTGTATAAAATATAATAATATAGTAGAGAAATTTAAATATTTAGATGAAAGGTGAATTGATTATGAAAGAATTACAAAAGAAAAAGCCAACATTGGCACAAGCATTAACACCAATAATATTTATGGTGGTGGCATTAGCATTAGGTTATGGAGTTTTTAAAATAAAAGCGGAGCCAATTATAATTTGCTCAGCATTTATTGCAGGAATTATAGCTCTTAGATTAGGTTATACATGGAACGATATGCAAAAAGCAATAGTAGATAAAATAGCAAGCGCACTTCCAGCTACATTAATTTTATGGAGTGTTGGTTTATTAATAGGATCATTAATGTTCTCAGGAGCAGTTCCAATGATTATATACTATGGAGTTCAAATGATAAATCCTAAGTTTATATTAGTTACAGCATTTTTATCATCAGCAATACTTGCAATAGTAACAGGTACATCTTGGGGATCAGCAGGAACTATAGGTGTTGCTATGATGGGAATTGCAGGAGGACTTGGAGTATCATTGCCAGCAACAGCAGGGGCTGTAGTTTCAGGAGCATTCTTTGGAGATAAATTATCACCACTTTCTGATACAACAAACTTAGCACCAATGGCAGCAGGAAGTGAGTTATATGAACATATAAAACACATGCTTTACACGACTGTACCAGCTGCATTAGTAGCAATAGTTGTATATTTATTTGTTGGATTTGGTGCATCAGGAGATTTAGTAAGACCAGAGTCAGTGCAACTTATGATGGATCAACTAAATACTATGTTCAACTTTAACATAATATTACTTTTACCATTTGCATTAGTAATATTAGGTTCAGTTAAGAAATGGCCAACAATTCCTACAATGTTAGGAACAAGTTTATTAACAGTAGTTTTAGGAGCTATGATTCAAGGATTTAATATAGTAGATGGATTCACATCTTTAATTTCAGGATTTGATATAGTAATGACTGGATTTACTGGAACACCAACAGAAGAAGTAATTAAACTTATAAATAGAGGTGGAGTTGTATCAGTAACAAGTACGACAGTTCTTATATACTGTGCAATGGGATTTGCAGGTATAGTAAGTATGTCAGGCATGTTAGATGTTGTTTTAGATTTATTAATGTCAAAAGTAAAATCAACTGGAGGAATAATAATTTCTACAATAGTATCATGTTTTACAGTTGCTTTTGTAACAGGTAGTTCATATTTATCAATACTTGTTCCAGGAGAATTATTTAAAGAAGTTTACCCTAAGAAAAATCTACATCCTAAAAACTTATCTAGAACTCTAGAAGATTCAGGAACAGTTTTAGTACCTCTAATACCATGGTCAGCAGCAGGTGCATATATGACTGCAACACTGGGAGTAGATACACTACAATACTTACCATGGGCAATACTAAACTACTCAGGAATAATATTTGCCATAATATTTGCAATTACAGGATTTGGTATAGCTAAATTGGATAAAAATGAAACTAAAGAAGATAAAAAAGCTGTTTAAATAAGGAGATAAATAGTTATGATACTGATAAAAAATGTAGAAGTGTATTCACCACAGTATAAAGGTAAAAAAGACGTTTTTGTAAGTGGTGGAAAAATCTCTTTAATAGAAGATAAGATAAATTTTGATAGTGAAAAAATAAAAATTATAGATGCTAGAGGGAAAATACTTACACCAGGATTTATAGATCAACATGTTCATATAACTGGTGGAGGTGGTGAAGGAAGTTTTAAAACTAGAGCACCGGAAATAACATTAAGTAAGTTAACTAGTGGAGGAATTACAACTGTAGTAGGACTTTTGGGAACAGATGGAACTACTAGAAGTGTAGAAAACTTAGTTGCCAAGGCAAAAGGTTTAAAAGAAGAAGGAATTACAGTATTTGCTCATACAGGTTCTTATGAATACCCTACTGTAACACTTACAGATTCAATAAAAAAAGATATATGTTTTATAGAGGAAATAATAGGAGTAAAATTGGCATTATCCGACCATAGAGCACCAAATGTTAGCAATTTGGAATTACAAAGAGTGGCATCTGATGCAAGAGTTGCGGGAATGTTAAGTGGAAAAGCTGGTATTGTGGTACTTCATATGGGGGATGGTAAAAAAGGTCTACAACCAGTTAGGGAAATATTAGAAGAAACTGAAATACCAATGAAAACTATAAGACCTACTCATGTTAATAGAAGAGAAGAATTGTTAGAAGAAGCTTTTGATTATGCTAAAGCAGGAGGAAAAATAGACTTAACTTGTGGAATAAAAGAACATTTAACTCCAGGTAAATGTATAAAAAGAGCTTTAAAAGAAAATGTACCAAGTGAAAATATAACAATCAGTTCTGATGGATATGGAAGCTGGTCAAAATATGATGAAGCAGGAAATTTAGTTAAAATGGGAGTTTCTAGTGTATCTAGTTTACATAAGGAATTCAAAGAGATGGTGCAAAATCTTGAATTTACTGTGGAAGAAGCTTTGTCTTATGTAACTTCAAATGTGGCAAAAGGATTAGAAATTTACCCTAGAAAAGGATCTATAGAAGAAGGAGCTGATGCAGATTTACTGCTATTAGATGATAATTTTGATATAGATACAGTTGTTGCAAATGGTAGAGTTATGATTGAAAATAAGGAAATATTAGTTTACGGATCTTATGAACAAATTTAATTAAAAAAAGAGAATCTTAGGATTCTCTTTTTTTATGTGAAAAGATTGGTGATATTTATTTGGTAAGCATGTTTATTTTTTGATAAAATATTCTAAGGTTTATATTTCCAATAATGTATCGATAGGGTGATTGTTTGATTTATGTTATATAACGAATTTATAATTTAATATATTCAATAAAAAGATTAGTTATAGTGATGTAAATTTTTTATAAAAGTAGTAAATAATTTGTCTATATATGAAATTGATTTCATAATTGGTATAATTATAGTATAAATAAAAGAAATATAAAGCAGTTGAGTAAACAGAAAGGATTAATATGAGAGGGAGTATTTTTGATGCTTTAGTAGAATATGACAAAAAACTAGCTGACTTGGGATACCAAATAGAAAAGGATTACTATACTAGTCCAAGTGCATCGATAGTATATTCAAGGCAATTTGCAGAAAAATTGATTGCTAAAGTATGTGAGATTGAAGAGCAAGAGTATCTAATTTCTTTGGGACAATATGAAAGAATCAAGATACTTTATAAAGATGGAATACTAGAAGACAAAGTTTTTAATGATTTTAATGATATAAGAATAATAGGAAATAAAGCTGTCCATGAAGGTACACATAATGATATGGAATATGCAGCTAGAATTCATAAAGAAATATATGAAATTATGAAATGGTACATAGAGTGCTATGGTGATGCAACTATGGAAGTACCAGTATATCAACTACCAGCTGTACCTATGGTTAAAGAAGGTCTTAGTGAAGCTGAAGTAAAGGTATTATTAAAAGAACAACTAAATGAGTTACTAAATGCAAAAGAATCTGACGAAATAAATGAAAAAGAAAATAATAAAGATATACATGAAGAAGTTGCTTTAGATAATGTTGAATATGAATATAATCTAGAAAAAGAACCAGAAGAAAATATTGTAGATACTGAAATAATTGAATATAATTATTCAAAAAAGAAAGGTAGTTATTTATTAAATGAATTATCTAGATTGTCTTCTCAATCAAAAGAAGGTGTTGAATCTCATAAGGGATTAAATATATTTAAAAAATACCTTCATGTAAAAAGGTCTATTCAGACAGAATTGGTAGACATGATTGAAGAAGCAAATAATAGTGAAGGTTCACAATTGGTATTACTATGTGGAAGCGTTGGGGATGGAAAATCGCACTTACTAGCCTATTTAAATGAAGAGTATAAAGAACTTTTAGAAGGTTTTTATATTCACAATGATGCTACAGAAAGTCATGACCCTAATTTAACTGAATTAGAAACTTTAGATAATGTTTTATGTAGTTTTAGAGATGAAAATATAGATAATTCAAATCAAAAAATAATACTTGCAATAAATCTAGGGGTATTAAATAACTTTCTTGAGACGAATCTTGCAAAAGAAAAATATAGTAAGCTTAATGAATTTATAAATAAGAGTAATATATTTAATCAAGAGTTAATTAGTTCTAGTCATAAGGAAGAACATTTTAAGCTTGTGAGTTTTGGTGACTACAATATATATGAGCTTACAGAGAATGGAACCGAGTCATTTTATATAGAAGAATTATTAAAAAGAATAGTAGAAAAAACAGATAACAATCCATTTTATCAAGCTTATTTGAAGGATAAAAATGAAGGAATAACTAGTTCATTTATTATAAATTATGAACTTTTATCAAAAGAGGGAGTAACTAAAAAAATAAGTGATTTATTAGTAAGCTCTATAGTGAAAAATAAGAAAATCTTAGGTACAAGAGAATTATTAAACTTTATCTATGAGTTAATGGTACCAGCCGTTGTAGAGAATGATAGCGTTAGTATATTAAATATTTTAAAAGAAATAGACAATTTGCTACCTAATTTAATATTTAACGGTGGTATTAGAGGAGAACTATTAAGGATAATTAGTAAAAGTGATCCCATAAAAATAAGACATAAAAAACTTGATAAATTATTAATTCAACTGAATATAGTAGTAGATATAATTCCAGTACTTAAAGAATATTTTGATGAAGATATTTGTATTATGTTAGAAGATATATTTAAAGATATTACAAATTTAAATGACTTATCACATAGTGAAAAAGAAAAGGTAATAGAAACTATTATTAGGCTTTTAGCCTTAGCAGGAAATAAAGAGATAAACTATATTTTTGAAGATGAAGCATATAAGTCATTTATGAAATATTTATACTATTTCAATAAAGGTGAGGCAAGTGAATATTTACCTATTTTTGAGGAAGTTAAAGAGGCTATTTACAAATGGAATGGATCTCCTAAGGATAAGTATGTATTTTTAAATAAAAATCTTTCTAACTTTAGAGTAGCAGAAGAAATTGATTTTAATCCACATCATGCGGGAAGTTGCCCTAAAAATGATGAAAAGACTTTAGAAAGATTTAAGAGCAATATTTCATTGGGATATGAGACTAGCTTTACTAAGGGTGTAGAAGTACTAGAATTGGATTATCAATTATATAAGAAAATCGTAGAAATAAATAAAGGTTATTGTGCTAGTAAGAATGACAAAGAAGAAGCAGTTATATTTGTAGAGTTTATAGAGAAATTATTAGCTTATGGAAATATGGAGGAAGAGCTATTAATAGAATACAAAAACGATAATAGAAAGTTTACTTTAAAATATAAAGACGGATTTGGTGGAGAAGAATTTAGTTTTGAAGGGTTGAGTGAGTAATGATTTATGATGGTAATATAGAAAATTTAAAAAAAGCAATGAGTATGAATCCTGAAAAGCATTCAGGTATACATAATATAAACAACGTGGCACCATTATTACCTTTTGAGACTAGAGAGCCAGAAAGACCTAAGTTTAAAAGGAAGTTTTTAGGTGTAACAGGAGAACTAGTTAGGCTTTTAAATAAAAAGGGATTATCTAAAGAGTTTGACTTAGAAAAAAATATAGATGAGATTGCGTTAAAAGTAAAATGTAAAGATGAAGAAAATAGAAAATATTTAAAAGAACTAATAAGAGATAATCTAATAGATAAGGATGGTAATATGAATATATTTCATCCTAATCTTCTAAATTATATACAATTAAGTGATGGAAAAGAGAGCAATGGAGAGAAGAAAATAGCTCAATTTATATATGATTTATTCTTTAGTAATAGTAATAAGATAGAGGATGTTTTTAAAGATGAAGAAAAAAATGATGTAATAACAAAGCTTATTCTTCATAAACTAGATGGTTTAGAAAATATAGATAACAAAGAAATAAAAAATAAATACTACAATAAGTTAAACTTTATAAGTGAAGTTGCTAGAGAAGACTTTGAATTTATTAGTAAACATAAGGATTTCTTTTTAAAGAATTTTCAAACACTGTTATCTTATTATTATTTTTACTATATAACTCAAATGTGTGTTAAGTTGAATAAAAAAGATAAAGCTGATTTTAGTAAACCTGAAGAATTATACTATCTTCTAGATTGGGAAAAGTGCAGTAAAAATAGAAGAAGTGTTATTAAAGGTTATAAATATGTTAAGTCTGAAGGACGAAATTTATTAGTTAACATAAATATAGTAGAACATTTAAACTATTTATTTAATGTTGAAGGATACACTGTAGCAGAGATAGTTGAGTTAATGAATGATTTAAATGATGAAGAAAAGACAAAATATTTAAAAACAATTAGAGAGTGGATACGCATATATAAAGATAACTTCCTACAAGAACCGGTTGAATTAGAGCTAGAATTTAACTCTTTAGTAGAAGAATTGGAAAATTCAATATTGAGGAAAATGGATCAAGCTCCTATGACTAGATATTTTAAATCAATAGAAGAAATAGGTAAGGCTTACTTCTTAAAATCAAGAGGTGGAGCTTATGGATATATGTTAAATTTAACTCAAGAAATGATTCTGATATTAACAGCTGTATGTATTAAGGAAAACAAGATAACACTTAATAATTTATACAAAGAATATGAGAAAAGAGGAATATTCCTAGATATATACTCAAAACCATTAGTAGAAGAATTACTAGGAAAATTAAACTTAATAGAGAAAAAAAGTGATAGTGGGGATGCTCAATATGTCAAAGCAATTTTATAAATATTTGTCTCAAAGATTAGTTGAGTTTCTAAAAAATAACTCAGTTAAACCAGGAGAGAGATTTTACATTAGATTAGATGAAAAAGAACAAGTAAAAGAGTTTTATGATGCTTTAAAGGGACTAGAAAATGTTGAAACATTTACTTATAAACATAACTCAGGTGGAGAATATAAAACATTTTCAATAAATATAGGATATACAGATTTAGTAGTTGCATCTACAATGGATGTAACTCCAGGGTATTTAGTTACCATAAGAAATGCTTCAAATGAACAAGAAGGTGTTTGGAAAAATAAAGCTTTATTGATACTATGTGATGATATAGTTGACAGTATAAGTGGAGGATGTAGAGATTTAAGGCATGACGGAATGCCTTTGAGTGTAAGTTATATTTCTTCGAATTTAAATAAACAAATTCTAAAATCACAACTAAGTAAGGTTGATAGAGAAGTAGTCAAGTTTTATATAAAGCAAAAGCTAGAAGATTCATATAATACTTCTCTATGGGATTATAAAGAAATTTTATCTATCATAGGTAAAAATAAAATAGAAGATAGAGATTATAATGAAATAGGTTTATTTAAAGATGGTTCTTTAGAAAATTTAAATGCTAAAGCTATACAAAATAGGCTTAAAGAAAATAATGAACTTTATATAAAAGTAGAAGGTTATCAAGAGTATAGTAAAAATGAAAGAACTCAAAATTTAGAGAAAATATTTGATGATAAAGGTGTAAAAGAATTAGAAAAAGATAATTGGAGAGAGGTTGACTTCTCAGATATAAAAAAATCTTATGAAAATAATAAAAAGAATAAAGCATTAGAATATATTGAAAGTAATAAGAAAAAAACAAAAGAAGGACTTTCATACTGGGAACGTAATAAATCTGATACAGCAGCAGGAAAAAGAAATAAGCAAATCATAGTTTTTAATGATAAAAACTATGATGAGGTTACTTTAGAATTTAGATTTGATGAGGATTTATCAAAAGAGTTTATAGCTGATAAAAGTAAACCTTACATGAATGTATCTAGAACAAAAATGACTGTAAAGGTTCCAGCTAGAAATGATAAACCATGTTTTTATAAACTTACTTATAAACATAAAAATCAAGCTAAGTCTAAATTTGACTTTAATATAGCTGTACTTAGTATAGAAGAGACTGCGTTAAATCCTATAAAGACAAGATACTCAATAACTTCAGGTTCTGGTGCAAAAAATAGAGTAGTTATAAATATAGAAGATTCAAATATTACATTTGGAGAAGGACTTACTTTAGTAGAAAAACTAGTAGCAGATAAGGATGATGTTGTAGAAATTAACCCAGAGCAAACTGTAAAAATTTCTAATGAATCAACTGCTTGGGAAGACTCAATATTAAGATTCATATTAAAATCTGAAAAAGGTTTAGTTCCTATTGAGATTAAAGAAGAAGGATTAAGAGGGAAAAATATATCTTCTGTAAATATAGCCAAAAGAAAAAGAGAGAAAAAAGAAAGCTTTAAATGGATAAATAATATAATAACTCAACATACAAGTGAGTATTATTTAGAAGAAAAATTAAAAAAAACTTTTAGTAAAGAAAAAGAGATAATTAAAAAAGGTATTATGTTTGGTATAGATACTTTAGATGAAATAAATAAGGTAGAATTAAGTTTTAGTGAAGATTTAACTAGAGCTTATATGGACATTTTAGATTATTATAAATCAAAAAATAATATACCAAGTTTACTTTACCTAGATAAAGAAATATTAGAACTATATAATAAATACTTAGAAATCTATAATAAAGAAATAGAAACTATAGAAGAAAAAGATATATTATCAAATTTAAGTGAAAAGAAAAATCTTTTGAAGCTAGGAACTATACAAAATGATGATAGAATAATGTTTACACCATTTGCACCGATAAATGTTGCATATATGGTGGAAATTTATAGACAATTAGAAGAAGAAAATGTGGATACACATATCCTAGAAAGGCTTATGCCAAATAACTTACTACCATATATTTATAATGATAATAGTGAGTTATTTACACCTGTATATCAAAAGGATAATGTGGAATGGCTTATATTTGAAAGAAAAGAAAAAGTATCTCTTGGAGAGACTAATGCCTTTGTAGCAAAGGTTGTAGAGGAGAAAATAAATCAGTTTATATCTAATTTTAGATATCTATTTATTAAGAAATGTAATTCTCCAATTAAAATAAATATAATTAACATCTTAAATGACAAGGAAGTAGTAAGGGGAGTATTTGAATATATTAAGAAGCAAATAGTAAAAGATTCTCATCATATTATTCCTATAGAAGTAAGCATTTATAATGAAAAGGGTAATACTTACTTCGAAAAGTTCTTCCAATTACCAACAATAGAGAAAATAGAGGAAGAATTTGATATTGAATTTAAGACTAAAAATAATGAATTTGATAAAAGTGATATACTGAGAATGGCTTATGAAAATATTAAGTGTTACAAACATAATGATAATAATTATAGCTATGCTCATATATCTTTCTATAAATCGGGATTTGATGATAAAAATGCAACATATAATACTAATACCCTAGAATCAGGGCTTTCTATAGGTGGACTACTATCTACAGTCACTTCTAACAATAATAAAAATGACTACAGAATTGGTTTTGGTAGCAAAAATAGAATAAACTCATATAACAATTTAATTAGAACAGCTACTAATTCAAATGAGTTTGCAGTAAATTGCTGTAATGGAGGTGTGAATCCATATAGAAAAGAAACTTCTATAGTAACAAGACCCTTAGTATTAGAAGAAGAGACTAAAAATAAATTATATGATTCATCTCATTGGGTTACATTTATAGAACCAAACTTTGGTCTGGAGTATTTCAAGGAAAGTAAAGATAGTGACTTAGTTGTAATTCATTATAGTGATCAATATACTTCAACTGAACAATATGATACTATAACAGTTACAAATAAGGCAGAGCAGTATAAATATATAATAAAAGAATTTTTAAGTAGAAAAAAAATTAATATTTGTGATGAAAAAGTAAATCATGTCATAAAAAGTTTTAACAGTATAAATGGAGAGTGGTTACTTAATTTAATTGCAAATAAGAGTGAGTATGATAGAGAAAAACTAAGTATTATTTCAGCATTAAAATATGGAATGACTTTATTAAATCATGAAGACATTATATGGATACCAATTTCTTCGGAAGAAATATTAAGAGTATCAAATGCTGTTAAGCTTAATAAAAGTGAAGGAATATTCACTTTGAAGAAATTAAAAGAAAAAGGCGTTCATAGTGATGATTTAATATTTATAGGTGTAAATATAAGTGATAAAGATAACCTAAAAGTATATTATTATCCAATTGAAGTAAAGGTAGGATATAATTTCTCATCAGTTATTGATAAGGGAAAAATCCAAATTAATAAAACTTATGAAGTACTAAAAGAACAGTTATCTCAACATTATGATGGAGATAGAAAAATGTTTAAAAATAAGTTCTTTAGAAACTTCTTCTCAAAACTATTAATAACTAATGCAGAAAAACTATGTGCTAATAATATTTGGCCTGAAAAAAATATAGAAAGAATTACTGAATTTAAAAGGTTACTATTAAATGATGACTACAAAGTATCTTTTGAACTTGGAAGTTTAATAGGAAAAGGAGCTTTAATATCATTTAAGAAAGACAACTTCTTTAGAAGTGTAAATAAAGAGCACGATGTTTTATTTATTGAATTAACTGAAGATGATGCATATGAAGGTATTGCTAAATCAGTAGAAGAGTTAAGCCAAGAGATTTTAAGTGGAAATCAAGATATTAAGGCTAGTGACTTGCTTGCTAATTATAGAATAGATGATTATAACGAATTAGTTTATGAAAAAATAGCTCCGACTTCAGATGAGGTAGATGATGGTGGTGGAGTAGCCGCTATTGTTGCTGAAGATGAGGATTCAGATATGGATAATAAAGATACTCATAATGAAGATACTAAAGTTTTTCAAGCTGAAGAGGAAAAAACTACTGAACTTAAGGTAGAGTATACTAATGATACAACAAAGGTTGAGAGCAGTGATTCAGATGAAATTATAGATAAGCCAGAAAAAAAGACAGTAAGTACAAAAAATAAAGTAGAAGATAAAGAAGTTAGAGTATTACTTGGAGAAGCAGAGGGTTCTAGTAAGAAGATTTATTGGGAATATAACCATAAAAAATTAGCTAATAGACATATGCTTATAACAGGTAAATCAGGAAATGGAAAGACTTACTTTATACAATGTGCTTTAAAAGAATTAGTTGAGTCTGGAGTACCAGCTGTAATAATAGATTATACTGATGGATTTAAAACTTCACAATTAGAGCCTGAGTTTAAAGAATATCTAGGAGATAATTTAAAGCAATTCATTGTAGCAATGAATAAATTCCCACTAAATCCTTTCAAAAAAGGAAGAAAAGAACTTGATGAAGATTTCTATATAGATGAAGATTATGTAGATGTGGCTGAAAGATTTAAATCAGTGATAGGTTCTGTTTACAAAGATTTAGGAATACAACAGTTAAATGCAGTATATCAGGCTGTTATTAGAGGATTAGAGAAGAATAATGGTTTATTAAATCTAAGAAGTTTCAGAGAAGAATTAGCTGAAGACAAATCATCATATGCTCAAACAGCTTTATCTCAGCTTAGTTTATTAATAGACAAAAACCCATTTGAAGAAAACAAAGACTTTGGATGGGCGTACTTAGATAAAGGTGATGGAAAGTTATTTATAATTCAATTAACTGGATTCACAAAAGATGTCCAAAGAATTATTACAGAGATGATACTTTGGGATTTATGGAATTATAAATTAAATAACGGAAGCAAAGATAATCCATTTACAGTAGTATTAGATGAGTGCCAAAATTTAAACTTTGGAGATAACTCTCCTTGTAAAAAGATTTTACTGGAGGGCAGAAAGTTTGGATGGTCAGCTTGGTTTTCGACTCAGTTCTTAAAGGGTCAGATGGATAAGGCAACTATTAGTGGATTACAAAATGCAGCTCAGAAGATTTATTTTGCTCAGACAGAGGAAGAAGCCCCTGTAGTTGCGAGTGTATTTGCTGAAAGTAATGATGAGAAGAAGGAATGGACTAAGAGGTTGATTGGACTAGAGAAGGGTACTTGTATTACTTACGGATCTATGAAGTGTGATGATGATAAGTTGTATCCTGCTGTGCCAATCAAGATTAGGATAAGTTCTTTAGAAGAGAGAATAGAAAAATAATAAGAGATAGAAAGATGATACTGTATTTATAAAGTATCATCTTTTTTATTATATCTATATATAAACCAATGATGATTATCCTTATGTAAGGGTCTTTTACCAAAATATAAATTTCAAAGTCGAACGAGATGATATTATTTATTTAAATAAGCAAAATCAAATCCACTTTCTGAATTTGAAGTATAAAAAGTTTCATCGGTA
>ERZ827104.2751-NODE-2751-length-13150-cov-23.988622_pt1 | contig 13150 bp, 8 predicted proteins | sample MGYA00519781_ERZ827104 | MGnify/ENA primary metagenome ERZ827104 (study PRJEB31778, sample SAMEA3449257) | human gut metagenome | biome: human gut; feature: human-associated habitat; material: faeces | place: United Kingdom | collected 2010/2012 ... | reverse complement strand
CTGTCAGCGGTCTGAGTTTGCGGATGACGGTTATACCGGCACGAACTTTCACCGTCCTCAATTCACGCAGATGATGGAGAAGGTCAAGCGCGGCGAAATCGATCTGATCTGCGTCAAAGACTTTTCCCGCTTTTCTCGTGACTACATTGAAACGGGAAACTATCTGGAATGCACTTTCCCATTCATGGGCGTCCGCTTTATCTCTATCAATGATGGCTATGACAGCGACGATTACAAAGGCACAACGGGCGGTCTGGAAGTGGTTATGCGCAGCATCATCTATGCGGCATACAGCAAAGACCTCTCCGTAAAGACCACATCGGCAAAAATCCAGATGATGAAGCAAGGCAAGTATGTCGGTGGCTACGCTCCATACGGCTACGTCCTGCATCCAACCATTCGGAACAAACTTGCCGTAGACCCGGAGGCGGCTGATGTGATCCGTCGTATTTTCCGCGAGGCGCTGGAAGGCAGCAACACCTCTCAGATTGCCCGCAGCCTGAATGATGACGGCATCCCGACGCCGGGGCAATACTTCAAGGGCAAGCATCCCGACAAGAAGAAGTTCAGTAACATGAGCGAGAAAATCAGTTGGGAAACCGTGATGGTCTACAACATCCTCAAAAACCTTGTTTACACCGGAACACTGGTCAGCCGCAAAATGAAGTCCTGCGGTGTCGGCTCAAAAAAGCGTGTTGTCAATGAGCCGATTATCGTAGAAGGAACGCATGAAGCTATTATCAGCAAGGAAGACTTTGAGCTTGCTCAGAAGGTCATTCGAGGCGGAGGTCGGAATCCCACGCGCAAGCAGCATGACTATCCGCTCAAGGGACTCGTCCGCTGCGGTAACTGTAAACGTGCTATGACACGCCGAAAGAACAAGGCTGGCATTCGATACTTCCAGTGCATTCACTCGGTCAACAACGGAAACACAGACTGTCCGGTTGGCAGGAGCTTTCCGGAAATGGATATTGAGAAGGTTGTCTTCCATGCCCTTACTCAGTTTCTTGCTTTGGCACAGAAGGAAGCAATACAGAACCGCGAAGTCGGTGATCTGCGGAAATCTGCCATCAAGGAATGTGCTGATAAAATCCGCACTCTGCAAAAGCAGAACGAGCAGAACAAGGCGTCCAAGCTGAGGCTCTACGAGAAGTATGCAGCCGGAAGCATCACGAAGGAGGCGTACATTCAGCAGAAGGCGGCAGCGAATGTGAAGATTGCTGAAAACGATGGAGCAATCCAGCGCAGTCACGAGCGGATGAAGGAGCTTGACTCCGAGACCGCCTGTTCAGATGAAAAGCTGGATGCGGTCTGCGAACAGTACGCCGACTGCAAAGCTCTGACCTATGAGCTGACCCACGCATTCATTTCTGCGGTCTACATTTACGATCTTGACAACATAGAAATCGTCTGGAAGTTCAAGGACTTCCTCACTACATCAGAAGGAGAAGCCAAATGAAAGTATTTCTTTATATCCGCGTTGCCTGTGCGGATCAGCTTGCGGAAGCAGACCAGCGGGAAGAGCTGGAACGCTATGCGAAGGACAAAGGCTATGAGGTGGCTGCTGCTGTGGCGGCAGACGGCATCTCCGGCGTCCATACGGAAGGTATCATGAACTTCCTGCTGAACGAAGCAAAGCGTCAGGACATCGGTACGATCCTCACCCGCGACACCTCGCGAATCAGCCGGGACACTTCCTCTTTCATGAGGTTTGAGCGAAAGTTCCGGGAGAACGGCATCCGGTTCGAGTATCTGTCCAAGCCTGACAACGAGCTTCCGGTCACTCCGATGATGGAGGCGTTTGAAGCGGCGTATAAGAAACGTCGCACAAAGAACGGCAAAAGAGCATAGAGAAAACTCAAGCCGTTCATGGGTGGTTGTCCACCTATGAACGGCTTGTAAATTCTCAAATTTTTTTTAGTCCCTACTTGACACAAGAAGACCTCTCCCGGTTCGGACGGGACTATATCGAAACCGGTAAATACCTGGAAGAAATTTTTCCCTTTATGGGGGTCCGCTTCATTGCTGTCAATGACAATTACGACAGCATGGCGGAACGCTCCGCCGCAGACGATGTGGTGCTGCCCTTTAAAAACCTGGTGAACGACACCTATGCCAAGGATATCTCCATCAAGGTCCGCAGCAGCAAGGCTGTAAAGCGCAGAAATGGCGATTTTGTCGGTCCCTTTGCTGCCTATGGCTACTGTAAGGACCCGGAGAATAAAAACCAGCTCATCATTGACGAAGGAGCCGCCGAAACTGTTCGACAGATTTTCAGCTGGAAGCTGGATGGTATGAGCGCCCAGGCTATCGCGGACCAGCTCAACAGCAAGGGCGTACTGTCTCCCATGGAGTATAAGAAATCCATTGGGTTGAACTTCAAAACCAGCTTCAAGCTCAACAAAATGGCGAAATGGACCGCTGTGGCGGTGCTCCGCATCCTGAAAAACGAACTCTATATTGGGACAATGGTTCAAGGCAGAGAAACGACGCCCAATTACAAGGTCAAGACCCGTATTTACCAGCCTCCGGAAAAGTGGAGCCGTATTGCAAACGCCCATGAGCCGATCATATCTCCAATGATCTTTGCCCGCGTCCAATACTGCCTTTCCCTGGATACCCGTTCCGCCCCCCACAGTAAGCAGGTCTATCTATTTTCCGGGCTCCTGGTCTGCGCGGACTGTGGTCAGCCGATGATCCGGCATCCGGTTCAGAGAAAGGGAAAAGAGTACATCTACTATGTCTGTTCCTCGGCCAAATGTGGAAAAAAGTGTGAGAACCACAATATCCGGGAGGAGTATCTGAAGGAAAGTGTGCTGGTCTCCATTCAGGCGCGCATCCGCAGTGTGATCGACCTGGAAAGCTTGGTTCGCTATGTGGATGCACTTCCCTTACAGCAGCGGGAGATCATCAGGCTCCAGGCCCAGCTCGCCCAAAAGCAGGAGGAAGCAGAGCGGTACAAGAGGCTTTTTCGCTCCCTTTATGAACGGCTTTCAGAAGGCATTTTGACCCAGAATGAATTTTTAGAGTTCAAAGCAGTCTATGCCCATCGTTGCGACGAGGCAGAGCGGGCGGCTGGCGCGCTTCAAAGGGAAATCAAGGCGGCAACAGCGGGAACCAGTGGAACCTTTCGGTGGATCGAAGACTTCAGGGAACATCGAAACCTGACGAAACTCACCAGAAAAGTGGTTGTCATGCTGATAAAGCAGATCAAGGTCTACAAAGATCAGCGCATCCACATCCAATTCTACCAAGAAAACGAATGCCGCTGCCTGGCTGAGCGGATCATGTCAGCCGCCGACGGCCAGCCTGCGGCTGATTACAGGAAGGGGGATAAGGATGGCGAGGACCAGCCGTAAACAGATACATCAGCAGACAGACCTTGCTCAGGCCCCTAAAACCTATCTGGGCGGCGCTTATCGCCGCCTTTCTGTGGAAGATGACCGCCACCGGGACCGCCACTCTCTGGAAAACCAGGAAAACATTATTCTGGACTTTTTAAAAACCCATCCTGATATCCGTCTTGTGGAGGTCTACACCGATAACGGAGAGACCGGAACCAAGTTTGACCGGCCGGATTTTCAAAGGATGATGGAGGATGTGCGTTCCGGGAAGATCAACTGCATCATCGTCAAGGACCTCTCCCGCTTTGCCAGGGACTTCCGGGAGGCTGGGCACTATCTGGAACAGATCTTTCCCTTTTTGGGAGTCCGCTTTATCTCTATCAACGATCACTATGATTCCAGTGATCCGAAGCCTGATAAGGAAGGAATCGCCATTCCCGCAACGAACTTGATCAATGAGCTGTATGCCCGTGATATTTCCCAAAAGGTCAAAAGCGGCCTGAAAACGCTGCGAAGTGCGGGGAAATTTGTGGGTGCCCTGGCGCCTTATGGGTATAACAAATCCCCCCAGGATAAGCACCAGCTTGTGGTGGACCCTCCTGCAGCAGAGGTCATTCGGAATATTTTCCAATGGCTCCTGGATGGCTGGAGCGACTGCCAGATCGTGTATCATCTGAACCAGCAGGGGATCCCCTCGCCAGGACAATACCGCTATGAGCAGGGCCTTCTAAAGCATGAGCGATATGAGAACTGTGGTCCTTGGAACCGGACCGCGATCAAAAGACTGGTCCGGAACCGTGTCTATGCTGGAGATATGGTACAAGGGAAACGGAGCAGCTCCTATTTCAGCCGCCCTGGGCCAAGGCCGGAAAGCGATTGGGATATCGTAGAGGACACCCATGAAGCGATCGTGAGCAGGGAGACCTTTGATGCGGTCCAAAATCTTCTGAAGGACCGGACGGACTTGTTTAAAAAGCGGGCCGAGAAAAATAAGGGACTGACTTTCCATCAAAATCTTCTGCGTGGCGTGGTGTACTGCGGTGGCTGCGGCCGTCCTATGGAGCGCCTTTATTATCGCTCCGGCAGACACAAGAAAGGAGAACGCCGTGTCTATTACTATACCTGCCAGACCTTTACCAAGCGATCCAAAAGTCTGTGTGCCAGAAATATGGTTTCGGAGAAAGAGCTGCGGGAGGCGGCCCTTTCTACGATCCAGGCTCAGATCCGCATTGCCGCCGACTTGAAAAGGATAGTAACGGAGGTGTGGGATTCGGGGGAAACCAAAGACCAAATCGCGGATATGGATGCCGAGATCCGGACCCTTCGACAAAAGCTCGCCCGCAGCAGCACCCTAAAACGCGGCATCTATGAGAACTACATAGAAGGCGTCTTAAGCAAGAGCCAGTATCTCTCTGCCAAGGAAGAATACACAAAGACGGAGGCGGCATTCCAGCAGCAGATCGACGCCCTCCTGAGTCAGAAACGCTGCATGGCCGAACACCTGATGCTCAATAACAGATGGCTGAAAGACTTCCTGAACGATGAGAGGGGTATGGAGCTTTCTCAAAAAATGCTGGCCGGTCTTGTGCAGCGGATCGATATATTTGAGAAAAAACGGGTGCGGATCACGCTGAAATTTCAGGATGGATACCATCTGCTTACTGATCATTTGACGGAGAGAGCTCATAGCAGAGAGAAGGTGGCGGGATGAATGAACTGTTTGCTCCCCCGGAAAGCGGCCTTTTGATCTCCTATCTTCGAGTGTCTTTGGAGGATGAAAACACAGGGGAATCGGAGAGCATTTCCAATCAGCGGGATTTGATCGGCTGCTATCTGAAGCAGCATCCGGAATTTACAGCCTACAAGGTCATGGAAGTGGTGGATGATGGACACAGTGGGACCAACTTTGACCGTCCAGGCATCAAACGCGTGTTGGAGCTGGTACGGCAGCGGAAAGTCGCGGCCATTCTTGTCAAAGATCTCTCCCGTTTTGGCCGGAATTACAAAGAGGTCGGGAGCTATCTGGAACAGGTGTTTCCCTTTCTTGGGGTCCGTTTTATATCTGTCAACGACGGCTATGACAGCAACGAATACATTGGCTCAACCGGGGGCCTGGACATCGCCTGCAAAGCTCTGGTTCACGATCTTTACAGCCGGGATATTTCCCGAAAGGTAAAGAGCAGCCGATATGCCCGCCTGCGGCGTGGCGATTACTTTTGCAGCGTTGCTCCCTACGGCTATGTGAAAAGCAGTGAAGATAAGCATAGACTGGTGATCGACCCGCCAGCGGCCAAAGTGGTCCGGCGTATTTTCGATATGACCCTGGCGGGCTTTTGCACCACGGAAATTGCCAGAACGCTTAATCTGGAAGATGTGCCCTCTCCCCTGATCTACATGAGGCAGAAGTATCCGGGCAAAAAGATAGCGGCCCTGGAGGATGGTTTTTGGAACAATTTTGTGGTGCTGTCAATTCTCTATGAGGAACGATACACCGGCAAGGCCATCAGCGGTATGCGCCCCAATCTTCGGGTCGGCAGCAAGCAGCGCCGGAAAACAAAAAGGGAGGACTGGATCATCGTTCCCGACTGTTTTGAGGCCATTGTCTCCGAAAACGAGTTTCAGGAGGCGCGGCGGTGTATCGACCATTTGGAAAAGAGAAAAATGACAGCACCGCCGCACTTGTTCTATAAAAAGCTGCACTGTGCGGGATGCGGCAGGGCCATGCGCCGCAGCAACACCACGGTCCGATACTTTTATTGCAATACCAGGAAATTCCGCGATTCTCCCAACTGCATGGAAGGCAGACTGATGGAGCAGGACCTGATAGACGCGGTCCTGCTTGCGATCCGGCAGCAGGCCAGGATCGTTGTGGATACGGGCCAGCTGATTCAGCAGGCAAAGAAAAATCGCGGTACACGTGTATCCATACTGGAACAGCAGATCAGAGCGTTAGAAAAGCGGATCAAAGCATCAAATCGGTCCCGAATAGAGCTGTTTGAGCAGCTGAACGATGGGGTGATCTCGACTGAACAGTATAAGACAAGACGTGACCACTTAAGCAGACAGATCCAAGAGCTGGAGGCACAGAACAGACAGCTTACTGAACAGATGAGGGAGCTGCTGGGAAATGCCACAGAGAATGGCTTTGTTTGGCTGTTCCGCCCCTGCGAGCAGGTCGAGTCTTTGACCCAGGAGATCGTAGATGCCCTGATCCGCTCCATTCGGATCTACAGGGCGGACCAAATTGAAATACAATGGAAATATTTAGATGATTATAAAAAATGCTTGGATCTCTTGAAAGATCAAACGGACAGGAAGGCGGTGTGATCCTATCAGATAAGCCCCTTGTTGAAGTATCTTAAAACACGATCGCGACAATTTGAAATCATAAATGGCAGACTTGTGATAATATCTATCATAAGTCTGCCATTTATTTGTCGTATTGGAGGAAGTGGCTTTTTGCTTACTTGACAGGTGAGGGCCCGGGAATACCCTGAGGGCCGGTAGGGCCAGTGGCACCGTTAGGTCCAGGGATACCCTGCGGGCCGGTGGGGCCAGTGGGGCCGGTCCCGACGGGCGGGATGGGCCCGGGGCAGATAGGCGGGCAGGGAGCAGGGCCAGGCCCAGGGCAGATAGGCGGGCAGGGAGCAGGCCCAGGCCCGGGGCAGATGGGCGGGCAGGGACTGGGGCCGGGCCCGGGACAGACGGGCTGGCAGGAAGGCGGGCAGGAGCACGAGCAGCGGCTGCCCGTACCCTGGGAGCACATGGAGTCCCAGCGTGTCAGACTTCTGTCTGAAGGAAGATAACGGTTCATTTGGGTCTCCTTTTCTTCATTCAAGATTGCGTGGCTTTGCCACAGCCCATTCTATGCGACTGCCGTTCTTCCGGTGCGCCTCCGCGCCCGGACGTCCTTTCCCGCAGCCGCCCCTTTACAATCCAGAACATTTCTGACATAATGGAGGCAAACCACCACCATTCACCAGGAAAGGCCGTGTTGTTATGTCTGACCGCCCCTATGTTCTCGCCCTGGATCAAGGCACCACCAGCAGCCGATGCATCCTGTTCGACCGGCAGCAGAATATTGTCGGCCTGGCCCAGCGGGAATTTGGACAGCACTACCCAAAGCCCGGCTGGGTGGAGCATGATCCCATGGAGATCTATTCCAGCCAATACAGTGTCCTCACCGAGGTGCTGGCCCAGAGCGGGGTGGACCCCGCCCAGGTGGCGGCTATCGGGATCACCAACCAGCGGGAGACCACCATCGTTTGGGACCGGGAGACAGGCAGGCCGGTGTACAACGCCATCGTCTGGCAGTGCCGCCGCACCGCGGCCCTGTGCGAGGAGCTGAAGGCGGATGACGAGCTCACCTCCTACATCCGGGAACACACCGGCCTGCTGCCGGATGCCTATTTTTCCGCCACCAAACTGAAGTGGGTCCTGGACCACGTGGAGGGGGCAAGGGAGCGGGCCCGTCGGGGGGAGCTGCTCTTTGGAACGGTGGACTCCTGGCTCATCTGGAAGCTCACCGGCGGCCGGGTCCACGTCACCGACTATACCAACGCCAGCCGTACCATGCTCTTCGACATCCAGCGCCTGTGCTGGGATGAGCACATCTGCCGGACGCTGGACATCCCCATGGAGATGCTGCCTCAGGTGAGGGACTCCAGCGCGGTGTATGGCACTGTGAACCTCCAGGGAGTGGAGGTCCCTATCGCCGGCATCGCCGGTGACCAGCAGGCGGCCCTGTTCGGGCAGGCCTGCTTCTCTCCAGGGGAGGCCAAAAACACCTATGGGACTGGCTGCTTCCTCCTGATGAACACTGGGCGGGAGCTGTGCCGGAGCAGGAACGGTCTGCTCACCACCATCGCTGTGGGCCTCAACGGTTCGGTGCAGTATGCACTGGAGGGCTCTGTCTTCGTGGGCGGAGCGGTGATCCAGTGGGTACGGGACGAGCTGCGGTTTTTCAGCGAGTCCCGGGATGCGGAGTACTACGCCCAGAAGGTGCCGGATACCGGCGGGGTCTATCTGGTCCCGGCCTTCACCGGCCTGGGAGCCCCCTATTGGGATATGTATGCCAGGGGCTGCCTGGTGGGGCTCACCCGGGGCACGACCCGGGAACACATTATCCGAGCGGCCCAGGAGTCCATCGCCTACCAGAGCTGGGATCTGGTCCGGGCCATGGAGCAGGACACCGGCCTGCCCCTGGCCGAACTCCGAGTGGACGGCGGGGCCAGCCGGGACCGGTTTTTGATGCAGTTCCAGGCGGATATCCTGGACAAGCCGGTCCGCCGCCCCATGATCCGGGAGACCACCGCTCTGGGGGCTGCCTATCTGGCGGGCCTTGCGGTGGGGGTGTGGGACAGTCTGGATGAGATTCGCGCCCAGTGGACCCTGGACAGACTGTATCAGCCCCAGATGGAGGAGCCCGTCCGCCGGTCTCTGCTGGCTGGATGGCACAAAGCCGTGGGCCGCAGCCTGAATTGGGCAGAGCCGGAGACATGATAAAAAGTGGCGTCCATCCGCACACTGCGGATGGACGCCTCAGCTTGTCAAAAAGCCCTCCTGCAAGGAGTTCCGGCGCCCGCAGGCACCGGAATCAAATTGGAGCACGTCATTTCCGGGGGCGTGTACCTCGGAAATGACACCTCTCACGCAAGATAGGACGACTTTTCCGAGAGGAATCAAGGCCTATCTTGCGTGCTTACTTTCTCGAAAAAGCGGCTCTGCCGCTTTTTCGACAGTCTGTGGCGTCCATCCGCACACTGCGGATGGACGCCTTTCGACTCTTATGCCATGCCTGTGAACCGGTCCAGGAGTTGCTCCTCCTCCACAGGGAGCACCCGCCTCCGGTCCAACCACAGCTCACAGATCCCAGAGTCGCCGCAGTCCACAAAGTAGCGGACCAGCCGCTCCCCTTCCTGACACACCACTCCGGAGCGGCTGTATGCTCCGGTCCCGTAGCGGTAGGAGGACCACAGAATGTCGTGCTCCAGCGCCCGATCCCCGCCGCCCCCTAGAAGCCGCAGCCCGCCAGTGACTGCGCCGTCCTTGGTGAGCGAGACAGGGCCGCCGTCCTCCGGCTGGACCAAGGCATAGCCCGGGGGCAGCTCCATGCGGCAGTAGGGAGTCTCTCCGGCACGGCTCTGTCCCATGCCCAGCAGGGCTGCCCCCAGCAGCAGACCCGCGCACAGCAGCACCGCGCGGGGAAGTTCCGATTTTCGCCTCGTCATCAACGCCCCCCGTTTGTTTTTTTCAGCCTATCACACTCCGCCTGGCGCCGCCACCGCAGGGAGGAAAAAAGTATGTAAAACCTGTATGGAGGTCTTGGCCCCGGGCTTATGATGCCCTGAAACGGCGGCGCTATTCGTCGTGTTTCGTCGTGCGCCGACAAAACAACAGGATGAAAAAATATTTGGGAGGCCCCTTCGGTCCTCCCAAACGATTCAGAGCTCGGCCAGCTGGGCCTGATAGAGGTCCTCGGTCCTGGCGTCAAAACAGACAAAGGTGACCTGGGGCCCCTCCGGATGCTCCTCCAGGAAGCGGCGGACAGTGTCCACCGCGATCCGGGCGGCCTGATCCGGCGGATAGTGGTACACCCCGGTGCTGATGGCAGGGAAGGCCGCGGTGCGGCAGCCCAGCTCCAGGGCCAGAGCCATGGAGTTTCGATAGCAGTCCGCCAGCAGTTCTGCCTCCTCATGCCCGCCTCCGTGCCACACGGGGCCCACTGTGTGGATGACGTATCGGGCGGGCAGGCGGTAGCCTCCAGTGGCCTTGGCCTGGCCGGTGGGACAGCCGTGCAGAGTGCGGCACTCGGCCAGCAGCTCCGGCCCGGCCGCCCGGTGAATGGCCCCGTCCACCCCGCCGCCTCCCAGCAGGGAGGTATTGGCGGCATTGACGATGGCGTCCACCTGCAATTTGGTGATGTCCCCTGTGACAGCGCGCAGTTCCATGGAAAGCCCTCCTGTTTTCTGAATTTTGGGATGCTTCTAGTGTACCACGCCCAGCCCCGGAGCACAAGGAAGAGGCGCGTATTATGTAAGTCTCAGCGGCACCATCAGGGCGCGGGCATTGACTCCCGACGGCGCACACCGCATGCCACTCAGAGCAGGTCACGTTCTGAACGTCACAAAAGTGATCAAAGCTGGAGATGCCCGGAGCGGCTGTGTCACCACTTCACAGCACAGGGGCCCGCAGGATGCCCCGGTGCAAGTACCGCAGAAACCAGCATCTTCAGGCCGCAGAGGAGGGACTCAGAAGCCCGGCAGCATCGGCAGGCATTTCAGAAGGACACTCCCATGGAGAGCAGGGGGCTCCGGCAGATCATCCATCTGCCTCCTCCTGGGGCTGAGGATGGCCGCCGCGCCGGGCCAGGAAAAGTCCGGCGCACAGGGCGGTGAAGGGGGCCACGGTGACCAGACCGAAGGAGCCGATGACGGTGTGGATGATCTCCGCCGCCACATACTTGTAGTTCAGGATGTGGTCAACCGGGGTGCCCTGGGCCATGAAGACCATGAGCAGGGCGATGTAGCCGCCGGAGTAGGCGAAGAGCAGGGTGGTGGTCATGGTGCCCATGGCGGCCCGGCCCACGTTGAGGCCGGAGCGGGCGGCCTCCTGCCAGCTCAGGTCGGGACGCTTCTCCACCACCTCGTGGACGGCGGAGGTAATGTCCACGCTCAGGTCCATCACCGCGCCGGAGGCCCCGATGAAGATGGAGGCCATAAAGATCTGGGTCAGGTTCAGGTGGGCATAGCCGGCGTAGAGCAGGCTCTCCGAGTAGGACATCACTGCCCCGTGGATCTGGAACAGGTCGGTAAAGAGGATGCCCAGCACACAGGTGACCAGGATGCCAAGAAAGGAGCCGGATACCGCCGCCCAGCACCGCCGGTCAAAGCCGTACACCAGAGCGATGATCAAAATGGTGAGAAAGAGGGTGATGGCCAGCCCGACCCAGATGGGGTTCCAGCCCTTGAGGTAGAGGGGGACCAGGAGCTTCCACAGGCAGAGCACCGTCAGTACGAAGGAGGCGATGGCACGCACCCCGGTGCGCCCAGCGAACAGGATGAGGAAGAGGGCAAAGCCGGCGGCCATCAGGGTCTCCCAGCCCAGGCGGTAGTGGTCGCTCATGGTGACATTGGTGATGGTGTCCCCGTCGTGGCTCACCACCACCTGGGCCCTGTCCCCGGGAGAGAAGAGCTTGTCCTGCTCCAGAGAGCCGTTGAGCATGTTGATCCCGGTGACCGTCCTTCCCTGAAATCTGCCGTCCAGGATCTCAAGCTGGCAGCGCTGCTCACCAGAGCGGACCAGGCCGGTGTCGATGATGGCGGAGTTGTCTGTCTCCAGCACCCGGGCGGTGCAGCGCTCCGCCTCCTGGTGGATCAGGGCGCCCTCAAAGCCAGTGGGCAGGACCAGAAGGAGCAGGATGGCCAGCAGGCATACCAGCACAGGAGCTTGGTAGGAAAAAGAATGGGATCTGAGGCGGTCGAGCATGGATGAAAACTCCTTTTCGCATGATTTCGGGGGACAGGAAAATGTCTCATTCCAGAACACAGGGGCGGCCCGCCCCCGGCAAATATGCCGGAGGCGGGCCCGGAAGGGGCTGTCTGGACCAGCTCAGGCGATATTCAGCAGGTCGGCCAGCTTGTTGTAGATGTCGGTGTTGTCATAGTAGCCGTTGAACATCTCGCTGCCTGCGCCCTCGGCCAGGACTGCCACGGGCAGGCCGGTGTGGCTGTAGGAGGTGAAGGAGATGCCGGACTTGTTGTTGATGATGTGGGTGATGGTGACAGAGAGGGGCTCGTAGGTGCCGTAGAGCACATACTCCGCTTGGTCGTACTGACTGGAGGCGGTACCGTTGATGCTCTTTTCATAGGCGGCCCGCAGCTGCTCCATCTCATAGGCGGTGAGGACCAGCTTGTCGCCCTCCTCGCCCTGGGCCTTCAGGCCAAAGAGCTTCTCAATGTCGGCCAGCACGGTCCCAAAGGGGGGCTTGTTGGCCTTATAGGAGGCCACATAGTCGCTGTCGTACTTGGCGAAGGAGATCTTTTGGTTCTCCAGCAGATCCAGATAAGTGTCGTAGTCGGTTCCGGCGAAGCCGATGGTCAGGCCGCCGGTCTCATGGTCGCCGGTGACCAGGATGAGGGTCTCGTCAGCATGCTCCTTGGCGAAGTCGATGGCCACCTGTACCGCATCGGCCAGGGCCTGGGTATCGTGGATGGAGGAGGCGGCGTCGTTGGCGTGGCAGGCCCAGTCGATCTTGCCGCCCTCGCACATCATAAAGAAGCCGGTGTCGTTGTCCAGCACTTCGATGCCCTTGGCTACATAGTCAGCCAGAGCCCACATGTCGTCGGTGCGGTCCAGCTCATAGGCCATGGCGTCGGAGTCGGCCAGGTCCTCGTCGATGATGATGGCTTTCTCTGTATTGGTGCCGATGGCGTCGGCCTCGGCGTGGGTCTTGGCCACGGTGTAGCCGGCCTCCTGGGCCAACTCATACAGGTCGGTCTGGTCTCCGCTGCTGCCGGTGGGCTTGAGCAGTCCGCCGCCGGCAAAGTAGTCGAAGCCAGACTCGACCAGCTCCAGGCCGATCTCATAGTAGCTGCTGCGGCTGGCCTGATGGGCATAGAAGGCGGCAGGGGTGGCGTGGTTCAGGTTGACGGAGGTGATGACGCCGATCTCCCAGCCCTTCTGGGCTTTCAGCTGCTCGGCAATGGTCTCATACTCGATGGTGCCGGTCTCATCCACATTGATAGAGCCAGAGTAGGTCTTGTGGCCGGTGGAGATGGAGGTTGCGGTGGAAGCGGAGTCCGGGC
>ERZ827104.2745-NODE-2745-length-13175-cov-2.822256_pt1 | contig 13175 bp, 9 predicted proteins | sample MGYA00519781_ERZ827104 | MGnify/ENA primary metagenome ERZ827104 (study PRJEB31778, sample SAMEA3449257) | human gut metagenome | biome: human gut; feature: human-associated habitat; material: faeces | place: United Kingdom | collected 2010/2012 ... | reverse complement strand
CAAGGGCAAGACCAACATCGGCTGCATCTTCACGGGCAAAAAGGACGGCAAGGACAAGACTTGGTACATCTACAACATCTGCGACCATGAAGCGTCCTTCAAGGAAGTGGGAAGCCAGGCCATCAGCTACACGACGGGCGTTCCTGCCATGTGCGGTGCCCTCATGATGCTGACGGGCAAGTGGAACAAACCCGGCGTCTATACGGTGGATGAACTCAATCCCAATCCCTTCCTTGATGCCCTTGACCAGTATGGTCTTCCCCGGAGCATCAAAAAAGACCCTGTCTTGGTGCCGTAATGGAAGACCAGAAGCCCTTTCGGGGCCTTCAGGGAAAAACGCCGGAAGCCCTTTTTGGCAAGCTTCGGACGCCTTGCTACATCCTTGATGAACGTATCCTGCGGGAAAATGGCAAAGCCCTCAAGGATCTGATGGACCGGACGGGATGCCGCGTCCTCTTGGCCCAAAAAGCCTTTTCAAACTATGATCTCTATCCCGTCCTTGCGCCGTATCTCGCAGGGACGGAAGCAAGCGGCCTTTATGAGGCCCGTCTGGGCCGGGAAAAGATGTCCCAAGGAGAGGTCCATGTCTTTTCCGGCGCCTACCGCGACGATGAAATGGATGAGGTCCTTCAGTATGCCGACCATGTGGTCTTTAATTCCCCAAGCCAGCTGCGCCGCTTTGGCCTGAAGGCAAAAAAAGCGGGAAAGAGTCTTGGTCTTCGGATCAACCCTGAATGCTCGACCCAGGAAGGCCATGACATCTATGACCCCTGCGCGCCGGGAAGCCGGCTTGGAACGACGCGGAGCGCGTGGGATAAAGGTATGACGGAAGAGCTCGTCTCCCTTTTGGACGGCCTTCATTTCCATACCCTCTGCGAGCAGGACGCGGGCGACCTTGCCGTCACTTTTGCTGCCGTGGAGGAAAAGTTTGGCGATGTCCTTCCCCGCATGAAATGGCTCAATATGGGCGGCGGCCATCACATCACGCGCCCGGGCTATGATTTTGCGACGCTGGAAAGTATCATCCGTAAGGCCCAGGAAAAATGGGGCGTTATGGTCTATCTCGAGCCTGGGGAAGCCTGCGCCTTAAGCGCCGGCTATCTTGCGTCCCGCGTTCTTGATACGGGGGAAAATGGCGGCACGCAGCTTGCCATCCTTGATACGAGCGCGGCCTGCCATATGCCGGACGTTATTGAAATGCCCTACCGTCCGCCCCTTTATGGTACGCAGGAAGCGGGAAAGACGCCTTATACGTATCGCCTTGGCGGTCCGACCTGCCTTACAGGGGACATCATTGGGGACTATGCCTTTGACGGGCCCCTTGACGTGGGGGATCTGGTCCTTTTTGGCGACATGGCCATTTATACGACCTGAAAGAACAACACCTTTAACGGCATGCCCCTGCCCGATATCTACATCTGGCATGAATCAGGGGAACTGGAGCGGATCTGCCATTTTGGCTATGAGGATTTCCGCTGCCGCTTAGGAAAATAAAGCATATAGAAAAAGCACTGTGAAGAGGAGTTCTTCACAGTGCTTTTTTGTGTTAGCAGTGCTTCAAGGGAACGAGCCCTCGTGAAAGGGAAATCTGCCCGGTGCGGGCAATTTCCAGGATTTCATATTGGTAGAGCATAGCCAAGGTGGCTTCCACATGATCTTCCCGGCCTGTAATGCGAAAGACCAGGGATTCGGGCTGGACGTCAACAATCTTGGCATGAAAGAGTTCCGCCAGGTTGGAAAGTTCGCAGCGAATCGATGGTGTGGGGCACTTGACCTTTACCATGGCCAGTTCGTAGCTCACATACGGAGCTTCATCAAGGTTAACGACCTTGATGACATCGATGAGTTTTGCCAGCTGGTTGATGGCCTGGTCCAGTTCGGCCTTATTTTCCACGGTGACGACGATGTTGATGCGCGTCACGTCCGGTTCTTCCGTATAGCCAGCATTGATACACTCAATATTGATGGCGCGGCGGCTGATGAGGCCGGCAACATGGGTCAAGACACCGGGTTTGTTGTCGCAGAGGATGGCTAAATGCTGTCTCATTGAGGAGCACCTTCTTTCCATTCTGGATCGGTAAGGATCATTTCATCAAGGCGCCTGCCGCCGGGAACCATGGGGTAGACTTTCTGTTCCGGCGGAATGATCACCTTAAGCAGGGCGGGTCCCGGTGTTTCAAAAAGCTGGTCCAGCCCCTGTTTAAGGTCGTTAGGGGAAGTGGCTGTAAAACTTGGTACATCCATGGCGCGGGCGACCTTTGCCATATCAGGAAAATCATTGATAACGGATGCCGCCTGTCTTCCGCCGTAGAAGAGGCGCTGCCACTGGTTGACCATACCCAGGACCCCGTTTTGGAGAACAATGACTTTGACTTCGACCGCATAGCGGTGAAGGGTGGAAAATTCCTGGCAGTTCATGAGAATGCTGCCATCTCCCGTAAAGAGGACAACCTTGCATTTAGGGCAGCCTATCTTGGCTCCCAGAGCTGCCGGAAGACCATACCCCATGGTTCCCAAACCACCGGAAGTAATGAAGCGGCGTGGGGCTGCAAGGGGAAAGAACTGGGCGGCCCACATCTGGTGCTGTCCCACATCGGTTACGATGACCGTATCCTCATCGGTATAGGTTTTGGCAGCGGTAAAGAGTGCTTCTGGCGTGATGACGCCTTTTTGGGGCACTGAGGCAAAGGGATGCTGTCTTTTGTTGAGAAGGACCTTCTCGCGCCAGGGTCCATATTGGGCTTGGAGGGACTTTTCGTCAAGGGCTTTGATCTTTTTGATAAAAAGGGGAAGGGACCAGCGCAGGTCCCCGTTGACGCTGATATCGGCATGGACAATCTTGTTGATTTCGACCTTATCGATATCGAAATGAACAATCTTGGCGTTGGGGGCAAAGTTTTCCACGTCACCGGTGACGCGGTCATCAAAGCGTGCCCCAAAGCTAAGGAGCAGGTCACAGTCGGTAATGCCCATGTTGGACGCATAGGACCCGTGCATACCGGCTAGCCCCAGCTGAAGGTCCCAACTGTCGGGGATGGCCCCTTTGCCCATGAGGGTTGTGACAACAGGAATTCCAAGGGATTTTACAAGCGTGCGGAGCAAGGACGCCGTTTCACTGAGAATCAGGCCGCCCCCCGTGAGGATGAGGGGCTTCCTGGCTTCTTTGAGGGCCTCGACGGCTTTGTCGATGTCTTTTGTGTCACCCCTGATGCTGCCCTTATAGCCGCGGAGGTGGACCGAATCGGGGTAGGAGAAGTCAAGTTCGGCATCAAAGACATCTTTAGCAATATCGACAAGGACCGGACCGGGCCGTCCCGTGGAAGCAATGTAAAAAGCTTCCTTGATGACACGGGGCAGTTCCTTGACGTTTTTTACAAGATAGTTGTGTTTGGTAATGGGGGTCGTAATACCCGAAATATCCGCTTCCTGAAAGGAGTCACGGCCGATGAGGGTGGTGGCGACCTGACCGCTGATGACAACCAGGGGAATGGAATCCATGGCCGCTGTGGCAATGCCTGTCACCATATTGCAGACACCTGGTCCGGAGGTGGCAAAGGCAACTCCTGTATGTCCCGTTGCCCGGGCGTAGCCGTCTGCCGCATGGACAGCTCCCTGTTCATGACCGGTAAGGACATGGGTAATGTCCGATTGATCCAGTTCGTCATACAGCGTTAGGACAGAACCGCCGGGGTAGCCGAAGACCACCTGAACCTGTTCTTTTTTGAGGCACTCAATGAGGGCCCGTGCACCAATCATCTTCATGATGGTCTCCTTTTCTCTCCCGTTGGGGGCTTATCAGTCTTTTTGGTCGTTGTCGTGGAGCCAGGGCATCATATCGCGCAGTTTGGCACCAACCGTCTCCAAAGGATGCTGGGCGGCCTGTCTGCGCAGAGCCTGGAAGTGGGCCCTGCCGCCAGCTTTATTTTCAAGGAGCCAGTCCTTGGCGAAGGTCCCATCTTGGATATCGGAAAGGACTTCCTTCATGGCTTTTTTGGTGGCTTCTTTCGGGACAACCCGTTTGCCGCTTGTATAGTCACCATATTCTGCCGTATCGCTGATGGATTTTCTCATCTTGGCCATGCCGCCTTCATACATGAGATCCACAATCAGCTTCATCTCATGGAACGTTTCAAAATAGGCAATTTCCGGCTGATAGCCTGCTTCGCATAAGGTCTCGAAGCCATTGGTGATAAGCTGGCAGATACCGCCGCACAAAACGGCCTGTTCCCCAAAAAGGTCCGTTTCCGTTTCTTCTTGGAAGGTCGTCTGGATGACACCGGCTCTGGTTCCCCCAATACCGCGGGCATAGGCCAGGGCAAGATCGAAACACTTTCCTGTCGCATCCTGTTCAACGGCAAAGACATCGGGGACACCGCCGCCTTCGACAAAGGTTCGGCGAACAAGGTGACCTGGGCCCTTGGGGGCGACCATGAAGACATCTACATTAGCAGGGGGCACAATCTGTTTGAAATGGATGTTGAAACCATGGGCAAAGGCAAGGGCACTGCCTTTTTTGAGGTTCGGACCGATTTCGTCCTTATAGACATCGGCCTGTTTTTCATCAGGGATGAGGACCATGGTAACGTCCGCCTCAGCAACCGCTTCACTGACCGTCTTGACGGAAAGACCCGCTTTTCGGGCAGCTTCTGCAGAATGGCTGCCCTTATAAAGCCCTACGACAACATCTACACCGCTTTCCTTGAGATTCAGGGCATGGGCGTGTCCTTGGCTGCCATAGCCAATGATGGCGACTTTCTTTCCCTTCAGTACTTCCCAATTGACATCCTGATCATAAAATACCTTTGCCATGTTCTTTACCTCTTTCTCTTTTTTGCAGGGGGGTTGATACGTTTGGTCGGCATCGATGCCGTTTTTGCTAAAATAAAAAGATCCGTCCCTTTAAGGGACGGATCCAAAAGTCCGCGTTACCACCCTGATTCCTGGCCTCTTACGAGATCCAGACGCTCTCAAACGTACCAACATACGCGTTTCCTATAACGGGGAACGGCCGTCAGCACTTACCGCCAAAGCTTCAGCACTTCTCTTCAGGGAGGATTTTCACAAGCGATCCCAACACCGGCTCGCACCAACCGCCGGCTCTCTGGAGCAGTCACGCCCGTTACTCTTTCCCGTCGTTAGATTTTTTGCTATGGACTTGTTAAAAAGTATGAATGCATTGTAGCGAAAAAATGGCAATGCGTCAACAAAAAAATCATATTTCTTCTAAATACACCATAAAATAAATTAAAGTGTAATCTTAGGAACAGAATTAAATAGATTTGTCCTTTTTTAGAAAACACTGCCCCACATACCATATCACAAACTGATGGGCAATCCGTCCATTGCGCCCAGAATGTTCCATTTCCCAGCGCACGGCTTCGACTCGGAGTTCTTCTTGGGAAAGCGCAATCCCTTTTTTGGACAGTTCATGGGCAATGATATCAAGATATTCTTCTTGGGACAGCTTGCCATAATGAAGGATGAGTCCAAAACGGTCTGAAAGGGAGATGGACTCGTTCGTGTGGTCGTCACGGTAGACTTCTTCTGTATCATCCTTCCGGTTCTTCCAGGTTTCTTTGATGAGATGGCGGCGGTTGCTTGTCACATAAAGCAGGACGTTTTCCGGCTGGGGCGTGACGCTGCCGTCAATGGCTGATTTGAGGATCTTGTATTCCTGTTCTCCCTCGTCAAAGGATAGGTCATCCAAAAAAAGCACAAAACGATAGTGCTTTTCTTGACCGAGGAGGGATAGGAGACGGGGCAGGTGGTCCAGTTGGGTTCGCTCCATTTGGACAAGGCGCAGACCTTTTTCTCCAAAGCGGGAAACCATGGCTTTGACCAGGGTGGATTTTCCCGTTCCCCGAGCCCCGGTGAGCAGCACATTGTTACCCTTCTTTCCTGCTGCAAAAACGGCCGTATTGTCAAGAATAGCTGTTTTTTGCGCCTCGTAGCCCAAAAGGTCCCTGTCGTCGTAATGGGGAAAATCGGAAATACCGACAAGGAGGCCGTCTTCATCAAGGCGAAAGGCGTCAAATTCAGAAAAAAGACCGGATCCATAGCTTTCGTAGTGGGACAAAAGGATTGTTGCCCCTTCGTCCGGGTCCTTGGCCGATAAGAGGGCCTGCAAAAGAGCCATTTCCCCTTTGCGGGCATGGTGTACCGTGGGCTCGTAATGAGCTAGGAGCGGGGACAGGGAAAGGTCACACGGATCCAGGAAAAGATAGGGCCAGAGAAGCGATAGGTCATGCTGGATGGCCTTTTTGAGGGAGGGTCCTGCCTCCTGCCCTTTTTCCAGAAAGCGGGACAGGGGAAGGCTGGCGCCTCCCAAAAGGTGGACGAGATAAGTGGCCGGAAGGCGGCCCCAAAGCCCTAAGGTCTCGGCTTTTTCCACAAGCTGGGCACTTAAGGAAGGGGCTGCCTTACCGCTTTGGCCGGCTTTGGAAAGCGCTGCTATGACAGGATCTGCCAAAAGACCGTGGAAGGCCAGGAGTGCTTCCAGGGGTGGTAGGTTTAGCCTGGGATTCCTCCTTTATTATGAAAAAAGGAGCTGCTTAAGGCAGCTCCTTGTGGGGATCAGGCTTTTGCAGGAGCTGATTCCAAGACGGTCTGTTCTTTTTCGTAATCCGGGTCAAAGCGGGGATTGAAGACGTTGAGATAGAGATAGGCCAAGACGGCACCGGAAATATTGTGCCAAGCGGAAAAGACAGCACCAGGCACAGTGGCTGTCGGCATGGCGGCAAAATGGGCTTTGGCAAGCCCCACGGCAAGTCCGGAATTCTGCATGCCCACTTCGATGGAAAGGGCCACTGCTTTTTTCCAAGGAAGTCCGACCAGTCTTGCCACAGCAAAGCCCAAGGCATAGCCCAGGCAGTTGTGCAGGATGACAACGAGGAAGATGACGCCCACATTGGCAAGGATGGCCGCTTTACTGGCTCCGATGACACCGCCGATGATTAGGCTGATGGCAAGGGCGGAGACGGCCGGCGTATAGTCCGTTGCTGCACTGGCAAGTTTCGGCAGGAAGGTCCGGAGGGCTACGCCAAGGCAGATGGGGAGAATGACAATCTGGAGGATGCTCACAAACATGCCTACAGGATCAAAGGCAATCTTTTCCCCAATGAGGAGATAGGTGATAAAAGGCGTCAGGATCGGCGACAGGACGGTCGATACGCTCGTCATGGTGACCGATAGGGCTAGGTCCCCTTTGCTCATGAAGGTAATGACGTTGCTCGATGTGCCGCCTGGGCAAGTGCCGACCAGAACGACGCCGACTGTAAGGGCCGGACTCAGGTCAAAGGCGCGGGAGAGCAGATAGGCAAGGAAAGGCATAATGAAAAACTGTGCCACAGCGCCCAAGAGGACGTCTTTTGGCCGCTTGAAGACGAGGATAAAATCCTTAAGGGACAGGGTGGTCCCCATCCCAAACATGACAACACCAAGGAGCAGGCTCAGGACGGAGACACCGCCCACTTTGCCAAGGACCCAGCGGAAAAGGCCGGGATCCATAAAGCCTAGGACAAGGAACGCAACGGCAAGGAGACCGAAATATTTTCCTATCAAGGCACAAAATTTTTTCATGGGTAAGACTTCCTTTCGTTTATTTCAGGACAGCGCCTGTATTGGCGCTTGTAACAAGGCGGGCATAGCGGGATAAGTAACCCGTCTTGACTTTTGGTTCCGGTCTTTTCCAAGCGGCTTTTCTTCTTGCAAGTTCTGTCTCATCAACCAGCAGCTCGAGCCGGCGATTCGGAACGTCGACGAGGATCCTGTCCCCATCTTTGACAAGGGCGATGGGACCGCCTTCCATGGCTTCCGGGGAAATGTGGCCGACGCAGGCACCGCGGCTGGCTCCGGAGAAGCGGCCATCCGTCAGGAGAGCAACCTTGAGCCCCATACCTGTAATGACGGCTGTGGGGTTGAGCATTTCCCGCATACCCGGGCCGCCCTTCGGGCCTTCATAGCGAATGACGACGACATGACCTTCCTTGATTTCACCGCCCGTAATGGCCTTGATGGCCGCTTCTTCCGAATCATAGCATTTGGCCGTTCCTTCATAGGTCAGAAGCTCTTTTTCCACAGCGCTTTCCTTGATGACGCTGCCCAAAGGTGCAAGGTTTCCTTTGAGAATGGCAATGCCGCCCTTATTCATGTAGGCGTTGTCAATGTCATGGATGACTTCATGGTTTTCGACGAAAGCATGGGCCAGACGGTCCTTTAGGGGACCTGTCACGGTGAGGCAGTCTGTATGGATGAGGCCAATTTTTGACAGTTCCTTCATGACGGCGGAAATGCCGCCTGCTTCGTCAAGGTCCTGCATATGGTAGGAACCGCCAGGGCTCATCTTCGTGATGTAGCGGGCCTTGCGGCTGATTTCATCAAAAAGGTCAAGGGACAGATTGACGCCCGCTTCGTGGGCAATGGCCGGCAGGTGGAGAACCGTATTGGTTGAGCCGCCAATGGCCATGTCAACGGCAATGGCGTTTTCAAAGGCTTCAAGGGTCATGATGTCGCGGGGACGGACATTTTTCTTTACAAGTTCCATGACCGCCCAGCCGGCTTTTTTCGCCAGCATGCGGCGGCGTCCGGAATAGGCGGCCGGAATGGTACCGTTACCTGCTAGCCCCATGCCCAATACTTCGGTCAGGCTGTTCATGGTATTTGCTGTAAATAAGCCGGCGCAGGAGCCGCAGCTCGGGCAGGCCCGAAATTCCATGGCTTCCATTTCATCGGCCGAAAGTTCGCCAGCTTCAAATTTTCCGGCTGCTTCAAACATGGTGCTGACACTGATGTCGCGCCCTTTCCAGCGGCCGGCAAGCATGGGGCCGCCGCTGACGACGACGGTGGGGATGTTGAGCCGTCCGGCTGCCATGAGCATGCCCGGCACAACCTTGTCGCAGTTGGGAATCATGACCAGTCCGTCAAAGGCATGACCGTTCGCCACAGCTTCGATGGAGTCAGCAATGAGTTCGCGGCTCGCAAGGGGATACTTCATGCCGTCATGGCCCATGGCAATGCCGTCACAGATAGCGATGGCAGGAAATTCAACGGGCATGCCGCCTGCTTCGGCCACACCCATCTTCACAGCATCGGCAATTTCCCGCAGGTGCATATGGCCGGGCACGATTTCGTTGAAGGAATTGACAACACCAATCATGGGGCGCTGCAGTTCTTCATTGGTGTAGCCCATGGCATGGAACAGGCTGCGGTGGGCGGAACGTTGGGATCCTTTTTTTGTGATATCACTTCTCATGATACAGACCTCTCTTTCATAACAATTGGAGTGCAGGGAAATCAGGGTATAAAAAAACGCCCCTCATCATGAGGGACGAAATGATTCGCGGTACCACCCTTATTCCCATCCGGATGAATGGGCACTCAACGTACTGACATACGCGTTTCCACTAACGGGGATCAATCGTCAGGACTTACTGGATTCAGTCCTGCTCCTCGGGGAGGATCTTTGTCTGCGGCCAGATTCCGGCTTTCACCAAACGCCGGCTCTCTGTGATCTGGTGGAACAGAGTACTTGTTCCCGTCATCGGATTTGTAACTTATTTGAGTTGACATGTGAAATTCTATCCATCTCTTGTGGACTTGTCAAGCTATTTTTTAAGAAAAGTACCGCACAGTTTTAAATTGTCAGGATTGAAACAGAAACGAATCAACAAAGGGGAAGATAAAGGGGTGAGACTTGTTTTTTGAAAATGAAAAATAAAATGTCCGATATTTATTGACAAATATATACGGTATGGATAAAATAAATAACTATATTTAAAATTATTGTACATGTTAAGAAAATAATCCTATTGTATGTCTACTAAAAGTAGGGGGGAATGGCTGATGGAAATGTGGACTTCGCTTTTGATTGTCCTTGCTGTCTTTGCCTTGGGCGACGTGATTTCGATCCTTACGAAGGCGCGGATTTCGTCCTTGTTTGTCATTATGATGACCTTCCTGATTCTCTTCCTGACCCATACGATTCCTCCGGATATCGTCAAACGAGCCGGTCTTGAAACTTTGGGCCCTATTGCCATCGGCATGCTCCTTGTTAATATGGGCTCCAGTGTGGATGTGAGGATGCTTAAAAGGGAGTGGCGCAGCGTAGTAGGAAGTATCATTTCCATGATCATTGCTGTCGTAAGCTGTTTGGCCATGATTCCCCTTATTGGTCGGGAAAATGCCCTTGCCTCGGCGCCCGTCATCAATGGCGGCGTGATTGCGACCAATACGATGGTTGCGGCCGCCCTTGAAAAGGGTTTACCCTTGACAGCGGCTTTGGCCGCTTTTCTATATGCTACACAGAAATTTGTCGGCACCTTGCCGGCTTCCTATTTTGGCCTCCGGGCTGCGCGGCATTATTTGGCTGATTTTCGCCGTGCCAAAAAAGATGACCCGACCTTTGTGTTTGCTTCCCAAAGGACAGAAAACAATCCGTGGCGCCAAACCTTTGCCGAGCGGCATGAGCGGCACTATACCGCCTATATTTGCCTTTTCATCGGGGCTTTGTGCAGCTATGTCGGTTTTTGGGGCGGCGTCTTTACCCACAAATGGGTGGGCCTGACCATTTGGTGTATGCTCTTTGGCATTGGCCTCCGGGCCTTGGGCCTTGTGCCGCCCAATTTCATGAAGAATCATGGGGTGTCGACGGGATTTTTCATGTTTGGGGTCCTTACCGTCATTGTTCCGTCCCTTGCCAAAGTGGATCTGTCCATGCTGCCCCAACTGGGATTTTTTGTGGCCTGTGTCTTTGCGCTCACGCTTTTGGGGATTGTTGTCGTATTCAAGGTCCTTCCCGTATGGAAGATTGTTGGGGATAGGGATCTTGCCATCGGTATTGCCATGTGCCAGATGATTGGCTATCCCGGAACGCAGCTCATCAGTGACGAGATTGCAAAGACCGTGGGGGAGACCGACGAGGAAGTGGATTATCTTTCAACTCGCATTGGGACGGCTTATGTCATTTCGGGCTTTACATCGGTCACGATTTTTTCCATCATCGTTGCAAGCATCATGGCCCACCTTCTATAATGGGGGAGAAAGGAGAAATGCCAGTGGAACCCATTCTTGAAGAGTTTAAGGAACTTGTAGGCATTGACTGTGCGTCCGGAAAAGAACGGATGCTGGCCGATATCCTAAAAAAGAAACTGGAAGCCTTGGGCTTTACCGTAAGGGAAGATGAGGCAGGCCGCACGTTTGGCGGCAATACGGGCAACCTCATTGCCATCCTTCCTGGAACGAGGAAAGGATCCGTCCTTTTTTGCAGCCATATGGACCGGGTCAAGAACGGCAATGGCATCAAGGTTATGGAAAAGGACGGTGTGCTGTATTCTGGAGGTGATACGATTCTCGCCGCCGACGATGTGAGCGGGATCTGTGCCATCCTGGACGGTGTACGCCGTGCCCTTTTCTCAGGGAATCCCCATCCGCGCATTGAAATTGCTTTTACTGTCGGCGAAGAAGCCGGCCTTTTTGGCGGCAAGGCCCTGGACCTTTCGGTTTTTCAGAGTTCCTGCTGCTTTGTCCTGGACAGTCCCGGTCTTTTGGGGCGGCTCGTCAATGGGGCCCCCGGTCATGTCCGTTTTGCCATCCACGTCAAAGGAAAACCGGCCCATGCTGGTAATGAGCCGGAAAAGGGCATCAATGCGGCCCATATTCTCTGTCACATCTTGGATACCCTGCCCGATGGGCGTGTGAATGAAGAACTGGTGGCTAATTTCCCCATGCTGGGAACGGGCAATGAGGCAACCAATGTAGTCTGTGCCGACGCCTGGGCAAAGGGGGAAGCAAGGAGCCGGAATCTTGAAAAACTTTCCCGGTACGCGGAATTTGTCAAGACCCATGCTGAGGACTGCGCTAAAAAGGCGGGGGCTCTTGTAAGTGTGGAAAAAGAACTTCTTTATGAACCCTTCCTCATTGAGGAAACGGCGCCCATCCTTCAAAAGGCCAAAAAAGCCCTTGGTCGCCTCGGCCTTACAGCCCGTGTCGAAGCTGGCGGGGGCGGTATGGATGCCAATATCTTTAATGCCAAGGGCCTCACTAGTCTTGGCATTGCCACAGGCTACAGCAAGAACCACACCATGGAGGAATATCTTGATGAAGCAAGCTTCATCAAAAGCGGCCGCCTTGTGGAACTCCTTATTGAAGACAGCTAAAAAATCCCTGGCACGCAGCTTTGCGTGTCAGGGATTTTTTAGCTGTCTTCGAGGGATTTTTTAAGGGCTTCAATACCAGGGATAATGTCTTCTTTGGCAATCCCCGCGAAGGACAGGAGAAATTCCGGCTTTTTACCATCTTTTGACGATCTGATGGGTGTGATTTTGATGCCGTGCTGGCGTGCTTTTTCAGCCAGCGCTTGGGCGCTCATTTCATAGGAAAGGGCGATATGGAGATCGAGCCCTGATTCAAGGCTGAGGAAAGTGACTTTTTTGCCAAAGACGCGCTGCAGGGCGTCTTGGAGAAGGACACTTTTCTCCCGGTAGCGATTGCGCAGTTTTTTTACGTGCCGCGTCAGATGGCCTTCTTCAATGTAGGACGCAAGGGCTAGCTGCTCTACTGTGGACGAAGTCTGGTTATAAAAGGGAACCATTTTTTGGAAGCGGGGAAGAAAGCTTTCCGGCAGGACCAAATAGCTGATGCGCAGGCTCGGCAGCATGGTCCGGGAAAAGGATCCGACATAGATAATGCGCTCTCGATTGCCGAAACTGTGCAGGGCTGGAACCGGATGATGGAGATAGCGGAATTCCCCATTGTAATCATCTTCGAGGAGATAGACCCGTTCAAACTGCGTTGCGACAATGAGGTTGCTCCGTTCCTTTTCTGAAAGGGCCCGCCCCTTGTAAGGGTTTGTGGGACTGACCACGAGTAGTTCCGGCCATGATTTGGAAGGCACGGCGGGGTCATAGCGATCCGTGGTCCAGCCCATGAGACGAAATATCCATTCGGCTTGAGGAAAGCCGGGGTCTTCAAAACTGACCCTTTTTTCCTCGACAGGAAGCAGGGGAATGAGCATGGACAGAAGGGACTGGAGACCGGCGCCGACAAGGATCTGTTCCGGGCGGCAGACGACTCCCCTTGACTGGTAGCTGTAGCGAGCAAGGACTTCCCGGAGACGAGGTTCCCCTTGGGGATCGCCGTAACCTGAGAGCGTATCAGGACTGTGCAGGACACGGCTGATG
>ERZ827104.2744-NODE-2744-length-13176-cov-3.309961_pt1 | contig 13176 bp, 6 predicted proteins | sample MGYA00519781_ERZ827104 | MGnify/ENA primary metagenome ERZ827104 (study PRJEB31778, sample SAMEA3449257) | human gut metagenome | biome: human gut; feature: human-associated habitat; material: faeces | place: United Kingdom | collected 2010/2012 ... | reverse complement strand
ATGAAATCAACGAAAGCCTTAACGGACCGGTCCAGGCGAACCGGTTTGACGGCATAAAAACCGGAATCGGAATAGAAAGAAAAAAATTAAACCTACATTTTTAAATCTGCTGTAAAGATGTATATAAATACTATAAAAATAATCCCCGTGAGTTCATATAAAAACGTAACTTACGAGGATTATTCCAACTTATAAACTACTCATTCAGGATTTCATCCATTCCGGTTTTTTCCCGTCTTTCAGGTAATAATCATAAAATTCCATCACCCGGCGACTGTAATCCAGGCGGTTTTCCCATTTTTTCAAGTGATGTCCTTCACCTTTGTAGTTGAACAACCAGACAGGTTTATCCAAACGCCGGAGAGCCATGAAGAATTCTATACCTTGTTCCCACATGACAGAACCATCCTTATCATTGTGCATAATCAATACAGGAGTCTGTACCTGAGGAAGAAAAAACAGGGGAGAATTCCGGATAAACTCTGCCGGCTTATCCCATAAAGTTCCTCCAATCCGGCTCTGAGTTTGTTCATATTGAAACATCCGACTTTTCCCGGATTCCCAACGGATTCCCCCATAGGCACTCGTCATATTCACCACCGGCGCACCAGAGACAGCTGCTTTAAACATGTTTGTCCTGGTTATCAAAAAAGCAATCTGATAGCCTCCCCAACTATGCCCATTCAAGGCTATCCGGTCTTTGTCGATAAAATCATACCGATCAATCAAACTCTTTACGCCGCTAACGACAGTATCATACGAACTGGCCCCCGGTTCACCTTTCCGAAATACTACATCCGGGATAAAAACCAGATATCCGTTACTCACACAATAGGACCAGTTAATGACAGTTGCTATCGGTGAAGGAATATTATACCGATTCAGATTATCACTCCGTTTCTCATAAAAATAGACTAACATCGGATACTTCCGGGAAGGATCAAAATTCTCCGGTTTACATAAAATTCCTTGCAGAGAATCTTTAGCGAAACTTTCCCATTCTACTAATTCCGAAGTACCCCAAAGATAGGATTGCTGTATACTATCAGACACCGATAGTTTTTCAATCTCTGTGAAGAGACTGTCGGATTTATATACCTCAGGATATTCGGTAAAACTTTGTCTTCTCCAGATGCAATGTGACCGATCTTCCGAAAACTTCAAATTTTTATACAGATGGTCACTAAACACCAACTGCATACAATCCCCGGTAGGGGTCAACACATAATAACCCGATTTTTTGGTTCTATGCTGAAAAGCTTCCAGATATAAATTGGTCTTCAAATCTATATACCTTTCATCATCTTTTCGCTTTATATAGCGGAACCGGATACCGGCTTTCCGTCCCATTCCCTTAGTCAGGCAACGGGGAGCATCATGCCCGGCAGCATCGATCGCCCACAGATCCGTTTTACTATGGATCAATACCGTATGCCCCTTATCGGTCCAGCCAGCAAGTCCGAAATTTGTCACATGCATAGGGATATCCTGTTCATCATTATAAAAGATATCGTCTATTTCTGCCGTCAGATTTTTTTTCGTCAAAGTCTTGGTATCCATACTATACCAACAGCTATCCGCAATTTCAAACCACACGACATATTTTTTATCTACCGATATGGTCGGCAGATAAAAGCTTTTCCGAAGAATAAGTTGTTTGTTTCCTGTCTTTATATCTACCAGATAAGAATCATACTGAGAGGCCGGTTTGTATACCTCTTCTCTTAGGTAGTTCAGATTATTAAAACCGAGCGTCAGATCTTCAACTTCTCCCTGAGGAAACTGAAAATAGGGCATATCCTCATCAGACAACACGACGACCCGTTTCTTCTTCAGGTCATACTGACAAAACTTCGATTTCCGAATCTGATCCGGATGCAGACGGTTCATCGTAGGAATATATGGAGCATCCCATTTCCACATCGACAAATCCGATTTCACTTTCTGCCTGGTAGTATCCCCGACGTCACTTACAGAATTTTTAATTTTAAAATATAACCGATCCCCTGATTCGGAAAACTGCAAAGCCCCTTCAGTCAAGTTTCCGAAATCTTCCGGTAAAAGAGCTGAACCCGGAATAATCGAGTCACAAGGCTTAAACTTCGGAAGTTCGAAGATAACGACCGACTTTATCGTATCTTTCTTTGAAATGGTCCGTTTTAAAACCGCCAGTTTATCCAATTTTGAATTAAAACAAGCAGCGGTAAAGTCAAAATTGCCATCATATACCGGATCCAATCGTCTCAGTTGTTTATTATTTAAATCATACACAGAAACAAATAAACTGGAATCCTTTTTCTGACTCAATAGAAGATAAGCTCCATCTCCGGCATATTTGTAAGAAACAACATTTGTAAACCGAACAGAATCGCCGGCAGACAGAGAAAATAAGGTCAGGTCAGTAAGCGGATATTTAATCCCTGTATTCAAGACCGTGGTATCAGTCACCTTTCTGGTCAAATGTAACATAGCCTCTCTGCCCGGAATGAAATAGGCAGAAGTCACCTCCGGAATAAAAACAGTGTCTTTTGTTTCCAAATTCATCCAATAATTGAGTTTCGATGATTTATTGTTCTTATCGTACAACTCATAACAGGCAAATCTGGAGTCAGGGCTAAATTTCAGATTTCTGCCCCTGACGATTGTATCCGTTGCAGACTCCCCATGTATCACGATTCTTCTACATCCCATCTTATTTCTCTGTTCATAGGCTACCCATCGTCCATCAGGAGATATACACTCTGACTGCAAGTATAACCACTCTTCATACGCCCGTTCATCGAGCGCTTTTTTTTCCTGTCCGGACAAAGTAAAAGCCGAACAGATCATCCATAATACCCAAAATTTAACCATATATATTCATATATCAACTCCATTAAACTTCAAAAGTCATTATCCGCAATCCGATTATCTGGGATACACAGGAATAGATGGATTAGCAGAGATAACAGCCGGTGGCAAAGGTAAAATATAACGATCATCATTTGCCGGCAAAGAATATTTGTGTTCCCCGACGGTATGCAAAATATCTTTCTTAAACGGTTCTTCCCGGTTTAATCTTTTCAAATCTATCAGTCTTAGGGAACCTCCCTGAAGGGCAAACTCCCGTCTGCGTTCGTCCAGCGTCAATCTCAACGCTTCCTGAACGGTAGTTCTGGGTAAAGGCACATTTCCAACTATTCTTTTATCCCGGATGCGATCCAGGATCGTCAGGCATTGTTCCATTTCGTCCGATCTGGCATAACATTCTGCCAGAATCAGAAAAAATTCCGTACTATTCATACCCAGGTTTGGCTGAGTATAAGCGACCCACATACTCTTACCCGGAAACTGATATGTATTATTATACAATTTAAAGGTATCATCGGCATAGTTGAGTACTCTGCGCTGATCTACAGCACCTGCCGGCAAATCACGCTGATATAATGCTTTCAAATCTTCACTGGCATACACATTCCGTGACAAAGCAATAAAATCCGTTCCATACCGGGCATAAATAGCTTCGGGATTATCTTCCGGTAAAGGATAAACTTCTCCGGTCTCTTCATTCCATATCCGTCCCATCCCATTCGCTTTCGGATTGATACTATACTTCGTCAGATCTATCAATTGCAGCTGATCTTGATCTACCTTCAAAGCAGCGGTCAAAGCATCGCCGTATTTTCCCATATAAAGGTATAGTTTCGCAGTAAACGCATACAAGAATTGTTTAGAAGCCCTGAAAGGAGTCGCAGCCTCATCGGGAATATAAGGTAAAGCCTCCTTCAAATCCTTAAAAATCTGATCGTATACAGCTTGTACACTATTTCTTTTATATACTTTATTAATATCTTCAGATAGTATAACCGGTACTCCCAAATCACTATTTGCCGTAACCGAATCATAATGTTTAGCATATACATTCACCAAAGATAAATATTCGAACGCCCTGCATACCTTCGCCTCAGCAATCAAAGCCTGCTTCTCTTTTTCGGTAGCATCCTGACAGGCACCCACATTATTGATCACCACATTGAAGGTATAGATCCTTTTGTATGCTTTCTCATAAAAAGCATCGGAAGCTCCGCCACTGAAAATCGGGCCATGGGCAAAAGCATACAAATTCTGTGAAGCTTCCTGAGCCTGTTCAAACTGTCCAAAGGGCACCGAATTATCTCCTAGTAAAATATCGTCTGTTATATAAGATACAAATCCAGCATCTGCATACATCATATTTTTATGATTCAATAAACGGAGATAATCATCATAGTATTCGGGAATCTGAATCCCTTTCGGTTTGATATCCAAAAAACGGTCACATGAAACGGATATCCCCACCAAAAGTAAAAACATCATTAATTTTATAGTGTTCATCATCATAGATTTTAAAAATTAAAAATGAAGTGCCAATCCGAAAGTATAGTTAACAGGCTCTTTTTCCCCTCTCGAGGGCGACAAAGTAATACCTGTCCAGGCTTCAGGATCCAATCCCTGATCATTAGCAACCCATTTCCAGACATTTTGCACCTGAAAAGTCATATTCATCTCTTTAATGAAAGTATTTTTAATCCATTTCGCCGGCAACTGATACGCCAGAATGATTTCATTCAATTTGATATAGTCCGCTTTTTGAATATGTTTATCAGCAGCTTTCCATAAATTCTGAATATTTGCATTAGCCGATTGTTTAAAAGCAGGAGTCGTTTCCGGGTTATTTTCATCTCCCGGTTTTCTCCAAAAATTGGCAGACAGTTTGTCCATATTAGTTGAATAACCGGTTCCGACTAAATACTGGCCGAATACACCCCGCATGACATGCCCGCCATAATAAGTGAACAATAACGACAAGGAAATCCCTTTATACTGTAAGCTATTCGATAAAGAAGCGGCATAGGGAGGCGTTGTAACTCCCGAATATACCAAATCCTCTGTTTTCAGGTCAGCAAAAGATTTTACTATATTCCCGTCCTTATCATAAGCCTGAGGCTGGCCCTGCTCATCCAATCCTGCCCATCTGACACTATATAAACTATTCATCGGCCGGCCTTCCCGAATCTGGCCACCATTTACATAATAAATGGCATCACTTCTGGTATTTTCAATACGGGTAAGTTTATTTTTATTATAACTAAAATTCAACATAGACTTCCAGACAAAATCTTTAACGGCAATATTAACCGTATTCAAATGAATTTCTACCCCCCGGTTATACATATCTCCATAATTCACCATCAGTGAATTCCATCCATATGTAGGATCTCCTGTCTTATTATACAACAAGTCCGTTGTATTTTTATTATAAAATTCTATACTCCCTCCTAGTCTGGATTGCAACAAATCAAAGTCGACACCAATATTGACTACAGCTGTTTTCTCCCACCTTAAACCGGAATTAGGCGGATAAGTGACATAGGATGAATAGTCGTTAATCCATCCGTTTACCCCACCGTCCGACACCGTCAAAAAAGGCCCGCTCATTTTGGCCACATTTCCGTTTATTCCATAAGTAGCCCTGAACGCAAGTCTATTGATCCAAGACACCTGCTCAGGGCCTAACAACCGATATTGTGCCCCCACAGACCATAACGGACGATATTGATATTTGGGATCGGTTCCGAACAAGTTCGACTGATCGATGCGCATACTGGCCGTAAGTGATAACTTATCGTCAAAAGTATAGGAAGCATTCCCATAAAAAGAGACATACCTATTTTCTACAAAATGAAAGCCCTGCCCCTGTGAGTTATAAGTAAATTGCCCACCTAAAGCTTCTGTACCGGTCAGGGTCTTTCCCAATAATTTTTCATCCAACACTTTATACGAAAGACTATGGTCATCATATCCGACTTTATAGGTTTTTGTCGACGAATTCTTCACCGCCCTTCTTTCTGCACCGGCAATTACGGATATACTATGCTTATCCTTATACACCTTATTAAAATTCAACTGTCCTCTTAAAGTATAGGAATCCCGATCACCCCTATTTTCTATAATCTGTCCACCCACAGGAATATTCTGAACAATTTCGTTATCAATGATCTGCGTAGCATTATTCACCATATTTCTGACAAACCACGAATCTTTATCATACAGATTTTTGGTATAAACAAAACCAAAATCCTGCTGATATCTCAAATCTAAAGTCAGCCCTTCGATGATTTTCAAATTCAAGTTCAAATTCAAATTTAAATAAGAATCTTTTGATTCATATCTTTGCTTATGCAATTCTTCCAAAGGATAATAGCTTTCGTCCAATAAGCCTAACCCATTCAACCGATCCAATTCTCCCTGAGATTTAGCCTGATACCAAGGTAGTTGGTTTCCCTCCTCGTCTTTCAATAAGAGATAAGACGCCTTGCTACTTCCTGTCAGCACACTCATTCCGGAAAATCCGTTATCGTAATCGGCCCGTTTTAAACTACCCAATACCCCCAAATCCGCTTTCAACCAATCAAAAAAATGAAACGTATTTTTCAGGTTAAAACCGATCCTTTCATCACTTTGTGCTTTCTCATAAGGCAGATTTTTCATATAATTGAAAGAAAGAGCATAATTATATTTTTTCACTCCACCATACACCGATAAATTATGCTGATGGACAATGGCAGGTACCCGCAAAAATTCATCTATCACCTGTTGTCGACGATCTCTCTCCCTGTATACATTCAATTGTTTTTCCAATTCTTCTTCACTAATCAGGTTTTCCTTTCGATCGAACAAAAGATCCCTGACTTCGTTTACGTAATATCCGGCAGGACGGGTCCCCGGATTCAGATTAAAAAGTTCTTGCTGAAAATCGACAAACTCCGAACTACTCATCAGGTTATAATAATCTGTATCCGGCAGCGGAGTCAGTTTTATCGAACCGTTATAAGACACACGGGTAGGAGCATCCGCTCCACTACGAGTGGTGATAACAATAACTCCATTAGCCGACCTCGCTCCATAAATTGAAGCGGCACTAGCATCTTTCAGCAAGGTAACATTCACAATATCAGAAGGGTTTATCGCTTCAAGACTACCTTCATACGGAACACCGTCTACCACATATAATGGAGTTTCATTCCCTGAAATCGTAGAAGTTCCTCGAATCTGAAGTTTTCCTTTATAGGAAGTCAGTCCGGCAACCATTCCCTCCAAACGATTCATAATGCCGGTTTGCAGTTTATGCTGGATATCTTTTTGATTGATGACAGTAAACGAACCAGCAGCTCTTTCCCGCGAAATAGTCTGATACCCGGTAACGATCACCTCGTCCAATTCCGTAGGTTCTTCTTTCAAACGTATAACTAATTCCGATTCATCGTCAATTTGTACTTCCAGGGTCTCCATCCCCAAAAAAGAAACTACCAGTACCCCCCCTACTGCCTCCTCGATTTCAAAACGTCCATCGATATCAGTGGTAACTGCTGCCGGAGTAGTTTTCGATCGAATCACCACACCGGGTAAAGGTGAACCGTCAGACTCACTATATACGACTCCTTTTACCTTATTTTTCTCCTCTTCTTTTGGTGATTTGGTTTTAAACGAAGACGGAGAAATAATAATCTGCTCGCCTATGATCTGAAAACTTAATTTCAGTCCGGACAAGAGCTGATTTAAAACTTCATTCAAATCAGCTTTTACATCGATAGAAACTTTTCTGTTTACATCCACCAACGAATTATTGTAAACGAAGGTATAATCGGTTTGCCGTTGTATCTCATTAAAAACCGATTTCAAGGGTTGATCTTTCATATGAAGTTCAACCTGCAACACTTGTCGCTCACTTCCTGAAAGCATTTTTCCTCTGGGTATAGCCTGTAAATCACCCATACAACAAAGTAGTATAAAACCGACTAACAGTCCAGTCAACTGTCTGAGAGGGATTCTGTTCATAATAAATACATTTTAAATTACATTCACTATACAGTCCATCCAGTCCCCTCCCCTGAAAAAAAATGAAATATTTTACAATTTTAATCTAACAAGCGTATCATTGATTTGATAATCAATATCGGACGATATTTTCAATACATTCAAAACCCGGTCCAAAGATTCCGATTTAAAAGTCGCTGTAAAACGATAAGCCAATAATTCTTTATTTTCAACCTCTATCTGCACCCCATACCATCTTTCCAATCTTTTAACGACCTCAGACATGGGGGTATTATCAAAAATCAGCAAACCCTCTTTCCAGGCAATACTGTTATATATGACCGGACACCCTTTTTCCGGGATAGCTTCGGATAAGTCATAAATGGTGACTTCTTCATTCTGTTGGACTTTGATCACCCGCTTGTTGTTCGGATCGAGGATATCCAACTTGCCGGATACCAAAAGGAGTTTTATATTATCATCGTTAGCATAAGTAGTCAGATTGAATTCTGTTCCGACAACCTGCACCACCACATTATTTTTACAAGTAATATACATCGGCCACCGGGGATTCGACTTGACTTTAAAATAAGCTTCTCCTTCCAAACGGATCTTCCGATTCAAAGTATCGAACTGTGCAGGAAAACTAACCCGGGAATCACTGTTCAGCCACACTTCACTTCCGTCAGGCAGAGTGACAAAACCTTTGACACCAGTATTCACCTTATATTCGACTAAAGCTTCTTGCTGAGTAAACCACCCGGTATCAGGCATAGTTGCAATTATTTGTTCGTATTCAGTATCTTTGTTCAACAACTGAAATACATTATATAATACCAAAGGAAAGAAAAGTATAGCAGCTACCCTGGTAATCACTCCCCACACAGTGACTTTACGCTTATTTCTCCCTGGCATCACCCGTTCCTCATAGGTCGAGTCCATAGACAAAGTATATGGAAGATTTTTCAATGCAGCCCGGGTTTTTAACCGGATATACTCCCGTTTATTCTCTTCGCTTTCTACAATCCATTCTACAACTTCCTTTCTTTCTGTCTCGGAAGCTATTCCATCGATATATTTTTCCAATAATTTCCTATCCATCATTTATATACCTTTAAACTTTTCAGACAGCTATTTCAACCTGTTATCTGTCATCAGCCCGTTTATTATTTTCCATTCATTCTAATACGCTACATGATATACATTTCTCCAAGCTTTTTCCCCTGAAAAAATAGAGTTATTTTACCAAAAGAGAAAAAAATACATATAATCTTTCAATCTCTTTTTAAATATTTGTAAAGCTATTCTAATGCGATATTCCACTATTTTTTTGGTAATTCCTTTTTTTTGAGCAATTTCCTCATAACTCAAACCACATTCCCGGCTTAATATAAAACTTTCAGCTACTTTTTCAGGTAATTCGAGATACACTTTTCTGATCAGCTCCTTTAATTCCAAAGCTTGAATATCCTGTACCAGGTCCGGATCATTCATCGCTTCAATTGCAATTGCCAGCTCGTTCTTCTCCCATTCAGTCCGGGTTTGATTAATTTTCAATGCCATCTCATTTAAAGCTCTGTTTCTGGCAATGGTAAAAACATATGCCCGGATATTCCCTGCAGCATCTATCTGTTCTCTTTTTTGCCACAATGCAATAAAAGATTCCTGAGCAACATCTTGCGCAAGCAAACTATTCCTCAGATACCGATTTAGAAAGGTTACGACATTATTATATTCTGCCCGAAAGAAAAGTTCGAATGCCGCTTCATCCCCCTCCTTTATGGATTTCGCCAACAAAGCATTTTGCTTCATAACACCACGAATTTTTGACCCTCACAGACAAAAGTATACTTTTTCTTTGAACAACAAACATTTATCTATACCAAAACTTAGCAGCAGTACCCGGAATCTCTGTCCGGATGTCCTCAAACGCCGATCGACTTTGTTGTCGATGAGGCCATGTCTGCGTTCAACCTTTTTTCTTTTCATAGACTTGGGGATTACTGATCCCCTATCCGGTCAAAACGGTAAGAGAAGGAAAGCATATAATAATCCTGCGTACTGGTCGAACTATTCATCCGGGTATACAAATCGGTCACGGAATAGTGCACCTGACTGCGGTCACGGAAGATATCGTTGGCCCGGAATACCAATTCGGCCTGTTTCTTTTTACCGAATTTCTTACCCAATTCAAGGTTCAGCCGATTATTCGACTGGATGGTCACCGTCCCTGTTTTGTTCCAATAATAAGTATAAAAATAATCTCCTCCCACAAAAAAACCTTTCCAGAAAAGCCATCTGCAATTGGCCATTACCGTCTCTTCGAGATTCTGAGCTTTACCGGTGGATGAATTCCGGGAATGGGAATAGCTTGTAGCATGCCGGCAATAAAAGTCGAAATTCTCCGATAAATCGGTATTGACGCCGACACTGATTTGTCCCCGATGCATCTGAGTAACATTCTGACGATCATCGTAAATCGATGGTTGATGTGAATAACTGTAATCTCCCCCGAAATCCAAATGGATTTTTTTCACCGGCATCGAATAATTGGTATGTACATTCATACTCCACATCCCATTCAAATTCACCGGCATGGTCAACGAACCTCCCTTCGACACCAAATATCCATCGATCAAGGTGTCTTTACCGATAAATTTTATATTGGAAGAGATCTGATTGATCGTCTGCTGCACATCGAAACTAACCCAGAAAAACCGGGAATTCATCGGTTCCGAACTGGTATACCTCATCGAAAGATGATGCGAATAAGACTTTTTCAATCCAGGATTTCCCTTAGATACTTGTAAAGGATTGCTGACATTCAATACATCCTGCAATTGCACGGCCGACGGAGAAGAAGTATTTCCATTGTAGTTGACACTGACATTCCGTTTTTCACTCATCCGGTAGGATAGTTCTGCCCGGGGTGAAATATCGAGATAGTTGGATTCGACCAAAGAATCGGGTTTTCCGATAAACCTGTTCCGGTTTTCCATCTGCATCATACGCAACGAACCTCCCCCGTTCAGCGTAATTTTCTCTTTATGATAATTATAATTTACCCCGAAATTCTGACTGACTTGTTTATTGACCGATTTATTCGTTAAGGCCGTATCTATCCCGATCAACTCTTCGAATGCGGCATCCCGGTAAGCCAGGCTATGCCGGTCCGACTGATCTTTGCTCGTCAGGAAATGATAATTGAAGCTAATACGCGCAAACCTCGTCAAAGGCTCGGAATAAGACAATCCGGTACCCATTGAATAGTTTATCCGTTCATTATCGTTTTTCTGAAAACGCAAACTATCTCCCCGATCGGTTATTTGCTCGTGTATATGCTGATAATCGCCGGAATTCGATTCATTATACCCTCCACTGAATTGAAATGTCAAGGTACGTCCTGTCTTTTTAAAAGCATGCATCCACGAGAAATTACCTCCTGCCTGTTTACTATCGTTCTTATTGATAGCTTTCGTTTCTGTTCGATTTAAGGTATCCCCGTTTTCTATACTGCTATTCCAGGACAAACTCTCCTGATTTCCCCGGGAAATATTAAAATCGGGATTGAACCGGATCCGGTTCTTTTCATTCATCTTGTAATCCAGACTAAAATTAAATCCATGACTTTGATTATCCGAGTTCGAATGGTTTTCGTTATCGTACACGCGGCTTTCATAATTCCCGGTAGGCAAATATTCCTGACGGGAAAGGGAAGCTGAATTATTTACGTTCGCATTCCAACGGTAATTTCCGCTCACCTGCAGTTTCTTATTGATCTGTGACGAATAATTACCCCAAAGTCCATGGTTCTTATTTTTGTTCCCTTCGTCCCGGTAACGGGCATCCGGCAAGTCGTTCAAGGCCATCCGGCCGGCATCTCCGCTAAAAGTAATCTTTCGTTTCCGGTCGAATAAATTCAACGACACAGAAGCAGAATAGGATTTATCTTTCACCTCTTCCAACCCATAAGCCAGTTCGCCGCGTCCGAACATCTTCATCTGGTTGGGATTTCTGGTTTCGATATTCAACGTACGTGACTTACTCCCATCGTCATAACCCGAGAATTTAGCCTCCTCACTTTTATCATCGTACATTTTTATACGGGCAACGAGTTTAGCCGGAAGATTTTTCAAAGCCGCAGCAGGATCGTTGATGGCATATTCCATCCCATCGATGGTGATTTTTTTCACTTCCTGCCCCTGGGCCATAATTTTCCCGTCTACAATTTCGAAACCCGGTAATTTCTTCAACAGTTTTTCCAGATCGGCATCTTCAGCCAAGTGGACAGCTGCCGCATTGAACTGTAAGGTATCTCCTTTCTGTACAGTGAGCGGAGGCCGTGCCGATACCACCACTTCGTCGAGAATGAGTGCTTTCAGGGATATGTCCCCGACAGCAGTATGCCCTTTCAACACCAGTTTTTGCTCCAACGGCCGGAAACCGACAAAAGAGACTTTCAACCACTGTTCACCAGCCGGTAATTTTCCGACATCGAATTTTCCCAGCGAATCTGTAACAGCCACCAAAATTCGCTTTATCCCTAAAAAAATATGAGCACCAGGGAGAGGCTTCCCATCCTCTCCGCTGACCACTCTGCCCGATAAACGGCAAGAGACCGAATCCGACAATACTTGAGCCTTTAAACTGCCTCCCAAGCACAGCAGACAAAGCAACCATACGATCTTCATCGTCCTCTGCCTTTTATCGTTTTTCTGAAACAGAAGGAGGGACCGCCTGTTCGTCCACCCCCCGTTTATAATTCGGACGGCTACTCATCACAAAGTGTAAATCCGCTCCATCCTTAATATCATTATAGGTTATATACGACTTATCATACTTCTTCCCGTTCAGATATACTTCTTTCACAAACACATTTTTAGCCGACCAATTCTTGGTAGTCATCCGAAGATGTTTACCGTTGCTCATCTTCATATCGACCGCAGCAAGCCCGGGAGAACCCAGATTATACACATTGCTGGACGGAGCCGTCGGATAGAATCCCATGGTATTGAATATATACCAGGCCGACATCTGTCCGCAATCGTCATTTCCACTGAGTGCATCCGGCTTATTCCCATAAAAGGTATCCATAATATAACGCACCTTCTCCTGGCATTTCCAGGGTTGTTTCAGGTAATTATAGAAATACAGGATCTGATGGCAAGGCTCATTACCATGCCAGTAAGCCCCTACCCGTCCCTGAATATCGTGTGCACCGGGAATATTGTCGGCCATCTGGGTAACGAACATCGAATCGAGGCGTTCCCGGAGCAAATCTTCCCCGGCTTCATTGATATACCCCTGCACATCATGAGGGACATACCAGGTGTACTGTAA
>ERZ827104.2739-NODE-2739-length-13203-cov-61.800198_pt1 | contig 13203 bp, 9 predicted proteins | sample MGYA00519781_ERZ827104 | MGnify/ENA primary metagenome ERZ827104 (study PRJEB31778, sample SAMEA3449257) | human gut metagenome | biome: human gut; feature: human-associated habitat; material: faeces | place: United Kingdom | collected 2010/2012 ... | reverse complement strand
CCGCCTTCATGCGTTCCCGGAACTGGAATTCCGGCAGGTCACGCTTATAGCGTGTGATGTTTTCCAGCATTTCCGGGCGCGGGCCGACCAGCGACATATCCCCGCGCAGAATGTTCCAGAACTGCGGCAGCTCATCCAGCCGCCACCGGCGCAGGAAACGCCCGACATGCGTCACACGATTATCCGCGTCCCGTGCGGACGCGCCTCCGCTGCCCCGCCGCATCGTGCGGAATTTGCAGATGGTGAAGGTCTTTCCGTCCGCCGTCAGCCGCTTCTGCCGGAAGATGACGTTTCCGCCGTCCTCCACGCGAATCGCGAGCGCAATCAGCAGCATCAGCGGGCTAAGCACCAGCAGTGCCAGCGCCGACAGCACAATATCCGCCCCACGCTTGATGATTTTCTGCCCCAGCGTCATGCCGTCCGCGCGCATTTCCAGCAGCGGCGCATCATCCAGTATCACCTGATTCGCACTGGACAGCATGATTTCCTGCACGCGCGGGCTGACCAACACCGTCCGCTTCAGCGCATAGCACGCCTTCATCAGCGCCATCCGGTTTTCATCCGGCACATCCGATGCAATGAGCACTGCATCGTTCTGCGCCAAAAACGCGGGCAATTCCGCCGCTTGCCAGCTGCAAACATCATTCAGCTGCCCGAAAGTGCGCTCCTTCGCCAGCTTCTGCCGAATTTCGTCCGCATCCGCCTCGGTAATCAGCAGCAGCCGCGCGGGTTTCTGTAATTTTGGCAGCACACGCGCACCGAAGGACATTGCCAGCAGCACGAGCGCCATCTGCATCGCGGCAGCAATCAGCAGATACGCGAAATCCGCCCCGAAGAGCGTCAAGTGCGTGCGGTTATTAGGATTGACGTTCATAATCTGCAATTGCAGATACGTCACCGCGTCCGTGATGAGCACGCCCATGCACTGCCCTGCCGCCTGCTGCTGATGCTTCCCGCGCCGCACCGTCATGCGTCCGAACACCGCCAGCATCGCCGCGCCCATGGCGACCCATGTCACCAGCGTCGTTGCGCTCGTGCGCGACAGATTCCGCAGCGGCCAGTTCGGAATCGCCATCAGCGCGTAGAAAATCACCAGACAGCCGCTGTACGTCAGCCCCTGCAGCAATCGGGACAGCGCTTCGCCGCGCATCCGACGCAGCTGCCGCTCGTCCCTGCCCATTCTGCCTGCTCGCCGCCTTTCCTCGTTTTTTTCATCATATCACGGGCAATCCGGTCTGTCAAGGACAGTTGCACATTTCCCAATCCTATTTCTGGAAGGTTCGTCGCCTTTTCGTGAAATTTCGTCCGAAAACGTTTGATGTAAGCGTTTGCACGGCTTGTCTTTTTCCTATCAATTGTGGTATAATGCAGGATGAAAGCATACGGCCACGCATTCCGCGTACCGTTTCGCAGGGCAATTTCCGGATTCGCCGGGCTTGCCCGCCATCATAACCTTCTGAAAAGGAGTGGAATGTTCCCATGATGAGAAAAATCGGCGTCTTGACTTCCGGCGGCGATGCGCCGGGCATGAATGCAGCCGTTATGTCCATTGCCCGCAGTGCTGCGGCTTATGGTATGCCCCTGATTGGCATCAAGCACGGCTACAACGGTCTGCTGCGCAAGTCCACCAGCATCAAGGATGACCTGCAGGAGCTGTATCTGGACACCGTGCTGGATATTGCCGACCAGCCCGGCACTTATCTGCGCACCGCGCGCTGCGAGGAGTTCAAGGACCCCAAGTGGCGCGAAATCGCCGTGCAGACGCTGAAGGCGATGGAAATCGACGGTTTGGTTGTCATCGGCGGCGACGGCTCCTTCCAGGGCGCAATGCGTCTGTGCGAGCTGGGCATCCCCTGCATCGGCATCCCCGGCACGATTGACAACGACCTTGCCTACACTGAGATGACGCTGGGCTACGAGACGGCTGTGCAGGTCTGCACCGAAGCCATCCGCGCCATCCGCGCCACCAGCCGCTCCCACGACCGCCCGCATGTGGTGGAGTGCATGGGCCGCCACTGCGGTGACATCGCCCTGAAGGCCGCCTGCGCCACGGGCTCGGAAATCGTGGTTGTGCCGGAAGTGCCGTGGAGCGTGGAAGAAGTGGCGTCCCGCCTGAATAAGCAGATTGCCAAGGGCAACTACCGCTCGACCATCGTGCTGGCGGAGGGCTGCTGGGAATCCATGGCGCCGTTTGACATGTACGGCTTCCTGACCAGCCACGGCAAGCAGTGCTTCGAGGGCGAACCCATGAGCGCCATGCGTTTTGCCTCCATCATGAAGCGGATGTGCGGCATGGTGGAAGCACGTTCGACGGTTGTCGGCTACACCCAGCGCGGCGCGCTGCCGGTTGCCAAGGACAGCGCCTTCGCCTTTGAGGCAGGCAACCTCGCGGTTCGTCTGCTGCGCGACGGCATTTCCAATCAGGTCATCGGCGTGCGGCAGGGCAAGGTGTTCAACATGCCCATCGTGGACGCGCTGAAGGTGGAAAAGCACTTCCGCCGCGACCTGTACGACCTCGTAAACAATCTGTAATGGTGCATGAATGCACCGCCTTGTCCGGCGTTGATGGTCGGGCAGGGCGGTGCTTTTTGATGTCTGGATTTTCAGGTAAGCAGGGTTGACTTCTTTTCTAAACGGGTCATTGGCATAGTTCCAGAGGGCTTTCCGATCGCCCTCTGGACTCCTTCGGTTGCACGCCCCCATAGTTGGCTTTTATCATTACTATAATTTAGTGTACCTTTCGTTCCTCCCTGCAACGAAAAAAACAATAAACATGGGAGCGCACTGCGAAGGGGTCAAGGGGGCGACCGCAGACTTCGTCTGTTTCCATTGCCCCCTTGTCGCACCCGCAGGCGCGTCCCCCTGCAACAAAAAAGACCAGCAGCAAGAAAAAACTTCTCTCGATACTGGTCGGTCGCGCCCATCGGCGCGACAATATGCAAGTGGTAGGTAAAGCAGCTTGGGGGCGCTTCTGAGGAAGCGCAAAGTTACTGGCAGGGACGCTTCGCTGCCTGCGCCCTTGTTGACTTCGTCCTTTGAATTGGTCGCCCGTGGAACAGTTGGGGCGTTGCCCCAAACCCCACCAGAGGCACCGCCTCTGGACTCCGCAAGGGGCATTGCCCCTTGACCCCTTTTCGCGATTGAGTTGGTCGCGCTTTCATGCTCCTTCCGCGTGCAGCTTTTTGGCGCTTCGCCTCAGCCCCTTGTTTGCCCCCAAATTTTCCGTGAAGAACCTTATATTCCGACGATTTGCCCGATAACATCCTCCCCCGCCTTGCCTTCACGCTCCAGCACAACCGCCGCGTTCCAGCCGAACGCGCTGTGCTCCAACACGCGGAAGAGCGCGGCAATGGCATCCACCAGCGCCGTTTCATCCGTATGCAGCTGATGGTAGAGCACCGCCGTGCCGCGCAGCACCGCATACTCCGCGCACAGCGAAACCACCGCCGTCGCCGGGCGCTCCTGATGCGCGCCGTACGGGAAGCCCTCGTAGAACACATGGTTGACCATCAGCTGCTCCGTGCCAATCATCCAATCCGGCGTATCCGCCTGAAACGTGCCCGCCGCCTGCTGCAAAACCGTGCCCGCCTGTTCCCCGCGCAGGAGCGGCAGGATTTCCGCCGCGATTCCGCCCATGCTGATGGTATCCGCCAGCAGTTCTTCCATCAGCGTCCGCAGGATATTCGCCCGAAGCGCCCAATCCGCCGGGGGAATCGCGACTTTCGCCGCCGCGCGGAACGCTGCCCAGCGGCTTTCACTCGTTTGACGCCCGGATTTCTCCAGCACAAGTGCCGCGCGAATCCCCATCATGCGGCTTGCAAGCGGAACTTCCCGCGCTTGCAGCATGGTGACGACATCCCGGCGCAATTGCCGCGTTTCCGCCGTCAGCGCCGCGTCCATCTCGCGCGGCGGCAGCGCCATGGCGAAGGACAAGCGCATCCGCCGGAAGGTCATCGGCGGCAGGCGGTGCAGCAGCATTTCCACTACGCGCTCGCAGGAGGCACTGCACGAGCACTCGTCATCATCCATCGTGCGGATGCCGCGGGGGTAATAGCGGCAGGTGGAGGAGATGGCGTCCTCGCCGCACTCGGCTTGCAGGGCGCAGAGACCATCCGCGCGCTGGAGCGGGCAGTGCCCCTCCCAGTTTGGCAGAAGTTCGGCGTAGCGCTCCGGGGTGGGGTCATCCGCCAGATGCAGCGATGTATCCAGCTTGCGGCGCAGTTCCGGCGAACACGGCACGCTCAGCAGGCGGAAATAATCCTCGCGCGGGAAGGTGACTGCCCACCCGTCGCAGCAGGTATGGCGGCACTTGCCGCACTTGCAGTGGAAATCGGCGTAATTATCCGGCACAAGGAAATCGCGCGTGTCCATAGGGCATCCGCTCCTTCAAACGATTTTCGGGACGATTATAGCACGTTTTCCGCAAAAGTGGGCAGAAAAGACACCGGAAATGCAAAGCAGGACAAACAAAAAACAGGCTGCCCGTGTGGGACAGCCCGTTGAAAAATTACTCCTTGCAGTACCCGTTCATCAGCGTTTCGAGTTCATCCAGCACCTTTTCGGCGGCTGCCTGATTTTCGCCGCGCGCGAAGAGGTAGGCTTTCAGCTTCGGCTCCGTGCCGGAGGGTCGGACGATAATCTTGCTGCCATCCGCCAGCGCGAAGGACAGCACGTCGCTCTTGGGCAGACCCGTTTCATCGTTCTGGTAGTCGATGCGGGTCGCGGTCGGGAAATGCGCATCCTGAAAGGTATCCAGCGGGGCGCGGAGCTTGCGCATGATGTCCGCCATCTTCGCCGCGCCGGATTCGCCCTCGTACTGGAAAGTCAGCAGGCGCTGGGCGTAGAAGCCGAACTCCTCGCGCAGCTGCTCCAGCTTATCCAGCAGCGTCAGCCCCTGCGCCTTGTAATTCGCCGCCATTTCGCAAACCAGCACCGCCGCGTTGACGGCATCCTTATCGCGCACGGACGTGCCGGACAGGTAGCCATAGCTTTCCTCGAAGCCGAAGATGTAGCGCTCGGTGTGGCCTTCCTTTTCCAGCAGCCCAATCTGCTCGCCGATGAACTTGAAGCCGGTGAGCACATTGCGCAGCTCCACGCCGTACTTCTTGCAAATCGGCACAGCCATCTCGGTGGTCACGATGGTCTTGACGGCGACGGGCGGCAGTTCGCCCTTCTGCGCCTTGCGGTGGCTGCACACATAGTCCAGCAGCAGCACGCCCATGTCGTTGCCGGAAATCAGCGTGACGGTATCGCCCTGCCGCACACCCGCGCCGATGCGGTCGCAGTCGGGGTCGGTGGCGACGCACATATCCGCCCCGGTGGCGATGGTCTTTTCAATCGCCAGCTTCATCGCCTCGCGGATTTCGGGGTTCGGGTACGGGCAGGTCGGGAAATGGCCGTCGGGCATCTCCTGCTCCGCGACGACATCCACGTCGATATTGCCCATGCGCTTCAGCATTTCACGCACCGGCACATTGCCCGTGCCGTTGAGCGGGCTGTAGACGATGTGCAGGCGCTCGTCGGTGGGGGCGATGCGCAGGCCGTTAATCATCTGGTAATAGCTCTCGATGGTTTCATCGTCGATGTAGCTGACCATGCCGTTATCAAGGTACTTCTGGAAGCTCGGCAGGGAGGGCTGGAGCGTCTGTTCGGCGCTGATGAAGGAATAGATGCGGTCGGCGGCTTCAATCGTAATCTGGCAGCCATCCGCGCCATAGACCTTATAGCCGTTGAATTTCGCGGGATTATGGCTCGCCGTCACCATCACGCCCGCGCTGGTGTGCAGGTGGCGCACCGCATAGGACAGCATGGGGGTCGGCATGAGCGTGCGGTAGAGGTAGACGCGGATGCCCATTTCCGCCAGCGTCGCGGCGGTCAGCTCGGCAAAATCGCGGCTATGGATGCGGCTGTCGCAGCTGACGGCGCAGGACGGCTTCTCGCACGTCTCCAGCAGGTAACGTCCCAGCCCGCGCGTCGCCTTGGACACGGTGTAGAGGTTCATGCGGTTTTCGCCCGCGCCTAAGACCCCGCGCAGACCGCCCGTGCCGAACGCCAGCGAACGATAGAAGCTGTCATTCAGTTCATCCGGCGACATGGCTTTGAGCTGATTGTGCAGCTCCTCATTCATGCCGGGGCACTTCCGCCACGCCTGATACTTCTCCTGAATCGAACGTTCACCCATCTTTTTTTCCTCCTTATGCTGATTTGCTTGCGAATCAAAAAGCAGTATGCGCCGATTGAGCGCAGATTGGGTGCGCCGAAGCGAATACTGCTGATTTGCGGAATCTTGACACGCGCTTTTGCGCGAAACATCGGCTTATGTTACAAGCCTGCATCGGATGATGTGGATGATATGCCTTCATCCTATCTTCGATAAAAATCAAGTAACATGGGAGTGCGCTGCGAAGGGTTCAAAGGTGCGACCGCAGACATTCGTCTGTTTTCATTGCCCCCTTGTCGCGCCCATCTGGCGCGACACAGCATAAATGTTGAAAAGAGCAAGTTGTGGGCGCGTCTGAGGACGCGCAAAGTTACTGGCAGGGACGCTTCGCTGCCTGCGCCTTTGTTGGAGACGTTTGCATACTGGTCGCCCGCGGAACGGTTGGGGCGTTGCCCCAAACCCCACCAGAGGCGCTGCCTCTGGACTCCGCAAGGGGCATTGCCCCTTGACCCTTTTTTTGTCGCCCGGCTTGAGCGCGTTATCCTTGCTTTTGGGGCTACGCGGCTTTTTTGCCCTTAACCCACGTTTTCCTTCTGCGGAACCGTCGGCGCGGTCGTCTCCGGCGGTGCGTATGCCGGCGTAAATATCTGCGCCTTCGCCCAGTCCCACTCGAAACTATCCAGCTTCAATATCAAATTACTCTGCCGCAGCAGAATCGCCGTGTTTTCCAGCATAAAATACAATCCACGCGCCAGCTGCCCGCGGTGGCTGCCGAAATCACGCGCAATCATGTTCCCTAAATCCTCGCAGCGGAACATCGGATGCCCCGAAAAGCCGAACATGCTCGTGCTATGCGGCTTGGAATCCGCCTGAATCAGCAGCGGAACCGTGCCCATCCACCAGCCCTCATGTTCAATCTGCACGGTCAGCTTTGCCGCCGTTCCCGGCACAAGATAGAAGAAATCGGTGTCCAGCACCTCTTCCCGCTCGTTGAACGTGCGGAACATCAGCGTGTCATCCTGATAGATGGTGATGCGGTAGGCGCGCGGGCCTGTCCAGCGGCGGTCGTGGGTCAGGTAGGCGTAGGCAAAAATGGGCATAGTACCCTCGTAATCGACCATATACATCCACCTTCCCCCCTTTACTTTGACGCAAAGCACACATATATTATCATAGTTGTTTTTCTTGTTTTCGTCAAGGGGTTTCCGGACTTTTCCGGTATTTTTCTGCAATTTTTTTCCGCAGGAATTCCGTCCGGCGCATTCTTTTTGCGCATTCTCCCGCATACCTTATGATGAAGGGAGGAATGCAGGTGGTTACGTTTCAGCGGCAGAGGGAACGGCAGGCAGAGGAGCTTCTGCTGACGCCGGGAGAAATGGCGGCGCGGTGCGATTGGCAGCAGGTGCGGCGGATGCGAGAGGAGATGCCCGACGACGTGTGCAGCACACATGCTTGGTATCAGAATTGCGATGCGCTTGACCGGGAACTGCGGGCGCAGTACCCGATGATTGGCGCACTGGAAACGGCGGTGCGGGCGTATGGGTACGCGATGGAGAACAGCACGCGTCCGCGCGTGCAGGAGACGATGCGCTGGCGGCTGACGCTCGACCAGTTCGGCATCTTGGCGCAGGTGCTGGCGCGGCACGGGCTGATTGCGGATGTTCGCGAGGCGCTGGAATACTTCGCGGAGGCGAAATGAGCGGGGGGACTGTCCGGGCGGGCAGTCCCCTTTTCGTCATTATCCGAAACTTTTTGCGGATTTACTGTTGCAATGTACGGCATTATTCAGTATAATAATGTAGGATAGCTGAATTTCATGCGGAAAAAATCAGGAGGATCATCATCATGCCGACGGATTTGGAGATTGCACAGGCGGCACAGCCGAAGCGGATTCAGGAGATTGCGGAAAAAGCGGGCATTCCCGAGGGCGCCATCAGCCCCTATGGGCAGTATATCGCGAAGGTTGACCCCATGCAGTTAGGCGTGGGCAGCGAGATGCGCGCCAAGCTCATTCTCGTCACCGCCATCAACCCGACCCCCGCGGGCGAGGGCAAAACGACCGTTTCCGTCGGCCTGGCGGACGGCATGACGAAAATCGGCAAAAAGGCGATGCTGGCGCTGCGCGAACCGTCGCTCGGCCCGGTGTTCGGCATGAAGGGCGGCGCGGCAGGCGGCGGCAGGGCGCAGGTGCTGCCGATGGAGCAGATTAACCTGCACTTCACGGGCGATTTGCACGCCATCACCGCCGCGAACAACCTGCTTGCCGCGATGGTGGACAACCACATCCAGCAGGGCAACGCGCTGGGCATTGACCCGCGTCAGGTGACATGGCGGCGCTGTCTGGATGTCAACGACCGGCAATTGCGCGCCATCGTCAGCGGGCTGGGCGGCAAGCCCAACGGCAACCCCCGCGAGGACGGCTTCGACATTACCGCCGCAAGCGAAGTGATGGCGGTTTTCTGCCTGGCGAAGGATTTGCAGGACTTGAAGGCGCGTTTATCCCGCCTGCAAGTCGCGCGGACGTACAGCGGCAAGCCCGTTACGGCGGGTGATTTGCACGCGGCGGGCGCCATGACGGCGCTCCTGCGCGACGCGCTTCAGCCCAACCTCGTGCAGACCATTGACGGCACGCCTTGCCTGATGCACGGCGGCCCGTTCGCGAATATCGCCCACGGCTGCAACTCCGTGATTGCGACGACGACGGCAATGCGTCTGGCGGATTACGTCGTGACCGAAGCAGGCTTCGGTGCTGACCTCGGCGCGGAGAAGTTCATGGACATCAAGTGCCGGATGAGCGGCATTTTCCCGGACGCGGTGGTGCTGGTGGCGACGGTACGCGCGCTGAAATCCCATGGCGGCTGCCCGAAGGCGGACTTGTCGCACGAGAATGTCGAGGCGCTGCGCAATGGCTTGCCGAACCTGCTGGCGCACATCGACCACATCCGCAATGTGTGGAAGCGCCCGGTCGTCGTCGCGCTGAACCGCTTCGTCAGCGACACGGAGGCGGAAATGGCGCTGCTGCGTCAGGCGTGCGCGGATGCGGGCGCGCCGGTGGAGCTTTGCGACGGCTGGGCGAAGGGCGGCGACGGCGTAAAGGAGCTGGCGGCGCGGGTGTGCGGCATTGTGGACAGCGCGCCGAAATCCGAGCCGTGCTACACCTACGACATCACCCTGCCCCTGAAGGACAAAATCGAGGCGATTGCGACGCGCATCTACGGCGCGGCGAAGGTGGAATTCGCCGGCAGCGTATTGAAGCAGCTGCAAAAGCTGGAGGACGAAGGCTGGCGCGAATGCCCGGTTTGCATTGCGAAAACGCAGTATTCCTTCTCCGATGATGCGAAGCTGCTGGGCGCGCCGGTGGGGCACACGCTGCACATTCGGCAAGTGCGGCTGAACGCGGGCGCGGGCTTTGTGGTGGCGTTCGCGGGGGATATTATCGCCATGCCGGGGCTGCCGAAGGTGCCTGCCGCCGAAGCGATTGATGTGGACGAAAACGGCGAAATTGTGGGCTTGTTCTGATTTTTTTACGCTGCTTTGTTTCAGTTATAAGCAAAGCAGCGTATACTTTTATTGCAAGAGGTTTCGCCTCTGCGGAGGCGACAAGGGGGCTTTGCGATCGCCCCCTTGACCCCTTCGCAGCGCACTCCCATGTTACTATATGGTTATGTTTATTGGAAGAACGAAAGGTACACAAACTAAAAAACTTCCAATATGAATCAAGTAACATCCGAAGGGGCACCGAAGGTTTCCAAAGGGCGATCGCAGACGTTCGTCTGTTTTCATTGCCCTTTGGTCGCCGCCGCAGCGGCGATTCCCCCTGCAACAAATAAACGCAATAAACAAAGAAGGATACATCAACATGAAAAAGATTTTCATCATCGGCGGAGGCATCGCCGCCCTCGAAGCGGCAAAATCCGCCCGCAGCACCCAGCGAGACGCGCTGATTGTCCTCATTTCCGCCGAGAATTTCCTTCCATACAGCCGCCCGATGCTCACCAAACAGCTCATGGGCAAGGTGACGGCGCAGGATTTGGCGGTTGAATCTGCCGCGTGGTATGACGAAAAGGATATTGTCGTCCTTACCGGGCGAACCGTGACTGCCATCGACCCCGTCGGCAAAACGCTCGTGGCGGGCGGTACCCCCTTCCATTGGGATTCCCTCATTCTGGCAACAGGCGCAAGCTGCTTTGTGCCGCCGATTCCGGGCGCGGACGGCGCGAACGTCGTCGCCGTGCGAACCTTTGGCGATGTGGCGCGCGTGCGGGAAATCGCGAAAACGGCAAAAAACGCGGCGGTTATCGGCGGCGGCGTGCTGGGGCTGGAAGCGGCATCGTCCTTGGCGGAAGCAGGGCTGTCTGTGACCGTGCTGGAGCACGGCGATCAGCTGATGAAGCGGCAGATTGACGCGCAGGCGGCGCAGCACCTTGAATCCGCCATGGCAAGCAACGGCGTGAAGCTGCTGAAAAACGCGGATTCCGCGCGCATCGACGCGTCCGGCGTTACCCTCGTGGACGGCACGCGCGTTCCGGCGGAGCTGGTCATCGTATCAGCGGGCGTGCGGGCAAATATCCGCCTCGCCAAGGACGCGGGCATTGCGGCAGAGCGCCACATCACCGTCGATGACCACATGCGCACGAACCTCCCGGACGTGTACGCGGCGGGCGACTGCGCGTCGATGGGCGTGAGCTACGCGCTGTGGACGGAAGCGGCGGATATGGGGCGCATCGCGGGCATCAACGCGGCGGGCGGCGACGCGGCGTATCAGGCGCTGCCGCGTCCGCTCATCTTCCACGGCTTCGGCACAGCGCTGTTTGCGTTCGGCGATACGGGCCGTCAAGCGAATATCGCGTACGAAATCGGCGAAATGCCCGGCGCGCGGTACTATTCCGCAGGCGGAAAGCTGGTCGGCGCGGTGCTGACGGGCGACATCCGCCGCATGGAAGAAGTCACGAATCTGATTTTGCAGGCATAACGCCGCTTCCCGCGCATAGACTGAACCGACTCTTGAACGAGGAGGAGAAAGTTTATGTCGCAGACAACAAGTCAAACGTGCGCGTATGAGTACACCGTCCGCCGTGGGGACAGCTTCTACCTGATTGCGCATCGCCTGGGCGTGCCGCTGAAGGATCTGCTGGAGGCGAACAGCGACATCAACCCGGCGCGGCTGATGGTGGGCGACGTGCTGTGCATCCCCGGCGCGGCGGAAACGCCCGATACCAACATCACGGCGCCGACCACCCCCGACGCCTCTGACACCACGACGAACGACGCGCTGGATACCCCCGCCGCCGACATGAACGCCCCCGCGACCCCCGGCGGCGAAACGCCTGACATCAGCTTTTGCCCGGAGATTGACCGCTACACGGTGCTGCAGGGCGAAACGGCGGCGGATGTGCAGCTGAAAAAGGACGTCAACCGCCATACGCTGGAAACCGCGAATCCGGATGTGAATCTGGACGCGCTGCAGGCAGGGCAGGTGCTGTGCGTGCCGGAAAATCAGGCGTGCCCGCCGGGCAACACATACACGCTGGACAAGGACGAGACGATGGAGACGGTGGCGCTGCTGCTGAACGTGTCGCTGTCGGCGCTGCTGCGGGCAAATCCGTGCCTTGCGCCGAGCGACTTCAAGCAAGGCGCGTGCATCAATATTCCGGAGGACTGACAGAAAACGGCGCTCAGCGGGATTTCTCCCCTGCCGAGCGCCGTTTTTCAATATGCAATTACTCCGCCTTGACAATCTTTTCCGCGCTGATTTGCCCCGGCAGGCTCATCGTCATCGCGCCGTTGGAGTAGACCGTCACGGTCATGCCGTTCTCCATGCCGTCCAGCAGCGCCGCGTCCGCGTTGACTTGCACCACATCGGTTTCCGTCGTCAGCAGGAAGCCGGATTCCGTCAGTTCGCTGACCGTGCCGGTGGTCTTGTAGCAGCCGATTTTCTGCGCGTACACCTGCGCCGGCAGCGAGCGGGTCATGATGCCGTCGTAGAGGACATGGATGTAGTCGCCCACCGCGAGTTCACCGTCCGTCTCGTAGACCGTGCCCTCGTCCACGTTGACCAGCACCTGCATGTCCTTCGTCTGGAGGAGGATGCCGTCGCCCGTGATTTCGACAATTTCGCCCGCCAGCTCGTCGATGGTCACGGCAATATCAACCGTATCCGCCGTCACCTGCGCGGGGATGGAGCTGGTCATCTGCCCATTGTAGGTCACGCGAACCGTCTCGCCCAAGTCCGGAATGCCCTCCGGCAGCTGCGTCAGGGAGGTCAGGTTGACCTGAATCTGCTGACCATCCGCGGTTTCCATGGTGATGTACGCCTCGACGACCGTGCCGGTGAGAACGGCTTCCTCCTCCACCGCCGTAATCTGCTCGGCGCTGATCTGCCCCGGCAGGCTCGTCGCGATCACGCCGCTGAAATACACGTTGATTTCCGCGCCATCGGTGATTTGCGCCAGCTGTTCCGCCGTCGCGTGAACGATGTAGGTCGTCTCATCGGTAGTGAGGGTGAAGCCCTCGTCGGTGATGTCGCTGACCGTGCCCGTAAGGACGTAGCAGCCAATGTGCTGCGCCGTCACCTGCGCGGGGTAGGAGCGGGTCATCTGCCCGTTGTACATGACGTGGATGAAGTCGCCCTCCGCGATTTCCTTGCCCTCGCGGATGGTGTCCGCCGTCAGAATCGCCTCAATCAGCTGCCCTTCGGGCGTTTCCAGCAGGATGGATTCTTCGCCGATTTCCAGCACCGTCCCGGCAATTTCCGCGATTTCCGCCACGTCGCCTTCCTCGGCATAAGCGGGCAGCAGCAGCGCCGCCATCAGCAGCGCCATCAGGATTGCAAGCATCTTCTTCATATTCGTGTTTCTCCTTGTGGGGGGAATGTCAGGGCTTCTTTTGCCCTGCACTCTAACAGACGAAAAAGGCGGGCGGATTGTTCCCGCCCGCGGAAAAGTATTTTTTGGGTTCTTCACGGAATCTTGGGGGAGCAGCTTGGGGGCGCGTCTGCGGACGCGCAAAGATACTGGCAGGGACGCTTCGCTGCCTGCGCCTTT